>ERZ791734.135-NODE-135-length-130380-cov-14.567988_pt1 | contig 130380 bp, 101 predicted proteins | sample MGYA00509953_ERZ791734 | MGnify/ENA primary metagenome ERZ791734 (study PRJEB30046, sample SAMN00792038) | human gut metagenome | study: EMG produced TPA metagenomics assembly of the A metagenome-wide association study of gut microbiota in type 2...
ATAAATAGAGGTCTACATATAAAAAGCTCCTGTGCATTGCACAGAGAGCTTTTTTTGAACATTACTATAATGTCAAGGCAACCAGTCGATCAAGTTGACGGCTTTAATGCCATCATAGGAAGTATCCATTCCTGTATTCAGGGAAAGAATTATTTTTTCATAGTTATCGTTGATTCCCTATCCTTTTTTATAAGCTGTTAATTACTTTTCTTTAATGTTTGGAGATATTTACCGTTAGCATAAACAAATGGTCCGGCTTCCTCCTCGTCTCCGAAATATTCCGGTCGCAATGATAAAATATGAAGCAATTCATCTATCGTACGAACTTTTGTTGCCTGATATGGCTGTTCAAAGGCAATTTTTTCTACAAATAAATAGTAGTCGCTATACTTTATCAGTATTCCTGTATGACCTACAAAAACGACATCAGAATCAGGATCGGATATTACAATGCTGAGAAGAGATATTCTGTCGCTGTCTATATGAAATCCGTGATCCTTCCAATTGTTAGAAAATGTAGTTTCAGGATGTTTGTTGTCTGTTACTTTTTTTTCGCCATAGAGGGTAGTAAACATATCCTTTTTCTTTTTTATGATTTCGTATCTGTCTACATTATCTATCGCATCTGTATCAAACATTAAATAAGTACCCTTATACTTTTTTTCTGTTGATTCAGCCGTCAGCATCCCGTCTAACAGAAGAAATGCGGTCATTCTGCAGTCGGTATCCGAATAGTTATGATTTTGTTCCCAACCATCCATACATTTACCTGTATCTGCTTTCAGTTTCCGGGGATCTGACCAATTGTCTTCCAATTTTGCATTTTTTCCGGCGGAATCTGCAAAATCAGTCACCCAGTCCTGAAATACATCTACATGCGAAGCTCCCGCATCCTTTAACGCTTTGCAGACCTCGGCAGAAGTATTATCTCCTCCCATATAAGTTGCAGCAGGTATCTTTTGCTCCTGCGCTGGCTGAGTATCCGCAGGTATCTTCTGTTCCTGCGTCATCTGAGTATCCGCACAGGCACTCAGCACCATAGATGAAAGCAAAATGACAGCACATATTTTAGCGGATAAAGAGGTATTATTTTGTCTTTTCAACAGATATCACCTCGCCATCGAACGGATCTACCTCTGAAATTGTACCTGTATATTTTACGGTTACAGTATCTCCGTTACTGATATTTTCCAATCCCTTCGGTTTTTTGTCGAAAGTAAAACTATATGGTGTGTCATCGTCGTCTGTAATGATAAACATAAAATCTTTTATCTCGTCAATGGTTCCAACCAATTCTTTTTCTTCGGTTGTTTCCTTATTTTGATCCCCGCTGTTACTGGTTGCAGTATTATTTTGCTTTGTCTCTTTCTGTCCACAGCCTCCTAATATGCTCATACAAAGCATTACACCAAGTACAATTGTGATTAATTTCTTCTTCATAATCATTTACCTCTTTTCTTGTTTCTGCTCTCTGATTATTGCTCAAACAGGTTACCATATTATTTTATATATAGCAATAGTAAGGTTCGCAGATTCAAGAAATATTATGGGCACACATCAATTGAGGTATGGGAAGTCTTAGCAAAAAAATAATAGGAAGATTCCTTCACTTCACGAAAAGTAAGAAAAGAATGCTAAGCAAAAAATGTATTTGATAAAATACATTGGCTAGCCGGTATGAAAACTGATTGTATATAAGAAATGAGTAAGTTATAATATAAATGTGGTGAGGTGCTTTTGGGAGATAATGGATCGGTGGTGTATTGCCTCTGGTTTTGTCACAGCAGGAAAATGATTATCCCGGTAACAGCAGGGGGATAGAACAAGAGGTACGAGCTTTTGAATCTGACAGAAAAGAGGAAGATATGAAAATATATTGTATGAGCGACATTCACGGATGTCTGCCGGAATTTGAAGAGGCTTTGTCGTTGGTCGAAGATTATCTGAAGGAACCGGACACAAAGCTGTGTCTGCTTGGCGATTATATTCATGGCGGAGCGGACAGCTATGGAGTTCTGGATAAGATCATGAGACTGCAGGATCAGTATGGAACGGAGAAAGTAATTGCTCTGATGGGAAATCATGAGGAGCATGTGCTGTCCGGAAGCGCAACGATCAACCAGATGACAAGAACTCTGGAGGAAGAGGACGATGAGGGCGACGAGAAATACATTTATTGGATAGAGAATCTTCCGAGATATTATACAGAAGGAAATACAATCTTTGTTCACGCCGGCATTGATGAGGAAGCGGGAGATCTCTGGGAGTGGGGAACGAGTGACGACATATTTGTCTGGAAATATCCCGCGTCAACCGGCAGGATCGAGGGCATAGACATGAAGGTTGTGGCTGGTCATGTCGGAACGGCGGAAATCGCCGGAGATCCGGGCTTTCACGGTATCTATTATGACGGAGAAAGTCATTATTATATTGATGGAACTGTTTTTGAGAGCAGTTGCATTCCGATTTTGATGGTTGATACGGACGAAGATAAATATTATGAGATCACGGAGGGGGGCAAAAGGCTGGTTCTCCCTTACGATGAGGAAATGGAGGAATAGAATGAGAAAAATCAAAAAATTATTAAGCACATTATTGGTTCTCGCTGTGGTTGTGACCGGCTATCCGTCTGTCTGCACCGCTGCGGAGACGACGACACAAACGGATGTGGATACGACGGTCGATTACGGAAGGAAGCCGGATGACTCGTATATCCATCGTTCGACAGGCGGAAAGAAATCCCAGACCATGTCGAGCAACGACTACAGCAAAGAGGCATGGGGACAGGGATGGCACGCACAGCCAAGTAATGACTTTCTTGAGGAAAATGAAGACGGAACGTTTCTTCGCATCTCTTTCTTTGATGATGAAGGCGTATTTCTGGAAACCTACGATGCTGATTTTAACTTCGTATCCTCCAGACAGCTCACCAAAGGTATTTGGACAGCCAGAGGATATTTTAAGGGAAAGGATGCCCGTTACATTGTATATAAGCAGGTGAACTCCGAACAGTCCGATGAAAAAGAAGTCGTGCGGGTTGTAAAGTATGATGACGATTGGAATATTCTCGGACGCTGCAGTATTTCCGCGATAAACACATATTCTGCTTTCACATCCGGCAGTGTAAGTATGCTGGAAAGTGACGGCATTCTGTATATTCATGCAGCTCATACCATGTATGATGAAGGTACACTTTTGGAGAGCCCACACCACCAGGCGAATATGACACTTGAGATTGATGAGGCAACCATGACAAAGGTTGCTGATATGTCTGCAGCGAGCAATGAAAAGACAGGATATGTCAGTCATTCCTGGAATCAGTTTATCCAGGCGGACGATAATTACATCTACCGGCTGGATCAGGGAGATTCCTACCCACGGGCGGTCACTCTTTCCCGACAGAAGAAATATTATGAAGGCATTGACATGTATCATATAGAGAATCGAAGGGAGATCTTTCCTATTTGTGGCACTGGGCAGGTTTATACAGGCGTTTCAATCGGCAGTTTTGATCTGATCGGCAATACATTGATCACTGTCGGAAATTCGATCGATCCGGATACGACCGATCGGATGTTAAATATGGTTAAGTGGAGAAATGTTTTTGTTGACGTGACCGACAAAGATACCTTCGACACGAAAACAATATGGCTTACCAATTATACAGATGATGATAAGATCATTGTCTACACTCCACATACCGTTGTTACGGGTGACGGCATGTATGTTCTATGGGAAGAGGGATATCAGGATCAGGAGGACGGAGATTATAACATCCTTACGAGGATCGCCAAGATCAAAAATGATGGCACACTCGATGGGAAAATATACAGAATATGTGCCCGCCAGACCGACTGCAAACCGATCCTGACCTCAAAAGGACATATCGTCTGGTTCATGACCAATGACAGTTCTCCGGTATTCTACGATGTGGATCCTGCCAGACTCGATGATATCTGCTTTGAGGGACCGGGATATATCCAGTTATCTACGACAACGATGAAGCTGTCTCAGGATACATATACAGAGATAGAAGACAGCAGCCATACACATTCCTACAGACCGGATGTTGAAGTTTACTATAAGGGAGAGAAACTGACACAGGACAGGGATTATACGGTTTCCTATGAAGATAATTATACACAGGGTACCGCTTATGCTGTTGTCATGGGAAAAGGAGTGTTTACCGGATGGAATAAAGCGGCCTTTACTATTCTACCGGCAGAAGAAGACAATACATGGGATGTGCCGGACTGGTGGGGAACAGCAAAACCAAGTAAGACGCCGGCGGCAGATCCGAACAGCAACCGGAAGGATACGCCGTCTGCAACGGCTACGGCAAAACCAAGTCAGACGCCGAAACCAACCAAAGCACCGGCGAATAGCTCGAAAGCAACATCGTCTGCGAGTCCATCACGGAAAACAGATGCAGCTGCCAAGCTGAAGTTAACGAAACCAAAAACAGGCAAGCTTTCCGGAAACAAGCTGTATGTATGCTGGACAGAGCTGACGGCAGCAAAAGGATATCAGCTTCAGTATGCACAAAGTAAAAATTTCAAAAAGAAATTAAAAACCGTAAATAAAAATGTTTCGACACAGTCTTATACAACATTAAAGAAACTGCAGAAAAAAAAGACTTACTATATCCGTGTACGTGCGTATACACAGATTAGCGGGAAAAAGATATATGGCAAATGGAGTCCTGTGAAGAAGGTGAAGTATTGACAGAGGGAGTATCTCACAAATTACCGCAATAATTTCAACCTGAACAGGGTAGAGAAAAGAATTTCATTATGATAAAATAGAAAAGCAGTGTATGACTGATAAATTATTTAGAAAAGGACAGAGGTATTATGTTATTAGAAGAAATCAGACAGAAAATCGTAGATTATGGTAATCAGCTTATTTCATCCGGCTTGACGATCGGAACAGCAGGCAATATCAGTATGTATGATCCGGAGACAGGATATATGGCGATCAGCCCATCCGGTATCCCATATGCACAGACAACGGCAGAGGATGTAGTAGTTATGGATCTGCAGGGCAATATTGTAGACGGAAAGCGCAAGCCTTCCAGCGAGAACGGACTTCATGCAGCATTTTATCTGGAGAAGCCGGAGGCACGCGCCGTTGTACATGCGCATTCAATGTACTGCACGACACTTGCCTGTGCCGGTGTTGATTTGAAGGCAACACACTATGCGATCGCTGATACCGGTGTGGCAACGGTTCCGACCGTTCCGTATTTCACCTATGGTACACCGGAGCTTGCCGACGCCGTGCGCGAATGCCTGCGTCATACAGACAGCAAGGCACTTCTCATGGCAAATCATGGTATGGTTGCCTATGGTGATTCACTGGAAAAGGCATTTGCGGTAGCCATGACATGTGAGTGGTGTGCGCAGGTTGAGTGGCGTGCAATGGCAATCTCTACACCGAATGTATTGTCTGATGAGCAGATGGCAGAGGTGATCGAGCATTACAAGACCTATGGTCAGGCGAAGGAAAGCGGCGAGAAGTCACAGGGTTATTTCGGATAATGCGTAAGCAATTTAGAACAGATAAAAGTTATTTATCTGTGGCAAATTGTACAAATATATAAAAAATAACGAGAAAAAGTTGACAAAATATAACATAAGCGATACAATGTTTATATAAATGAGGTGTGCAACTTTGATACATTTGTTGATGCATTTGAGCGAACACCGTGAAAAATCATAAATCATAGGAGGACGATACAATGAGAAAGTCAATTAAGAGAGTATTATCAGTAGCATTGGCTGCAACAGTAGCTGTTTCAGGCGTTGCTTACACAGGAACTAAGGCTAGTGCAGCTAGCAGCTATAAGGCAGTTATGGGTTATGCAGATACCAAATGGAACTGGGATGGTGGTAATGATTCTTCTAAGGATACCAACAAGACTGCAGTTTCTGTAAAGAATAAGAAAGGTACTGCTACATACACAGTAACTCTCAAGAACAAGAAATCCAAGAATCAGCCGGCACAGGTATTCTATATTGATATCAAGAATATCTTAAAGGATCACAGCGCTAAGAAGATTAAAATTTCCGGCGTTTCCGTAAAGTGCGATGGTAAGACTGTTTCCGGTATGAAGGCAGTTGCAACTGGTCAGCTTGAGAAGAAGGAAGATCCTAACAAGTATCGTATTTCTATCTACAACAGAGTAGGTAACAAGCAGAACGGAGATAAGACTGCAGGTTATGCTGCAAGCTACGGCAAGAAGTTCAAGTTTAAAAAGAGCATCTCTGTAACTTTCAAGGTTACAATCAAATAATGGCAGATAGGAATAACATGTAACGCAGATTTGATTTTGCTTACTCTTTTCTCTATTATATATGGGGAGCCGTTGTATTATTACAGTGGCTCCTCTATTTTGTTGACCATCATATTTATTTTGTGATACAATAGCAAGAAGAATGTTTGGAAAGGAGAAGTCCATGGCAGAGGCAGAGAAGAAGACGGCGCGGGCAAAGAAAACTGCTCCGTCCGCCAAAGGCAGGAAAAGTGCCGCAACAGGTGTGAATATTGCAGCCATTGTTAAGAAGCTGACGGAACCGCTTGTGTTCGGTCTTGACATTGGTACCAGAAGCATCGTGGGAACGGTCGGCTATCGCACACCGGACGGTGGTTTTGTTGTGGTTGCGCAGGAGTCTGTGGAACACGAGACGAGAGCGATGCTTGATGGACAGATCCATGATATACAGGCGGTTGCAGATACAATTCTTGTTGTGAAGCGCAGGCTTGAGAAGCTCACAGGAAGGAAGCTTTCCGATGTGTGTATTGCTGCGGCCGGTCGTGTTTTGAAGACAGTTGTTGCATCTGCAGCGGTGGACTTTAATTATGAGACAGTCATTACGAATGAGCATATTTATTCTCTGGACATGCTTGGTGTGGAGAAGGCGTATGAACTGCTTCGCAAGGAACAGCAGACGGATGATATGAAGTTTTACTGCGTCGGATATTCGGTGATCCGTTATTATCAGAATGATTATCCGATCACGAATCTGGAAGGTCATAAGGCCAATTCGATCCGGACGGAGCTGATCGCAACTTTCCTGCCGGATGAAGTTGTCGATGGACTTTATGCAGCGGTGGAAAAGGCAGGTCTTTATGTGGCAAATCTGACACTGGAGCCGATTGCCGCCATGAATGTGGCGATCCCGGAGAGATTTCGTTTATTAAATATTGCGTTGGTGGATGTGGGCGCCGGAACGTCCGATATCTCGATCACCAACGATGGAAGTATTATCGCTTACGGCATGATTCCGGCAGCCGGCGATGAGATCACAGAGACGTTAGCAAGACATTATCTGCTGGATTTTGCGGAGGCAGAGAAGATGAAATGCCAGAGTACCAGCCGTAAGCAGGTGACGGTACACGATATTATGGGACTTTCTCATAAGATATCCTCGGAGGAGATTGCGGAGGTAACGGAGCCTGTGGTGAGGGAGATCACAGAGAAGGTTGCAGACCGGATCAAGGAGCTCAATGGTGGCAAGTCCGTCAGTGCGGTATTTGTCGTCGGAGGAGGCGGCAAGATCCATGGCTTTGAGGAAACGCTTGCACAGGCGCTTAATCTGCCGGAGGAGCGTGTGGCACTGCGAGGCTCTGAAGTGATGGGGCAGATCACCTTCTTACAGAAGAATATCAAGAAGGATTCGCTTCTGGTGACACCGGTTGGAATCTGTCTTAATTATTACGAACAGAAAAACAACTTTATATTCGTGACAATCAATGAGGAAAGGATCAAGCTTTATGACAACAGCAAGCTGACCGTGGTGGATGCGGCAATACAGTGCGGTTATCCGAATGAGGATCTGTTCCCGAAGAGAGGAAAGACACTGAATTACACCGTGAACGGTGAGGCGCGCATGCGGCGCGGAGAACCGGGAGATTCTGCGGTGATTCGGTTAAATGGCAGGGAAAGCGCACTGAGCGAAGGTCTGTCGCAGAATGACCGGATCGACATCGTTGCATCCACAGCAGGAAAGGATGCGGTGATGTCAGTTGGAGACATTCCGGAGTATCATTCGGACATCCGTTTCCGTTTTAATAATAAGACGATCACCTGTCCGCGTTTTGTGACGGTCAACGGACAGCTTGTGTCCCGGTATTATGAAATACAGGAGGGGGATCGGATCGAGATATTGGAATATTATACGCTGGAGCAGGTTCTGGAGTTTATGGATATTGTCTGCAGGGGCAGAGTTTATGTCAATAATGCCATTGCCGGAATGGATACAAAGGTATATGACAATTTTTCAATCGCCTGTGAGATACGGAAGGAAGAGCCGAACTATCAGAAGCTGATGGAGGAGTACGGCGAGGGGCAGGTTCCCGAGGCTGTTTTAAACGGAGAGACGAAGGAAGCTGTTGAGGGTGAGCAGAGTCTGCCGGCACAGCCGCAGGAGAGCAAAGCTGACATAGCACCGGAAGTCGGAAATGTGACCGCGGAAGCTGCAACACAGTCTGCGACCCCTGCAGGCGATGCCGGGGAGAATGCTTTTGACATGCCGGTTACGGTCAATGGCGAGACGGTGATCCTGCGCAATAAGAAATCATATATTCTGGTGGATATACTTGATTTTTATCCGTTTGATCTGTCCGTGGCGGGAGGAACCCGTCTGGAAACGCTGATCAATGGAGTTTCTTCGGATTTCACCGCACCGGTACATGAGGGCGATGAGATTCAGATATACTGGGTATAGAAAGGAAGTTACAGGAGCATGCAGATATGTAGTATTGCCAGTGGCAGCAGCGGCAATTGCATTTATATAGGAGATGGAGATTCCAGGATTCTGATCGACGCGGGAGTCAGCCGGAAGCGGATTGTGGACGGGCTGCGTTCAATCCATGTTGCACCGGAAAGTCTTGATGCGATCTTAGTGACACATGAGCATACAGACCACATTCAGGGAATCCCGATGATGACAAAGTATTTTCATGTGCCGGTTTACGGCACGGCAGGGACGCTGAATGGAATCCGCCAGAAGGACAGCAAGGGGCTTGTTACGATGGAGCATCTGTATCAGGTCTATGCGGACCGCCCGGTCAGGATCGGCAGTCTTGAGGTAATGCCGTTTCATATGTCGCACGATGCGGCAGATCCGGTCTGTTATACCGTGGAGGCATCCGGTCACAAAGTGGGAATGGCGACGGATCTTGGTGTTTATGATGATTATACAGTGTCCCATCTGGAGGGCTGTGAGGTGATCATGCTGGAAGCCAATCACGATATCAGTATGCTGGAGGCAGGACCGTATCCTTACTCGTTGAAATGTCGTATCCTTGGAGAACGCGGTCATTTATCCAATGAAGATTCCGGACGGCTGTTGTGTCGTCTTCTTCACGATAATTTGAAGCATATATTTCTGGCACATTTATCCAAGGAGAACAATTACCCGGAGCTTGCCTACGAGACAGTCAAATGCCGTTTATGGGAGGAGCTGGGGATGAACTCCCTGCCGTTTGATCTTTCGGTTGCACGAAGGGACAAGCCGTCTAAGCTTGTTTTGACCGGCAGCGGACAGGATATGGAGTCCGGACAGCTATCGCTTGATCTGTTGGAATCCGCCTTATAATAAGCAGCACAAAACGAATTATCATTCCGTGGAATATATGCGGAATATAAGAAAATAAATCAGCCGTTAGCAGCGTGAGCCGCAGGCAGAAATGAGGGAATCATGAGAAAGATAGTAATTACTGTAGTTGGAAAAGACAGCGTTGGAATTATTGCGAGAGTATGTACATATCTTGCAGACAATCAGGTAAATATCCTTGACATTTCACAGACGATCGTTGATGGTTTCTTTAACATGATGATGATTGTAGATACCGCAGCATGCAGCATCAATTTCGATACATTTGCGGAAGATCTTGAGAAGATCGGTACGGAGCTTGGCTGTATCATTCATGCACAGCGTGAGGATATATTTGATCAGATGCACAGAATTTAAGTTACGGAGGAATCATTCAAAATGATAAACATAAATGAAGTATTAGAGACCAATAATATGATTGAGAAGGAAAATCTCGATGTGCGTACCATTACGATCGGAATCAGCCTTCTGGAATGTATTGACAGCGATCTGGATGCCTTAAATGAGAAGATCTATAATCGTATCACAACCGTGGCAAAGGAGCTTGTTCCGACCGGACAGGCAATTGAGAGGGAGTATGGAATCCCGATCGTTAACAAGAGAATTTCCGTGACTCCGATCGCACTGGTCGGTGGTGCAGCCTGCAAGACGCCGGAGGACTTTGTGACGATCGCAAAGACGCTGGACCGCGCTGCCAAGACATTAGGTATTAATTTTATCGGTGGATACAGTGCACTTGTCTCCAAGGGAATGACAGAGGCGGATGAGCTTTTGATCCGTTCGATCCCACAGGCTCTGGCAGAGACAGATTTTGTCTGCAGTTCCGTAAATCTTGGATCAACAAAGACAGGACTTAACATGGATGCTGTTAAGCTGATGGGTGAGATCATCCTGCAGGCGGCAGAATATACGAAGGAGAACGACAGCATCGGTTGTGCCAAGCTGGTTGTATTTTGTAATGCACCGGACGATAATCCGTTCATGGCGGGGGCGTTCCATGGTGTGACAGAGGCAGATGCCATTATCAATGTCGGTGTCAGCGGACCGGGTGTTATGAGAAAGGCTCTGGAGGCCGAGCATGGCACAGACTTTGGTTCTCTTTGTGAGACCGTGAAAAAGACAGCATTTAAGATTACCCGTGTTGGTCAGCTTGTGGCAAGAGAAGCATCCCGAAGACTGGATATTCCATTTGGTATTATTGATCTTTCTCTGGCGCCGACGCCGGCGATCGGAGACAGTATCGCAGATATTTTCGAGGAGATGGGTCTTGAGAGAGCCGGTGCACCCGGCACAACAGCTGCACTTGCCCTGTTAAACGATCAGGTGAAGAAGGGCGGCGTTATGGCTTCCTCTTATGTCGGTGGCTTGAGTGGCGCATTTATTCCGGTCAGTGAGGATCAGGGTATGATCAATGCCGTTGTAGACGGGGCACTCACGCTGGAGAAGTTAGAGGCTATGACCTGTGTATGCTCGGTAGGTCTTGATATGATCGCAATTCCGGGTGATACAAAGGCGACAACGATTTCCGGTATCATTGCAGATGAGATGGCGATCGGTATGGTTAATCAGAAGACGACAGCAGTCCGTTTGATCCCAGTGATCGGCAAAAAGGTAGGCGATACCGTAGAGTTTGGCGGATTGTTAGGTTATGCACCGGTTATGCCGGTCAATTCCTTTGACTGCAGTGCATTTATTAACCGTGGCGGGCGTATTCCGGCACCGATCCACAGTTTCAAGAACTAGAACCTTTTGCTGAAGCGTTGCAGATATATGATTTTGCGGGGACAGGGCGCAGGCTCTGTCCTGTTGTATATTGCCGGAAACATATAAAATGAACCGAAATGGAGATTCATATGAAAGAAAAGGACAATAAAGAGTTAGAAGAGCTTACAGCAGATATGCCAAAGAAAAAGCTGCCTGTCTGGAGCAAGATCGTGATAGGAGTTGTCATTGCACTGCTGGCGATTTTAGGTATTGCTTACGGTGTATTTAGCTACAATTATGGAAAGATTTATGTAAAGGACAATGATAACGAGAAAGCACAGGAAGAGTATTTTGATGAGGATACTGGAATTGAAAACCTGAAAGCGATCGATCCGGATAAGATTCATCTCGACAGTGCAGACAGTGTAATGCAGTCTAAGGATGTGATCAATATCCTTGTGTGCGGCGAGGAGGCGATCGGAGGCGGTCGGGGAAGAACCGACAGCATTATGATCGCAACCGTTAACAGGAAGGACGGAGCACTTCGTCTGACCTCGATCATGCGTGATACCTATGTGCAGATACCGGGCTTTTCGGACAATAAGATCAATGCGGCATATCATAATGGTGGCATGAAGACTTTGATCAAGACGATTCATAAAAATTTTGGCGTTGATGTGGATGGATATGTGCTGGTAAACTTTGATTCGTTCCAGCAGGTGATCGAGGCTCTTGGGGGCGTTGATATCAAGCTGGCAGAGGATGAGGTGGAATATCTTAATAAGACCAACTATATCTCTGAGAAATCGAACAGGACACTTCATGTCGGAGTCAATCACATGAATGGTAATCAGGCACTTGGTTATGCCAGGATCCGTTATGTACAGAAGGACGGACAATATGGTGATTTCGCAAGAACACTGCGTCATCGTACCGTGATGTCTGCCATTTACAAAAAGCTCATGGACAAATCGGCATTGGAGTTGATCGCGATGGTGCCAAAGCTGATGCCGCTCGTCAAGACAAATATTGACAAGGCAGATCTTGTCAATTATCTGTATCAGGGTGTGGAAGTCCGCAGCAGAAATTCAAAGCTGGAAACACTCAATGTTCCAGTGGAAGGGGCTTACAAGATTACCCGTGTCCGCAGCATGTCGGTGATCCTGCCGGATCCTCTGGACAAGAATGTGAAAGCGATGCAGAAGTTTATATTCGGCAGTGCTCTTGGAAAAGAAGATAATAAGGGAGCAAATATCAGTGTGGGTCAGTAAATTGTATACAATTATACATTGACGCAACCCAGAGTTTGTGGTATAAATTTGAGAGGAGATTTTCATATTTTACCAAGTTATACCAAGGAAAGGGGCAATTATTATGTCATTAGAATTATCCAGAAAAGCAGCAGCGGTGAAGCCATCTTCTACACTGGCGATCACTGCAAAGGCAAAGGAACTGCGTGCGCAGGGAAAGGATGTTGTCGGTTTTGGCGCAGGTGAACCGGATTTTAACACACCGGAGAATATCTGCGATGCTGCAATTCAGGCAATTCATGATGGATTTACAAAATATACACCGGCTTCCGGAACCAATGAGTTAAAGGAAGCTGTTTCTAAGAAGTTTAAGTCCTTCAATGGACTTGATTATGCACCGGATCAGATCGTGATCAGCAATGGAGGAAAGCATTCTCTGACCAATATTTTCACAGCACTGATCAATCCGGGTGATGAGGTGATCATCCCGGCACCATTCTGGCTCAGCTATCCGGAGATCGTTAAGCTTGCGGGCGGTGTACCGGTGATTGTTAAGACCACAAAGGAGCAGAGCTACAAGCTTCAGGCAGAGGATCTGAAGAAGGCAATTACAGACAAGACAAAGGCTGTTGTACTTAACACACCAAACAACCCGACCGGTATGCTTTACACTGAGCAGGAGCTTCGTGCGATCGCTGACGTGGTTGTAGAGAGTGACATTTATGTTGTCGCAGATGAGATGTATGAAAATCTTGTTTACGGAGATCAGAAGCATATCAGTATTGCTTCCTTTGGCAAGGAAATCTATGACAGAACCATCACCTGCAGCGGTCTTGCAAAGAGCTATGCAATGACTGGCTGGAGAATCGGTTACACAGGATCTTCCAAGGAGATTGCAAAGATGATGAGCAGCGTTCAGTCTCATCAGACCTCCAATCCAAACTCTATTGCACAGAAAGCCGCTGTTGAGGCACTCAACGGTCCTCAGGATTCTGTGGCAGCCATGCATGCAGAGTTTGATAAGCGCCGTCAGTATATGTACAAGAGAATCTGTGAGATGCCTCATGTAAGCACGATCGAGCCAATGGGTGCATTCTATGTATTTGTTGACGTGAGTGATGTACTCGGTAAGGATTATAAGGGGCAGAAGATTGAGGATACTTCCAAGATGGCAGAAATCCTTATTGAGGAATACAATGTAGCGGTAGTTCCATGTGCGGATTTCGGATTTGCAGATCATATCCGTCTGTCCTATGCAATCTCACTGGAGCAGATTGAAAAGGGATTGGATCGTATCGAGACATTCTTAAAGGAATTAAAATAACATATGAGAGAAATTAAGAAACCGGCTTTTATGAAGGAAGCCGAGAAGACAAAATCCCACAGTATATTGGGAGAGATGATCATTTTTATTGTTCTCTATGTAATATCGATATTCGTAGAAGCCATGGCACTGGTGCCAGGGCTTCTCGTATATGGACTCATACATCCTATCAGTGCAGGTATTGAACAATATAACAGTCTTCTTCAGAACAGGTCGCAATGGGTGACGGTTTATATGCTGTTTGCGGAGATATTTTTGATCGTATTATATACAGGGTACTGTAAGCTCATTGAGAAAAGACCATTGTCGTCGATGGGATTTACAAAACGGAACATGTCTTCGTTCTATGCGAAGGGGATTGGCTGGAGTGCGGTTTTGATCGGCGGAGCCTATCTGATCTGTATATTGACGGGAGCCTGTCATTTTGAAGGTGTCTCTGCACAGCTTGTTCCGGGATACGTCGTTTTTTATCTGATCGGTTATATGATTCAGGGACTGGCGGAGGAAGTGATCTGCCGGGGATATCTGCTGGTATCTTTGTCGCGCCGTAATTCCGTGTGGTATTCCGTGATCCTAAGCAGTGGTGTATTTATGGCGATGCATATGAGCAATGAGCATGTCACGGTGCTGGCGTATATCAATCTCTTTTTGTGTGGACTGCTGTTTGGTCTTCTGTTTGTGGAAAGCGGCAGTATCTGGATGGTTGCTGCACTGCACAGCGGATGGAATTTCCTGCAGGGCAATATCTTCGGCATATCGGTCAGCGGTACAGCAAAGGCAAGCTCTGTGTTTGACAGCTCTTTTGCCGATGGCTGGTCGTTTATGAACGGCGGTGACTTTGGTCTGGAGGGTGGTCTTGCCGTAACGATTGTTCTGGCAGTGGGAATCTATGTGGCATACCGCCGCATGGAACGAAGCGGAATGCTTGTAAAGCGTATGCAGACAGAAGCCATGAATGCGGTAAAGGAGACTGTATCCGCAGAGCAGACAGAACAGGTAGAACAGGTAGTGGGAAACAGACCCACTCAAAGCAGCGAAGAAGAGGGCGGATTCGCGCAGAAAACTGCTTTGAATCTGGATACCCTGCGGGATATCGAGAAGCAGAAGGAGGAAGCCGGGGTTATCGTCAAAGAGAAGCCGGAGGCGGTTTCCTATCCAAGCAAGACGGTCTTTGATGCAGACTATTTTCAAAAATAAATATCAGAAGTAACTACAAATGATAACAGCGCAGGCTTTGATTCCTGCGCTGTTTTTCTCTACATAAATTTTGGCATCAAAATACTGCCAAAACAGATCGTAGATTTGACGTATCTGCTTCGGCAGTATCTTATTGATCGTTATTTTATTTCATGTTCTTTACAGCAGTAGAGAGCATCAGTTTGATTCGGTTCAGCTGGTTTACCTCGCTGGCACCCGGATCATAGTCGACAGCCACAACGTTGGACTCCGGATACTGACGGCGCAGCTCCTTGATAACACCTTTACCAACAACGTGGTTTGGAAGACATCCAAACGGCTGGGTACATACGATGTTCGGTACGCCGGAGTGGATCAGCTCAAGCATCTCACCGGTTAAGAACCAGCCCTCGCCGGTCTGGTTACCGCCGCTGACGATCGGATCGGCATATTCTGCCAGCTTGTTGATCCGTGTTGTAGGCTCGAAGCGATTGCTTGCTGCCAGTGCATCGTTGGCAACCTTACGGTAATGTTCCAGATAGGAGATCAGGAAGTTGTTGATGTGTGCGGAGGATTTCTTTTTGCCAAGGTATTTTGCCTTGAAGTTAGCATTGTACAGGCTGTACATAAAGAAATCCAGAAGGTCCGGACAGACTGCCTCGGCGCCCTCGGCCTCCAGAAGCTCTACCAGATAGTTGTTGGCAAGCGGCAGGAACTTAACAAGGATCTCGCCGACAATACCAACGCGTGGTTTCTTGATATCCTTCAATGGCAGCTCGTCAAACTCTTTAATGATCTGACGAATATTTCGCTGAAATTCCTTTTTATTGCCGTTTCTGACGGCGCGCTGTGCAATCGCTTTCCACTTCTCATGAAGGGCGTTCGCAGAGCCGGGAACAGCTTCGTACGGTCTCGTCTTGTACAGGACACGCATAAATACATCACCGTAGATCAGTGCCTGAATGGCTTTGTGTGCCATCTGCAGATTGATCTTAAGACCGGGGTTTTTCTCGATGCCGGCACTCATGGAGATAACCGGAATCTGTCCCATGCCTGCCTTTTCGAGAGCACGACGGATGAAACCGATATAGTTGGTAGCACGACAGCCGCCACCGGTCTGGGTGATGATCAGGGCAACCTTATCAAGGTCATACTCGCCGGATAAAAGCGCCTCCATAAACTGACCGATAACGATCAGGGATGGATAGCAGGCGTCGTTATTAACGTATTTCAGACCGTAATCGACGGCAGCCGGTGTGCTTGGTAAGATCTTGAGCTTATAACCGCAGGAGGCGAGTGCCGGTTCCAGAATGTCAAAGTGAATCGGTGACATCTGTGGCACAAGGACCGTGTACTCCTTACGCATTTCCTCGGTGAAGATCACTCTGTGGTGTGCGGTATCAACGTTGCACTGTGGCTGAATATTCTTGGCTGCACGCTCACGAACAGCGGCAAGCAGAGAACGGATACGGATTCGTGCGGCACCAAGGTTGTTGACCTCGTCGATCTTTAATACGGTATAGATCTTATTGCGCTTTGTCAGGATATCACTGACCTGATCGGTGGTAACGGCATCAAGACCGCAGCCGAAGGAGTTTAACTGGATCAGATCCAGATTAGACTGTGTGCTGACAAAGGATGCTGCCTGGTACAGACGGGAATGATACATCCATTGATCCATAACGATCGTCGGACGGTCTACCCTGCCGAGATGTGAAATGCTGTCCTCGGTCAGTACGGCAACGCCGTAGGAGGTGATCAGATCGGGAATACCGTGGTTGATCTCAGGATCGGTATGGTACGGTCTTCCGGCAAGCACGATACCGCGGCGGCCGGTCTCCTTAAGGTACTGTAATACCTCCTCGCCTTTCTGCTCCATCTCGGTGCGGACGGCCTGCATTTCCTTCCATGCAGCAGCGGCAGCGTGGCGGATCTCATCAGCAGCAATGCCGTTTTCCTCTGTGAAAAATTCTACCAGACGCTTTGTTGCGATCGCTTCGCTTTCCAGAGAGAGGAATGGATTCTGGTATGTGATCTTATCATCACGCAGCTCCTCGATATTGTTCTTGATATTCTCTCCGTAGGAGGTAACGATCGGACAGTTGTAATGATTATTGGCATCCTCCACCTCGACACGCTCATAAGGGATGCAAGGATAGAAAATGTAATCAATACCCTGGCGGATCAGCCATGTGACATGACCGTGTGCCAGCTTTGCCGGGTAACACTCAGACTCGCTTGGAATGGATTCGATACCAAGCTCGTAGATCTTGCGGTTGGACTCAGGAGAGAGGATAACGCGGTAACCAAGCTCCGTGAAGAAGGTAAACCAGAACGGATAGTTCTCGTACATATTCAGGACACGCGGAATACCAACGGTTCCTCTGACGGCATGCTCCTCATCCAGAGATGTGTAATGCTGGAAGAGTCGCTTGTTTTTATATTCAAACAGGTTTGGAATGTGATCCTTGTTCTTTTCCTTGCCGAGACCGCGCTCGCAACGGTTTCCGGAGATAAACTGGCGTCCGCCGGTAAAGCGGTTGATCGTCAGGAGACAATGGTTTGTACAGCCCTTACATCTTGCCATCGAGGTCTCAAACTTCAGATCATTGATCTGGTCGATGGTCAGCATGGTTGATTCCTGTCCTTCGTAATGCTTGCGGGCGATCAGTGCGGCACCGAAGGCACCCATGATACCGGCAATGTCCGGACGTACGGCTTTACAACCGGAGATGCGTTCGAAGCTGCGCAGTACGGCATCATTGTAGAAGGTTCCACCCTGTACAACGACCTTTTCGCCGAGATCCTTAGGGTCAGTCAGCTTGATTACCTTTAATAAGGCATTCTTAATTACTGAATAAGCAAGACCGGCAGAGATATCAGCGACAGATGCACCCTCCTTCTGAGCCTGCTTTACTTTGGAATTCATGAATACGGTACAGCGGGAGCCGAGGTCGATCGGATTCTCTGCAAATAAAGCGATCTTTGCGAAATCAGCCACCTCGTAATTCAGCGACTTGGCAAAGGTCTCAATGAAGGAACCGCATCCGGAGGAGCATGCTTCATTGAGCTGAACCTTGTCGACCGACTGGTTCTTGATCTTGATACACTTCATGTCCTGTCCGCCGATATCGAGGATACAGTCGACATCCGGTTCAAAGAAGGCGGCTGCATTGTAGTGGGCAACCGTCTCTACCTCACCCTCATCGAGAAGGAGGGCGGATTTAAGAAGAGCCTCTCCGTAACCGGTCGAGCAGGAGCGGACGATACGTGCACCTTCCGGCATCATATCGTAGATCTCCTTGATGGACTTGATCGCAGTCTTGAGCGGGCTGCCGTTGTTGTTGCTGTAGAAAGAATACAAAAGACTTCCGTCCTCGCCGATCACGGCAACCTTTGTCGTGGTAGAACCGGCATCAATACCGAGAAACAGATCTCCTCTATAAGAGGAAAAATCACCCTTCTTCACATCATTCTCAGAGTGTTTCTTCAAGAAATCGTCATACTCTGTTTCGTCCTTAAACAGAGGCTCCAGACGGGCAACCTCAAATTCCATGTCGATCTTTTTGGCTAAAATATCATCCAGTTTGCTGAGGGACGACATGCATTCATCTGTCTTTGCGTTCATGGCAGCACCAGATGCGGCAAAAAGATGAGAATGCTCCGGTGCAATGATCTCGTCTCCCTTCAGGTTCAGAGTGCGGATAAATGCCTGCTTCAGTTCGGTCAGGAAATGAAGCGGACCGCCGAGAAATGCGACATTGCCGCGAATCGGCTTTCCACAGGCAAGACCGCTGATCGTCTGGTTGACAACCGCCTGGAAAATGGAAGCGGACAGATCCTCCTTCGTAGCACCCTCATTGATCAGAGGCTGGATATCAGTCTTTGCAAATACACCGCATCTGGCTGCGATCGGGTAGATGGATTTGTAGTTCTTGGCATATTCATTAAGACCGGCTGCATCCGTTTTGAGCAGTGTCGCCATCTGGTCGATGAAGGAACCGGTACCGCCGGCACAGATTCCGTTCATTCGCTGGTCAATACCACCGGTAAAATATATGATCTTGGCATCCTCGCCACCGAGCTCAATCGCGACGTCGGTGCGTGGAGCATAGTCTTTCAAGGATGTTGCAACTGCGACAACCTCCTGAACAAAGGGAACATTCATATGCTTGGAAAGAGTGAGTCCGCCGGAACCGGTGATCACAGGGGAAACAGGAAGGTCTCCCAGCTCTTTCAGCGCCTGCTTGATAATAGCCGCCAGAGTCTCCTGAATATTAGCATAATGACGCTGATAATCAGAAAATATGATCTCTCCCTCTGGGTTTAATATTGCAATCTTTACTGTAGTGGAACCGATATCGATTCCCAGAGTATGGCATGGTAATTTCATAAGATATTTCCTTTCTTCCTTAGCTGTCCTTTCTTATTAAAGGGTATGCGATGATAAATATCGCCATATTTTCCTATTATATGACAAAAAAAATTTGATTGCAACAGCTGAGTCACCAATAACACAAATTGGGAATATAAATAAAAAGGAAAGGATAGAAAGAAGGGCATATTCAAGCTATGAAACATTGTAATGGAATTATGCATACGGTTCGTTCCGGAGACACGCTTTATTCGATCAGTATGGAGCATCAGGTGCCGTTAGCACTTCTGCTGCGGGCAAATCCTTATGTGGATGTCTATAATCTTCAGGTCGGGGAAACAATCTGCGTGCCGGTGCGTGCAAATGACCAGCCGGTAATGCCTCCCTACGGCAGAAACTGCAGCAAATGGGAGGTCAGGGATGCCGTGCCAATGACGGAGACGGAGAACAAATTGGCAGAGGAGATGACGCAGGAAAAGGATGAGTCCGAGATGATGCAGGAAAAGGATGAGTCCGAGATGATGCAGGAAAAGGATGAGTCCGAGATGATGCAGGAAAAGGATGAGTCTGAGATGCCGCAGGAAAAGGATCAGTCCGTCTATATTGTCAGGGATGGTGATACACTCGAAAGCATTCTTGGAGTTGACCGTATCGTACTGCAGCCGGGGACTGCTCTTTATCGACAAAAGTAGTGGCATCTTCGGCTTGACAAAGAAAACGCGTATCAATAGAATAGATGGTATTGGAATGTTATTTCCAATACCATTTTTTTGTTATCCGTGAATAAAGAGAAACGATGCCTGCGCATGCATAGATACGCAGGGATGGGGGATTTATGAACCAATTATTAAACAAGCTTGAAAAGAAATTTGGCCGTTATGCCGTACCGGATCTCATCAAGTATGTGATCGTGTTGTACTGTGCGGGAGCGGCGCTCGGACTGATCAATGAGAATATTTATTACAGTTATCTGTCGCTTAATGTGGAGGCTGTCTTACATGGTCAGATATGGAGACTGTTCACATACCTGATCGAGCCATATGGCTTTAATCGGGGGATGGGCTTTATTGTGAGTATCCTGTTCTTTGCGATTCAGGTCAATCTGTTCTTCCTGTTTGGAAGATCGCTGGAGCAGGCATGGGGAACCTTCCGGTTTAACATGTACTTTATCAGCGGCTGGTTTTTAAACATTGTTGCGGCATTTATTTTGTATGGGACACTTCATTCCGTACAGTATCTGTCCGGCTTCCAGTATATTTACTGGTCTATGTTCTTTGCCTTTGCAATCATCAATCCAAACATGGAGTTTTTGTTCTGGTTTGTGATACCGATCAAGGTGAAGTGGCTGGCAATTCTGGATGCGGTATATCTCTTGTATAATGTATTCCAATATGTGACAACAGGTATTGCGTGCATAAACCGTGGAATGACGTCAGTTGGAGGACAGTATTTCAGCGTCGCCTTTGCAATCCTTGTCGCGATGGCGAACTTCTTAATATACTTTTTTGCCAGCAGGGATTATCACAGGATCTCACCGTCGGATATCAGGCGGCGCCAGCATTTCAAGAAGCAGGTCAGGGATGCGGGACGTCAGAACGGCGGGGCAAGACACCGCTGTGCAGTATGCGGCAGAACCGAGCTTGATGACGAGAATCTGGATTTCAGATTCTGTTCGAAGTGCGACGGCAATTATGAGTATTGCTCGGATCATTTGTTTACCCATCAGCATGTGAGAAAGCATGACTGATCACAATAGAAAATAAAGGAGAAAAACTATGGGGATGATTAACGCAGTGGCAATCATTGGATTTCTGATCATGCTTGCCATGTACTTTCCGATCAGCGGTTATCTGAGAAACCGGATGGCCGTTGTGGAACAGAGCGGGGCGGCAGTCCGCGCCAGAAACAATCAGAAAAGAAAGAATGTAGCAAGAAACAAGGGCAGCAGGAATCAGACACAGGTGAATCTTGACAATCCGCAGGATCGCATGATCGGTCTGACGGTCTTTGTGGCTGTCATGGTCGTTGCATTTCTGCTTCGTGTGATTATTGGCGGTGTTTATCACGGTCATGAGCAGGACATGAGCTGCTTTATTGCATGGGCGGATATGGTATACAACGATGGTTTTCACAAGTTCTATACCACGATGACAGAGGGTTATCCACCCGGATATATCTATATTCTGTATGTGATCGGATGGCTGCGTCATATCTTCAGCATTCCGTGGAATTCGGCAATGAGTGATATCCTCACAAAGATGCCGAATATTCTTACCGATCTTGGTATGGGGTATCTGATCTATAAGGTTGCGTCCGAGAAGTTCCGTGAGACAGGTGCAGCATTGCTTTCAGCTGTTTATCTGTTCTGCCCGGCAATCATTCTGGACAGCGTTGTCTGGGGGCAGACGGACAGTATCTATGTGGTATTTCTTGCATGGATGTTCTATCTGATCGCCAAGAAGAAACTGATCCCATCGTATTTCCTTTTCGCACTGGCAATTCTTTTAAAGCCACAGGCGATGATGTTTGCACCGGTGCTGTTATACGGTATTATCGATCATGTATTTCTGGAGGATTTCAACTGGAAGAAGTTCGGGATCAACCTTGGAATGGGACTTGTGGCAATTCTTTGTATGGTGATCGCCGTGTTGCCGTATGGTTTGCAAAAGGTTATTTCCCTTTATACGAATACGGTAGGTTCTTTTGAGTATGCTTCCGTAAATGCATACAATTTCTGGACACTGGTTGGTAAGAACTGGATCAGTCAGGGAGACAGGGGCTTTGGTTTAAGCTATCAGACCTGGGGTACGATCTTTATCCTTCTGATCGTGATCGCAACAGCATTTGTAAATTTCCGCTGCAAAAAGACAGAGGCGAAATATACATATATCGGCGGTATGCTGATCATCGGTATTTTCATGTTCTCTGTCCGCATGCATGAGCGTTATATGTATCCGGCAATGGCATTTATGCTTCTCGCATATGTGATGAAGCCGAGAAGAGATGTGTTTATCCTGTATTGTCTGTCGGCAATGCACTTCTTCTATAACGTAGCGCATGTATTGTTTAAGTATGATGCTGCAAACTATGACTGGCACAGTCCGATCCTGTTTGCAATCTCCCTGCTTGGCATGGTTGTGTTTGCCTTCATGGTATACACAACGATCCGTCATTACACCAGATTTGAGACAGAGCAGGAGGAGAAGCAGATCATCAGCCGCGAGACAACTGTGAAGAAGGTGTCTGCGGAGGAGAAGAACAAGTCTGTGATCCGTCCATCTTCCAAGCTTGTGAAGATGACGAAGCAGGATTATATTGCCATGGGAATCATCACCCTGATATATGCGGTAATCGCATTTGTGCATCTCGGTAGCCTGAAAGCACCGGAGACGGAGTATTCTGTCGTGACGCAGGGGGCGGTTGTTGCCGATATGGGACAGGATGTCAGTCTCGGAAAGATGGCGGAATATCTTGGCTACCAGAACAATCCGAAGTATCTGGTGGACTATTCCTCAGATGGAACAAACTGGAATACCTTATACGGAGCAGACAATCCGTGGGATGCCGGTTCGGTATTCTGCTGGAATTATACGGATCTGAATGTGACAGCGCGTTATGTAAGGATCTCACCGGCAGCGGATACGACAAATGACAGTATTATGGAACTGGTATTTACAGATACGGAAGGCAATGTAGTGACACCGGTCAATGCCGGAGATTACTCCACATTGTTTGATGAGCAGGATCTGTATGCGGCAAGAGCAACCAACTTAAACGGTACTTACTTCGATGAGATATATCACGGCAGAACTGCTTATGAGATGATCCACAAGCTGTATTGCTATGAGAACACCCATCCGCCACTCGGCAAGGAGCTGATCGCGCTCGGCGTTCTGATCTTTGGTATGTGTCCGTTTGGCTGGAGATTTATGGGAACGCTGTTCGGTGTTCTGATGGTGCCGATCATCTATAATTTCTCCAAGAAGTTCTTTAAGGAGACGTGGATCAGTATAGTGACGACGATCCTGTTTACGTTTGATTTCATGCACTTCGTTCAGACGCGTATTTCCACGATCGATGTGTATGTTACGCTGTTTATCATGCTCTCGTATTTCTTTATGTACTGCTATACGAGACTCAGCTTTTTCGATACAAAGCTGTCCAAAACGCTGATTCCGCTTGGACTCTGCGGATTTGCAATGGGTCTTAGCTGGGCGTCCAAATGGACCGGTATCTATTCGGCGATCGGACTTGCGATCATCTTTTTTGCACAGATGATCCAGAGATTCCGTGAGTACATTTATGCAACGAAGAATCCAAATGGAAAGACAGGAGAGATTTCCCATCAGTTTATTATCAAGAACTTCCATAAGAAGCTGATCGTCACTCTGCTGTCATGCTGTATCTTCTTCATTGTTGTGCCGGCGGTGATCTATGTACTGTCCTATATTCCGTTTAACGACGGTACGGACCGTACGCTGATCCAGAAGGTCATCGAGGCACAGAAGACGATGTTCAATTATCACAGCACACTGAATGCAACACATCCGTATGGATCGAAGTGGTATCAGTGGCCAATCATGTACCGTCCGATCTGGTATTATTCCGGCGTTGTGTCAGACACCGTCAGAGAGGGTATCAGTGCCTTTGGTAATCCGCTTGTATGGTGGGCCGGTATTCCTGCCTTTGTATATATGCTTTATCTGGTATTTGCCAAGAAGGACCGCAAGGCTGCATTTTTAAGTGTCGGTTATCTGTCACAGTACGCACCGTGGTTTAAGGTGACACGAGTTGTATTTATTTATCATTATTTCCCAAGTGTACCGTTCGTTACGGTTATGGTGGGCTACAGCATGTACCGACTTGTAAAGAAATATCCGAAAGCGAAGAAATACGCCTATATTTATGCGGCGCTGGCAGTAGGACTCTTTGCAATGTTCTATCCGGTCTTAAGTGGTACGCCGACGACTGTGCATTATGTAAAAACTTACCTGAAATGGTTTGAGAGCTGGGTATTATTACAGACCTGGTAATAAGGAGACGACATGAGTACAAAGATACGCGAAAGTGTAAAGAAATTATCCCATGGCAAGGAGCTTGAACAGGCTCTTCCAGAGTATCTGGAGCTTGCCCTGGATATTCATGACAGTCATGCAAGACTGAAATTCATGATGGAATATTATGTGTTTTATGAGATGATCACAGAGGGGATCAATCCTTATATTAATACGGCAGAAGATATTGCACAGGCTCTTCATCAGGCGGTTCGTGTCCTGATGGATCCTGCCTCCTTCGGAGAGGAGGAACGCAGCCGGCAGAGAGAGAATCTGCTTAAGCTTCGTACGGAAGTGACAGACCGCATGCAGGTGCTTACCGCATATGTAGACCGTTTTGTTGTATACGAGTATATTCTGAACCGCATGCAGTACCGCTTTGAGGATCAGGAGGTTATCGCCGAGGACAGTGTCTTTGCACAGGAGGTATTAAACTTCATCTTTGCAACTAAGGACAATATGGCGATCAACGATAATATTCGCATGGTGATCGGACAGCTTCCGATGCGTATGACGAGAAGTCATTATTTCGATCTGATCCGCGAGAGTATCTCTGTCTACAAGGGTTCTGACAAGAGTGCACTGGAGGGACATCTGTACATGTTCCGCACCAATGCAATGCTTTACCGGACCGATGACATGGAGAAGTATTTCACAGAGTTTGTGCCGGTCATCAAGGAGTTTGATGAACTGGATTATGAGAATATGACAGCCGCAATGTATCAGATCTATGCTGAGAAGCTTCGCACGAATGCATCAAAGCTCAATGATATTTCGGATCTGTACATGCTGATCCAGAAGCTGATCAACGGAGCATATTCCATGTATCTGGCAGATGGCGGTCAGAAGGCAGCCGATAAGATTCCGGCGGCACAGTTAGTGATCCGCGGTATCAACGAGCTGTTCCTGCATGAGGAAAGTGCTATCTGGGAGAAGAATGAGGAGCATCCTCTTGAATCAGAGGAGGACAAGCTGTACTGGCTTGGCGAGCATTTCCCGGAGATCGAGGGAATGCAGGAGCGGATCTACGAATCCATGACAACGGCAGATGCCGTGCTGGAGGAGACGATCAAATCCCGGAAGGAGCAGATCACAAAGCTCGGACTGATGGAGGGCTTTACACATCTGCAACAGCTAATGCAGTTAGCTTCCGGCAGCGACTTTGTGGAGCTTGAGTGGAAGGATGAGGAAGAAAAGGTAACCGCACAGGATGCAGAGAAAGCGGCAGAGCAGATCGTAACCGAGTTGAAGCAGGCGTTCAAGGGACAGTTCCGTCTGGTGAGACGTGCGATCATGGCGAATACGCTGGAAAAGATCCCTGTATTTTTCTCAACACCGCAGGAGGTGGCAGATTATATCAGCCAGTCTCTGATGCTCTGTGATGATGAAGCAGAGAAGTATGCATCCAAACAGTTGATTCAGGAAATGATGGGATAATTTGGCAGGGATTTCCGGAAAAGGAGGAGTATGCTGTACTGGAGTTCAAAAATGTATCTGGACGCGGATATTTCCGTCAAAAAGAAACGGTATCAGAAGCTTCTCGAAAAAAATAAGCCGACAAGACCGTTATATTGTATTACATTACCCGTAAATGGAGAAAATATCATGGAGATATATTCCTCCGTGGAGCTGTGGTTTCGCTGGTACCGGAAACGAAGGGTGACGGTGATCGGTCTGGCGGGAAGCCGGGAGAAAGCCGAAATGCTTGCAGCACAGATCTGTCTTGATACAGTTTGCAGAGAGGGTGACATCTCTCCCCGGATCGTGCGTGGATATTTTGAGGATATCATGTAAACAGCAACAGGATGCCGGGAGGAGGTGTGCCGATGGCAGTGATCATACTGGGTGTGTTTAAGTGGATCGGAATCATTCTGCTTTGCATTTTGGGACTGATGCTTCTGCTATGTCTGGCAGTGCTTCTGATACCGATCCGGTATCAGCTGTCTGCCGTATGGCAGGAGGAGCACAGAGTGAAGGGAAGTGTAAGCTGGCTGCTGCATCTGATCCATCTGTCTTTTGACACGGACAGAAACCAGAGAGTGTGTATCCGTATTTTTGGCATCCCGGTGAACGGCAGATTTCATACAAAGAAAAAGAAATTCCAAAAGCGAAGAAAAGTAGAGCAGAAACGGAAAGCATCCGGCAGTACCAAGGTCCAAAGGAAAGAAGGTGTTTCACCAGCGAAAGTGCAGAAGGCTGTGGAATCTTCGACAACAGCCGGTGAACCGAAAGAAGCAGAAGGGGCGAAGACGGCGGATTCATTCGATACGAGTGTGTCTTTGGCAGCGCAGAAAAGTTCCGGAGAGAATACGGATACCGTGCAAAGGACGGTTCCTGACAAAGCTGCCGATACGAAGAAAAGGGCAGACTCTTCTGAAAACAGATTTGTGCGCACACTGCGGCGGATAACGGGCAGAGTGAAAAAGTTTTTCTTGTCAATCGCCGGCTTATTCGCTAAAATAAAGGCAATTGATGAGGAAAGCATTGAGCTGCTTCAGGCAGTTTTAAAGAGCAGTGGAGGGCTGTTAAAGCATATGGCACCACGCAGCCTCAGGGGGCGACTTCATTTTGGAACCGGAGATCCGGCGCTCACCGGACAGCTTCTGGGAGTACTTAGTGTCCTTTTTGCCATGTGGGGCAAAGGGATTGCGGTTATACCGGATTTTGAACAGGAAGTGTTTGAGGGAGAGGTAGCAGTGAAGGGATATGCAAGAGGGATCATAGTGTTGATCCTGATAATCAGAGCGCATCCGTTGCGGTTAATGGAACGGTTAGACAGATCATAGGATGCTGTTGCAGCATATGGAAAGGTATGGTGATATCATGGCAGACAATAATTTCAACACGGCAGTTGGTTCTCTTCTGAAAGGTATGGAGGGTTTTCTGACAACCAAAACAGTGGTTGGCGATGCAGTACGGTTTGATGATGGAACGATCATCCTTCCGCTGGTAGATGTCAGCTTTGGTGTGGCCGCGGGCTCGTTTGCGGAGAATGGCAAGAAGAACAATGCTGGCGGCGGAATGGGAGGAAAGATTCAGCCAAGTTCCATTTTGATCATCAAGGACGGAACAACGAAGTTAGTCAACGTTAAGAATCAGGATGCAGTTACAAAGGTGCTTGACATGGTGCCGGACCTTGTCGATAAATTCAAGTCTGGCAAGGGTTCTGACGAAGAAACAGAAAAAAATTAAATTTGTTCTTGCATTTTACATTATGATTTGGTAGAATAAGCATGTTGTGGCAAAATTAGACAGTCATAATAGTTATTGATAAATCATGACCGTTAGGGTTAAATATGCTAAGGAGGTGCTTACGATGGCAAAATGTGCAGTTTGTGGAAAGAGCGTTCACTTCGGTAACGCAGTAAGTCATTCCCACAGAAGAAGCAACAAGATGTGGAAGCCAAATATCAAGTCCGTTAAGGTTAAGGTTAATGGCGGCACAAAGAAGATGCCGGTATGTACAGGATGTTTACGTTCTGGAGCAGTAGAGCGTGCGTAGGCGCTTTTCGGTATTATATGAATACAAAGAAACCGTAATATACGGTTTCTTTTTTTTGAAAAAAATCACAAAAATTGTCTTTGGACAGGAACTTGTCTATTGATGAGAATTGTAGTACAATGAGGCAAAATAGGCTGTTTTGGAGAAAGGAGGGGATGTGATGGCAAACGCGATGTATACCAGTGATGAAATCTGTGCTATGGGGCAGAAATATTACCATTCGCTGGCAAAGATCTGTAAGAGACTGGAGAAACAGGGCTACTGGCGGGAGGCAGAGAACATGATGAAGCAGTCTGCAGCGGAGGTGTTAGATCTGTATGTCCAGTCGGTACTGGTGGAACTGGCGGTGCGTCTGGACAATATTTCTGACGGGCAGAAAGAATACATCCGGTGCCTGACACAGACCAATCCGCTTGAGATCAGCCCGGATGCGGAGATATTGGAGCAGAGTGTAGTTCATTACGCGGAGAAATATGCAGCGATGCCTCCGATCCTGATCCAGATCTGCGGTGTGTATGACAGGCATTTGAAAGAGGAACAGGCGGTGCTGTTTCTTGACAATGTGATCAATGTACTTTTGTGTATGATGGAATTATCTGACCGCTTTGACCGGGCAGGTCAGGAGTATATCCGTGAATATTATGAAAGAACCGTGTTATTTGTCTGCTCCGGAGGTGTCAGCCCGGAATGGGAGGAAAGCTATATCCGTCATAAGCTTGCTGCCCGAAATATCTGCTCCGGTGTGAAATGGCTGACCGGGGAAGAAAGCAAAAAGACTGAATGGCAGGTGAATATGCCGGCAGATAAGACGGATCAGAGAATGCTTCCTGAAACGGTTACTTCGGACGAAGTGGAGTCGGAAGTAAATATACAGGAAAGTCCGGAGGATGAGCAGAGAGAAGCCAGGAAAGAGTTTGAAAAGGTAAAGAAACGGCTGCAGGAGCGGCAGAAGGCAGAAAAGGAAGCAAAAGAGCAGCGAGTGGCTAAACTTTTGGACGAACTGAATCAGCTGGTAGGACTGGACAACGTCAAGGAGGAGGTCCGTTCTCTTGTGAATCTGATCAAGGTGCGCCGGATGCGCGAGGAATATAAGCTTCCCGCTATGGACATGTCTTATCATATGGTATTTACCGGCAATCCGGGAACCGGAAAGACCACGGTTGCCCGTCTTGTGGCAAGGATTTACAGAGAGCTCGGTATCCTGTCGGAGGGGCAGCTTATCGAGACAGACCGATCCCGTCTGGTTGCCGGTTATGTGGGACAGACGGCGATCAATGTCCGCGAGGTGGTGGAGCAGGCAATCGGTGGCGTATTATTTATTGATGAGGCATATGCGCTGGTCAGCCCGGATACAACGAATGATTATGGCTCTGAGGCGGTAGATACGCTGGTCAAGATGATGGAGGATCACAGGGATGATCTTGTGGTGATCGTTGCCGGTTACAGGGAGGAGATGGAGCAGTTCTTGCGAAGCAACACGGGACTCATCTCCCGCTTCAATAAATTTATTACATTTGAAGACTATTCCGAACAACAGTTGTTAGAGATTTTAACAGTTATGGCGGAACAGGCAGGGATGGTCGTTGAGGATACGGCAGTGAAAAAACTTGGATTATATCTTGCCTCCATGAATGAACAGGAGCGCCGGGACTTTGGAAATGCCCGTGGTGTCCGCAATGTATTCGAGAGGATGATCGTGAATCAGGCGAACCGGATCGTGCTTCTTGAGGAGCCGACAAAAGAGCAGCTCATCACGCTGACAGCGCAAGATGTGTGATTGACCGCCCCGATGGAATGTGATACAATAATTAGTATCTTATATTGTGTTATAATACGAAATTTAAAGGAAATGAGGGAATGCAATGAGAGTGATTGCAGGAACGGCGAGACGTCTGAAACTGGAGACTCCGGCGGGACGCCATACCAGACCGACCTCGGATAAGATCAAAGAGACGTTATTTAATATTATACAGCAGGATCTGTATGAGGCAAGATTCCTGGATCTGTTCAGCGGCAGTGGCGGGATCGCGATCGAGGCATTGAGCAGAGGTGCGGCAGAGGCTGTGCTGGTAGACAACGACCGGGAAGCACTGCGGTGCATCCGCACGAACCTTCACCATACGCATTTTGAGGAACAGGCAAGGGTGATGGCGATGGATGTTATCCAGGCACTTCGCAGACTGGATCAGCAGAAGAAAGCATTTGATGTTATTTTTATGGATCCACCGTACAGCATGGGGCTGGAGAGAAGGATACTTCCTTATCTGATTGAGTCATCGCTGGTTCATGATGATACAAGGATCATTGTTGAGGCATCCATGGAGGACGATCCGATCGTGCTTCCTCCAACCTGTGGATGGTATGTGGAGAGAGTCAAGGAATACAAGAACAATTGTCATATATTTATCTGCCGGGATAAAACAGCCGTGGCGGGAGAGGACGAATAACGATGAGTACAGCAGTATTTCCGGGAAGCTTTGATCCGGTGACAACGGGTCATGTCGATCTGATCCGGCGTGCTTCACGGATGTTTGACCGGCTTGTGGTCGGTGTTTTAGTCAACAGTGCAAAGCAGCCATTATTTTCCAAAGAGGAGAGGGTGGCGATGCTGCGGGAGATTACAGCGGATCAGGATAATATTGAGGTATCTTCTTTTGAGGGGCTTCTGGTAGATTTTGTGAAGGAGCAGCATGCAGATGCGATCGTGCGGGGACTGAGAACGCCGGGAGATTTTGAGTATGAGCTTCCGCTTGCACAGGCGAACCATAAACTGTCTGTTCAGGCAGATACCATATTTCTGGCATCTGCACCGGAGTATTCCTATATCAGCTCCAGTGCAGTCAGAGAGCTTTTAAGATATCAGGCAGATATTTCCGGTTATGTACCGGAGACGGTTCTTCGCTATATGAGGGAGCATGGAGTAGTATCAAATTAACATTATCATAATCATAGATTTGCAGATAGGAGAGAACGATATGCAGTCAAGCAGAATTGAGCAGGAGATTGATGATATTTTTGAATTTGTGGAAAGTTGCCGTATGCAGAGACTTTCTTCAACGAAGGTGGTAGTTCCTAAGGACGAGCTTTACGATCTACTGGATGATCTGCGCCGGGATGTGCCGGAGGAGATTAAGCGCTATCAGAAGATTCTCCGACAGAGAGAGGAGATCCTTGATAATGCAGAGCAGAAGGCGGCAGCGATTCTCTCAGATGCGCAGGAGCAGTACAAGGCTCTTGTGGAGGAGCATGCGATCATGCAGGAGGCTTACCAGCAGGCAGAGATCACGGTACGGGAAGCCAATGAGCAGGCAGAGCAGATCGTTGCCAATGCAAGAGCACAGGCAGCGGAGATCGGCAATGGTGCGATCTACTACACAAGAGATCTGTTAGAGATGTCTGAGAAGACACTGGCTGCGGCATTGGAGACCACAAGCAGCAATGCGCGGGCATTGGAGTCAGCGCTGCAGGGATATCTGGATGTGATCAGCCAGAATAAGGCGGAGCTTGTCACAGACGAGGATGCCCAGGTGCAGGCGCAGCAGGAAGCAGCCGCACAGCAGGAAGAACTGCAATTGCCGGAGGTACAGGAAGAGCCTGTTTCATAGGCAAAGGCAGGGGAGGTTCCAATACAAAGGATGCCGTCACAGAGATGGCAGAGGAAGGTGCGGGTGAGAATGAACGAGAAAACAGATGTACAGGTGATCATCAACGGGAAGCAGTATACGATATGCGGTTACGAGAGCAGTGATTATCTGCAGCATATCGCGAATCATATCAATGAGAAGTTTGATGAGTTTAAGCGGCAGGAGGCATATAACCGCCTGGATATGGATATGAAGAATATTCTTCTTGCGATCAATCTGTCCGATGATTATTTTAAGGCACAGAAGCAGGCGGACGAGAACAGACAGCAGCAGGGCGAGGTCGAGCAGGAAATGTTCCGCATGAAGCATGAGATTGTCTCACGCAATGAGGAATTAAAGTCTGTGAAGGAGCAGTTAAAGCAGGCGCAGGCGAAGACGTCAGAGCTTGAAAAGAAAACGATCCGTCTCGAAGCGGAGCTGGATCAGAAGACGCAGGAGCTTTTGAACAAAGAGAAAGAGTTGGAGAAGAAATCTCAGGATATCGCTCAGAAAGAAAAGGAATTAGAGCAGAAATCCCAGGATATCGCCCGCAAGGATAAGGAATTAGAAAGCAAGACCAAAGAGGTCGAAGAGAAGAATAAAGAGCTTCTGCGGAGAGCGGCAGCACAGGTGGCAAGAACGGAGGTGCCACAGCAGCGGCAGGCATATCCGGCAGCAGCCAATGTCGTCAGACCACAGCAGCAGGTGCAGACAGGAGCCACATCAATATCGCAGAGCAGCCAGCCGGTGAAAACGGTGGTGCCGGCAGCACACCCAACGGCTTCCGGGACACAGTCGGTCAGTCAGGCTGCAGCAGTAACGCCCAAGGATGACAGTATCATGTCAGGAATACAGCCTGTAGCAGTGGACAAGACGGACAATGCAAAGCCTGCGATTGCGTCCTTTGAGATGGAGGCGGATCCGAAGGAGGACGGCACACAGGACAGTCAGAATGGTGCGAGGGGACGAAAGAATTCCGGTTCCAGACGTTCCCAGAGTAAGAGAAAATAAAAGAACAGGATAAAGGGCAAAACACCGGTTTTGCCCTTTATTATTCGTGCGAAGGCAAAGGGAGGATGGAACAATACATTTGTTCCATCCCGGCGCCCGCAGAGGATTTGACTTCGTGAACAAAGATCAGGAGAGCAGATAGAATGACAGACAAGATTCAGAGAAAAAAGCCCGAGATTTTATCGCCGGCAGGCTCGATCGAGAGCGTGAGAGCTGCAGTGAATGCCGGATGTGATGCGATATATATTGGCGGGAGCCGGTTTGGGGCGAGAGCCTATGCAGATAACCCACAGGGAGACGATATGCGGGAGGTGATCCGCTACTGCCATCGGTACGGAGTAAAGGTCTATATGACCGTGAACACGCTTCTAAAACCGGAGGAGCTTGCAGACTCCTTATACGATTATATTGCGCCGTATTATCTGGAAGGACTGGATGCGGCGATAGTGCAGGACGTCGGCGTGATGCGCTTTCTTCACAGACATTTTCCGGGGCTTGATCTTCATGCCAGCACGCAGATGACGTTGACAATGGGCGAGAGTGCAAGTGTATTAAAACCGTACGGCGTGACAAGGATCGTGCCGGCAAGAGAGCTGTCCCTTCCGGAGCTTGCCGATATGCGCCGGGAGACGGGGCTGGAGCTTGAGATCTTTGTGCATGGAGCATTGTGCTACTGTTATTCCGGACAATGCCTGTTTAGCAGTATGCTGGGAGGAAGAAGCGGCAACAGAGGACGATGTGCACAGCCGTGCCGGCAGCTCTATCAGTGCGAAGACGGCAGGGGAGCGGGGTATTTATTAAGTCCGAGAGAGCACTGCAGTCTTGAACATATTGGCGACCTGATGGAGATTGGTGTGGATTCGCTGAAACTGGAGGGGCGTATGAAGCGCCCGGAGTATGTGGCGCTGACCACAGCGATGTACCGCAAATATGTTGATTTGTATGATAAGCTTGGCAGAACGGATTATGAACAATATCTGGCATGTCATCAATCGGAGTGGCAGGAGGATGTACGGAAGCTGGCGGAATTATACAACCGTCAGGGTTTCACCTCCGGTTATATGGAGGGAAGAAGCGGCGTGCCGTATGCGGTTCCGAAGGGCAAGGGAGATATGATCGCGGATCTGCGCCCAAATCATGGCGGTGTGCAGGTAGGTACGGTTACGGCGGTTGATCCGCACACTGCAACATACCGGCTGGAACGCGATGTTCATGCACAGGATGTTGTGGAATTTCGTGACGGGAAGCAACGCACATCCTATGAGTATACGATTGGAGAAGGACGCCGTAAGGGAGAGCTTGTAAAGACGAGATATCTGAAGGGCAGCTGTATCCGCAAAGGAGACAGCGTATACCGTACAAAGGATGCCGGACTTTTGGAAGAGATCAGGGAGCACTATCTTTCGGAGGATGCAAAGCTTACTGTTTCCATGCACTTTGAGGCGGCAGAGGGAGAGACGATGAAGCTTTGTGCGGCTTTTCAGGGAGAGGACAGAGAAGCTTCCTTTCTGCTTGAGGGCGATATATGCCAGAAGGCACAGAAAAGTGCGGCAGAGGAGGAGTCGATCCGGCGTATTTTATGCCAGACCGGCGGTACTGTTTTTCGCTGCAGCAATTGCCGGGTGAAGCTTACCGGCGAGCTTTTTATCCCGGTCGGGGCGGTGAAACGCCTGCGGCGGGAGGTGCTTGCAGGACTGTTAGAGAAGTTAGAGGCTTCGGAATATGACCGTCATATCGGGAAGCCTCTGACAGAGATAAATAATGGGCAGCCGGAAAGTGAGATGTATGCTGAACCGATGCATCCGGAGCATGTGGCAGGACAGCCAGGCAGTAAGGATCCGGAGCGAATCGTCGTGTCGGTATTATATGACTGGCAGGCACAGAAGGCAATCGACGATCCGGGTGTGGACGATATTTATCTGCGGACGGAGCAGATGGATGACAGTGAACTTCGCAGGCTGATCAGAAAGGGCGCAGCATCGGGAAAGAACATGTACCTGATGATGCCGCTTATTTTCAGGGAGGCAGTGTACCGGTCGGAACAGCAGAAGCTAAGCCGTGGAGACAGTATTTACCGGATGTCGGAGCTTACCGGTTATGTGATCCGTAATATGGAATCATTTGTGTTTCTTACGAAGGAAGCCGGGATCGCTGCGGAAAGGATCATTACAGATGCCAATCTTTATACCGCCAATAACGAGGCGTTGAGCTGGTGGCAGGATCAGGGTGTCAAACACTGCACCGTGCCTCTGGAACTGACCGGACAGGAATGTCAGGAGCTTTCTACATCTGTAGATATTGAGGCGGTTATTTACGGATATATTCCGCTGATGGTATCGGCGCAGTGCGTGCATCGTCATCAGAAGGGATGTCAGAAGAAAAACGGCGGCGGGCAGCTTTTGTGGATGCAGGACGCCAAAAAGCGTACCTTTGTGGTTTTAAATTGCTGTAAATATTGTTATAATATCATTTATCACGGAGAACCTCTCTGTCTTGACGAGGAGCGGCAGCAGTACAGAAAGTACGGCATAAAGCGTTTCCGGTATGATTTTACGATCGAGACGCCGCAGGAGATGACAGACGTTTTGAAGGGAAGATTTCCGGAGGGACAGAAGGGACATTTTTATGATCCGGTCCAGTAGTGATGGATAACAAACCGGGCGACGGAGTCATTCCGGCAGGCAGCCGGTTGACAGAAAGGTATCGATTAATATGGATAAACAGGAGGCGGCAAGAAAGCTGCAGGAGCTTCTTGGAAATAGCAATACCATCGGAGTCATGCATTCCGTGGTTGTAGAATTATCAAAATATATTATTATTTTCCTTTTTGCCGTATATACCTGGCATTGTTTTACGGTATTTATAGGCAGGGACAAGGAGCGTAAGGAGAGAGTATACAGACATCAGTTAAAGCTGATGTTCACCATCCATTTTATCTGCTCACTTGTGCTTTTCTTAAACAGTCTGCATGTGCAGATCATTATTCTGTATCTGCTGCAGGTTGTTCTGTTTGTGTTTGCGGGAAAAGCGTATCCGTATGTATATGAAGGAATGTCAAAGATCGTTCTGAATAATATGTTGATGCTGCTGATGGTCGGCATGGTCATGATCGAGCGGCTGGACACAGGAAGCGCCATCCGGCAGATGATCTTTGCGGCGGCAACCTGTGTGGCAGGGCTGTTCATTCCGTATATCATAGAAAAGTTTTCCTACTTTGATATATTTGGCTGGTTTTATGCGATCGCAGGGCTGGGGCTTCTTGCACTTGTCTTTGTGATCGGAGAAGAGAGGTACGGTGCAAAGAACTGGGTGTCGATCGGCAGCTTTGCACTGCAGCCGTCTGAGTTTGTAAAGATTATTTATGTTTTTTTTGCAGCCGCATTTCTGGCAAAGGCAGAGAGATTTAAGGATCTTGTGCTTGTGACGGCAGTTGCGGCAGCGCATGTGCTGATCCTTGTATTGGAGAAGGATCTGGGTGCGGCACTGATCTTTTACATCACGTATCTGGTGATCCTGTATGTTTCCACGGAGCGGCTGAGTTATCTTCTGGCGGGATTGGCGTGTGGCTCCGGGGCGGCAGTGGTGGCATATCATCTCTTTACGCATGTACAGAATCGTGTGATCGCATGGCGTGATCCATGGAGCACGATCGCTAATCAGGGGTATCAGGTGGCACAGTCGTTATTTGCCTTTGGTACAGGAGGCTGGTTTGGCATGGGGCTTGGAGAGGGAATGCCGGACAAGATCCCGGTTGCGTCCAGTGATTTCATTATTTCAGCGATCGGCGAGGAGCTGGGTGTGTTTTTCGCAATCTGCGTTGTGCTTGTCGAGATCAGCTGCTTTGTCATGTTTGTCAATATTGCCCTGAAAATGTCACGCCGGTTTTATAAGCTGACGGCGCTGGGACTGGCAGTGGAGTTTATTTTTCAGGTGTTTCTGACTGTGGGCGGTGCGGTGAAGTTTATTCCGTCCACGGGTGTAACGCTTCCGTTAGTAAGCTACGGAGGAAGCTCGGTTATCAGCACGATCGTGCTGTTCAGTATTATTCAGGGCATGTATGTATTAAACAGAGAGGAGGCGGGAGAGATTGAGGAGAAAAGAAAACGAAAGCGCAGAGCGGAGCAGGAATGGGAAACGGAAGAGTACGAAGCGGAAGGAGCCACGCGCCGCAGAGCGAAAAGAACGCAGAGACAGGAACGCAGATAAAGATAGAAAGCGCGGAAACCGTCAGGTGATCGCAGTAGCGTACTGTGTTGTCATTGTCTTTCTGGGGATGATCGGATATCTTGTAAAGTTTATGGTGCAGGATAGTCAGGAAATCATCAACAATCCCGCCAACAAGAGGCAGGAGCTTCTGGCAGAGCGGATTGTCCGCGGAGATATCGTGTCGTCGGATGGCAGGGTGCTTGCTACGACCGAGACGGATCAGAAGGGAAATGAGACAAGAGTTTATCCATATAAGAACGTTTTCTGCCATGTTGTGGGACGTGTGTGGAACAGTAAGACCGGTATAGAACTGGAACAGAGCTTTCCGCTTCTGACCTCACATGTCAATCCGTTAAAGCAGCTCTCCAATCAGCTGCAGGGACAGAAAAATCAGGGCGATATAGTTGTAACAACGTTAAATGCGAAGCTGCAGCAGATCGCATATGATGCACTTGGAAACCAGAAGGGCGCTGTTGTGGCAATCGAGCCGTCCACCGGAAAGGTCCTGGCAATGGTATCCAAGCCGGATTATGATCCGAATACGGTGCGTTCCGAGTGGGATTCGCTGGTGGCAGATGAGGCTGGCAACTCAGCACTTTTAAACCGCGCGACGCAGGGGCTGTATCCGCCGGGATCGACGTTTAAGATCCTGACGGCGATGGAATATATGAGAGAGAATCCGTCATTTGACAAGTACCGGTATGAATGCAGCGGAAGCGATACGTTTGGAGGCAATGTGATCCGGTGCTACAACGGGGAGCACCATGGGACGGTCGATCTGAAAAGCTCACTGGCGCATTCCTGCAACGGTTCTTTTGCACATATCGGTGTGGGTTTAAACCGCAAATCTTACCGCAAGCTCTGTGAGGCATTTGGTTTTAACAGCTCGCTCGGTGTGAAGTTTGTCAGCAGCAGGAGCCGTTTTGTGCTCGACGAGAAATCGGATACGGCAGAGGCGGCACAGACGGCGATCGGTCAGGGAAAAACAACGATCACACCATTACAGAATGCCCTGATCAGCGCAACGATCGCCAATGACGGAGTAATGATGACTCCGTATCTTGTCGATCACACGGAGAGCGTGGACGGGCATGTGGTCAAGAAATATGAGCCGCAGGAAAAGCGGACGGTCATTTCAAGGAAAAGAGCCAATCAGGTGACAAGGATGATGCGTTCAGTCGTGTCTGACGGTACGGCAGCAGCTTTAAGGAATCTGTCCTATCCGGTGGCAGGTAAGACAGGCACGGCAGAGATTGATTCGGAGGGGACCTCACATGCATGGTTTGTGGGCTTTGCGCCGGCAGCAGACCCCAAAATCGCGGTCAGTGTGATCGTGGAAGGTGCCGGAACGGGGAGTCAGTATGCGGTGCCGATCGCAGCGAAGATGCTTGAGGAATATCTTGGAAATTGATTTCTAAATTTCATTGCAATAAATAACAAAAAAGGGTATACTTAAATTTAGTGAAACAAATGCACGTATGCCACCGGGAGGGATTGCAATGATTGAGGCAACAAGTTGTGGCGGTGTGGTGATCTTTCGGGGAAAGATCTTACTATTGTACAAGAATTACAAAAACAGGTATGAAGGATGGGTGCTTCCCAAGGGCACGGTTGAGGAAGGCGAAGAGTTCAAGGAAACTGCTTTGCGGGAAGTAAAAGAAGAGACGGACGCAGATGCCAGTATTATCAAGTATGTGGGGAAAAGCCAGTATACTTTTAATACGCAGGAGGACACGGTCGTAAAGGATGTACACTGGTATTTGATGATGGGCGAGAGCTATCACAGCAAACCACAACGCGAGGAATTTTTCGTGGATTCCGGATTTTATAAATATCACGAAGCAGTTCATTTGCTCAAGTTTGCAAATGAGAAACAGATCTTGGAGAAGGCTTACAGCGAGTTCCTTGATCTGAAGAAAAGCAACCTGTGGGGGAATCGTAAATATTTCTAAAGACAGGCTTTATGTGAATGACTTTATTGACAATTTACACGAAAAAAGATATAATTACAGAAGGTTGATCATATTAGAGATATCCAGAGAATTTAAATAAGGGAGAAAAAGTATGGGCAATAATATTTTAATTGTAGATGATGCTGCATTCATGAGAATGATGGTAAAAGATATTTTGACAAAGGGCGGATATAACGTAGTCGGCGAGGCTGAGAACGGTGCAGTGGCAGTTCAGAAGTATGCAGAGCTCAAGCCGGATCTTGTGACACTTGATATTACCATGCCGGAGATGGATGGTATTCAGGCACTGAAGAAGATCAAGGAAGTAGACGCCGGAGCCAATGTTATCATGTGTTCCGCAATGGGGCAGCAGGCGATGGTTATCGAGGCGATCCAGAATGGTGCCAAGGACTTCATCGTAAAGCCATTTCAGGCAGATCGTGTGCTGGAAGCAGTGAAGAAGGTTATTGGCTGATCAGACGGCAGATACATACAAGGAGATGTTTTTGGCATCTCCTTTTTGTTTTCCCGGAAAGGGAAAATTGTTGACATTTGAGCTGAAAAATGGTAACATATCTTTTGTTGCGACATGCAGCGCCGGTGTGGCGGAATTGGCAGACGCACATGACTCAAAATCATGCGGGTAACACCGTGCCGGTTCGAGTCCGGCCACCGGCATTAGAAGAGAAGCCATACAGATTGGTTTCTCTTTTTTAGTATATAAGAAAATGATCGTAACGTAGTGTGAATCAAGGCAAACACAGTTTTTTTGTTTTTGATTTCCAGATATTTTCGGCGAAAGGAGTGGATCATATGACCTGTAAGGATATTCAGAAGCTGTTTATTCCGTTTATTGATGACAAGCTCAGCGTGTCCGATCTGGATGCTTTTTTGAATCATATGAACACCTGTAAGGAATGCCGGGAAGAATATGATATATACTATACAGTAATCATGGGAATGCGCTATCTGGATGAGCGCCAGAATATTTCGGAATTTAAGCTGGATTCGGCGCAGAAGCTGCGCTCGGCGGCGGATTATCTGTTTAAGTACCGCATTCTCAGACTGGAGAAATACATACTGCTTGCCGTGTTGTGTATTGGCGTAGTGCTTTTATTTTAGGAGGGCTGACGGATGAATGGAAAGATCGTATTGATTGATGGACATAGTATTTTGAACCGTGCATTTTATGGTGTGCCGGATCTGACAAACTCAGAGGGACTTCACACCAATGCAGTGTACGGTTTTTTGAATATTATGCTCAAAATTCTGGATGAGGAGAAGCCGGATTATCTGACGGTAGCGTTTGATGTGAAGCATCCGACGTTTCGTCATGAGATGTATGCCGATTACAAGGGAACCAGAAAGGGCATGCCGGACGAGTTAAAGGAGCAGGTTCCGCTGATTCAGGAAATGCTCCGCGCGATGGGAGTGCGCCTTGTGATGAAGGAAGGCTACGAGGCGGATGATATTCTCGGTACGATCGCACGGACCGCGGAGAAGGAAGGTCTTGAGGTATCTCTGGTATCCGGTGACAGGGATCTTTTACAGCTTGCCACAGACCGGATCATGATCCGTATTCCGAAGACAAAGCGTGGCGGCACAGAGATCGAGAATTATCATACGCAGGATGTCATTGACAAATACGGCATTACACCGCCGCAGATCGTTGATCTGAAGGGTCTGATGGGAGATGCTTCAGATAATATTCCGGGTGTAGCAGGTGTCGGAGAAAAGACGGCGGTCAAGATCCTTACCGCGTATCCGACGGTTGAAGATGCTTACACACATCTGGATGAGGTAACGCCGAAGCGGACGCATGACCTTTTGGAAAAGGGACGTGATCAGGCAATGCTGAGCAAAGCGCTTGCGACGATCAAGACGGACTGTGAGCTTGATTATTCGCTGGAGGAGGCAGGGCTTCCGGAGTTGTTTAATGAGAAATCCTTTGCCATGGTTAAGCGGCTTGAGTTTAAATCGCTGCTCAAACGTTTCGATAAAAAGCAGCAGGAGCAGGCGACAAAGCATCTGCAGGTGCAGACGATCACAAGCGAGGCACAGGGAAGTGACTTTTTGAAGAAGCTGTATCAGGCAAAGCCGGAGGTCGTTGGTATCGGTTTTCTTGCGGATCACTGGGCAAGTGCCGGAGCACAGAAAAAGAAAGCGAAGAAATCAGGCGGTCAGCTCGCACTCGTATTTGATGATGGCGATGCGGCGATCACAGAGGAGGGCAGTGAGTCCGAAGGAAAGGAATATGCCTTCTACGGAATGTCTGTTTCCTATCAGGAAGGGGAGCAGGTACACACGGGTTGTATGATGGCAGGAGAGTTGTTAAAGGCAGAGTGGATCGTGAACAGTCTGCGTGAGCTGGTTCGTAAGATTACTCATATTGCAGTGATCGGTTGGAAGGACATGCTTCATCACACGACACCGTTATCCGGTGACAGCGGATCTGTTCCACAGCAGGAGGGTTTTCCGGCAGAATCTGTGGAGGAGCAGGAGACACTGTTTGGAAAGCTTGCCGATCTGGAGATTGCGGCATATCTGTTAAATCCGCTCAAGGACACCTATCAGGCAGACGACATTGCCAGAGATTATCTGGACATGACGATCGCCTCCTATGCGGAGCTGTTTGACAGGAAAACGGTATCGCAGATCCTTGAAGATGATGCGATATCCGAGGAGTCGGTTCTGCAGTATCTCGGACAGCTTTCCTTTGTACCTTGTCTTGCGTTTGAGGAACTTCGTCAGGAACTTAATGATCAGAAAATGTGGCAGCTTTATCAGGAGATTGAGATCCCGACGGCATATTATCTGTATCAGATGGAACGAAGAGGCGTCTGTGCAGACGGCACGGTGCTCTCGGAGATGTCGGCACAGCTTCAGACTACGGTTGAGACACTGGAGCAGGAGATTTATGATCTGGCAGGGGAGAAATTTAATATTAATTCGCCAAAGCAGCTTGGCGTGATCCTTTTTGAGAAGATGAAGCTTCCGTTTGCCAAGAAAACAAAGACCGGATATTCGACCTCAGCAGATATTCTGGATAAGCTGCGCACGGAGGATCCGATCATTCCGAAGATCTTAGAGTACCGTCAGGTAACAAAGCTTAAGTCTACCTACGCGGATGGACTGCCGGTATATATTGAGGAGGATGGCAGGATCCATGGCAAGTTTAATCAAACGATCACGGCAACAGGACGTATCAGCAGCACGGATCCTAATCTGCAGAATATTCCGATCCGTATGGAGCTTGGAAGACAGCTCCGCAAGGTATTTACGCCGAGAGAAGGATGGGTATTTCTGGATGCAGATTATTCTCAGATCGAGCTGCGTGTGTTAGCGCATCTGTCCGGAGATCCGGAGCTGATCGAAGCGTATCGGGAGAATAAGGACATTCACCGCTCGACGGCGTCCAAGGTATTCCATATTCCGTTTGATGAGGTTACAGATCTGCAGCGGAGAAATGCAAAAGCGGTCAATTTCGGAATTGTTTACGGAATCAGCTCCTTTGGTTTGGGGCAGGATCTGAATGTATCCCGTAAGGAGGCAGAGCACTTCATCAATCAGTATTTTGAGACTTACCCGGCGATCAAGACATATCTGGACGGTCTGGTTGATTTTGCGAAGACTTCCGGATATGCGAAAACCATGTTTGGCAGAAGAAGACCGGTGCCGGAGCTTTCCTCCGGCAACTTTATGCAGAGATCCTTTGGGGAGCGTGTAGCAATGAATTCACCGATTCAGGGAACGGCAGCAGATATCATTAAGATTGCGATGATCCGCGTGTCCAAACGACTTCTCACAGAGGGGCTTGAGGCGAGAGTGGTGTTACAGGTTCACGATGAGCTTCTTGTAGAGGCGCCACCGTCAGAAGTCGAAAAGGTGGGACAGATCCTCCATGAGGAGATGGCTGGTGCGGCAGATCTTCTTGTGCCGCTCGAGGTAGAGGTAGAGCAGGGAAGCAACTGGTATGAAGCACATTGATATTTAGGGGAAGATAAGACGGTTGTAATCCGTTAGCAATATAGTGCTTGTGGCTTTCGAACCGCAGGTAAAATCAGGAAGGAAAGCAGATTTGATATGAAGGTAATTGGTCTGACCGGAGGTGTGGGAAGCGGCAAAAGTCTGGCGGCGCAGATGCTGGCGCAGGAATATCAGGCGCAGCTTCTGATCACAGATGAACTCGGACATACGGTGATGGAGCAGGGGCAGCGTGCGTATGAGGAGATCCTCGGGCATTTCGGCGGAGAACTTATGCAGGAGGACGGCACGATCGACCGGACGCTGTTGGCACAGAAGGTATTTGCGGATGAGCAGGAGAGAGAATGGTTAAACAGTGTGATCCATCCGGCTGTGATTCGTTACATTGAGGAATATATTGCGGCAAGAAAGGAAGAGCCGGGGACGATCGTTTTGGAGTCGGCACTGTTATTTGAAAGCGGCTGTGACCGGTTCTGTGATGAGGTCTGGTATGTCTGTGTTCCGGAAGCAGTCCGCAGACAGCGCCTTGCAGAAAGCCGTGGATACTCGCAGGAGAAGATCACTTCTATTTTAAAACGTCAGCTTAGCGAAGAGGAATTTCGCAGACGCAGTGATGTAGTCATCGAGAACGATGGCACGATGGAGGAGCTGCGTCAGAAGATCTTATCGGAAATAAAGGCGTAAGAGTGCCGGATTTATGTTTGCTTCCATGAGGCATCCGAGAAGTACAAGAGCTGCAGATAGCAGGAAGTACGGCAGCTCGCACAGGATGAGCCGGTGGCGTGTCAGAGTGATGCTGTGGAGCCCGCAGTGGAGATGATCACAGTGACTGATGGCGATCAGAAATGCCGGAATGAACAGAAGTGCCTGCGGAAGCAGAAAGCAGACAAAACCGAAGATGCCGGTAAAGCCGTTTAAGGTAATGCAGAAGGTGAGGAGAAGTCCATTCTGGAAGCCGATATATGCGGAGAAGAGACGGTAATAATATTTCCAGATATTGGTAAAGGCAAAGAACCACAGAAGCACAAAATATTTGCCGGCACGGCGCACTGCGAGCAGGAAGAAGTCCTGCCGGTTAATCTCCAGTGTCTGAAGCTCAGAAAGAAGTGTCTGATACAAATGAAATACAGATGCATAAATATTGCTGCGCAGCAGATATGCGGTCAGACAGCCCACAGACAGTCCGGCGGCAGCGAAAAGAAAAACGCTGATGGTAATGACAGGCAGCGTTTTTTTTGTTTTATTTTTGACAGCTCCGGTATCATTCATAAAAAATATATCTGTCCTGTTTTTTGGGACAAGTACAGGACAACTCCTTGTGGATTTGATTTATTATATGATGTTGCAAATGTGAAATAGAACGGAGAAATCTGTCGAAGACTTTTCCTTGTATTTGCAGGCGGGATCCGATATCGTGAAATAAGATCAGATCGGGAGGAGCTTTGAGGTTATGGGGACAGAACGAAAAAAACGGCGGCTGATATTTCTGACTGCATGTGTGGCGGTTGTCGTGTTATACGGACTCAGTGCGGGAATGTCACAGAGACGGCAGTCGGAAGGACAGAAGGAGACTATGCAGACATCCGGCGGACAAAATGCGGCGAGACCGGTGGACGATCAAGGATCGCTGCGGCTGTATCTGGGAGAATTAAGCGGACATGAGAGTCCGTTTCACACGGAAAGCGCAGGGGATAAGCGGCTGATGGCACTGGTCTATCAGCGGGTGCAGGAACTTGCTGATATTACGGTGAAGAGACAGAACAAGGGCGCTGTTTATGAGATCTGTCTGCATCCGGACGTGACGGATTCACAGGGACGGCTCGTGACGGCAGATACTCTTTTGTATAATTATTATCTCCGCTGTCAGACGGGATATACCGGAGATGACCGTGTCTGTGAGGTGCCGGTGAAAGGGCTGGACGTATACCGTTATGGTGCATCCGGCAAAATGTTGCGGAAGCGGAAGAAAAAGACGGCGCAGGTTCTTAAGAAGCCGGATAAGACGCTTCGCCGTCAGATCGCGGGTCAGCTTGTGACACCGATACTGCGCCGGGAATATCAATGGGTGCGCAGCCTGTATTATGATATGGCGGCGAGAAAGCTGTGTCAGAAATATCCGGATCCTGTGCAGCTTTTTGCATATTATTATGCTCCCTCCACAGCGTATACCGGCAAGGGAAAGGACGCCGAAAAGGCAGTGGAAGAGATCGCAGACCAGTACGGGGCAGAGCTTGACCGGTTATCGGAAATGACAGGAAACAGCTACCGGGAAAAGCTGCGGGGACTGGCTGCGGAAAGGCTGTGGAAGCAGACGGCAGCAGGTGCCGGAGTGATCGGAGGGATATCAAAGGTGGATGACAGAACAATCCGGATCGAGACAACGAAATACCGCAGACAGGATCTGGAGCGGCTGGGAGAGATTTATCTGGTCACGGGAACGGGAGAACAGGACGGATATTTTGGCACCGGTCTTTATGTTTTGCAGCAGGAGGATAAGGATACGGTTACCCTTTGCTGCAATTCTTATTATCAGAGGGAGGCAGCCAATCCGACACGGCTTCTTGTCCCGAAGGGGGATCTGACAACTGTGGAATGTATTCGGAAGATCTGCGCCGGATCTCTTGATATGGCATGTGTCTGGGAGCGCGTGGCATATGAGAAGGACAAGATTGGGAAAATACTTAAAAAAGGAGACGCCTTATGGGAATGCGCACTTCTTGGCGGTGTGGCCTATCATCCGGGAAGAGTCAATGCGACAACGCTGCGCAGGGATGCCGTGGAACAGGAGGATATGTTCCGGATCATGAGCCGGCTTGAAATGAATCCGTCTCAGACAACGGAGTGAATTGGCAGGTGGTTCTTTACATTTTGGCGCATTTCCTTTATGATGGAGAGAGAGACTGTGATATCGCAACGGATATGCAGTCAAAAAGAATAGAAAGGAAATTTGACATGGCGCAGAATCCAATCGTAACATTTGAAACGACACAGGGAACAATCGAGGCAGAGCTGTATCCGGAGATTGCCCCTAATACAGTAAACAACTTTTTATCACTCGTCGGAAAGGGTTTTTATGACGGTCTGATCTTTCACCGCGTGATCAACGGCTTCATGATCCAGGGAGGAGATCCGGACGGTGTTGGAACCGGTGGACCGGGATATTCGATTAAGGGCGAGTTCGCACAGAATGGCTTTGCCAATGATCTGAAGCATTCCGCAGGCGTATTATCCATGGCACGTTCCATGATGCCGGATTCCGCAGGCTCCCAGTTCTTTATTATGCATAAGGATGCACCACATCTTGACGGTGCATACGCTGCATTCGGTAAGGTGACAAAGGGACAGGATATTGTAGACAAGATCGCAGAGGTGGAGACGGATTTCAGAGATGCACCGTTAGAGCCACAGATGATGATCAAGGTTACAGCAGATACCTTCGGCGTAGATTATCCGGAGCCGGAGAAGTGCTAGGCTGCTTTTTTGCGTATGGCATAATGAATCAGAGAGATTTCCGTAAAGGGGTCTCTCTTTTTCTGTTTGTTCACAATTCTTTGACATTATTATGTTAAAGTAATTTTTGATGTTGCGTAAGATCGCAAAGAATGGAGGACGAAACATTGATTGAAGTTAAAAATCTAGTGAAGCTGTATGGAAATCATGCAGCAGTTGATTCCCTTTCCTTCACCGTGGAAACGGGCAAGGTTGTGGGATTTCTGGGACCGAACGGTGCCGGTAAATCAACAACAATGAATATGATCACAGGTTATATTGCACCGACATCGGGCACAGTACTGATCGATGGTGTGGATATGGAGGAGGAGCCGGAGAAGGTCCGTAAGAATATCGGTTATCTTCCGGAGAATCCGCCGTTATACCCGGATATGCGAGTGAGAGAATACTTATATTTCGTTGCGGAGCTCAAAAAGGTGGCTCGTAACAAGCGTGATGTCATGGTCAATGAGATCATGAACCGGACCAAGATCGTGGATGTGTCTGAGAGACTGATCCGCCATCTGTCCAAGGGTTACAAGCAGAGAGTCGGTGTGGCGGGAGCAATGATGGGATATCCGGAGATCCTGATCCTGGATGAGCCTACGGTAGGTCTTGACCCGAACCAGATCATACAGATGCGTGAGCTGATCCGTGACTTGAGTGAATCTCACACGATCCTGTTAAGCTCTCATATCATGCAGGAGATCAGTGCTGTCTGTGATGAGATCATCATTATCAATGAAGGAAAGATGATCGCGTGCGATACACCGGACAATCTGACAATGCATATGGCATCCAACGGACTTCATCTTGTGATCAAGGGTGATGTGGCAGTGATCAAGAGAGCCCTCCGGACGGTTTCCGGTATCAAGAATGTCGTTTATGATGAGCAGATGGAGGAGGGGACACTTGGGCTGACACTTTATTCCATCGATAAGAAGGATCTCAGAGAGGACGTATTCTTTGCTCTGGCAAAGGCAGAATGTCCGATCCTTGAAATGCACCGTCAGGAGACAACACTTGAGGAGGCATTTATTGCTCTGACAAAGGGCGGATCCCGTCAGTTCGGCGGCAGAAAGCCTGTGAAGAAGCAGGGGGAAGCTGCGGAGGACAATGCCGCGGAAGACAGTACTACAGCAGAGACGGAAGACAACACCGCTGTGGAGCCGGAGACACAGGAAGAAACAGGGACTGTGACCGGCAGTGAGCAGGCGGAGTCTCAGAACGATCCTGAAGAAAAGGAGGAAGCATAATGTTTGCGATTTATAAGAAAGAGTTAAAGCAATATTTTCATTCCATGATCGGATTTGTATTTCTTGCCTTTTTTATAGCGATCATCAGTATCTATACATGGGCAAATAACTTCTACGGAAAGGCTGGTAATTTTGAGACGACATTAAGTTCATCCACCTTTCTGTTTGTACTGCTGATCCCAATCCTTACCATGAGAGTTTTGGCGGAGGAGAAGCATCAGAAAACAGATCAGCTTCTGTACACGGCACCGATCTCTATCGGTCGAGTGATCATCGGAAAGTATCTGGCACTGATCTCCTTGTTTGGAATGGGTATCCTGTTTATCGGACTTTACCCATTGATCTTGAAGCATTATGGAAGCACCGGCGTTCAGCTTGCACCGGCATACAGTGCTCTGCTTGGATTTTTCCTTCTGGGGGCAGCCTATATTGCCGTTGGTACATTTATTTCCTCGCTGACAGAGAGCCAGCCAATTGCAGCGGTCGTATCTTTCCTGGTACTTCTGATGAGTGTACTGATCTCAAATATTGCGGGAGCACTTCCTTCTGACAAGTTATCACAGGCGGCGATCCTTGCAGTGCTGTGGATCATTGTGGCAGCAGTGGCATATTACATGATGCGCAACCTGACCGTCACGATCATTCTGGGTGTGCTTGGTGAAGCAGCAATCTGGATCATATATGCAGTAAAATCCTCTCTTTATGAGGGAATTGTTTCCAATATCTTAAACTGTGCTGCGTTATCGTCCAAATTTAGTGATTTTACGCTCGGCGTTCTGAAATATGACGTGATCGTATATTATGCGAGCGTTGCATTTTTATTTGTATTTCTGACAATTCAGAGTATTAAGAAAAAGAGATATAACTAGATCATGCGCAGAAAGCAGCGCGGAAATGAGGTAAATGATGAGCGAAAATAAAGAAAAAAAGACGCAGAATAAAAAGCCCGGAAGGATCAGAAAATCCTTTTCCAGCCGTCAGTTCAAATCAGGTGCGTACAGTTCGGTGATCACTGTGATCGTGATCGCTCTGGTTGTGATCGTGAACCTGGTATTTAATAAGCTGGATCTTTCGACCGATCTGACATCGGACAGCTTATTTACGCTGACCAAAGAGTCACAGAAGGTTTTGAAGGATGTCAAGGATGATATTACGATCTACTATATGGTGGCAAGTGGCAGTGAGCAGGATTATATCCAGCGTGTCATTAAGCAGTACAACAAAGTTTCTGACAATATTAAGGTCGTAAAGAAGGATCCGGTTGTATATCCGAACTTCTCCAAGAAGTATGTGGACGATGCGGTTTCCGACAATGATGTGATCGTTGTGGATAATACGACGGGAGCAGCCAAGTATGTCTCCAACAGTGATATGCTGTATTCTGACCAGTACAGCTATTATAGTACCGGAAGCTCCGAGGAGTATCTGGATGTCGAGGGACAGATCACATCAGCAATCCAGAATGTTCTTTCTACCGATAAGAAAAAGATCTATATGGTGACCGGTCACGATGAGAAGAGTATCAGCGATTCCCTTTCCAAGGCACTTGAGAAAATGAATGTAGAAGTGAAGGAGATTTCTCTTGTTACCCAGAAAAATGTGCCGGATGACTGTTCTCTTCTGATCGATTACGGTCCGCAGAGCGATCTTCGTGACAGTGAGAAAACGGTAATGCTTAATTACCTGAAAAAGGGCGGCACGGCAGTTCTGATGCCGGGCTATGTGGAAAAGGATACGCCGAACATTGACGAGATCCTGGACTATTATGGCATGAGCATCGACAAAGGAATTATTTATGAGGGTGCCGGTCATTATGAGAATTATTTGAACTGGCTTGTACCGACGATCAATACCGATGCCGATGTAATGTCTAAATTTGATGACAAGGATTATGTGGTGATCGGTTCTTCACAAAGTATTAAGGAAGCAAAGAAATCCTCTCTGCGAAGTGACCTGACATTGACGGATCTTCTGACAACTTCAAAGCAGTCTCTGTTAAAGAAGGATCCAAGCTCCCAGAATACCGATAAGGAAAAGGGAGATGTAGACGGTCCGTTTGCAACAGCCGTATATGCTGAGGAAACCTTAGATAAGGGAACGACAAAGCTGACCGTAATTGCAACCAATGAAGTGCAGGATGATCTGATGCAGAATGTGATCAGCGGTATGCTGGGAGATTCCGGGGATGGAACGGCTGCAACCTCGATCGAGGCAAAGAGTCTGTCTTCTTCAACGATCACAATGAGTGCGGGAAGTGCGATCATGTGGTCCATTGTACTGGTCATTCTTGTTCCGGCAGGTCTGCTTCTGGCCGGTTTCGGAATCTGGTTTACAAGGAGGAGAAAATAAAGCATGAGCAAAAAAAAGAGACAGACAGTGACGCTTGTGGTACTCTGTTTGGTTTTGATTGCCGCAGGTGTTGGATATTATGCGCTGACCCGCTATCAGGCAGCAAAGGAGAAAGCAGAGAAGGCGGAAGAGGAAAAGACCGAGGGACTGTTTCAGCTTTCCTCCGATGATATCTGTAAAGTGGATTTTAAGGGAGAGAAGGCATCCTTAACCTTTGATAAGGACGGTAAGACCTGGAAGCTATCCTCTGATAAGAATTATCCGTTGAATCAGGATCGTATTGTTGATATGGTAGACGAGACAACAGGGGTTGCTGCCACACAGACAGTTACTACAAGCTGCGGGGATCTGACGGAGTATAATCTGGACAAACCGGATCTGACGGTGACGGTGACGGATAACGATGGAAAGGATACTACGATCTATGTGGGAATGGAATCCGTAGCCGGTGGCGGAAGATATGCATACTGCGGCGGCGATGAGAAGAAGGTTTATCTGATCTCTACCTCTCTGTATGACAGCTTTAATTACAGTCTGGGAGAGCTGATGAAGGTGCCTGAGCTTCCGAGTGTACAGGCAGACGAGATCCGCTATCTGAAGCTGGAATCTGCCACAGGCAAGAGCTTTGAAGCAGAGTATGACGAGAAGAACTCTCCGTATAAGGATATTTACGGATGGTCGATCAAACAGCCGTATACCCAGCCGGTAGCCGGTGACAAGGATCAGCTCCAGAATCTGTTTGGCAGCTATACCAATCTGGATCTGGGCTCCGGCGTGACCTACAAAAAGGACGCTGCACTTGAGAAGAAATACGGACTTGATGCGCCGGCATACACCTTAAGCTTTCAGACAGCCAAGAAGAAGCTGACCCTTTACTTTGGTAAAGAAACGAAGGATCAGAGCAGCTATTATGTGAAGGTCAAAGGGGAGGATGGTATTTATCTGATGGATGCTTCCACGGTCAGTACGCTGGTTAATATCAATGCACTTGATTATGTATATCAGCGTCTGTATGTGGGAGATAAAGAGAAGCTTGATCAGGTAGAGTTATCTTACAATGGAAAGAAATACACCTTTGATGTCTCCAAGAAGAAAAAGAAATCAGAGACAGAATACACCTATACGATCACAAGCGGTGGCAAGAAGGTTGACAGTGATACCTTCAACACGGCATACAGCGTGATCAGTTATCTTGCACCGGGCGGTAATATCGATAAGAAGGTTACCGTGAAGAGTAACAAGCCGGTGGCGGAATTTACATTCCGTGAGGAGAAGAAAACAACGAAGATGATCATTCTTCCTTACGATGGAAAGAATTCCTACCGTGTCAGTGTAAACGGCGTAATGCAGTTCACGGCAGACAAGAGTGCGGTTGATAAGGTGATAAAGCAGTTTACTTCATTGAAGTGATCTTAGAATAATAAGCCCGGAATGCAGAGGGAATGCTATATTCCTTCTGCATTTTTTGTGTGCTGATCCAGACGCCCTCATTGGCGGGCGGGACAGAAGGGAGACGGTTTAAGTGGATCAGGTAGCCGATCATATGCCATTCGATATGAGAAAAGATATGCTTTCCCCTGCCGAGAAGCTCGATGCTGTCGGCACCGGTATCCCACTGCGCAAGAAGCTCCTGCAGTTTTTCCGGTGAGACAAAGCCCTCCTCGGACGGAAATTCCCACAGACCGGCGAGGAGTCCCTTCGGAGGTCTTTTCTGAATCAGATAGGTTCCCTGATATTCCAGAAGAATGATCGTTTTATCTTCGATCTTTCGTTCCTTTTTGGGCGGCTTCACCGGGTAGAGTGACCAGGAATCCTCCTTATAAGCAGTGCAGAATTCCCTCAGAGGACATTCGCTGCACAGGGGAGCACCGTTTGGCAGGCAGACAGTGGCACCAAGATCCATCCATGCCTGATTATAGCTGCCCGGTTCTGTGACCGGGACGGCATTGGAAAGGAGAGAGCGCAGTTTCTTCTTAAACGGTGTTTTAGTGATGTCGGAATCATCCCCGCAAAGTCTTGTGTAGATACGGTATACATTGCCGTCAATCGCAGGAACGGCTTCGCCGAATGCGATTGAGGCGATCGCACCGGCTGTATATTCTCCGATGCCCGGAAGCGTCAGAATCTCCTCGTAATGCTCCGGGAAGCTGCCGCCGTATTCCTCCATGATCTGTATCGCTGCACGCTGCAGATTGTTGGCGCGGCTGTAATAGCCGAGCCCCTGCCAGAGCTTCATCAGCTCATCATGAGAAACGCCTGCGAGAGAGGAAACATCCGGCAGGCGTTTTAAAAAGCGTGTATAATAGTCCTTTACTGCCTCCACTCGGGTCTGCTGCAGCATGATCTCGGAGATCCATATATGATAGGGATCCGGTCGGGACGAGCTGCCGGCAGGAGTCCGCCAGGGAAGTGAACGGGCATTTAACTGATACCAGGTCGTAAGCGGAGTGGTGATTTTATGCAGTATTGTCTCAGGAGAGAAAATGTTCTTATTCATAGGAATACCGTACCTTTCAGAATTTATTTTGTCTTGGAGATGTTCTTGGCATCCTCCGATAATCCCATGATATCATGAATCTCTGCCAGAGGGATCTTGGTATATTCTGCCAGCTCCCATGGGGTGGCAGCACGACCGTTTTCCTCGGCGAGGTATTTGGCTGCCTCATGCAATAAATTTGTCTTGGCAAGAACCGTGTGCTCCCAGTCCTTTGCAATCGTGACGGAATCAATCATGCTTTCGATGGCAAGACGAATCTCTTCCTCGATCACGGCATTGATCTGCTTCAGATCCGGTGCCTGATCCACACGGAAGTCAGAAGGAGTCTTTCCAATACGCTCCAGTCCCATCAGGATACCGATGTTGCCCTCGGCGATCATCTCATCCAGTGCAATGCCGCGCTTTTCATAAGTTTTGGCAATGCGGAATACCTTGTCGAGCTGTTCGTGGACAAGGGCGTCCTTTGCTGAGGTATCGCCGGAGAGAAAGCAGTCCCAGAGAGCAGAAAGCTCGGCACCGCTATGCGCAGTGAGTGCGGAAACCTCTCTGCGGTAAAGTTCGAGATTGCGCTCTGCCTTGGAGATGCGGCGCGGAGCATCTGCGTTTTCCTGCAGCTGGCTGCCGTCTGTCTCCGTGGAAACTTCCGGCTCGCCGGAGTACATTGTCTCGGTGGAAGAAAGCACGGGACCTTCTGTCCGGGAAGGGTGAAAGCCGGTGATCGTGATGCCGTTGGTGACCAGATACTGATAGACAGCATCAAACTGTTCTTCCTTTAATTCCATATCGGAAAGATAGCGGTGAACCTCCTCCTTTGTCATCCGGTTCTGTTGTGACTGTGCGATCGCCTTGATCTCTTCCATACATTCCAATATTTTATTCTGATCCATATTCATACAACCTTTCATGGCAGTTTTCTGCCTTATTCTGTAGAGTTTTATCCTTTCTCCGATTGTAGAGAAAAACGGGTATTATGTCAATAATGAATCCTTGAAATACAGGGGAGCCTAAACACAGGAAAGAGCAAATAATTTGTGTATTTTATGTGGAAAAATTATTATAAAAAATGAGAGGTTTGTTATAGCCAAATGACCATTGTTTTGCTATAATATAGCTTATAATACGCTGCGTATGGACAGGTTTCTTCTCATGACCGTCCGAAATTGCAGCAAAAGGAGGTATTACCATGAGAAAAGGTTTCAAGAAAGCCTTATCATTCGTGCTTTCAGCAGCAATGATGGTTTCGCTCGGTTCCGGGCTTGACATCGCTCCTGCAAGTGCAGCAGATGGGGCAGCAGGTACTGGAAACACTCCTGCAGCAACAGTAGTTACATATGGTGCTATGGTTGGTTTCCAGACAAACTCATATGACTATCGTGACGGCTACGAGCAGGTTGAGGCTGATGCGAAGTACAATGAGTGGTTACAGGCAAACGGCAAGGAGGTTCAGCCTTACAATGGTGTGAACATCTACAAGAACGGTAACGGTCCTTCCCTGTACACAAAGGGTGACAAGAAGGGTACTCTGGATGAGTCTACCGCTGAGAAGGCTGAGCTCGTTGAGGGTGCAACCGTATCTGATGCAGTAATGTCTGCAGATGGCGAGTACACTGTATCCATCAAGGATCTCGATCTTGGTAAGGACAAGGACGGCAATTTCTACATGCTTGACATTGCTACCAACATCGTAAAGGATGATGTCAACAGCGCAGTTACAGCGAAGGCATCTTCTATCAAGGTAAACGGCAAGGAGATCGCAACAAACGTTGATCTTCCTGCAAAGGGCGATCTTAAGAAGGGCGCTAACTACAAGTTCATGATCGCTAACGGATATGCTCCGGACGATAAGACATCTCCGGATCCTCTGTATCAGGCAATCAAGGACAACGCTCCGAACACTGAGCTTGCAGCTCCAACCGGTAAGTTCGATATCGAGGTTACCTTCAAGATTCAGGGTGTTGACTGGACATATGTTCCGGCTGCACCAACAGCTACCCCTGTTCCTACACAGGCTCCGGAAGTGACAGCACCTCCTGAGGTTCCACTGAGCACATCATTTGATATGGCACTCAGCGCAAACGTAGTTGAGGCACTGACACCTTCTGCAGGTCCTGATGTCAGAATTGATCCTACAGATACTACAGGCAAGAAGGTGATCCAGTCTGCTGTATTTGGTTCAGAGGCAATGAAGGCAAAGGTTACCGCAGCTAAGAGTGCTGACGGTAAGGCTCTTTTCGATGCTAATACAATGGACTACATTGTTTCTGACAGCTCTTGTGCAACCATCTCCAAGACTGGTGAGTATGCACTGTCTGTTACAGCAAGAAGTGATATGCCGGATATCACCAAGAGTGGTGCGATCTGGTTCCCTATCATCATCAACGGAAGCACAGGTGTTATGCCTAAGGACTTCAACCTCAAAGCAACAAAGGTTGTCGTTGGTGAGGGTGCTTCCGCTAAGGAATATTCTTGGACATCACAGCTTATGCAGGATGCAAAGGGCAATGTAAGACTTACCGTTAATAACGAGTGGGCAACAGATGTCGAGAAGGAAACAGCTAATACAATTAAGGATGAGATCCCTGTAAAGAAGGGTGACAAGATTACATTCAAGTTCTACGTTGTAGCAGAAGCTCCGGCTCCTGCAAAGACAGCTACTCCTGTAGCAGTTGTTCCTTCAAGCACTTACAAGGCATATCTTGGATTCCAGACAGATGACTGGCTTTTCCGTGATGTATGGCATGCAGATACAGGTCTGAAGTGTAAGGATTATGATTACACCAAGCAGGTAGCATGGAGCCATGAGGGCAAGACCAATCCAATCAATGTAACATCTATCACTGATGCTACAATGGAGAAGAACGGTGTGAAGTACAAAGTTGCAATCACCGGACTCGATGTGAAGAAGGTTTCTTCTGCATCAACGAAGTTTAACATGTTATATCTTTCTACCGATATTCCTCTTTCTATGAAGGGTGTATCCGTTAAGGACGCTGTTCTTAAGATCGATGGCAAGGTAATCAAGGAGTACAAGGTTGTTCCTAACAAAGGCGATGCTTCCAAGTACTATCAGTTCATGCTGGCAGATGCTTATGCTCCATCTGATGGAACAAAGGATGCTGCATATCCATCAGGAAGCGAGTTAAAGACGTTCCCAACCAATTCTATCGAGATTGAGTACACTGTAAACGGTGTTGACTTCAACAGTAAGACGATCGGTGTTAAGAAGGGTAAGACCTTCACACAGGGTAACTTCAAGTATAAGGTTACAAAGGCAGTTGTTCTTTCCGGCGACAACAAGGTTTCCAAGGGAACTGTTCAGGTTGTTGGTCTTTCTAAGAAGGGTAAGAAGAAAGCAAGTCTTTCTCTTGGCGCAACCGCTAAGGTTACAAGCAAGGCTGCAATTGCAACCGCAGCTTCTGTTATGACTTACAAGATCACATCTGTTAAGTCCGGTGCTTTCAAGAACTCTGCTAAGCTTAAGAAGTTCAGCTTTAAGAAGGCTACAAACGTTAAGGCACTTCCTTCTAAGGTATTCATGAACTGCAAGAAGCTCAAGACCGTAGAACTTAACAAGAAGATGAAGAAGATTCCTGCTAAGGCATTTATGGGATGTAAGAAGCTTACAACCATCAAGTGCAATGCAAAGCTGAAATCTGTAAGCAAGACTGCATTCAAGAAGTGCAAGAAGAAAATTAAGGTTACAGGTAAGAGCAAGAAAGCAAACAAGAAGAAAATTAAGAAGGTATACAAGAAGGTAAAATAATTACCGGAAGGTAGATTTTCTGAAATAACGGGATGCCGTATCTGAGCGATCAGGTGCGGCATCCTTTTTTGTGGAAACGAAGTTGAACAACAAAATGACTGCTTATTTCCGGTCTACACGCGTAGGACTTAGTGAAATCGGCATTTCTACTATATATGGTAAAAATATTTAAAAACACATACAATATCTTGTGGACTTTTGGCGACGGGTTTGCTATAATCGACTATAGACGCGCTTGCGAAAAGTCCGTTCGGTACGATGAAATGGACTGTTTTCAATATATAGGAAAATGCTCGTAACGTGGTGGGATGCCAACGAGAATTGCGAAGCAATTCTTGGAGGGCAAAGGAAGGAGTATGGAGCTCGCAGGCAGGGGTGAACAAAATGAAGAAAGAAGAGGTGTTTTGGGACAATGAAAGTAACAAAAAGGGACGGAAGAGTTGTTGACTATGACAGAAATAAGATCGTGATCGCTATTCAGAAGGCAAACGTGGAGGTAGACCGCTATGAGCAGGTTTCTGAGGAGACGATTGATGCCATTGTTGCCAGCATTGAAAATAAAAGAACGGATAACCTTATGGTGGAGGATATCCAGGATATGATCGAACAGAAGCTTATGGCAGAGCGTAAGTATGAGCTTGCAAAAAAGTACATTATATACCGCTACACCAGAGAAATGGTTCGCCGTGCCAACACCACAGACGATTCCATCATGAGCCTGATCAAGAACAGTAATAAGGATGTTATGGAGGAGAACTCTAACAAGAATGCATATATTGCGTCTACGCAGCGAGATCTGATCGCCGGTGAGGTGTCAAAGGATCTGACCAAGCGTATCCTCTTGCCGGAGAAGATCATTAAGGCACATGAGGATGGTGTGATCCATTTCCATGATATGGATTATTATCTGCAGAGCATTTTTAACTGCTGTCTGATCAACATCGGTGATATGCTTGAGAATGGAACGGTCATGAACGGAAAGCTGATTGAGAGTCCGAAGAGCTTCCAGGTTGCGTGTACCGTTATGACACAGATTATTTCCGCGGTTGCCAGCAGCCAGTACGGCGGTCAGTCTGTTGACATCCGCCACTTAGGCAAGTATCTGCGCAAGACCAGAGATAAATATGAGCGCCACTACAAAGAAAAGTACGGAGATATAATTTCCGATGAAGTCAGGGAGCGTTTTATTGATGACCGGCTCCGTGATGAGCTTCGTTCCGGCGTGCAGACGATCCAGTACCAGATCAACACTCTGATGACCACAAACGGACAGTCTCCGTTTGTTACATTGTTCCTGAATCTGGATAAGGATGATCCGTATATCGAAGAGAATGCGATGATCATAGAGGAGATCTTAAAGCAGCGTATCGAGGGCATTAAGAATGAGAAGGGTGTCTATGTGACACCGGCATTCCCGAAGCTGATCTATGTGTTGGATGAGCATAATTGCTTAAAAGGCGGAAAGTATGATTACCTCACCAAGCTTGCGGTAAAGTGCAGTGCCAAGAGAATGTATCCGGATTATGTTTCTGCCAAGATGATGCGTGAAAACTATGAGGGAAATGTATTCTCCTGTATGGGTTGTCGGAGCTTTTTAACACCATGGAAGGACGAGAATGGTAATTATAAGTTTGAGGGACGCTTCAATCAGGGCGTTGTCAGCCTGAATCTGCCACAGATCGGTATTCTGGCAGAGGGAAATGAGGAGAAGTTCTGGGCGCTGTTAGAGGAACGTCTGGCACTGTGCTTCGAGGCTCTGATGTGTCGTCATCATGCACTGGAAGGAACGCTTTCTAATGTAAGCCCGATCCACTGGCAGTATGGTGCGATCGCCCGCCTTAAGAAGGGGGAGCCGATCGACAAGCTTCTGCATGACGGTTATTCGACGATTTCTCTGGGATATATCGGATTGTACGAGGTAACAAAGCTTATGACAGGTGTCAGCCATACCGACCCGAAGGGAACGAATTTTGCACTGCGTCTGATGAAGCGTCTTCGTCTGGCATGTGATACCTGGAAGCTTGAGACGGGTCTTGGATTTGGACTGTACGGAACACCGGCAGAGAGTCTGTGTTATCGCTTTGCAGAGATTGACAAGAAACGCTTCGGTGAGATTCCGGATGTAACCGACAAGGGCTATTACACCAATTCTTATCATGTGGATGTCAGAGAGAAGATCGATGCATTCGAGAAGTTCCGCTTTGAAAGCCAGTTCCAGAAGATATCTTCCGGCGGTGCGATCTCTTATGTGGAGATTCCGAATATGCGCCATAATCTGGAAGCACTCGAGGATGTGGTACGGTTTATCTATGATAATATCCAGTATGCGGAGTTTAACACAAAGTCGGATTACTGCCATGTCTGTGGATATGATGGAGAGATCATTATCAACGATGATCTGGAGTGGGAGTGTCCGCAGTGTCATAATAAGGACAAGAATAAAATGAACGTCACAAGACGTACCTGCGGATATCTTGGAGAGAATTTCTGGAATGTCGGAAAGACAAAGGAGATCAACGCAAGAACGCTTCACCTGTAAAAGCAGGCGGGAGTAATCCGCGGTGTCCGTGAGGGAAAGGGAGCAAATGACCTGCACCCACAGCAACGTTCTGCGGAATCATAGTTATGGAATCATAAAAGAAGTAGTTTCTGTCAGTGTGACCGGAATGGTAAAAATGGATTTGGAAACCGTCCCGGAAGCATTGGCAGATTGTTCTGTCAGAACGCCTTTTTTGTTCAGACGGCATTTCAATTTCAGGGAGTCCACGGAGCCTGTAACATTTTTGAGTTCCTCGGTATTCATGGAAGCCTGTTCGATGATCCGGCTGAAGTAGTAGGACGCGGTTTCGCCCGGCAGTGTAAACGAATAAATCGTATCGCTGTCGTCGGTGGTTATCTTCATATTTTCAAGCTGCGAGGAGGCATCCTGCATAATATCCGAGATAAAGGTAACCATGGAAAGTACCTCCTCCGGGGAACGCTCGGTTTTTGTTTTCTCCTTGCCGTTATCGGAGCAGTACAGTCCGTTACGGTAGGTGGAACGTGTTTTCTCTGTTTTGCCGCGGGAGGTTGTTTTTGTTGCCATATCAAGCTTCAGATTGTCGCGGTCATCGGCTCCGGTCACATGAGCGTGCGCCGAGAGAACGCGTTTGCCCTTGATCAGTCTGCCCTTCAGATTGATCGTAGCGTCGGTATCCACCTGAAAGGACGGTTCGTTTAAGATCTGCTCAAAGGCATAGTAGATTTTCCCCTCCGGTGAATCCGGATCCGGTGTTGTTTCCGGAAGGGGAGTCTCTGATGCATCTGTCCGGCTGCCCGGACCGGAGGTCGTGACTGGTGTGGCTGTCTGCGGGGAAGCCTTCTGATGATGACGGTAGAGTGCGATCCCTTCCGCGGTGATCAGACACACAACAAGCAGGGTACACAGAATATATTTTACAGATGATTTCTTCATATGGATACCTCCGTTCACAGGTGGAATGGCAGTGTGTTACAGAATACAGACACTGCCGTATAAGATAGATTATAGTAGTATTTTGAATATGGGTCAAAACAATTTTAAAAGGAGTCGATCAGATGAATTATGCAGAAATAAAACGATGTGATGTGGCGAACGGACCGGGGGTGCGTGTGTCCTTGTTTGTAAGTGGCTGTACCCATCACTGCAAAGAATGCTTCAATAAAGAAACATGGGATTTCGGGTTTGGAAAGCCGTTTACACAGGATACGATCGATGAGATCCTGCAGCTGTTAAGTCCGGGTTATATCAAGGGCATTACGCTGCTTGGCGGAGAGCCGATGGAGCATGTGAACCAGCAGGGACTTCTGCCGTTGCTGCGCCAGATCAGGGAAAAGCTGCCGGACAAGACCGTATGGTGCTTTACCGGATATGATTATGAGAAGGATGTGCTTGGCAGGATGGTCTCGGAATGGGAGGAGACGAAAGAATTTCTTTCCTATCTGGATGTGCTGGTGGATGGTGAGTTTAAGATCGAACAGAAGGATCTGGGACTGATCTTTAAGGGTTCTGCCAACCAGCGCACGATCCTGGTGCAGGAATCACTTGCGGCAGGGCATATTGTATACTGGAATCCGCAAAATCCTTAAGAAACTGATAAAATTGTATGAAATCCCAAAGAAATCCCAAAAAGGCTTGAAATTTTAGGACAAGTCCGCTACAATAATGAGTGGGTTGTGACTGCGAGGTAATCGGGCAGTTATGAGAAATGCTTAATTACTGCACAGCGCCAGCAGTGACAGTATATTATAAATTATATTTTAGGAGGAATTAAAAATGGCAGTAAAAGTTGCAATTAACGGTTTTGGTCGTATCGGACGTCTTGCTTTCAGACAGATGTTTGGTGCAGAGGGTTATGAAGTAGTAGCTATCAACGATCTGACAAGCCCAAAGATGCTTGCTCATCTGTTAAAGTATGATTCATCACAGGGTAAGTATGAGAAGGCTGACACAGTTTCAGCTGGAGAGGATTCCATCACAGTTGATGGTAAGGAGATTAAGATCTATGCATTCCCTGATGCAAACAACTGCCCATGGGGCGAGCTTGGTGTAGACGTTGTTCTTGAGTGTTCAGGTTTCTACACATCTAAGGAGAAAGCACAGGCTCATATCAACGCTGGTGCTCGTAAGGTTGTTATTTCTGCTCCTGCAGGAAATGATCTTCCTACTATCGTTTACAACACAAATCATGAGACACTTAAGGCTGAGGATAACATCATTTCTGCAGCTTCTTGTACAACAAACTGTCTTGCACCTATGGCTGATGCTCTTAACAAGTACGCAGCTATCCAGTCTGGTATCATGGTGACAATCCATGCTTACACAGGTGATCAGATGACTCTTGATGGTCCTCAGAGAAAGGGTGACCTCAGAAGATCCCGTGCAGCAGCAGTTAACATCGTTCCTAACAGCACAGGTGCTGCAAAGGCTATCGGTCTTGTAATCCCAGAGCTGAACGGAAAGCTCATCGGATCTGCACAGCGTGTTCCTACCCCTACAGGTTCTACAACAATTCTTACAGCTGTATGTAAGGGTTCTGATATCACAGTTGAGGGTATCAACGCAGCTATGAAGGCAGCAGCAAACGAGTCATTCGGTTACAACGAGGATCAGATCGTTTCATCTGATATCGTTGGTATGAGATTCGGTTCTCTGTTCGATGCTACACAGACAATGGTAAACAAGGTTGCTGATGACCTCTATGAGGTACAGGTAGTATCTTGGTATGATAACGAGAATTCTTACACATCTCAGATGGTAAGAACAATCAAGTACTTCTCAGAGCTTGCATAATTTGATCTGAGGTGCTTAGCCGGACAGGCTGTTAGCATTTGCTGACGGATACTTATCCGGTGCATTGGATGATCCATGTACGGGTCCGGTCTTTCATTGGACCGGGCTCGTTTTTCTTTTCTTCTGTATTTTTTAGAAGATATGATTAATTATTAGGAGGAATATAACATGTTAAATAAGAAATCTGTTGATGATATCAACGTAAAGGGCAAGAAGGTTCTGGTTCGCTGTGACTTCAACGTACCACTTGATGCTGACTTAAACATCACTGATGAGAACCGTCTTGTAGCTGCTCTGCCTACAATCAAGAAGCTGATCGCTGACGGTGGACAGATCATTCTCTGTTCTCACCTTGGTAAGCCTAAGGGAGAGCCAAAGCCAGAGCTTTCTTTAGCACCTGTTGCTAAGAGACTTGCTGAGCTTCTTGGACAGGAAGTAAAGTTTGCTGCTGATGCTAACGTTGTTGGTGACAACGCAAAAGCTGCTGTTGCTGCAATGAAGGACGGCGACGTTGTACTTCTTGAGAACACACGTTACAGAGCTGAGGAGACAAAGAACGGAGAGGCTTTCTCAGAGGAGCTTGCATCTCTGGCTGATGTATTCGTAAACGATGCATTCGGTACTGCTCACAGAGCACACTGCTCTAACGTTGGTGTTACAGAGTTCATCCGTAAGAAGGGCGGAGACTGCGCTGTTGGATATCTGATGCAGAAGGAGATCGATTTCCTTGGTAATGCAGTAAACAATCCAGAGCGTCCATTCGTAGCAATTCTTGGTGGTGCTAAGGTATCTTCCAAAATTTCTGTTATCGAGAACCTTCTTGACAAGGTTGACACACTGATCATCGGTGGTGGTATGGCTTACACATTCATGGCTGCTCACGGTGAGGAAGTTGGTAAGTCACTCCTTGAGGAGGATTACAAGGATTATGCTCTTAAAATGGAGAAGAAGGCAGAGGAGAAGGGCGTTAAGCTTCTGATCCCTATTGATACAACTGTTGCTGATGACTTCTCTAACGATGCAAACATCAAGATCGTTGGCCGTGGAGAGATCCCTGCTGATATGGAGGGTCTTGATATCGGACCTAAGACAGCAGAGCTTTTCGCAAATGCGGTAGCAGGTGCTAAGACTGTTGTTTGGAACGGACCAATGGGCTGCTTTGAGATGCCAAACTTCGCAAAGGGTACGATCGCAGTTGCTGAGGCAATGGCTAAGCTTGAGGGTGCTACAACGATCATCGGTGGCGGTGACAGTGCAGCAGCATGTAACCAGCTTGGTTTCGGCGACAAGATGACTCATATCTCTACCGGTGGTGGAGCTTCTCTTGAGTTCCTTGAGGGTAAGGATCTTCCTGGTGTAGTTGCAGCAGACGATAAATAATCAGATTCATATAAGGAGATAGTACAATGGCTAGAAGAAGAATTATTGCCGGCAACTGGAAAATGAACAAGACTCCAAGTGAGGCAGTTGCTTTAGTAAATGAGTTAAAGGACTTAGTAGTAAACGATGACGTTGATGTTGTTTACTGTGTACCTGCAATCGATATCGTTCCTGTCGTAGAGGCAGTTAAGGGAACAAACGTAGCAGTAGGTGCCGAGAATATGTACTTTGAGGAGAGCGGAGCTTACACAGGTGAGATTTCTGCACCAATGCTTGTTGATGCAGGCGTTAAGTATGTGATCCTGGGTCACTCAGAGCGTCGTGATTACTTCAAGGAGGACGATGTACTTCTGAACAAGAAAGTAAAGAAGGCATTCGAGGCTGGTCTTACACCAATCCTTTGCTGTGGTGAGTCACTGGAGCAGAGAGAGCTTGGCGTAACAATGGACTGGATCCGTCTTCAGATCAAGTCTGATCTTGCTGGTGTTACAGCAGATCAGGTTAAGAGTATGGTAATCGCTTACGAGCCAATCTGGGCTATCGGAACAGGCAAGACTGCTACTTCTGATCAGGCACAGGAGGTATGTAAGGGTATCCGTGACCTCATCGCTGAGATTTATGATACTGATACAGCAGAGGCTGTCCGCATCCAGTACGGTGGATCTATGAATGCCGGAAATGCAGCAGAGCTTCTTGCTAAGCCGGATATCGACGGTGGTCTTATCGGTGGTGCATCCCTTAAGGCTGATTTCGGTAAGGTAGTAAACGCGTAATCGCAGGTATTCACATTAAATATAATACGTTAGAAAGTGGTACGGGAAGCATTTAGCTTTTCGTACCATTTTTGTTTTCAAAGGTTTATTTGCATGATATAATTGACAGAGAATGAATGGACAACACAATATAGTATTCACAAGATAATTATTATAAGCTAATCGATATGTAGCTTATAAAGTGAGGAAAGGAATGGTGCTATTTATGGAAAGTGCAATGATGTTGGATTTTTGGAATCAAAAGGAAATACTAATAAGTTTATTTGCTGTCGTGCTTATTTTGCTATGTATTTTGCCGATAGTGAGAGAGATTGTTATCAGCTCAAAAATAAAAAAATTGGCTAATAGTGTAATGGAGATTACACCTAAAGAGTTTTTTTCTATAAGAAATGCGAGTAATGGTGGAAGGGGAAGAAAGCATATATCGACTTCAAAAGATTTCGCAGGTGTTTACATATTATATAACCAAACAAAGAAAATGTACTATGTTGGACAAGGAAAAAAGGTATTTCAAAGAGTAAATAATCATTTTACGGGGCATGGAAATGGTGATGTATATGCTGACTACAAGTATGGAGACAAATTTACCATTAAAATGATAGCGTTGAGTAAAAGTGGATTTACAACATTAAATGAATTGGAGCGCAATACAATTAGAACATATGATGCTTTTTCGAAAGGATACAATAAAACAAGAGGAAATAAAGGTTAATATGGAAAGAGATAGAAAAGGTCTGTAGAGATCATTAGTTGATTTTTATGGGCATTTTCTTGTTATTGACGAATGCGAGGGAATCTTGTATACTCAAGGATGGTAGAAGTGAGAGTCCGCTGCCGGTGCTGTGGCGCGGCGATAACAGACAGAGACAGCACAGAAAAGAGGAATAGAGATTATGAGTCAGAAACCAGTTGTATTGATGGTATTAGATGGATACGGATTGAATGACAAGGTTGAGGGGAATGCGATCGCACAGGCGAACACTCCTGTAATGGACAAGCTGATGGCAGAGTATCCGTTTGTCAAAGGAAATGCAAGCGGTCTTGCAGTAGGTCTTCCGGATGGTCAGATGGGTAACTCGGAGGTTGGTCACATGAATATCGGTGCCGGCCGCGTGATCTATCAGGAGCTGACACGTATTTCAAAGTCAATCGACGATGGCGATTTCTTCGAGAACGAAGAGCTTTTAGCTGCCATTGAGAATGTTAAGAAGAATGGCTCAGATCTTCATTTATATGGTTTGCTTTCCGATGGTGGTGTACACAGTCATAATACTCACCTGTACGGACTGTTGGAGTTAGCAAAGCAGAATGGCGTGGAGAATGTATATGTTCACTGCTTCTTAGATGGTCGTGACACACCGCCTGCATCCGGTAAGGAATATGTAGAGCAGCTTCAGGCAAAGATCGACGAGATCGGTGTTGGTCATATTGCCAGCCTGCATGGTCGCTACTATGCAATGGATCGTGATACGAACTGGGATCGTGTTGAGAAGTCCTACGCTGCACTTGTATATGGTGAGGGCGTAAAGGCAGAGAATGCTGTTCAGGCAATGGCAGATTCTTATGCCAACGATAAGACAGATGAGTTCGTTGTTCCTACCGTCATCGAGAAGGACGGCAAGCCACTGGCAACGATCAAGGACGGTGATTCCGTGATCTTCTTTAACTTCCGTCCGGATCGTGCAAGAGAGATTACCCGTAGCTTCTGTGATGAGGAGTTCAAAGGCTTTGAGCGCAAGAAAGGCTTCCTGAAGCTGACATATGTATGCTTCGTTGATTATGATGATACAATTGGCAACAAGCTTGTTGCATTTAAGAAAGAATCCGTAGAGAATACGTTTGGTGAGTTCCTTGCAGCCAATGGGAAGACACAGCTTCGTCTGGCTGAGACAGAGAAGTACGCGCATGTTACATTCTTCTTCAATGGCGGAGTAGAGGAGCCGAATAAGGACGAGGAGCGTTCCCTTGTGAAGTCTCCATCCGTAGCAACCTACGATCTGCAGCCGGAGATGAGTGCTCCGGAGGTCAGCAGACGACTGAATGAGGCAATTGGTTCCGGAAAATATGATGTGATCGTCATCAACTTCGCAAACCCTGACATGGTAGGTCATACCGGTGTGATCCCTGCAGCTATCAAGGCAGTTGAGGCAGTGGATGAGTGTGTCGGTTCTGCAGTTGAGGCAATCAAGAAGGCAGACGGCGTTCTGTTTATCTGTGCCGATCACGGAAATGCAGAGAAGATGATTGATTACGAGACCGGTGAGCCACATACCGCTCACACAACCAATCCGGTACCGTTTATCCTTGTTAACTATGACGAGGCATATACACTTCGTGAGGGCGGATGTCTTGCGGATATCGCTCCGACACTGATCGAGGTTATGGGTATGGAGCAGCCAAAGGAAATGACAGGAAAGTCACTCCTGATTAAGAAATAATTGTCTTGACGGGCAGAATATGGGTAGATCAAAAAATCTACCCGTTATAGAAAAAACTTCTTGAAATGATGGGACACATGTGCTATCATTAAGTTGTTGTGTAACATCATGACAAATTTAAGTTACATTGGATTAAATTGGAGGTTTTTCGATGATCAACATTATTCATGGTATTTTATTAATTCTTTATATTATTGATTGTATTGCATTGACGGTTGTTGTATTGATGCAGGAAGGTAAGCAGGCTGGTCTGACCGGCGCTATCAGTGGTGCTGCAGAGTCATACTGGGGCAAGAACAAAGGTCGTTCCATGGAGGGCGGACTTGTACTCGCAACCAGAATCATGGCTGTACTTTTTGTTGTATTCTCACTGTTGCTGAACCTTAATATCTTCAGCTAAAGCGGATTGCTTTACGGAGGATCAGTACGATAGAAAATTATGCCGTCTCATGGGTATTTCCGTGAGGCGGTTTTTTGAAATTAGGGAGGCTTTGTGTCTGCAGCCCGGAGTTTCGGGTTGAGAAAGGAATCTAAGATATTATGGTACAGGAAGAATTTGAAGAGAAAAAGAAAATGATCGAGGAGTTTGTCGGCTCCAAGGGATACCGCAGTATGTCTGTGAAAGAGATGGCGATGGTGCTTCAGGTGCCGTCCCGTGACAAGAAGGATTTCCGTGAGGTGTTAGACGCACTGGCGAGGGAAGGCAAGATCAGCATTGATCTGAAAGGGAAGATCAAGCCGCTTCCGGCAGATGTCAAGGTTGGAAAGTATATGGCGACACAGCGCGGCTTTGGTTTTGTGCGCGTGGAAGGAGAGGATGACGATATTTTCATTCCGGGTTCCTACACCAAGAGCGCACTGGATGGCGATACCGTGCAGGTACTTGTCAAGAAGGAAGGAGGCGAAGGCAAACGGCGCGAGGGTCAGGTGCTCAATGTTCTTGAGAGGGGCAACAGCGTTCTTGTCGGAACCTATACACGCAGCCGTAATTTTGGCTTTGTGACACCGGATAATCAGAAATTTACCAAGGATATTTATGTTGCGAAAGCAGAGAGCAAGGGGGCGGTGACCGGTCATAAGGTAGTTGTCGAGATCACGGATTTTGGCGATGAGCAGCGTAAGCCGGAGGGACGTGTTCTGGAGATCCTGGGACATGTCAATGATCCGGGTGTTGATATTCTTTCCGTGATCAAGGCATACGGTCTTCCGGAGGAGTATCCGGACGATGTGATGAAGCAGATTGAGAATATTCCGGATGAGGTGGAAGAGAAGGAGAAGGCTGGAAGAGCTGATTTCAGAGATCTTCAGACAGTTACGATCGATGGTGAGGATGCAAAGGATCTGGATGATGCCATCACCATTTCCAAGGAAGGGAATATGTACCATCTGGGCGTTCATATTGCCGATGTCAGCCAGTATGTGACGGAGGGGTCACCGCTTGACAAGGAAGCGTTAAAACGAGGTACCAGCATTTATCTGGTAGACCGCGTTATACCAATGATCCCGCACAAGCTGTCCAACGGCATCTGCTCCTTGAATCAGGGCGTTGACCGTCTGGCGCTGTCCTGTATGATGGACATCAACGAAAAGGGCGAGATCGTAAAGCACAAGATCTGTGAATCAGTGATCAATGTAACAAGACGTATGTCCTATACAAGTGTGCATAAGATCATCGAAGAGAAGGATGAGGCGGAGCGTAAGGAATACGAAGAGCTGATCCCGATGTTTGAGTTGATGTATGAACTGGCAGATATCCTGCAGGCGAGACGGGAGAAGAGAGGCTCCATTGATTTTGATTTCCCGGAGGCAAAGATCATTCTCGACGAGAAGGGGAAGCCGATCGATGTGAAGGAATACGAGCGGACGCAGGCGAACCGCATTATTGAGGAGTTTATGCTGGCTGCCAATCAGACGGTCGCTGAGGAGTATTTTTGGAACGAACTTCCGTTTGTATATCGTACGCATGAGACGCCGGACATGGAGAAAATCCAGAATCTGGCACTCTTTATCGAGAATTTTGGGTATACTTTAAAAATCAAGGAGGATGAGATTCATCCGAAGGAGGTTCAGAAGCTGATGCGCTCCATCGCTGGCAAACCGGAGGAAGGATTGATCGGCAGACTGGCACTTCGTTCCATGAAGCAGGCGAGATATACGACAGAGTGCGAGGGGCATTTCGGACTCGCGCTTAAGTATTACTGCCACTTTACCTCACCGATCCGCCGTTATCCGGATCTGCAGATCCACCGCATCATCAAGGAGAATATCCACGGTGGCATGAAGGATAAGAGGATCGATCATTATCAGAAGCTCCTTCCGGAGGTTGCAGAGCAGACGAGTGCTCTGGAGAGGCGTGCAGATGACGCAGAGCGCGAAGTCGAGAAGATGAAGAAGGCAGAATATATGGAGCAGTTTGTCGGAAAGGATTTCGAGGGAACGATTTCCGGACTGACAACCTGGGGCATGTATGTGGAGCTTCCGAATACGATCGAAGGAATGATCCGTGTGGCAGATATTCCGGGAGATTATTACTATTATGATGAGGATCTTCATCGCATGGTCGGTGAGCAGACCGGCAAGGTATACAAGATGGGTGAGCCGCTGCGCATCATTGTAGCCGGTGTCGACAAGCTGACCAGAACGATTGACTTTGTTTTGTATCAGGAGGATGAGGACGGCAATCCAATCCTGCCTTCCTTAGAGAAAAAGTCGCCGAAGGAGCGTATCAGTGCCCGTGAGAAGAAAGCGATGGCTGCAAAGTCTGCCGGAAAGTCAAGAAATTCCGGTAAGGATGGTAAATCAGGAAGAGGACGCGCAGACAGAGGAACCCGCAGAGCCAAGGAGCGCAAGGCGAAAAAGAAGGTGGCAAAGAGACGCACACGCAGATAGACTGTGGATGATATGATCGACAGATCAGCGTGATGCGTATTAGGAGGAATTATGGCAAAGGAAAGTAAAAAGATCATTGCGAACAACAAAAAGGCATTTTACGATTACTTTATCGAAGATAAATACGAAGCCGGTATCGAACTGGTGGGAACAGAGGTAAAGTCCCTGCGTATGGGCAAGTGTAGCATCAAAGAGGCATTTGTCCGCATCCAGAAGGGAGAAGTTTTTATCTACGGTATGCATATCAGCCCCTATGAAAAGGGTAATATATTTAACAGGGATCCGCTTCGTGCGAGAAAGCTTCTTCTGCACCGTTATGAGATCCGTAAGATCGAGGGACAGATCGCACAGAAGGGCTATACTTTAGTGCCGCTTAATGTTTATCTGAAGGGCAGCCTTATGAAGGTGGAGATTGGCCTGGCAAAGGGTAAGAAGCAGTATGATAAGCGTCAGGACATTGCCAAGAAGGATCAGCGCCGGGAGGCTGAAAAGCAGTTTAAGGTAAGAAATCTTTATTAGACAGGTTTGCGGTAGAACAGACAACGTCTGATTTATCGATCAAAAGCTTATCAAAAAGATGATTTGGTTATTGACAAAATGTTGTAAGGGTGTTATAGTAATCAGCAATCTTACAACTTAAGGGGTTGTACAGGTTTCGACGGGCTCGCTGAAGATGGAGAAGCTGTCCGTGGTCGGACACCACGTTAAAAGTTCGAATTTAAAATTAAACGCTGAAGATAATTTAGCACTGGCTGCCTAGTTGCAGCCCATCGGTCCTAGCGTCCCGCCGTTAGGGGTTCCGGTGTCGACCTGCGGGAAACTCTGATGCCTAAGCTTTGCGGTATTAGAAAATTCATGAAGCTACTGAAGACTGTAGCCTGTTAGTGGGCGGCAGCCGGAGGGAATGTCAAAACACTGACTATGACAGTAGAAGGACATTGGATCCGGGTTCGGACAGGGGTTCGATTCCCCTCAGCTCCACTAAAGCTAAACAAGTCGAACTCTCCGTTCGATATTATCGTATATGGGAATATATTTTGTTTAGTGTATCGATGGAAGTAAAAATAACGGCAGTGTATGTTGTATAAGCGACATGCAGTGCCGTTATTTTTGTATAGCATAACCATGGCAAATGTGGTAGAATAGGGCTGTTACCGCCTCCTAGACTGGTACGGAAGGGAGGTGTCTGACATGGAATTTATTCTATCGTTTTTAGTTGCCGTTGTGGCTGGTGTAGTTTGCCACTACATCATCAAATGGTTAGACGGTGACCAGTAGTCGGTAACTAGCCTATGGTCTTAAGCCTTGCCATTCCCAAAATAGGAATAGAAAACCCCGAAAGTCTGGTACACTCTCGGGGTTTTTGTTGTCGTCCGATATGGACTTATTCCATCGTTTTGCCTAATGGCATTATAGCATATGCAAAAGTCAGATGCAATATGCAAAAACAAATCATGTACCTGGAACCATCCCAATCGCCTATCCAATTCTTAATATTCCTTTAAAATTATTTAGGAATTTCTTAAAAATATAATTTCATATATATTTTTCCCCTTTTTGATACGACATATTATTTAGAATGGTATCAAAAGGGGGATTTTTTATGGGGAAAAACAAAAAAAGTATTGTCCGGCGGATTCTGATCATTCTTATCGTAGTGGCTGGAATCGGTATCGTTTTGCAGACGGTGCGAAAGCCGGTGCCGGCAAGCAGGGATCAAAAGGAAAGCAGTCATAGTGATACCGGCGAAAAGGCAAATGACGAAACAAAAACGGGGCAGACGGTGAAACAAAAGAAAGCAAAAGCAGATTACAGCGGTCTGGGAAATGAGCAGGGAAATCTGGAAAATGGTGGCGATCAGGTCTATCTGGAGAATAGGGGGATGTTGATCAAGTTTTCGGACGACACGGACGAGGGAATGTTTTGCTTTGACGATTCCAAACAGGAGCTTGCGCTTTATTGTAATAAACCCTCCTGCCTGCATAATGACCAGGAATGCGTTTCGAACCAGCTGCTGCGCTATCTGGTGAGCTATTCCGGCATCGTATTCGGCGTTTCGGACAGCACAGTCAATGAGATCTGGACATGCAGCGATAATACAATGAAATGCTTTTACCGGTTAAAGGATGACATCTATGGTCTGTGGGGATATCAGGGATATCTCTATTATATGACGGATTTTGGAATATACCGGTTATCAATTCAAAATCCCGCCGAGAAGGAAAAGGTTCTGGACCGGCCGGTTCTATATGAATATTTAACTTTTTACAAGGATAAAATGTATTTTTGCTCGGAGGATAAGCTGCTTTATCAGGCGGATTTAGATGGCAGTCAGAAGAAAAGATTTTGTGATGAAAAACTCGTATCGCCGCAGGTGTGTGGAGATTATCTGTATTACAGAAGCGCGGAATATGACAAAAACGGGCAGTTTCAGATGAAAAATACGTTGAAGTGTATTTCGCTGAAGGACAAGAAGAAAAAGGTCATTCTGGATGAAGTGTACCAGTTTAATATCGACACGAAAGACGAAATGATCTATTATACACAGCTTTCTGGTAATGAGGACGCTGTTTTAAATGTTCTTGATCTGAAAACGCGCAAAAAACATAAAATAACCGCCTGTGCCAGTGCGTATTTGTATATATCCTCCCAAAGTGACTGGATCGTTTTTGAAAAATATGAAGGGGAAAATCAGGAGGATGAAGAAGCCGGACGCCCGGTTCGATTATACTGCATAAAAAAGGACGGCAGTGGTGAAAAGAGACTGGATTATCCGCAAAGAATTGCAAAATAAGAGAAAGAAAAAGGTGAGGGCAAGAATATGGAGTTGCAGATTAAAAATATCAGTAAATGGTATAAGAAAAAATGCGTTCTGGATCACGTAAATGCTAATTTTACGAATGGGGTATACGGGCTGCTGGGACCGAACGGTGCAGGAAAGACCACACTGCTAAATATTATCGCGACGGTTATCGGCGCATCGGAGGGTGGGGTTTATTTTGAGGGAGAAAATGTTTTGGAACAGGAGGAAAAGTATCATTCTGTGATCGGTTATCTTCCGCAAAAAACAGGTTTTTACGAGCATTTTACCGGATACGATATGATGAAATATATGCATCATCTGAAGGGCGGAGATATCCGGGATACCAGTCAGATCGATGCACTGTTAAAGCGGGTAAATCTATATTCGGTTAAGGATAATCGTATCGCAACGTATTCCGGTGGAATGAAGCAGCGGCTGGGGATCGCGCAGGCATTTTTGGAGAAACCGGAAGTGCTGCTGTTGGACGAACCGACCGTGGGGCTGGACCTGGAGGAACGGGCAGAGTTTAAAAGAATGATCCGTGAGGCAGGAAAGAATGCAATTGTTATATTATCCACGCATATTGTTTCGGATGTCGAGGAAACGGCAGATTATATTCTGGTTATGAACGAGGGGCGGATATTAGAGAATAATGCGATGGGTTATTTTCAGGAGAAAATGAAGCAGAACGGACAGGAAGGATTGGAACAATATTATTTGGATTTGACGGGGAGACGGTTGCATGATTCAGAACATGAAATATGAAATGAAAAAATATATTATTACCAAAAATAATTTGATTATTTTGGTGGCTCTTTCGCTGCTTAGTGTGGGGATTCTTTTCTGGAATGAAGAAAGCTATGTGGTCGAGAAAAATGTTCGTCAGAGCTTTTTTCATAAGATCGAGAGCATGCATTTGTCGGCAGCAGACAAGCAGAAAATGGAACAGGAAAAGGATCAAACAGAACAGGAAATATACGAAGAAGATCTTGTGACACCGAAAAGAGCAGAGATGAAAAAGAAAGGAAAATATGCAGATACCAAATTGTACGATTACTGCCTTTTGGATGAGGTGCTTACGTGCATTGATACAATGGAAAAAAGAAATAAAAATACGGCATTTTTGGCGGAAAAGGATCAGAGTTTAGAGGGAGAATATCAAAAGGAACATAATCGGTCTCTGGTGGATCAGAAAAAGCTGAATCTGTTTGTGCAAAATACGAACTTTGGGATTTCTGCGTGTCTTCTGACAATATTTCTGTTATGCGCATCGTTTTCTATCGAATATGAATGTAATGTAGATCCGGTGCTGCGTATCACACCACGGGGGAAGGAGACACGGATCGCATCGAAGATAGCGACAGGGATGGCAGTGGCTTTGGTGGCTAATTTATTTTATGGAGTGCTGTATTGTCTTTGTCAGTTTTTGTTTCTGGGGGTGACGTTTCAGGACTGGAAACAGCAGTTGTTTTTCGTGGATGGCTGTCAGATATGTGCGTCCGGTGCGACAATAGGAGGTTTTATAGCAAAGCAGCTTCTGGTATCGGTTTTGATATCGATTCTGACTGCGTTTCTGACCATGTTATTTTCAAAACTGTTTCGAAAAAGCATGTTATCCCTGGCGGTTACCTGTGTCATTTTTGGGACAGCACTTTTGCCGGATCTTTTCAATGATGTGGTATTTAGCGGGAAATATACGATTCATATGAATAACTGGTATTTCCTTTCAGAACCTGAATTTTACCGGTTGCTGCGGACGGAAAAGCTGTTTGATCCGATCTCTCTGCTTCGTTTTCAATACTATACGGGACAGCCAAGATATCTGCAGCTTTCGGGGTATCAATATCCAGCGGTGATTTTCCCGGTATTGGTGGCGGCTTTGCTGATCGTGTTCATCGGCACCATGTTATTTAAAAGGAGGACGTGAGAAATGATCCGGTACGAATTAAAGAAGGTGGTAAATGCGAAGAGCCTCCTGTGTCTTCTGGCAATCAATATCCTGTTTCTGGCGATATTTCAGGTGCAGTTAAAAGGCGTCCGGCAGGCGAAAAGCACGGCAAAGCAACAGAGTATTTATCGGAAGATCGGGGGAAGGATCACCGACACAAAAGCACAGCAGATCGAAGAACTCAAACAAAAAATGGATGATATTCTTGGAAAAGAAGGGGAAATAGAACAAAAGTACATAAAGGGCAAAATTGATGTGGATGAATATATGGAGTATCGAGATTCCTATCATTATATGCAAAACAGGAGTGAAGAGATCAATCTTATTTATGAGAAATATCAGACGAACCGGAAGCATGGATGGTGGATGATCTTTGACCGGTATTATGAGAAATTATTTCAGCCGGTAGGAAAGCAGTGGGGACTGTTCTTGTCTGTGTTTCTGAGCATGCTTCTTCTGGTTTGCTGTGAAACGAAGGAGATTGCCGGAGTGATTCAGGTGACGCAAAAGGGAAGGCGTGGCATCATGCGGGAAAAGCTGCAGACAATTCTGGCGACCAGTGTTTTCTTGAGCGCATTATACACGCTTGAGGAGTACGCTGTCGTATACGGATTTTACCCATTTGAGTATCTGGAAGCCCCGGTTCAGAGCATATCATGTCTGTCAAATATAAAGCTTTCGGTAACGATCGGTCAGTAGTATTTCATCACATTTTTATTGAGGATGATCACTGCCGGTTTGTTTGGTATGGCAGGATGTTTTGTTTTGCTGCAATGGAAAAACAAAACACAGAAATAGAAAAAAACGGAAAGAAAATGATTCATCGGATATGTTATCATATCCTTATCTAGACTTTAGGATAAGGAGGATAAGCGATGAATCGAAAAAGAATCGGAATAATTCTTGTGATCATGGCTGTCATTGTGGGAGGTATCGTGGGATACTACCACGAAAGACCGGAGACAAATGGGTCGATCAATGCATCCAATGATCAGAAGAAAAAGCTGGAACAACAGAAGGATGAAAAATGTAAGGAGCTTGTGCAGCAGAAGGGACGGTACGATGAGAAGACCATCGTTCTGTCGGACACAAATGAGTCGCGGGCAAAGGCTCTGGCTGACAAGATGGGTGCTTCTGTCCGCATGACGGCAGACAAGCACTTTGCGGTGCTGACGCTGCCGAAGGATGTGAAGGTAGAGGACATTTATTCGGACAAGGAATACAGACAGGATCTGTCCGAGATGTCCTTAAACTACCATGTGAAGGCGAGCGCGGTGGATGCCAACCAGCATGAGCTGTATCAGACACGTGCGGATTACGAGGTGAGTGATCCGGACTACGATAAGCAGAGTGAGATGGGCTATCTGAACCTGAAGGACACCTGGAAGCGCAATAAGGGTGCCGGAGTGACGGTAGCCGTCATAGATACCGGTATCGATACGGATCATGAGGAGTTTCAGGGGCGGATCAGCAAGCTGTCCTATGATGCTTCCGATGACAAGATCGTCAAGGATTATGACATGTCTGTGATCGAGGATGAGCAGGGGCATGGAACGAGCGTGGCAGGCACACTGGGTGCAGCGATGAATGGCAAAGGTGTTGCCGGTATAGCACCGGAGGCAGAGCTGCTTGTGATCAAGTGTGATGTCGATGCCGAGGGCAACTTCCTGAGAGCATCTGATCTGGTCTTTGGTCTGGCGTATGCGATCGAAGCCGATGCAGATGTGGTAAACATGTCCTTTGTGACAGATGAAAATATCTTCAGTTATTATACGAAGCTGGCGGTGGACAGCGATGTGATCTGTGTGGCGGCTGCCGGTAATGACAGCACGGCACTCCTCAATTACCCGGCTGCCGATGAGAATGTGATCGGTGTCGGAGCACTGGATTCGGACTGGGAGCTTGCTGCGTATTCCAACTATGGTGACAACAGTGATATCGTAGCACCGGGAAGTGTGTATACGACAAAGATGGGCGGTACATACGGATACACACAGGGAACTTCTCTGGCTTCCCCAATCGTTGCAGCAGCGGCAGCACTGTACCGCGCAGACCATCCGGGTGCGGAGTTTAAAGAGATCCGTGATTATCTGATCGCATCGAGTGTGGATCTTGGCACCAGCGGAGAGGATGTGCTTTACGGTTATGGTGCATTGGATATCTATGCATTTCTGTATGAGGAAAAGGGAACGATCACCTATGAGATGCAGACCGATGAGATCAAGAATGAGACACAGCCGTTTGTAAAGGGACATACGGTTCAGCTGATGCTGGAGCCGGAGCGGGAAGATGTCGTGTTTGACGGCTGGTATTATGACAGGGACTGCACGGATGAGGTGGAGTATTATACGGATGTCTTTTCGCAGGATGTGACACTGTATGCAAAGTGGGCGAATGAGGACGATGCCAATGCATACACCTATGCAACCCTGCCGGATGGAACGGTGAAGATCTTATCCTATACCGGTAAGAGAAAATATCTGACCGTACCGGATACGATCGAAGGAAAGACCGTAAGCTGTATCGGAGAGTCCGCCTTTGAGAACAATGCAAGACTCCGGAAGGTGAGCCTGCCGGAACATCTGACAGAGATCATGCCGTATGCGTTTAACGGATGCAGCAGACTGTTGTCGATCGATGTCCCGGAAAGCGTACAGACGATCGGAACATTTGCGTTTTACAGCTGTGCCAGAATGAGCAGTGTGGGGATCGTGCCGGGCAGTGACCTTCGCACGATCGGCGAGCAGGCGTTTGCCAATACAATGATCAGCTCCTTTACGATCCCGCAGAAGCTCAGTGAGCTGGGGGACGGAGCATTTCTGGGTTGCCGTGGCATGAGAAAGATCACGGTGGCAGAGGGCAACACGACATTTCAGGAGAAGGAGCATGCTGTTTATGACAGCACCGGAACAAAGCTGATCTACTATCCGACCGGGCTTGCGGAAAGTTATCCGGTGGCAGAGGGAACGAAGGAGATCGGAAAATATGCGTTTGCATATGCGAGAGCATCGCAGATTACGCTTCCGGATGGACTGGAGACGATCGGAGACCAGAGTTTTACAGGGGTATCTGCTAATGAGATCACGATTCCGGCGTCTGTACTGAAAATGGGACAGTACGCTTTTTCGTACTCATCTCTTACGACAGTAAATCTGCCGGAGGACAGTCAGCTTACCAAGATTTCGAAAGGCGTATTTACGGGATGCCAGATTGCAACCGTTTCTATTCCGAAAGGGATTGCAGAAATTGAAAGTGGAGCGTTTAGCAGTACGGGACTGGTTAGTGTTAACTTTGCGGAGGATTCGCAGCTGGAGCTGATTGGAAATGGAGCGTTTCAGTGGTCAAATCTGCGAAAAATCACATTACCGGATACGGTGCAGGCGATCGACCTTGCGGCATTTGCCAGTTGTCAGGAATTGAGTCAGGTAACATTTGGAGCAGACAGTAAATGTACGGTTTTGGGAGGCTATGCATTTTCAGGAACAAGAATGTTAAAGCAGATCAAAGTTCCGGATTCGGTACGATCGTTTGGGGAACTTTGTTTTTACCAGTCGGGACTGGAGGAGATTGAGATTGGTGCCGGACTGACGGAGATTGGCGAAGGTGCATTGTCCTACTGCCAAAACCTGCAGGACATCACCGTGGATAAGGAAAATACGGTGTTTGGTTCTTATGACGGTGTCCTGTTCAATGCGGAGAAGACGAAGCTTATGTTCTACCCGGCGGCAAAGACAGGGGCATATACACTTCCAAAGACCACAGAGATGATCGCCGGATATGCATTTGCGGGAGCATCAAAGCTGACAGAAGTAACCTTGAATGATGGTCTGATTGAAATCGGCAGATATGCTTTCAGTGACTGTGAATCACTTCAGACACCAGTGTTCCCAGAGGGGCTGGAACGCATTTCGGAGAATGCCTTTGAAAACTGTAGCGGCATGACGGAGAAATGCCTGATTCCGAAAAGTGTGTCTGCACTTGGCAGATTTGCATTTGCGTATGATTATAACCTGACTGCGATAGAGATTGAACCGGAAAGCAAACTGAACCGTCTCGGTTATGGTGTATTTGGATACTGTGGTATTGAGGATTTCACAGTGCCGGAGAACGTTTCTACAATGGGACAGGAGGTATTTACCGGCTGCAAGAACCTGGTCACAATGACATTCGAGGGAGAGAGCCAGCTGGAACGGCTTGCGGCATGGACCTTTAATGGGGCGGATGCGCTGCGGCGGATCACCTTTGAAGAGGGAAGCAGTCTGACGACGATCGAGGCGAGGGCACTGGAGGGCTTAGTTTCTCTAAATCATGTGGATCTGAAATACTGCACAAAGCTGCAGGAGATCGATAACTATGCGTTAAACCACTGTGCGTCTCTGACAGATATTTCCCTGCCACAGTCCTTAAATTCGATCGGCAGATATGCATTTCAGGGATGTACTTCGTTGAAGAAGTTGACCGTACCGGCGAAGCTTTCCCAAATCGGACGATATGCCTTTGTCGATACCGACAAGATTGAGATCTATTTTAAGGCAAGCGTGCTGCCGAAAGGCCTGGAAGAAAAATGGAACGAGGATGTGGCTGCTTACTATCTGGGTGTATCAGATGTGGTCAGCAGCGGGGAATGGGAGTATGCCCTGACCGAGGATGGAGATGCCAGCATTGTTGCTTACCATGGAAGTGCCACAGACATCGCGCTGGATAAGATCGATGGTCATGATATCATCTCGATCGGCGGTAAAGTGTTCCAGAATAATACATCCCTTCGCAGTATTACATTGCCGGAGACACTGACCGGCATTTATCAGAATGCCTTCGCCGGAACGACAGAGCTTCAGGAGATCACGATCCCGGCTGCAGTGCGTGTGGTCGATGATTATGCCTTTGCGCAAAGCGGTCTGGCTAAGGTGGAGTTTGCTGCCGGAAGTAAGTTAGTGACTCTGGGGCGTTATGCGTTTGCTGAGACGAAGAACCTGACAAAGCTGAATCTGCCGGAGGGGGTTGACCGGATCCGTGATTATACGTTCTATAAGAGCAAAATTAAGGAGATTACCTTTGCCGATGGAGCAGAACCGACCCAGATCGGGCGTTATGCGTTTGGCGGTTCTGCGCTTACTGATTTTACCGTGCCGGACAGTGTGACAAACATTGACTATAATGCGTTCAGCGATGCGACAAGCCTGACAAAGGTGGATCTTGGAAACGGGGAGAAGCTTACGCTGCAGGGAAATGCGTTCTATAATTCCGGTCTGGTTGAGGTGACGATTCCGGCAGGAGTGGATCATATCGGAGAACTCTGTTTTGCCGGCTGTGAAAATCTGAAGGCGATCCGGGTAGCTGAGGACAATCAGAGATACAGCTCAGACGAAGATATCCTGTATAATAAAGCACAGACAACACTGATCACCTGTCCTGCCAATAAGGAAGGCAGCTATACGGTCAAGAGTACCGTGACCTCCTTTGGATTTGCAGCATTTGAAAAATCAAAGCTGTCACAGATCACGATCCCGCAGGACAGTCGGTTAAGTACGATCGGTTACCGTGCGTTCATGCACTGTGAGAAGCTGGAGCAGATCAGTATCCCGGCAGGACTGCAGAGCATTGACCGGTATGCCTTTGCGTATTGCAGCAGTTTGAAAACGATAAATGTACCGGAGGAAAGCCAGCTTGGCGGAATCTATAAAAGTGCTTTCTACAACTGCAGTCAGCTGGAATCCATTCGGATCCCGGATGGCGTGCAGGAGATCGGCGCGTACGCCTTCTATGGCTGTAATGGTCTCACTAAAATAGATATCACTGATAATAGCAAGTTGATGAGTATTGATGACCATGCGTTTGAACACACTGCGGTCACGAAATTTGCGATGCCAAAGGATCTGATAGAGATCGGAACAGCGGCATTCAATGGTGCGAAGCTGGATACTCTGATCGTTAATGATTCGATTCAGGAGATTGGAAGAAATGCCTTCGCAGATTGTGGACTGGCGAAGATGACGAAGCTGGAGTTCCCGGTTAGCATGGTATATCTCGGAAACGGAGCACTAAAGGGAGCCGATACGATCGAAGAACTGACGCTGCCGTTTTTCGGTGAATATCTGGGTGCGGAAGTGGGAAATGGATATGTTGAGATTGTGAAGCTGGTTGATCTGTTTGCGCAGGAAGAGTGGACAAGTATTGGAAGTTTGAAAAAGTTGACAATCCTTCAGGGGCAGGCTGTACCAATGGAGTATTGTTGGTCGGTGAATGGAATCAGTGAAGTGAATTTGCCGGATACAGTTACAGAAATAGGTCGGTGTGCTTTTTTGAGTACATCGTTGACACAAATCAAACTGCCGGAAAGTTTAACTATTATTCAGGAAAGGGCGTTTGAGAGCTCAATGCTTGAAAGAGTTTCCTTTCCGGAAGGAATGAAGAAAATTGGTGAAGATGTTTTCAGGGATTGCCAAAATCTGAAGAAGGTGGAACTGCCTCAATCATTAAGTTATATTGGAGAAAATGCATTTAATCATACGAAGGTAGAAGCGATTGAATTGCCGGGTCAATTGGCACATATAGATAAGTGTGCTTTTGCGTATACAAAGTTAAAGGAGGTGGAGGTTCCTTCTAGTGTATCTTATATTGGGGAAGGCGCTTTTTCAGGGAATGTTGATCTGGAAAGAATAGACGTTGATGAAAAAAACAAGATGTATTGCTCTGTGGATGGAGTGCTTTACAATAAAGAAAAAACAGAATTATTAGCTGTTCCGGGAAAATTGACAGGAACAGTGACGATTCCAAATGGAATACAGAGAATAGGTGACTATTGTTTTGCAAACATCGGCGTGGATGAGATTGTTTTTCCGAATAGTTTAATAGCAATTGGAGAAGGAGCTTTTTCGAAATCTTCATTGACGGCCATTGACATACCGGACAGTGTTGTGGAAATAGGAAAGTATGCGTTTCAAGAATGTACACAGTTGGAACAAGTAGAGTTGAGTAAGAATATCAATGTAATTTCAGAATGGATATTCTGGGGTGATATAAAGATTCAAAAAATGGAACTTCCAGATAGTGTTCAGAAAATAGAAACATCTGCTTTTGAACAAACCGGTCTTAAATATATAACTCTTGGATCGAAATTAAATAAAATTGGTGATTTTGCTTTTCGAGGATGCAGTCAATTGCAATATATCAGTGTTGCGGAGGATAATCAACATTTTAAGGCACAGGATGGTATTCTGTACAATAAAGATGGGACGAAACTTATACTGACACCAATGATGATCAGAGGTGAAGTAGTTGTACCTGACGGTGTGAAGCGTCTTGAAAAATCTGCTTTTGCAAACAGAGAGAAGTTGGAAAAGATCGTACTTCCGGATAGTTTGGAATATATTGCAGACGAATGTTTTAGTTATTGTATCGCGTTAAATGATATTATTATTGGGGAAAATGTATCATTTATTGGTCGGGGTGCATTTTATGCAACTAAATATTATTGGAATAATAAAAATTGGGAGGATGGTATTCTTTATGTTGGCTCGTACGCAGTATATAGTAATAGCGAACATATGCCAAAGTATTTGAAAATAAGGGAAGGAACTCGTTTGATTGCAGCTGGATGCCTAAGCTATAATGAAATTTTAGAGAGGATATCACTTCCGGATTCTTTGCATTATATTAATGAATTTGCATTTTCTTCCTGTAAAAATCTGGAAATGGTAAAAATGAGTAAGAACTTAATTGGAATGGGAAATTATGCGTTTGACTCTTGTGGAAAGCTTTACAGTATTGTGTTACCGGAGTCATTTACCGAGCATGAATTTGCAGAGTTTAGTAATTGTGCCAGTCTGAAATATGTGCTGTGTGAAGCAGACCTTTCGAAAAATGAAATGGTGAGTACGTTGTTTTTTAACACATTAAATCTTGAATATATCCGTATCCCGAAGATGAACGCAACCACATGGACGATATTTCATTCAGACAGTCCTAAGGTTAGTATATTAACAGATTCAGGTGAGTATGGGTGGTATGATGAAATCCCTAGTAATATAAATACGGTGTATTCACATATCAATTTCAACGACGAACAGCGTCTCGATAACCTCTACTACGATGGTGAGTGGAATCAGGCAACCTTCTGGGTGGATGGCATGGTTCTTCAGATGGAACCTGTATTGTCCGCACAGGTGCTTCAGGCACCGGCACAGTCCCTGATCGATCAATATCTGCCGGATGGTGCTAAATTCATCGGATGGGATATTGATGGAGACGGAAAGGCAGATAAGCTGCCGGCAACTTTAACCGCTGATCTGAACGCTTATGCAGTTTATGACACACCAATACAGAGTGTATCACTGCCGGAGAGTGCAGAGGTCGAGGAAGGCTATACAAAGAAGCTGACGGTGGCATATGCACCGGAGGAGTACAGTCACGATGATACGTTACTCTGGAGCAGCTCCGATGAGACAGTGGCTACTGTGACAGAGGATGGCACGGTGAAGGGTATCGCACAGGGAGAGGCTGTGATCACGGCTGCCTTGAAAGAAGATCCATCGATCAAGGCAGAGTGTACCGTGACGGTAACGCAGGTTAATTATGGAATTAAGCTGAGTGAATATCAGAAGGAAATGAATGCGGGAGAAACCTATCAGATCCCGGCAGAGATTGTTGTGCCAAAGGATGATACCGATACCACAGAGTGGACCAGCAGTGACGAGAGTGTGGCAACAGTTTCTGAAACCGGAGAAGTTACTGCGATATCGCCGGGAGAGACAGATATTCGGATACGTCATGGCAGTATTGATGAGGTACATTACACGGTACGGGTATATGCGCCACTGCAGTCGATCTCCTTTAAGGAAACCATCGAGCAGATGAATGTCGGCGATGAGAAGAAGCTGCAGATAACATATGACCCGGTAAATACCTCTGATGATAAGAGTGTGACATGGATCAGCACAGATCACAGTGTATTGTCAGTAAATGCCGACGGGACTGTGACGGCAAAGGGACCGGGACATGCGAAGATCATTGCACTGGTCAACGGCAGAAGATGCGAGATGGAGGTGGAAGTTTTCGCACCACTGCAGTGGATCAAGCTGAACACAGCCACCGGAACCCTGCGTTTGGAGAGAAAGAAGGAATTAAGCGTAATCTATGAGCCAGAGAATACGACAGATGATACAACGGTTCAGTGGGAATCTTCTGATCCATCCATTGCGACAGTTGATGAAAACGGTGTTGTAACAGCAGTTCAGACCGGAAAGGCAACGATCACGGCAACGGTAGGAGATAAGACATCCTCTTACGAGGTGACCGTAGTCGGTTTGAAGGATGATAAGACAGGAATCATTGTCAGCAATTCAGATGACAGTGAGATGGATAAGGACATGACACTTGGAGTGGATGAGATCACCAGGGAAGCATTGCAGAAGAAATATCCGAAGGGATGGGAACTGTTCTGGAAGATCATTCAGGAAATGATCAAAGCGGCAAAGGGACATAAGCCTGTGACGCCGATCTTTGATATCAGTCTGTATGAAAATGAGGCTGCGGTCCAGCCGGGACAGAGCGTGGATGTGGAGATACCGGTTCCGGATGGTGTATTGACGGAGGATGCGGTGATTTACCGTATCGAGGAAGATGGAACGATCACTGACATGCATGCAAAGTACCAGAACGGCAAGTTTACCTTCCGGACCGAGCATTTCAGCGTTTATGCGCTGGGAACAAAGTCCGAGCAGATATACACAACCGACATAACGCTTGATCAGGATGAGCTGGCACTTTGTCCGGGAAAGACGGCAACACTTAGTGCCATTGCCGCACCGGAAAATATTACCAAGCCGGGAATCAACTGGAAGTCATCGGATGAATCGGTTGCCACTGTTTCCGAGGATGGCGTGGTAAGCGCTGTTGCAGCGGGAACTGCAACGATCTCTGCGATTGCGGCAGATAACGAAGAAGTGACCGCGCAATGTCTTGTCACAGTGGGACACAGATATGGGGAACCGGTTGTGATCAAATATGCGAACTGCTCCGAGACAGGAAAGGCAGTGGAAGTGTGCGGCGGATGCGGTGAATCAAGGGAGATTATTCTTCCAATCGATTCGGATGCACATGTCTGGGGAGAGGACTATGTGATTGACCGAGAGGCTTCTGAGGACGAAGAAGGACAGAAATCGATCCACTGTACTCTGTGTGATGCGATCAATCCGGAAAGTATCATTATGATACCGAAGGTAACGCCGGCGCCGACGGAGACACCTGTGCCAACGATAGAACCGACGGAGACACCGACAGTGAAACCGAGTGAGACACCAGTGCCAATGGAAACACCGACAGTGAAGCCTAGCGAGAGTCCGAAGCCAACAGAGACGCCGGTACCGACAGAAACGGTAACACCGACAGCAAAACCGAGCGAGAGCACAGTGCCGACGGTAACACCAACGGTGAAACCGGGTGAGACTCCTCAGCCAACGGAGGCGGTAACGCCAACAGCAAAGCCAAGTGAGACACCAGTGCCAACAGAGCCGGTAATACCAACAGTAAAGCCAAGTGAAACACCGGAACCAATACCAACTCAGCCGGCAGCACCGGACGGAACATCACAGCCGCTTTCTTCACCGGATCAGGGGATAGTATCGCCAGATCCTTCCCAGGGGAACACCGTATCCGCTGGAACAGTATTAGTACAAGACGGAGTCACCTACCGGATCACGGCGGATGACACTGTGGAGTATCAGAAAGCAGATGCAAAGGCAAAAGGCACAGTGGTTATCCCGGCAACAGTAACACTGCAGGGAACAACATATAAGGTGACCTCCATTGCAGCAAAAGCGTTTTATAATAACAAAAAGCTTAAGAAGATCGTCATTGGTAAAAATGTGGTTCAGATTGGCAAAAAAGCATTTTACGGATGCTCAAATCTGAAAAACATTGTGATCAAGACGAAGAAATTAACTGCCAAAACAGTCGGAAAGAAAGCATTTTATAAGATACACAAAAAGGCTGTTGTAAAGGTGCCGAAGAAATGTAAAAAACAGTATAAGATTTGGCTGAAGAAGACGGGGATTACCGGTCAGAGAAAAATTCGCTAGATAATATGCTAAAATGTATATGATGTAGTGAAAATAGAAAAGCGGACATCACACAAAAATGTGGTGTCCGTTTTTTGGTACAGAAGATTTCCGTGCCACATCCTTTTCTCCTTGACGAAAATTTTTGTTTTTGCTTAAATAAACATGACAAACAATCATTGAAGGTGAGAACATGATAAACGAAAAATTTCTATTGGAAGATAAACAGTGCGTGATACATGGCAGCTCGGATGCGGAATATATTTTGATCCAGCCGGTGAATGAACATGAGATGGCTCAGTTGGAGAAGGAAGCTTCTATGATCGGTGACAGGGTGACGGAACCGGTCGTACTGGCGGCATTTCTGGTACGGGACTGGAATCGGGAACTTTCACCGTGGGAGGCACCGTCTGTGTTCGGGACGGAGGGCTTTGGCACCGGAGCGGCTGACACGCTTCGCTTTGTACAGGAAAGCTTCGTGCCGTTTGTGGTGAAACACTACGCAGCAGCTTCTGATGTGCCTGTGGTGCTTGGCGGCTATTCACTTGCAGGGCTGTTTTCACTTTGGAGTGCGTATCAGACGGATATGTTTGCGGCGGTTGCGGCAGTGTCTCCGTCAGTATGGTTTCCAAAGTGGGATGAATATGCGGGGAAGCATGCCGTACAGACAGAACGGATTTATTTAAGTCTTGGCAAGAGAGAAGAGAAAACGAGGAACCGGGTTATGGCAGCGGTGGGAGACCGCATTCGTGAACAATATAAACAATTGCAGGAGCAGGGGATCCGGACAACGCTGGAATGGAACGAAGGGAACCATTTTCAGGAGTCGGATGTCCGATGTGCGAAAGCGTTTATATGGTGTGTTCGTAATTTGGGACGTTCGTGATTTGGTCTGTCTATAATATGGGACAGCGTTGCGGTGGAAAAGATATGATCTGACAGGAGGATATTTTGATGACAGGAGATAAAGTAATAAGTGCGTTGGTCGGACTGGTAGGTGCGGTGGCCAATAATGGAAGGACAAAGCAGACGGACGAGGTGATCGGGGAGGCTTTTTTGCATCTGCGTGAGCCGGACAGGGAAGAGGATATGGTGAGGCAGATCCATGCGGCAAAGAATGTGATCGCACCGGACTGTGCGGTCTGCAAAAATCCCTGTGGAAATACCTCGGATTATGACATGACGCAGTTTTATGGCGCGGATGAGAAGGTGGTCGGTGCAAAGCAGAAGCTGATTGAGACAATCTGTGGTGTGATGAAAGAATCGGGAGAGATGACGGATTCTGTTTATCGTGGAATCGCGTATCTCGGATATCCGGTGCAGCCGGAGGAGTGTGAAGAGCTGCAACAGGAAATTCAAGAGGTATACAAATAGTACAAAATATTTTGTGAAAAAATCCTGACGAAATAGGATATGCTCCCTTTTGGAAAAACAGGTAGGATCATAAAAAACTGTTTTCCGAAAGGGGGCATTTTTCTTAGAATAGACAGAATCAAAAGTTTGTGGTATGATGCTTTATAGTTTTTTTCAAAATTTGAGTGAAAGAAAAGTGATTTTAAAGTCGAAAGAAAGGTTAGGTTTTTATGAGAAAGATAAGTAGTATTTTGATGACAGTGCTTCTTGGAGCATTGTGTCTGACAGGATGTGGAAGTACAGACAATAATACGGCTGCAGACAAGAATGTTTCCTCGGCGGCGGTCTCTTCTCCGGCAGCGGATGCAGACAGCAATGTGGCTTCTGATAATGAAGACAGTGATCTGCTTTCCGGTAAGCATCATGTTAAGATCAAGGTGAAGGATTACGGAACTATTTCTGTCGAGCTTGATGCGGACGTGGCACCGATCACTGTGACGAATTTTGTGGATCTTGCCAAAGACGGATTTTATGACGGTCTGACATTTCACCGGATCATTTCCGGATTTATGATTCAGGGTGGTGATCCGCTGGGCAATGGTACCGGAGGCTCAGACAAGACGATCAAGGGTGAGTTTTCCGAGAACGGCGTTGAGAACAGTATTTCCCATGTGCGTGGTACGATTTCCATGGCACGGTCGCAGGATTATGACAGTGCCAGCTCTCAGTTCTTTATTATGCATAAGGATAATCCGGGACTGGATGGTCAGTATGCTGCTTTTGGAACTGTGACGAAGGGCATGGAGGTTGTTGATAAGATCTGCGAGGATACACAGGTTGAGGATGAGAATGGTACGGTTGCCGCAGAGAATCAGCCGGTGATCAAGAGTATCAAGGTGATTGACTAAGTAAAAGCCAAACGGTTCAGACAAGTCGGAAGAATTTCTGATTTGTCTGACCGTTTTTTGTTTTACATAATTTTTTACGGAAATAAGCCGCAATTTCCGAACATATCTCTGTCCGGGAAATGGACTTTTGTGGCTGGAATCTGTATAATAAATGAAAAACAGGAATATATTGAAGGGAGTATGTACAGTGAAACGAAGAATGAAATGGAAATGTTTTATGCTGGCAGTGGTATTACTGCTGGAGACCTGCGCGGGAAATGACCTGCAGGCAGAAAGGAAGATGGCAGCGGATTTTGGAATGAATATCAAAAAGGTATATGCATCACAACAGTTACCGAATGATAAGAAACAGCAGAGTCTGAAAAAGGCAGAGAATACAGAAAAAAGTGTGCAGCCGGCACAGACTGTGACACCGTCGGCAACGGAACCTGCAACAACGAAGCCGTCGGAAACAGAGCCGGCAGTTACCGAACCTGCAACAACAGAACCATCAGCGACAGAGCCTTCCGTAACAGAACCTGCAACAACGGAACCGGCTGTAACAGAACCGGCGAAAACAGCGACACCACCGGCAACCCGGACACCGGCTCCTTCGGAGGGGGCAGTTACCGCTTCGCCGGCTCCGACACCGACAGAGACGGTCGATCTTGAGCCGGGACGCGTGGCAAAGCTTTATTTTTGCGGAAGAGGACGTCACAAGGTAACGGTTTCCTGGAAGAAAACAGCTAATGCGACATCCTATCTTGTATACCGCAAGGCTTCCGGACAGGAGAAGTATACTTTGCGGGCAGAGGTGACCGCTCATAAATATCTGGATAAGTCTCTTACTTTTAACAAAAAATACCGGTATCAGGTAGTAGCGGTGAATAAGGCGGACGGCATCAGAAAGGCAGCCGGCAGAATAGGAATCTATAATAACCGCACCATTGTGCAGACGGATCATCAGAAGTACAGCTATGCGGAGATGTCGGCAGATATTCAGAAATTACAGGATAAATATCATGGGATCGTACATACCGGTGTGATCGGAAAGAGTGAAGATGGTAGAAATCTTTATGATGTAGTGATCGGTAATACGAAGGCATCAAAGACCCTGCTTGTGGTTGCCAACCTTCATGCAAGAGAGTATATGACCTCAGAGCTTTGCATGGATCAGATTGAATATTATCTGGAGAATTATTATACGGCAAGAGAGGGTGGAAGCTGGAAGAAGACCTTTGATAAGATTGCTGTTCACTATGTACCGATGGCGAATCCGGATGGCACAACGATCTCACAGTTTGGAATCAAGGGCATACGAAGCGCAGCTTTGCGAAAGCGTCTCCGGAAACTGAAAAGCGGCAGCACAACGATCTGGAAAGCAAATGCAAGAGGTGTTGATCTGAACCGTAATTATCCGGTGCGTTTCCGCAAGCAGGGAAAGCGTGGACCGATGGGCTACAGCGGACCGAAAGCATGTAGCGAGAGTGAGACGCGTGCGATTAAGAAGCTGACAGATCAACTTCGTTCACAAAAGACACTGCGCGGCGTGATCAGCTATCATGCGATGGGCTCGATCATTTTCGGTGGAAGCGGTCTGGGCGGCACGCTTCAGAAGAATACAGACAGGCTGTATTATCAGTCGAGACGGCTGACGGGCTATGCCAGTGCGGCGGGCTATCATTCTTCATCAGGAGGAGACGGCAATTTCCTTACCTATATTCATGAGGTTACAAAGGTGCCGGGAATCACTCTGGAGGTTGGACGTTACACCTGTCCTGGACCGGCAAGAGAATATCCTTCCGTATGGAAATGCAATAAAATGGTTGTAATACAGGCAGCGAAGCTGTTTCGTTAGGAATACAGGACAATAAACAAATGGAGGAAGCTGATATGGAGAGAAACGGAGAGAATTTACAGATTAACTTTCACGGTAACAAACTAACGCTTGCGTTGGATGAGATCAAGTATTTTGAAGGAAGAGCGATGCGTGTGTTTGTAACGATGATGGATGAGCATCAGATCAGCTTCGACGGGAATCTGGATGAACTGTGGGAGTTGTTGGACGGCACGCATTTTGTGCGGTGTCATCCGAATTATCTGGTGTCCTGTAAGGCGATCGTGGCAGTCTATCCGGCGCATATTCTGTTAGATAACCGTCTGATTGCGATCAGTCCGTATTATCACGAGCTGATCTGCAGCAAGGTGGACGAGCTGCAGATGTGGCTGCGTCAGAGAAAGGCGAGAGAGGAGTGGGGGATTCTTCAGGGGATTTCCGGTACCTATGAAGGAACATTGATCCCGATACGAAGGGACGAGGATGTCGTGATCGGAAGAGATCCGGAGGAGGCAGACGTGATCTTTGAGACGCCGGAGATCAGTCGTAAGCACTGCTCGATCAGTTATCTCGGACCGAAGGAGGGTTTCCTGATCGCTGATTTTTCCACCAACGGAACCTATGTGCTGGGTGGGGACGAGCTGCCGGAAGGACAGCCGGTGCAGGTGCCTGTCGGAAGCCGTATCTCGCTCTCCAACGGCAAAGCTGTGTTTGTTCTGGTATAAAAAATGCTCATAATATAGTGTTAATTGAGGGCAAAACGCTGGTTTTGCCCTTTTGTTCTGGTATAGGAAAATGCTCGTAATGTAGTGGAATGTGCCCTTTTGTTCTTGTTTAATGATGTCATGTTGAGTCTCAATAAACTGCTGTTATTGATAAAAAACGGCAGTATCACTAGCATGAAAAAAGTGTAAATTTTTTGTTAAGTTCGCTGTTTTCCGACAAAAATGAACCTCCCATTCTTTACATTTGATTTTTTAAGTGATAAAATGTTATCAGAAACTATATTAAGGAGGATTCTATACAAATGGCAAGAGCTAAACAATCTATGGATGGAAATACCGCCGCAGCTCATGTAGCGTATGCCTACACAGAAGTAGCAGGTATCTATCCTATCACACCTTCCAGCCCAATGGCTGATTCCGTTGACCAGTGGTCAGCAGCAGGACAGAAGAACATCTTCGGTAATACCGTTAAGGTTGTAGAGATGGAGTCTGAGGCAGGTGCAGCAGGTACCGTACACGGTTCCCTTGCAGCAGGTGCACTCACTACTACATTTACAGCATCTCAGGGTCTTCTGCTGATGATCCCTAATATGTATAAGATTGCCGGTGAGCAGTTACCATGTGTATTTGATGTATCTGCACGTACAGTATCTACACATGCACTGAACATCTTCGGTGATCACAGTGACGTTTACGCTTGTCGTCAGACCGGTTTTGCTATGCTGGCTGAGACAAACCCACAGGAAGTTATGGACTTAAGCCCGGTTGCACATCTTGCATCACTCGAGGGCAAGGTTCCTTTCATCAACTTCTTCGATGGTTTCCGTACTTCTCATGAGATTCAGAAGATCGAGAAGTGGGACTATGAGGATCTGAAGGAAATGTGTCCAATGGACGCTGTTGAGGAGTTCCGTGCACACGCACTGAATCCTGAGCATCCGGCAGCTCGTGGTTCTCATGAGAACGGTGATGTATTCTTCCAGCATCGTGAGGCTTGTAACAAGGCTTATGATGAGCTTCCTGCAGTAGTAGAGAAGTACATGGGCAAGATCAATGAGAAGCTTGGTACAAACTATGGTCTTTTCAATTACTATGGTGCTCCTGATGCAGATCGTGTTATCATCGCAATGGGTTCCATCTGTGATGTTGCAGAGGAGGTAATTGATTACCTGACAAAGGCTGGCGAGAAGGTTGGTCTTATCAAGGTTCGTCTGTATCGTCCATGGTCTTCAGAGGCACTTCTTAAGGTGATCCCTAAGACAGCTAAGAAGATCGCAGTTCTTGATCGTACAAAAGAGCCTGGTTCTCTTGGTGATCCTTTATACCTTGACGTTGCAGCTACTCTTCGTGAGGCAGGTCTTAACGATATCGTTCTGACTGGTGGACGTTATGGTCTCGGTTCTAAGGATACTCCTCCTTCATCTGTATTTGCTATTTACACAGAGTTGAAGAAAGATGCTCCTAAGCCACGTTTCACAATCGGTATCGTGGATGATGTTACCAATCTCAGTCTTCCTGAGGTTAAGCCGGCTCCTATCACTTCTGCACCTGGTACAAAGGAGTGCAAGTTCTGGGGTCTCGGTGGAGATGGTACTGTAGGTGCTAACAAGAACTCTACAAAGATCATCGGTGACCACACAGACAAATACATCCAGGCATACTTCCAGTATGACTCAAAGAAGACTGGTGGTGTTACAATTTCTCACTTGAGATTTGGTGACAACCCAATCAGAAGCCCATACTACATCAACCAGGCAGACTTCGTAGCATGCCACAACCCTGCATATGTTATCCAGGGCATGAAGATGGTTCAGGATGTTAAGCCGGGCGGAGTATTCATGATCAACTGCCAGTGGTCTGATGAGGAGCTTGATAAGCATCTCAACGCTGAGGCAAAGAAATATATCGCTGACAACAATATTCAGCTTTACACGATCAATGCAATCGATAAGGCAATCGAGATTGGTATGGGTAAGCGTACCAACACAATTCTTCAGTCTGCATTCTTCAAGCTGGCTGACGTAATGCCGATCGATGACGCTGTAGAGTTCATGAAGCAGGCAGCTAAGAAGTCTTACTCTAAGAAGGGTGACGCTGTCGTAGAGATGAACTACAAGGCAATTGATGCCGGACTTGATGCAGTACACAAAGTAGAGATTCCGGATTCTTGGAAGAATCCTGCTCCGGATGCTCCTGCTAAGGAATTAGAGGGACGTCCGGAGGTTGTTAAGCTTGTAAAGAATCTCCTTGAGCCGATCTCTAAGATGGATGGTGACAGCCTTCCTGTATCTGCATTCGTTGAGAATCCGGATGGACAGTTCGAGACAGGTGCTTCTGCATACGAGAAGCGTGGTACAGCCGTAACAGTTCCTGTATGGGATCCTAACACATGTATCCAGTGTAACAACTGTGCGTTCGTATGTTCACATGCAACAATCCGTCCATTCCTCCTTTCTGAGGATGAGGTTAAGGCTGCTCCGGAGCAGATCAAGATTTCTGATACAAAGCCTAAGGCTGGTGAGTACAAGTTCGTTATGAGCGTATCTCCTCTGGATTGTATGGGATGTGGTGAGTGTATCACAGTATGTCCTAAGGCAGCAGACGGTGCGATCAAGATGGTACCACAGGAGTCACAGGCAGATCAGCAGCCGGTATTTGATTATCTGGTAGCTAATGTTAGCAAGAAGGACAGCGGATTTGCAGATACTACTCCTAAGGGAAGCCAGTTCAACCAGCCACTCCTTGAGTTCTCAGGAAGCTGTGCAGGTTGTGCAGAGACATCTTATGCACGTCTCGTAACACAGCTGTTTGGTGAGCAGATGTACATCTCTAACGCAACAGGATGTTCTTCTATCTGGGGTAACCCGGCTGCAACTTCACCATATACAGTAAACAAGGACAGCAAGAAGGGACCGGCTTGGTCTAACTCACTGTTCGAGGATAACGCAGAGCATGGTCTTGGTATGTATGTAGGTCAGAAGTATCTTCGTGACCAGGCTATCGAGACTCTGAAAGAGATCGCAGCATCTGACGATGCATCCGCTGATGTTAAGGCTGCAATCGATAAATACCTTGAGACAAAGGATGACACTAAGGCAAACGTTGAGCCTACCAAAGCACTGATCGCTGAGCTCGAGAAGTGTGGCTGTGAGAAGTCTAAGGCAGTACTTGCTAAGAAGGATTATCTTTCTAAGAAGTCTGTATGGATCTTCGGTGGTGACGGTTGGGCATACGATATCGGATTTGGTGGTCTCGACCACGTACTTGCATCCGGTGAGAATGTAAACGTTATGGTATTCGATACAGAGATGTATTCTAATACAGGTGGACAGGCATCTAAGGCTTCCAACATCGGTGAGGTTTGTCAGTTCGCTGCTGCCGGTAAGGAGATCGGCAAGAAGTCTCTTGCAGAGATCGCTATGAGCTATGGCTATGTATATGTAGCACAGATCGCTCTTGGTGCAAACCCTGCACAGGCTGTTAAGGCAATCGCTGAGGCTGAGGCATACAACGGACCATCCCTGATCATCGGTTATGCTCCATGTGAGCTTCACGGAATCGCTAAGGGTGGTATGAACCACTGTCAGGATGAGATGAAGAAGGCTGTTAAGGCTGGTTACTGGAACCTCTTCTCATTCAACCCTGCTCTTAAGGCAGAGGGCAAGAATCCATTCAGCTTCACATCTGAGAAGGGTGTAAACTTCGATGATTATCAGGCATTCCTGAACAACGAGGCTCGTTACACTCGTCTGATTAAGCCATTCCCAGAGAGAGCTGAGAGACTGTTCAAGGAGTCAGAGGATGCTGCAAAGGCTCGTTATGAGCATCTGCAGAAGCTGGTAGAGCTTTACAAATAATTCTGCCATGACTTTAAGAACGATCGGAGCTTAATCTGATATATGTAACTACGAGGAGGTTGTTGCAATTATGCAGCAGCCTCCTTTTTGTTATGTCAGAAAATTTGTTGTTTTCTGATACAACAAAAAAGGTTTGAAGAAAAGGCGGCACCTGCTGTATACTTTGTGTGGAAGGAGTGGAGAACATAATATGAAAGATAATAATATATTAATAACAGAAATGATTCGTTATTATGCCGGTGATCCCAAACGGATCCAGCATTTTATAAAGGTATATACGTTCGCCAAGATGATCGGGGAAAAGGAGAAGCTTCCTGCCGGGGAGCAGTTTATACTGGAGACGGCGGCAATCGTACATGATATTGGAATCAAGCCGGCTGAGGAGAAATTCGGTCAGTGCGGCGGTAAGCTGCAGGAGCAGGAGGGACCGGCGGCAGCGCAAAAGCTGCTGACAGACTTGGACTATCCGGAAAAGGTGATTGCAAGAGTATGCTATCTGGTAGGACATCATCATACCTATGACAGCATTGACGATATGGATTATCAGATCCTGGTGGAAGCGGATTTTCTGGTGAATCTGTATGAGGACGGGGTGTCCGGCGAGGCGGTAAAGCGTGCCGGCGAGAAGATATTCCGGACGAAATCAGGCACGGATATTCTTGAAACAATGTTTCAAAAATAAACAAAATCGTTAAAATGGGTTTTCAAATCGGCGATTTTGTGATAAATTGATTGTCGGAGCATTATCAAAAGATAATGGAGGCAGATATGCCGGGATCGGACAGATCCGGGCGGAAGGATTACGAGATTGAGAATAAAGGAGTCAGAAATATGATTAAGGTAGTAAAATTTGGTGGAAGCTCTCTGGCAAGTGCAACGCAGTTTTCAAAGGTTGGCAAGATCATCAAGGCTGATCCGGAGAGAAAATTTGTTGTTCCAAGTGCACCGGGCAAGCGGAACGACAAGGATACCAAGGTTACAGATATGCTGTATGCCTGCTATGCGCTGGCAAAGGAAGACAAGAGCTTTAGTAGCGCATTAAAGAAGATCAAGGATCGTTATGAGTCTATTATCAACGGACTTCATATGAAGCTGTCCCTCGATGAGGAATTTAAGACCATCGAGAAGAACTTCGCAGAGAAGGCAGGCGAGGATTATGCAGCATCTCGTGGTGAGTACCTTAATGGTATTATCATGGCAAATTATTTAGGATATGAGTTTGTGGATCCGGCAGATGCGATCCGTTTCGATGAGGACGGTAATTTTATGCCGGAGGAGACCGACAAGCTGTTAAAGAAGCGTCTCAAGGGCGTTGAGAGAGCGGTTGTACCGGGATTTTACGGTGCAAAGGCTGATGGCACGATCAAGACCTTCTCCAGAGGAGGATCTGATATTACCGGTTCTATCGTATCAAGAGCCGTACATGCAACAAGCTATGAGAACTGGACAGATGTATCAGGATTCCTGATCGCCGATCCGCGTATCATTGACAATCCGGAGCCGATCAAGATCATTACATACCGTGAGCTTCGTGAGCTCTCTTACATGGGTGCGAGCGTACTTCATGAGGACGCCGTATTCCCTGTTCGTCAGGCTGGTATCCCGATCAATATCCGTAATACCAATGCACCGGAGGATGAGGGTACATGGATCGTAGAAAGCACCTGTCATCATTCGGCATACACGATTACCGGTATCGCAGGTAAGAAGGGATTTGTTGCCGTAAACGTTGAGAAGGATATGATGAACTCCGAAGTTGGTTTCGGACGTAAGGTTCTTACTGCATTTGAGGAGAACGGTATTAACTTTGAGCATATGCCGTCCGGTATTGATACCATGACAGTATTTGTTCATGAGCCGGAGTTTGAGCAGAAGGAGCAGAAGGTGATCTCCGCAATCCATCGTCTGGCCCATCCGGATACGATCGATCTGGAGGCCGATCTGGCTCTGATTGCTGTCGTTGGACGTGGCATGAAGTCAAACCGTGGTACTGCCGGCAGAATCTTTTCTGCGCTGGCACATGCCAACATCAATGTTAAGATGATCGATCAGGGATCCTCCGAGTTAAACATCATTATTGGTGTCAGCAACGAAGACTTTGATGATGCGATCAAGGCAATTTACGATATTTTTGTCACAACCCAACTGTAATAAATGTTCTGTATTCTGGGGATAATAGAAAGATATGATAAGGAATGGAGGGATTGTTATGGCAGTAGTACATGTAACAACAGACAACTTTGAACAGGAAGTAATGCAGTCTGATAAGCCGGTACTGATCGACTTCTGGGCATCCTGGTGCGGACCTTGTATGATGCTTGGTCCTGTGGTAGAGGAGCTTGCCGGAGAAGTAGACGATGTCAAGATCTGCAAGGTGAATGTGGATGAGCAGATGGATCTGGCGCAGCAGTTTAAAGTCGTCAGCATTCCGATGCTGATCCTCATCAAAAACGGTGAGGTCACAGCGAAGGATATCGGCGTCAAGAGCAAGGATGAGCTTTTGGCATTTATGCACCAGTAATAGCACGAATAAAGATAAAGCAGGCGTTTTTTGCCTGCTTTATTAGTATATTGCATTTTTGAAACAGAAGGAAATACAGAGATCAGGAGGGCTTATGGCAGAGAAAATATATGATGTGTTGATCGTGGGAGCAGGAACAGCCGGGTTGTCGGCAGCGATTTATGCACTGCGGTCCGGTAAGAGTGTGCTGGTACTCGAGGAGAAAATGTACGGCGGACAGATCGTTGTGACTCCGGAGATCGAGAATTATCCGGGTATTGCAAAGATATCCGGTTTTGAATTTGCGCAGGGACTTTATGAGCAGGCGAAGAATCTCGGCATGGAGTATGAGACTGGTAAGGTTACGGCACTGAAACGGGAATGCAACGGTGACTCTGCGGAGCTTGAGGTGGCAGAGCTTTCGCCGGATGAAGAGGAATGCCGCCGTGACATTTTCATGGTATCGGTAGAGCAGGGGGGTGAGCAGAAGCTGTGTCGGACGAGAAGTGTGATCCTTGCGACCGGAGCGAGAAATCGTCCGCTTGGTCTTAAGAATGAGCAGGAGATGATCGGACACGGTGTGTCTTACTGTGCGACCTGTGACGGCATGTTTTTCAGGGGACGTAAGGTGGCGGTTGCCGGAGGCGGCAATACGGCATTGGAGGATGCTTTGTTTCTTGCACAGTATTGTGAAAAGGTCTATCTGATCCACCGGCGCGATACGTTCCGTGGAGAGCCGGAGAAGCTTGCACAGTTAGAGACAAAGGAGAATGTGGAGATCTTGCGGTCCTGCACAGTGACAGGAATGGAGACGGATGAGAACGGCAATCTGGAGACGCTGCATGTCTGGAATAAGAAGCAGGAAAAGGAGCTTTTAGTGCCGGTGGCAGGGCTGTTTGTAGCGGTTGGACAGATGCCGGAGAATCAGGATTTTGCAGAGGTTGCGTCGCTTGATGAGCAGGGCTATATCAAGGCGGGCGAGGACTGTAAGACAGCGACAGAGGGCGTGTTTGTGGCAGGAGACTGCCGGACGAAGACAGTGCGCCAGCTTACGACAGCAGCCGCAGACGGTGCGGTTGCAGCACTGGCGGCATGCGAATATCTTGGATAGTATGTCTTACCCCTGCGACGGATCGTTGCGGTACTTTAACGGCGGCATTCCCATAAACTGCTTAAACTTGCCGGAGAAGTAATTGCCGTCCGGATAGCCGCTGCGGATCGCGATTTCCGTGACCGGAAGATCTGTGCTTCGCAGCAGGCGGGCGGCAGAACGGATGCGCAGCGTGTGCAGATATTTCAGGGGACTGGTGCCGTAGATCTCGTGGAAGACACGCCGGAAATGACGGGACGACATGCCGGACATGGAGGCTAACTCTTCGACGGAGATATCCTCGCGGAAATGGAACTCCATGTAGGCGACTGTGTTGGCGAGCGATACGGTATTATCATCGGCTTCTCCGCTTTTGTCAAAAAGGCGGGACAGCGAGGTGATCATCTGCAGGAAAAGACCGCTTGTCATCGTCTGGTATCCGGCAGAGTGTGATACATATTCGTGATGGATCTGTGTGATCATCTGATCGAAGGTATCGAAAACATCCGGCGCCAGATGAATGCGGGACTGAAAGCCGTTCTGCTGTGTCAGGGCAGGTTCAATGACGAAGAGTGAATGATAGCCGGGCAGCGATTTGATATCACCAAAGTTCTTTAAGAAATAGTCCGGTTGAAACATAATATTACAGATCCGGAAATGACGCGGATCCTTATAGGCGTGGGATGTATTTTCGTTGATGACAAATACATCCCCTTTTTGGATCGGATACTTCTCATCATTGACAATGTGGGTGGCGTGACCGCCCAGCACAAAAACAAGCTCCGAGAAGTCCGCATGGTTGTGGAGAAACATGTTCTCGTCATGATGACCGTACTGGATATAGAACGGAAAATCCTTCTGTGCGGTAAAGTAATGAAGATGCATTTCTGATATCATAAAACTCCTCCCGGATTGTGGCCTTAACTGCTGTATTATTATGTCCGAAATACAAAGATTAGTGTCCGTATTCCTCTAGTAGATACGCATTTTATTTCGTATGATTATACTACAACATAACAAATGTGTCAAAGAAGAAAATGGCGCAAAATGCTGTAATAAAGCGGTGTTTCGAATGAGACGTTTGTTGTGACAGAGCGAACAATATACAAAATAAAACGAATGGAGGACAACGAAATGGCAAATCCGTATTTACCAAGTTGGGAGTATATCCCGGATGGAGAACCGAGAGTGTTTGGAGACAGAGTTTATGTGTATGGTTCCCATGACCGTGTAGATTCTGCCGAATTTTGTGATTATAAATTGAAGGTATGGTCAGCGCCTGTGAATGAACCGGGCAAATGGGTGTGCCATGGTGATGCGTTCCACACAAAGGCAGACAGAGACCATTCTTCCGATGTAGACTGGTCCGAGAAATGTCTTTATGCACCGGATGTGGTGGAGAAGGACGGCAAGTATTATCTGTATGCATACATCCTTGATTCCAAGGGCTGTGTGGCAGTGAGCGACAGACCGGAGGGACCGTTTGAATTATTGTCCCGTTATGAGTATAATATCCCTAACCATTACGATAACGGTACTTTTATTGATCCGGGCGTGCTTGTGGATGATGACGGAAGAGTTTATGTGTACTGCGGATATCTCGGCTCCTACATGTGCGAGATCGACGGAAGCAACATGTATCAGGTGATCGATGGAACCTATCAGGAGAATATCATTCCGACCGATGAGCCATGGAATTTCTTCGAGGCGTGTTCACCGAGAAAGGTAGGAGATACCTATTATCTGATCTATTCCCCGAAGCGTGGCTGCCAGCTTGCCTATGCAACCTCAGATTCTCCGACAGGACCGTTTACATATCGCGGATATATCGTGGATAACGGCATTGATTTTCCGGGCGGCAATAACCATGGATCCATTTGCAGGATCGGGGATCAGTGGTATATTTTCTATCACCGTATGACCAACGGAACGATCATGTCCCGCAGAGGCTGTGTGGAGAAGATCGAGATCCTTCCGGACGGAACGATCCCGACAGTAGAGATGACCTCTCTGGGCTTCGAGGATTCCTTGAATCCTTATGAGCAGACACAGGCTGACACCGCCTGCGTGCTGAAGGGCAGCGAGCAGCTGATGATCACACAGATCGATGCATTTACCAGAGTGATCACCAACATCACCGAGGGCTGTGTGATGGGCTGGAAGTATTTTGATTTCGGCGAGGATCACACAAATGGAACCATGACATTATCCCTAAAGATGCAGCCGAGAGGATGCAGTGGGCGAGTGCATGTATATCTGGATGACCCGGTAGACGGTGAGAAGATCGGTACCGTTGAGTTTGGCACGGGAGATCATGTGGCAGAGGGCATCATGCGTATGGTGACCGGCAGACATGCAGTATATTTTGTGGCAGAGGATGCGCACAGCGGATGGGCAAAGAACAGCTTTGTGAACAGACAGCTTCTGGATCTGGAAGCATTTGTTTTCCGTAAATAAAAGATGTTAATGATAACAGAAAGGAAAGATTATTATGAAGATCAGTAATCCGGTTCTTCGGGGCTTTTATCCGGATCCGAGTGTATGTAAGGCGAATGGAAAGTATTATATGGTATGCAGCTCGTTTGAGTATTTTCCGGGCGTACCGCTTTTCGAGAGTGAGGATCTGGTTCACTGGACACAGATCGGTCATTGTCTGACGAGAAGCACACAGGTAGATTTAGAGCGTATCAACAGCTCCGGCGGTGTCTTTGCACCAACGATCCGTTACCATGAGGGACGCTTTTACATGGTGACTACCAATGATACATATCACAAGAACTTTTATGTGTATACCGATGATATTTACGGTGAGTGGTCTGAGCCTGTTTTCGTGGATCAGGGAGGCATCGATCCGTCCCTGTTCTTTGAGGATGGCAAGGCATATTTCATGAGTAACGGAAGCGATGAGGACGGCAAGGGATGTATTTTCCAGTGCGAGATCAATATTGCGACGGGAGAGCGTCTCACTGAGAGCAAGCCGATCTGGAAGGGGAATGGCGGACGTTATCTTGAGTCACCGCATCTATTCCATATCGGGGACTGGTATTACATCACTGCTGCAGAGGGTGGTACCGAGTATGGTCACATGATCACATATGCGAGAGGAAAGAGCCCATATGGACCATTCGAATCTTATCCGCTCAATCCGGTTGTGACAAACCGCGATCTCGGTGGTCATCAGAGCCGCATTCAGGGAATCGGACATGGCGATCTGGTGCAGACGGACGATGGAAGCACATTTATCGTGTGCCTGGGCTTCCGTCAGGAGGGCATGTGGATGCCGTTCCATCATCTGGGACGAGAGGTGTTCTTAGTGCCGGTACAGTGGCAGGAGGACGGCTGGTTTACTGCCGGTGTTAATGGTACGGTGGAAGCAGAGATGGAGATGAACCTCAATGCAGCCGGCGAGGATACCTGCTATGATGTTTCATTTGAAAAGCTTGGTGCAGACAGCTTAAGATGGTGTCATCTGAGAGCTTATGATAAAGAGAACTATCAGTTTATCGAAAACGGTGTGAACCTTCGAGGCAATCACTTTACGCTTGATGATGTGGATGCGCCGACCTTCCTCGGCGTGCGTCAGTCCGAGTTTGACACGACACTCGATATTACCGTGGGTGGCAATTCACCGGAGGCAGGTATTACCTTCTATCTGTGTGAGGATCACCACTACGATCTTTATCTGACACAGAAAGACGGTGTGAAGAAGGCTGAGCTTCGTTTGACAACCGGTGATGCACAGTGTGTAAAGGCATCAAAGGCACTGGGAGAGGGACAGCAGGAGGTAAGCTTCCATGTAGAGTCTGAAGGAGAATTTTATACATTCTTCGCAGAGCTTGCCGGAGAGAGCGTGGAGCTTGGGAAGGCGAGAACAAAGTATCTTTCCTCTGAGGTGGCAGGCGGCTTTACCGGTACGGTAATGGCAATGTATGCGATAAATCCACAGGAAGACAAGGATGCGTGGGGAACCTTCCGTGACCTTGAGTGGACCATGAGAAAATGGGTTGATTAGACGAAATCTCTGTGATATGCTTGATAAGCATCCGGATTTTGGAGTTAATTTGACAGCATAACAGGAGAAAGTATCATGAACAGGGATGAAGAATTTCTGATCAAAAGAATAAAAGATCTGGCGGAGCAGTCCTACCGCACCGGCTTATATACCTATACCGGCTTTCTGAATCAGCAGGAGCAGGCGGTATATGCCAGAGTAAGGAAGGACACGGCACCTGTGACAGCAACGTTTTCCGGTGGTGTCGATGGCTGTGAGCGGCAGATACTCCGGTTTGGCGATGAGGAAAGTCTGGGATACGATGCGGGCTTTCCTATTTGCTGTATTGAGATCAAGCCGCTGATTGAGAAGTTTGCGGATGCACTGACGCACCGGGACTATCTTGGAGCGTTGATGCATCTGGGGATTGAGCGCAGTACGCTCGGGGATATTATGATCCGTGATAAGACCGCATATTTGTTCTGTCTGGAGAAGATCGCACCGTTTATTCCGGAGAATCTGGATCAGGTAAAGCATACACATGTGCAGTGCCGGATATTAGACCGGATGCCAGAGGCGGTACGTCCGAAGCTGCAGGCGGTCAAGCTGATCGTGCCGAGCATGCGGCTGGATGTGATCGTGGCAAAGCTTTGTCATCTTTCGAGAAGCCAGAGCATTGCACTGTTCCGTGAGAAGAAGGTGTTTGTCAACGGTTATCAGATGGAGAACAACAGCAGCACCTTAAAGGAGCAGGATGTGGTGGCGGTGCGGGGCTACGGCAAGTTTATCTGTGACGGTATTTCCGGAGAAACAAAAAAAGGAAACCTGAATATCCAGGTTTCCAAATATGTATGACGGACAGGTTCATTTTTCTTCTTTAGGTGGAACTGCAAAAAAGCGGTTCCACTTTTTGTCACTTTGGTATTCTAACATGCGGTCATACTGCGCGTACATTTTCTGGACACCGTTTTCCAGAAGATAATAGTGATTGATATATGGGAACAGAAGGATCAGAAGAGGGATCAGCAGAAGCGTAAGCCAGATGCTTCCGGTTCCGACAAGACCGACAACAACCGAGGTGGTCATCAGTGCGAAAAGCACGGTGACGATCAGATGGATCAGCCGTTCGTGCTGGAAAAACTGAATCTGAGTCAGATGATTGTGGATGGCACGGTCCCAGTCTGTATCTTCCGGCGGATCCTGGATCAGCTCATCGATCTGCTGCAAATAAGTCAAAATTCTTCGTTTCATATGGATCAATCCTTTCCTGAAATCTTTTAGTAGAATTATACCACGAATTCGTGTATATTTATAGATATATATCCGGGCACTGTCGGATGAACAGTAATCATAGTTGCAGTGCAGAAAGAGGGACAAATGGACAAGATTAAGAAAATAACTTTAACACCGGCATGCTGTGGTCTGGATCTGGGAGACGGCAGTGAGAGAGCTGAGTATGTCAATCAGGATTACATTTTAAATACACTGGGAAGACCACATAGAAATATTGGTATTATGTATACTTATTATCCAAAGGATAAGGAATGGCCGGAGCGTATCAGTGTGGCATGTAAGGATATGGAGATCCATTTTCAGTGGGATTATCCGTATGATGATTACTTCCCGTATCGCGGAGGTCCGGACGGCGATACAAAGGGAGAACCGTTTGAGCAGATGCGCGATATCCGCCGTCATGGTCAGGACGTGGCACTGACGCTTACGATCGACTGTTCGCTGGAGGATGAATATCTCCGTCAGATCGCAAAGGATCTCAGACCATTCGGAAGAATGCGTCTTCGTATCAACCATGAGTGTGCCGGAGACTGGTTCACCCACAATCAGCGTTTCTCCTACAAGGAGATTGGAGAGTTCTTTGTGCGCTTCGCAAAGATCGTGAAGGAAGAGGCACCACAGATCTCGCTTGTATTCTGTGGCGGTGCTGTCGGAGATCTCGAGGCAGAGGATGCGCCGGTACAGTATGAGGAGGAGTTCAAGGAGGCATTTGATATTGCCGATATCTGGTCCAATGACTGCTATCTGGCACTTCATTACGGATGGCCGTTTGACGTATGTGAAAAGGGTGGCGACAGCTACGCGATGACACCGGTTGATCTGTTTTTTGAGAGACTCAATAAAACCTCTAAGAGAATGACAAAGGTCAACCACGGAGAGTGCAAGCCGTTCGTGATCTCTGAGTTTAACACCGATGGAGACGTGACGGGACCGATGCGTCAGGGCGAATCGATCAAGCGTTTTGTTGAGAAATTAAAGTCCGAAAATGCGGACTGGTTCGACGGATTTTCTATGTACCAGTTCAGGGACAGAGGAAGACTTGGTCTTGAGATTGAGGATCCGAACAATTCTGCAGTCGGTATTCCACAACCGGTCTTAAAGGACTATAAGGATATTCTGAAGGATCCGTTCTTCCTGCCGGGACTCAATGAGCAGGAGGAGACGACACTGCCGGCAACTCTTCGCTGGGGCGGTGCAGAGGATGCAGAGGGAATTGCAATCCCGATCCGTTTTGAGAAGACACCGGAATTTTGTGAGATCACCTTTGAAGAAGAACTCAATCTGATGATGGAATTAAACGGACGCTGGTTCTATAAAGCACCTGGAACAAAGACCGTCGATATGATGTCCGCTTTCTTTGAGACACCAATCGAGCCGGGCACAGAGATGACACTGAAGATCTTTGCACCGCCGGCAACCGGAGAGAATGATCCGTCACAGGGGGATGACTGGGATATCAATTATTATACTACGATCACAAAGATGCCGGAGCTTCGTATCCGTTATGAGGAGATTCAGGAGGTACTGTAATGGAACATGCAATTGTAACGCTGAAAAAGGGAGAAGGACGCACAATCAAGGCGGGCGGTGCCTGGATCTACGACAACGAGATCGCAAATGTAGTCGGCAGCTTTGACGATGGCGATGTCGTGCTGGTGCATGACTTTGACGGCTATCCGATGGGGAAGGGCTATATCAACCGTCACTCCAAGATCCGTGTCCGGATGTTGACACGTCATCAGGAGCAGGAGATTGACGATGTTTTCTGGAAAATGCGTCTGCAGGCGGCATGGGATTACCGGAAGGCAACTGTGGATACCTCGAGCTGCCGTATCGTTTTCGGGGAAGCGGATTTCCTGCCGGGACTCGTCATTGATAAGTTCAGCGATGTTCTTGTCGTGGAGTCTCTGGCACTCGGTATTGACCGGTATAAGGAGCATCTTGTCGATCTGTTAAAGGAGATCCTTGCGGCAGACGGCATTACGATCCGCGGTGTGTATGAACGCAGCGATGCAAAGGAACGTCTGAAGGAAGGCATGGAGCGCGTAAAGGGCTTTATGGGAGCGGAATTTGATACGAATGTTGAGATCATCGAGAACGGCGTGCATTATATGGTCGATGTCAAGGAAGGACAAAAGACAGGATTTTTCCTGGATCAGAAATATAACCGTCAGTCCATCCGCTCGATCTGCCGTGGCGCAAAGGTGCTCGACTGCTTTACGCATACAGGCTCCTTTGCACTGAATGCCGGACAGGCAGGTGCGGCAAGCGTACTTGGTCTGGATGCCTCCGAGCTTGGCGTAGAGCAGGCGAAAAAGAACGCAGCATTAAATGGTCTGTCCGATATTGTGGACTTTGAATGTGCCGATGTTTTTGAGAAGCTGCCACAGATGGAGGCTGCCGGAGAGAAGTTTGACGTGATCATTCTGGATCCGCCGGCATTTACAAAGTCCCGCAACTCTGTGAAGAACGCAGTCAAGGGATACCGTGAGATCAATCTGCGTGCGATGAAGCTGATCCGGGACGGCGGTTATCTGGCAACCTGTTCCTGCTCACATTTCATGACCTACGAGCTGTTTACCAAGACGATCGGACAGGCGGCAGCCAATGTACATAAGAGACTGCGGCAGGTTTCTTTTGCAACGCAGGCACCGGATCATCCGATCCTCTGGGCGGCAGATACCTCTTATTATTTAAAGTTCTACATTTTTCAGGTTTGTGATGAGAAATAGGCTTGACAAATCACAAAGAAAATGTTATAAATAATTTAGATAGTATGTTACTTGATTCGAACGAACCCAAGGCATTAACTAGACATAAATTTTAAAGGATATTTGTGTGAGTTAGTGCCTTTTTTTGTTCCCTTTTTGTGAGAATAACAGCATAAATCCCGGGTACGCTGTATAGAATCGGGCAAAAAGCGGACACTAAAAAGGATATGCAGACGAAGCAGATGATCACATGAATATCACCAGGAAAGGAAGGATGAATCATGAAAGATAAGATTTTTGAAGTCCTGCAGAGAATCGGACGAAGCTTTATGCTGCCGATCGCAATCCTGCCTGTTGCCGGGTTGCTTCTGGGACTTGGTAGTTCGTTTACAAACGAGACGACAATTGCAACGTACCATTTGGGAAAGATCCTTGGTGACGGGACGATCCTGCATGCACTTTTAGTCATCATGAATAAGGTCGGCAGTGCCGTATTTGATAACCTGCCGCTGTTGTTTGCCGTTGGTGTTGCTATCGGTATGGCAAAGAAGGAGAAGGAGGTATCTGCTCTTTCTGCCGTGATCGCATATTTCGTTATGAATATTTCGATCAGCGGTATGCTGGAGATCAATGGAAAGATCCTCGGGGATGGAAGCATTTCAAAGGATGTGCTTTCCGGAACGATTGCTTCCGTCTGCGGTATCAATACCCTGCAGATGGGTGTGTTTGGAGGTATTATCGTCGGTCTAGGTGTGGCGGCACTTCACAACCGCTTCCATAAGATCCAGCTTCCGAATGCATTGTCATTCTTTGCCGGATCAAGATTTGTACCGATCATTTCCACGATCGTGTATATGTTTGTCGGTATTCTGATGTATTTTGTATGGCCGGTCGTTCAGAACGGTATTTATTCGCTCGGAGGTCTTGTGACCGGCAGTGGTTATTTCGGCACACTGATCTTTGGTATTGTCAAGAGAGCACTGATTCCGTTTGGTCTTCACCATGTATTCTATATGCCGTTCTGGCAGACAGCTGTCGGCGGCACGGCAGAGGTTGCCGGACAGATGGTACAGGGTGGACAGAATATCTTCTTTGCACAGCTTGCCGATGCATCCCATGTAACGCATTTCAGCGCGGACGCGACAAGATATTTCTCCGGTGAGTTTATCTTTATGATCTTTGGTCTTCCGGGGGCAGCACTTGCAATGTACCGCACCGCGAAGCCGAAAAAAAAGAAACAGGTTGGAGGTCTTCTTTTCTCCGCAGCACTGACATCCATGCTGACAGGTATCACAGAACCGATCGAGTTCTCGTTCCTGTTCGTGGCACCGATCCTGTTTGTAGTACAGGTGATCTTAGCTGGTGCTGCCTATATGATCGCCCACATGTTAAACATTGCAGTCGGACTTACCTTCTCCGGTGGTTTTCTGGATCTGTTCCTGTTTGGTATTCTTCAGGGCAATGACAAGACAAGCTGGCTGAGGATCATTCCGGTCGGAATTATTTATTTCTTCCTGTATTACTTCATCTTCTCATTCCTCATCAAGAAGCTGAACTTAAAGACACCGGGACGTGAGGATGACGATCGGGAAGTGAAGCTTTATACGAAGGCAGATGTCAATGCAAGAAAGTCCAAGAAAACGGACAGTACCGAAAATGGGACAGATGATCCGCTCAGCGCAGACATCACAAGAGGTCTTGGAGGTAAGAAGAATATCGACGGTGTTGACTGTTGTGCAACAAGACTTCGCTGTACGGTATTTAATGCCGATCTGGTTGACGATGCACTGTTAAAATCAACCGGAGCAAGCGGTGTGATCCACAAGGGTAACGGCGTTCAGATTGTATATGGTCCTCATGTCACGGTGATCAAGTCAAATTTGGAAGATTACCTTGAAACAGCGCCGGATATCGAATATACTAAAGATAGTGAAGAAACTGTGGAGGAGGATGTGCCTGCACAGGAGGAACAGACGGAAACAAAGGTTACAAAGACCATCGTGGTATCAAGCCCGATCACCGGTGTGGCAGCAGATCTGTCCACGGCACCGGATGAGGCATTTGCCGGAAGAATGATGGGAGACGGAGCCGTTGTGACACCGACGGATGCCATTGTAAAGGCACCGGAGGATGGAGAGGTTGTCTTTGTCTTTGAGACAAAGCATGCCATTGGATTTATGACAGATTCCGGACTCAGCATGCTGTTACACATTGGCATTGACACCGTACAGCTTGGCGGCAAGGGCTTCGAGGTATTTGTCGAGAACGGACAGAAGGTAAAGAAGGGAGATCCGATGATGAAACTGGATCTTGACTATCTTGCCGGGCATGCTCCATCCCTGACATCACCGGTGCTTTGTACGGAGCTTGAGGATAACCAGAAGATCCGACTGTTGAAGGACGGAGAGATCAAAGCAGGAGAGGAACTATTTGCGGTCGATTTCTACGAATAAATGAAATGCGAGGATCGGACATGTACAGAATCGTAAAAGTGTTAAACCATAATGCGGTGCTTGCGGTAAATGCAGAGGACGGAAAGGAATGTCTTCTGATGGGCAAGGGGATTGGATTTGGTAAAAAGGTGAGCGAACATGTGGAGCCGGGAGAGGATGCCCGTATCTATACACTGCAGGCATCCGGTGAACGGGGGCAGGCGGGAGAAATCGTAAAATCGATCGATCCGGAGTTTTTGGAGATCGCGAACCTGGTGCTTGATGAGGCGCAGAAGGTGTTTGGAAATATTGACCGCAACATTTTATTTCCGCTTGCGGATCATATCTGCTATGCGGTGGAGCGCATGAAAAGGCACGAGTCGATCAGTAATCCACTGACCGAGGATATCCGTCTTTTGTTTCATATGGAGTATAAGGTTGCAAGCTGTGTTGTGCCGGTTCTCAAGAAGAAATTTGGAATTACCATCGGAGACGATGAGATCGGATATATTACATTGCATGTGCATTCTGCCATCGATGATGACAAGGTATCCGATGCCGTGAAGACAGCCCGCGCGGTGCGTGAATGTATTGAGATCGTAGAGAATGCCATGGGAAAACGGATCGATGTCATGACATTATCCTATAACCGACTGATGAACCATGTGCGTTACATGATCGTGCGGGCGCTGAATGGCGAGAAATTGAAAATGAGTTTAAATGACTATATGAGTGTGAAATATCCGGAGGAATTTGCAATGGCAGAACAGATCTGTGAGCAGATCGGAACGACCATTGGCTGCACCTTAAAGGATGCGGAAACCGGATATCTGGCAATGCATATCTGTCGTGTGACAAGCGGCGAACTGGACGCCGAAGAAGAATAAAAGCAATCGAAGCACCAAAGAACAAATAAAAGTTTTAAGGATGCCGGAAAGCATCCGTATACAATATAAAATCAAACGAACAAATTTAAGAAATGGAGGAAATTATTATGAAATCATTCAATTATGTAATCACTGATGAGGTAGGTATTCACGCAAGACCGGCAGGTCTTTTGGTAAAGGAAGCAAAGAAATATGAGTCTGCGGTTACGATCGTAAAGGGTGACCGCAAGGCAGATGCGAGAAAGCTTATGATGTTAATGTCTCTCGGCGTAAAGTGCGGCGAGGAGATCACAGTAGAGGTTGAGGGTGCTGATGAGGATGCTGCGGCAGCCGGCATGGAGAAGTTCTTTGAGGAGACACTGTAATCGATTGCATATCCTGTCACAGGGCAAAATGAGAGAATGCATGCGCGAGTCATGCGGAAATGGAGGCTGTGGTGGAAATATACGAGGGAAAGTCGATCTTTAAAGGGATCGCAATTGGAAAGATCTTTTATTATCAGAAGGGTGCGCAGCAGGTAAAACGCGAGAAGGTCGAGGATACGGCTGCAGAGAAAGCAAGATATGAGGCTGCCAGTGCAAAGGCATCTGAGCAGCTTCAGGCACTGTACGAAAAAGCGGTCAAGGAGGTTGGCGAAGCCAATGCGGCTGTCTTTGAGGTGCACATGATGATGCTGGAGGATGACGATTATGTTTCCTCTATCGTCAATATGATCGAGACACAGAATGTAAACGCAGAGTTTGCCGTGGCAACAACCGGCGATAACTTTGCGGAGATGTTCTCGCAGATGGACGATGAATATTTCAAGGCGAGAGCGGCTGATGTCAAGGATATCACAGAGCGTTTGATCTCTGTGCTCGGAGAGCAGGAGAACACAGGTGATATCGGGGACGAACCGGTGATCATTGTGGCGGATGATCTGGCGCCGAGCGAGACTGTTCAGATGGACAAGGAGAAGCTCCTTGCCTTTGTGACACGCCATGGATCCGCCAATTCCCATACAGCGATTCTCGCAAGAACCATGAACATACCGGCACTGATCGGTGTGGATATCCAAGAGGAGTGGAATGGCCACATGGCAGTGGTAGACGGCAGGAGTGGAAAGCTTTATATAGATCCGGAGGAGGAGATTCTTACAAAGCTGAAGGATGACCGGAAAAAGGAGCAGGAGGCAAGAGAACTGTTATCACTGCTTAAGGGCAAGGAGGATGTGACCGCAGACGGTAAGCATATCAAGCTGTATGCTAATATTGCGGGTGTCGGTGACGTTGCTAATGTTCTTGCCAATGATGCAGCGGGCATCGGACTTTTCAGAAGTGAATTTCTGTATCTGGAGGCAGAGGATTATCCGGATGAGGAGACGCAGTTTCTGGCTTACAAGCGCGTGGCTGAGACGATGGCAGGCAAGAAGGTGGTTGTTCGTACTCTTGATATCGGAGCCGATAAGCAGGTGGACTATTTCCATCTGGATAAGGAAGAGAACCCTGCCATGGGTTACCGTGCAATCCGTATCTGTCTGGACCGCCCGGAGATCTTCCGTACGCAGCTTCGTGCGTTGATCCGTGCAAGTGCTTATGGCGAGATCGCGATCATGTATCCGATGATCATTTCCGTGGAGGAGGTTCGCGAGATCAAGAAGATTGTTTTGTCCGTTAAGAAGGAGCTTGACGAGCGGGGCATCCCTTATGGAAGCTTTGAACAGGGTATTATGATCGAAACACCGGCAGCTGTCATGATGAGTGAGGAGCTTGCTGCTGAGGTTGACTTTTTCAGTATCGGAACAAACGATCTGACACAGTATACCCTGGCAATGGATCGTCAGAATATGAAGTTAGACACGATGTATGATCCGCATCATCCGGCAATCCTTAAGATGATCAAGATGACGATCGATAACGGTCATAAGGGCGGTTGCTGGGTCGGCATCTGCGGGGAGCTTGGTGCTGATACAACGCTGACAGAGACCTTTGTGAAAATGGGTATCGATGAGCTTTCGGTATCCCCGTCCTTTGTACTTCCGGTACGAAAGATCATCCGTGAGACAACGGTAAAATAGGTGTCCGATAAATAGGACAGATAATCCCTCTGTGTTTGTTGACTGAGAAGTCCGGGAAGCACAGAGGGAGATTGTATAAGCAATCGTACAGTGACGCGCAAAACGGGCAAGTCCACTTTGTTCTGGTATAGGAAAATGCTCGTAATGTGGTGGGAAGCAAGGGCAAAACGCTGGTTTTGCCCTTTTGTTCTGGCAAGCTTACTCCTTTCTTCCGTAAATCTCACGAAATTGCCGCAAAGTGTATCCGGCGTAGATGATGTACCGATCTATTTCCGCCTTGAAATTAACGGAAAACATTCACAGTTTTACTGGGGATATGATGGCTCCCATTACGAAAAGATCGGCATTCCGTTTGACACGACAAAGTTCTCCGATGAGTATTGCAAATACGGAGAATTCACGGGAACAATGGTCGGTATTACCTGTGCGGACCGCGTAAAACACAAGCATTATGCGGACTTTGATTTCTTTGAATATTGTGCCAAAGAAGACAAAGCGGTGGAATAGAAAATGAAAGGGAGCTCTTCTTGATTTTTTTTGATATTTATAAGATAATTATGCTACGGGTGAGAACGGAAATGGGAGGACAAGGGAATGAACACATCCGAATTGGTGTCCAAAAGTATGGACATTATCGTGCATTATTATCAAAATGATATTCAGCCCTTTGTGGACGTTATGCATGAGGAAATTGACTGGTACGGACCGTGCGAGGGGCAGGTTATTCATTCTAAAAAGCTGCTCACGCAGACATTTGCGCAGGAGGATAATCCGCTGATCTTTGAGACAATTGATATGAAATCATCGCTTCTGTGGAAGGAGCGGGACACCTGTGAGATCCTTGTGACCTTCCTGGTGGATACCTTTTATCCGGACAATAAAGTGATCCGCTGTGACCAGAGGATCCTGTTAAATTGGAAGGGGGTCCGGCAGACGGATGAAGACGGGCATCGCAGCGTTGAGCCGAAGATCCGGACCTGCTTTATTGCGAATGCGATCCCGATGGATGGCAGAGACGTGATCTATCCCGTACATTTTACGGATATGCCGGTCGCAAAGATGTTTAGCATAACGCCTGCTGTAAAGCATCTGATGATCCGGGGCAGGGACAACAGTCTTTTATATCTGGCGGACAATGAGGTGCTTCATGTGAAGAGTATGGGACATTACACCGAGATTTACTGTGTGAATAATATCTATGAAAGCTCGGAGGGAATCTCTGCGATACAGGAGAAATACCCGGATGTCTTCCTGCGCATCCACAAGAGTCATCTGATCAATCCGGCGTTTGTGCAGTCGGTCAAAAGGTATGAGGCAGTGATGACGGATGGCAGCAGTGTGCCAATCTCCACGAGAAAGTATGCGGCGATCCGCAGGCAGATTACCGACCAAAAATAAAAATATTATAAAGTTTACAAAAGTCGATCTCAAAGAACTTGACTTAAAGTGAACTTTAAGCGTTATACTTGCGTTGTTGGGTGAAACGACGCAAGTTTTTTTACAACCGGTTTCCGGTAGAAATAAATGAGAAAACAAGGAGGAAAGAACATGTATTTAGAGCAGATCAATGGACCTGAGGACGTGAAGAAGTTATCCGGAGAGCAGCTGACACAGCTCGCAGATGAGATGAGACAGGCTCTTTTAAAACGAGCAAGTATCCATGGCGGTCATTTCGGACCGAATTTCGGAATGGTGGAAGCAACGATTGCACTTCATTATGTGTTTGAATCACCAAAGGATAAGATTGTATTTGATGTGTCCCATCAGACATATCCACATAAAATGCTGACCGGCAGAAAGGATGCATATCTGTATGAAGAGCATTATGATGATGTGACCGGCTACAGCAGTCCACAGGAAAGTGAGCATGACCACTTTACGGTAGGTCATACCTCTACCTCTGTCAGCCTTGCATGCGGTCTGGCAAAGGGACGTGACCTTAACGGCGGAACAGGCAATGTGATCGCTGTGATCGGAGACGGTTCGCTCAGTGGCGGTGAGGCATTAGAGGGACTTGACTTTGCTGCAGAGCTTGAAAGCAATCTGATCATTGTTGTCAATGATAATGATATGTCCATTGCTGAAAATCATGGAGGCTTATACAGCAATCTGAAGCTTTTGCGCGACACAAAGGGACAGGCAGAATGCAATCTGTTCCGCGCAATGGGACTGGATTATGTGTACGTTGATGAGGGCAACAATGTGCAGGCGCTGATCGAGGCATTTCAGAGTGTAAAGGACAGCGACAAGCCGGTTGTCGTTCATATCAAAACTCTCAAAGGAAAGGGCTATGCACCGGCAGAGCAGAACAAAGAGGCATGGCATTACAATGCACCATTTAATATTGAGACCGGAGAGGCACTCGGTCAGCCGCAGGGCGAGGATTATTCCGATATTACGGCTGAATTTCTGCTTGATAAGATGAAGAAGGATCCGGCTGTTGTTGCGATCACCTCTGCAACGCCGACCGTTTTAGGCTTTACCAAGGACAAGCGTGATCTAGCAGGCAAGCAGTTTGTCGATGTGGGAATTGCTGAGGAGACAGCCGTTGCACTTGCATCCGGAATTGCCGCAAACGGTGGAAAGCCGGTCTGGGGTGTATACAGCACCTTCGTACAGAGAACCTATGATCAGATCGCACAGGATCTTTGCATTAATAATAATGCCGCAACGATCGTAACCTTCTGGGGAACCGTTTACGGAATGAACGATGTGACACATCTCGGTCTGTATGATATTCCGATGATGGCAAATATTCCAAACCTTGTTTATCTGGCACCAACCACCAAGGAAGAGTATCTGGCGATGCTTGACTGGAGTCTGGAGCAGAATGAGCATCCGGTAGCGATCCGTCTTCCGGGCGGTCCTGTGGTGTCTGACGGACAGAAGGTAACAAAGGATTTCTCTGACCTGAATAAATATGAGATCACCCAGAAGGGACAGAAGGTGGCAGTCATCGGTCTTGGTACATTTTATTCTCTGGGACAGAGCGTTGCAAAGGAGCTTGAGGAAAAAACAGGCACAAAGGCAACCGTGATCAATCCATATTATATTACCGGTATTGATCAGGACATGTTAGAGAATCTTAAGAAGGATCATGATGTTGTGATCACGCTGGAGGACGGCATCCTGGATGGAGGCTTCGGTGAGAAGATTGCGCGTTTCTACGGAGACTCCGATATGAAGGTATTAAACTACGGACTGAAGAAGGAATTTCTAGACCGTTACGACGCTGCTGAAGTTGTGAAGGAGAACCGGCTGACTACGGAGCAGATTACAGAGGACGTTATGAAGCTTGTGTAACTCACGGGAACAGAATGTTTAGAGATATTTTTAGTAATCATAAATAAATAATGGATACAAATTCGGCACTATTGTAAAATAGTGCCGAATTTGTATTTACAAAAGGAAACGGAAATGATATCATACTGAATATAAAAACGGCACTAATTTAGAAAAATGCCGAAAATGTATTTTGGGAGGTGATTGACATATGGATGAAAACCTTAGATCACTATACGGATTATCAATGTTTAACAAAAAATATTTATTTGAGATATTTATGGAAAATATAGGAAACATGAGTAAAAGTACCATGGAAAAATATTTAAAAAAATATTTGGAATCCGGTAAAATAGCCCGTATTGGCAGAAATGCATACTGCATAAAGGGCGAGCTGAGAGATTATGAATACGATTATTCGAGAACGTCGATTCATATTTCAGGAATTTTAAATAAAGATTTTTATGATTTGGATTTCAGAATTGCAGAACTGTATCAGATGAATCGTTTTTTGAATCACCAAATTGCGCATAATGTTATTTTTGTTTTTGTAGAAAAAGAATTATGCAGTTCTGTATTTGAACGATTAAAAAAAGAGTACGAGGGTAAAATTCTTATTAACCCGACAGAAGAGGATTTCTTTCATTACAGACAGGATGATATAATTGTTTTAAGAAATCTTTTGACGGAATCACCCAAAGGGAAGGAAGAAGTCTGGCATACAGATTTAGAAAAATTGCTGGTAGATATTTTTTCGGAAAATCTGGTAAAAGCAATGTTTGGTGAATCAGAGTATCCGGCTATTTATGAAACAGCATTTGATTCTTATGTTGTGGACGAGAGTCAGTTGTTTCGATATGCAAGAAGACGTAAAAGTGCAGATAAAATTAGAAAATTTATAGAGGAAGAAACAAATGTAAAATTGCGATTAGGGTAAAGGAGTTTTGGATGATTACAAGAGAAAATTATAGTGTAGAGCATATTATGGATTTGCACAAATCGAGCAAAAGAGATCCAAATTTGATTGAACGGGTATTATTTGCATTTGGGTTACTGGAAGCACTTAGAAAAGTTGAGTTACCGTTTATTTTTAAAGGAGGGACATCACTTCTTTTAATTCTTGATAGACCAATGAGGTTATCTACGGATGTTGATATTATTGTAGAACCAGGTACGGAAGTTGATAAGTATCTTGAAAAGGCTGCCAAGATATTTCCATTTAAATCTTATGAGGAACAAATTCGTAAAGGAAAAAACAATATAGAAAAGAGACATTTTAAGTTTCAGTTTGATTCACCCAGGATGAAAGAACCTGTAGAAATTATTTTAGATATTTTATTTGAGTCAAGTAAGTATGGAAATACAATAGAAAAAGATATTGATTGTGAATTGTTGATTACAGAACCGAAATATTTACAGGTAAAAGTTCCGGATATTAATAGTATTTTGGCAGACAAGTTGACTGCATTTGCACCACATACTACAGGCGTCCTGATCGATACAAGAAAAGATCTGGAAATAATGAAACAGATGTTTGACGTATATTCTTTAATTAATGTTTTCGATGATTTTAATATTGTCTATGGAACGTATTATAAAATAGTAGAAGATGAAATTGCATATCGAGGAATTGATGTTACAGCAAAAGAGGTTCTTATGGATACCTACCAGGCATCTGTATGTATTGCAAGCAGAGGCATGTATTGTACGGAGGACTATCAAAGTTATCTGAAAGGAATCAGAAGCTTAGCCGGACATATTTATTCGCTTGATTATTCTGCAGAAGTGGCGTCTGCATATGCTCCGAGTTTAATGTATATATCAGCATGTTTGATGGCAAATGTACCATTTAAAAAAATTGAAAATGCTGATGAATATATAAAAAAGCAGCATACAGATAGAATCGTGTCAAAAGCATTAAAATCCTTGAAGAAAAGAAATCCTCTTGCCTATGCGTATTCAATTAAAGCAGATGAATTGATGAACAGTGTTACAAATCCTTTGTGATCTCAAAGAAAGCCACTGCACTGGCAGCAGCCACATTGAGGGAATCGACACCGTGGGACATTGGGATCATCACAGTGTGGTCACAGGCATCAATTGTCTCCTGCGAAAGGCCTTCCCCCTCGGTTCCGAGGACGATGGCAAGCTTCGAAGCATTTGCAAGCGTGGGATCCGTAATGGACAGAGACTGATCCTTGAGTGCCATGGCAACTGTGATAAAACCAAGCTCCTGAAGCTGTTTTATATATGATCCGGCGAATGCGTTGTCTTGCTCTGTGGCAGAGGATGGACCGGATGGCAGATAGGTCCACGGAATCTGAAAAACAGTTCCCATACTCACGCGGGCGGCACGGCGGTAAAACGGATCACTGCAGGCAGGTGTCAGAAGGACTGCATCCATGCGGAGTGCTGCTGCCGATCGGATAATAGCGCCGACATTCGTGGGATTTACAACGTCCTCCAGGATGGCGATTCGTCTGGCATTCCGGCAGAGCTCTTCGACGGATCTTAAAGCAGGACGGCGCATTGCACAGAGCGCACCTCTTGTGAGAGCAAATCCGGTCAGCTTTGTTAATATCTCATAGGGCGCTGTGTAAACCGGAATATCCGGACATCGGGATATGATATCGGCAAGCTGGGTGTCCGGATGCTTTGTTTCAGCGAGAAGAGAGATCGGTTCACATCCCATATTCAGCGCACGCTCGATCACTTTGGGACTTTCGGCGATAAAGATACCGCCATTTGGTTCGTAATAATGTAAAAGCTGTGATTCGGAGCAGCGTGCGTATATATCAAGCTCCGGAGCCTGAAAATCAGTAATTGGGATAATCTCTGCCATGGGAACCTCCTGTTTATGGAATTATAAATGTATGATGTTGGGCTCAAAATGCCTGTTGAGCCCAACATCATACAATGTAACATACAAGTTCTATTCTGTCTATGATACGCTTGTTTTCTGTTTATATATTATAAAAAGCAAAATTTATTCTAAATATAATGTTTCGTCCATATCTGGTTGTAAGCGACCAGATGTTTTTGATTTGTAATGATAGGATATTGACAAAAAAACATCATAAGAGTATAGTAGTGATAGAAAAATGATAAAATACCATCATAGAGATTGGGGGATACAATTTGGACATTACAATTACAGATATTGAAAAGTACCTTGAAGAAGTAAAAGCAGCGATCAGTGCGGGCTGTTATCGAATAGAGATGAATGATAACAGGAAAGACAATCAGGATTTGTTTTTAGATTATATTATTAGCGAGGAAAAGAGAAAACAAATACTTATGAGTCTTGAAGCTACAGATTTCTCAGAGATTAGACATAATACTCATAGAGGGTATGAGCATGAACTGTTATATGTATTTGGCAAAAATGTTAATTTGTTGCGTAGATTTTTGCCCGGAGAAGAACAGGTATCACTGTATATAAAGTTTAATAAATTAGAATCAAGGTATGTAATTGTAATTTCATTTCACAAGCAGAAGTATCCAATAAAGTATATGTTTAAATAGACAATTGAAAAATAGAAGGAGGACAATAAAATGGTAAAGGAGAAAAAGTTTGATTTTTGTACTTCATGCAGAAAAGAAACATCATACAAAATAATTAAGAAAACTGTACAAAAAGTAATTAAGGACAAATCTTATGAATTTAAAATTGCTGTTGCAGTATGTGATGAATGTGGAAAGGAGATGGATATTCCAGGTCTTTTCGATTTGAATATAAAATCTATTGACGAACAATATAGACAGGCTGAAGGATTGATCAGTATTGATGATATTCAGAAAATTATGGATATTTATAATATAGGGAAAGCACCCTTATCGATTGCACTGGGGTTTGGAGAAATAACAATTACCAGATATTTGTCAGGACAGATGCCTTCCAAAAAGTATTCTGATATTATTAAGAAAGCGTTGTCGTCACCTAATTATATGATAAAACTTTTGAATGATAATGCTGAGAAGATGGGAGAAACTGCGTATAAGAAAGCTATAAAGGCGGCTGAAGAAATAGCAGGGTTATTTTGTGTTTCAGATAAAATGTTATTAACAATATCATATATATTTGAACAAATGAGGGAAGTTACTCCATTGGCGCTTCAAAAGATTCTTTATTTTATACAGGGGATTTATATGGTTTTATTTGGCAAACCTTTGTATAAAGAGGACTGCATGGCTTGGATTCACGGTCCGGTTTATGAGGAAGTATATGATTTGCTTAGAAACTTCAAATATAATCCAATCGAAGATGAAAGATTTGCAATCTTTAAAGATAGATTTGAAGAATTGGATGAACACGAAAAAATGGTCATTGATTTGGTGATTAACACATTTGGAAAATATAGTGGTAAAGTATTAGAAGATATCACACATGAAGAAAATCCTTGGAAGAATGCCCGGATGGGATATGAAGCCTCAGAACCTTCTAGAGAAATAATCAGCAAAGATGAAATTAAAAATTATTTTGAAAGTGTTGCTGATAAATATGGTGTCGATACAGAAGAAAAATTAAATTGCTATATTCAAAGCTATATGAAATGATGTTATGGAGATAAAATCTTGAGAGTAGGTCATCTTCAAAGAATATAGCCTATAAAATGCTCCGTCAGTGTTGCTGATGGGGCGTTTTCTGTTTTTATTGACAACACAGCTAACTTTATATAAAATTGAGACAGGGTGTATCACATGGAGGATTGTTTTATGAGCCGATTACAGAAGAAGGAAAGTCTTAAAGAAGCGAGGAGAAGGTTGATCATAGACACGGCTTTTCGAATTTTTGTGGAACAGAAGATCGAGCCGGTCAGCATGGGAGAGATTGCAAGTGCCGCAGGAATAGGGCGGGCTACATTATTTCGTTATTATGCGAATAAGCTCGAGCTGGTGGTTGCTGTCTGTGCTGCCAAGTGGAAGGAGTATCTGGATGAGCTGGATGCAAAGCGTCCATTGTCATCGATCGGAGATATTCCGGCGATCGACCGTTTGACCTTTACACTGGACAGCTATATTGACATGTACCAGTATCACAAAGACCTGTTGCAGTATAATGACAATTTTAATCATTATGTCACGCATGAAGGCGTAAGAGAGGAGCAGCTGGAGGGATTTCATGCATCGCTCTATTCGGTTGATACGAGACTGGAATGGATGTATGAGAAAGCTAAGGAGGATCATACGTTCCGTACGGATATTCCGAGAGAGGAATTTTTTCGTGTGACCGTGCATACGATGATGACGGCATGTGCCTATTATGCGGGCGGTTTTATCTGGGGTGCGGAGAATAATAAGGATTATACTCCGGAGCTTCTCAGAATAAAGGAAATGATCTTAAATTATGCGAAAACCTTGGAGTGACAGAGAGGGAGTAAATGTTTGTTATGTGTGCCTGGTAAGGAAAAGGAGGAAGATATGAAACAAAAACAAAGAAAACGAGGAATAAGGCGGATGTTTGCCGGAGCCATGGCGGTTCTTATGATGCTGTCGGCGGCGGATGTGAGCGGCTGGGGCGTGATGAATGCGAAGGCGGAGGAGACTACGGTGGGAACCACTCCTCAATATTTGACGATAGGCTCAACAAAAATTATTGATAATGGGAAATTTCAAAATGATGAAGTCTCTGGTAATGATACGATATATCAGGGAACCAATTGGTATTATGACAGCACGAAGAATCAACTTGTATTGGATGGTGCGGATGGTGCATCTGTTTCTGATGACATTTTGAATATTGACGGTAATCTTGCTATTATCTTATCTGGAACAAATACTATGAGGATGATTCAAAGTGGATTAAATGATGGTCAGATTGAGCAAACACTAGAAATAAATGGTAGCAATTATAACGGAAGTTTAAGTTGTGAAACAATCAGTACAGTAGGTAGTTCGACTAATAGTAATTTAAATATTATAGGAGCAACGCTAGCGACTTCCCAAATTGATTGTGACGGTAGCGTAACGATTGAAAATAGTCATGTGGTAGCCAATGATGAGGATTATCCAGACTTGATTTGTGGCGATAAAATTAATATAGTAGACAGTTATGTTGAAGCGAAAGCGACAACAGAACGATACAAAGGTAAGGTGATTAGGTCAAATCAACCAATTAATGTATCAGGAAGCCAGATTGTGGTTAGTCGTGCTTTAGCTTGTCCAGACCCTGTACTAAGCGATTGTAGCTTCAGTAACTCTGTTATCACAAAGAAATGGAAAGACTATGAGACGAAAGATAATGTAACGAAAACATATGTATATGGTAAAGCCACTTTAAAAGAAGATTTAACAATTGCAAGTGGGGAAAGCATTGAATTTGAAAATGGCGCCAGCATTACCAATCCGGAGAAACTCACTTTGGCAGAAGGTGCGAGTCTTTTGGTAGATGGAGCAGAGCATACACATAACACAGACGGTGATGTTACATACACTTGGAAAGATGACAATGAACATAGAAAAAATGTGGCATGCAAGGACTGTCCGATCGGATATGTGACGAAGGAAACAGAAACTCACAGCATCGGCAAGAATGGTTTCTGTGCATGTAATGAGGTATATCAGCCGGCAGATATCACCACAGATAGGTATGATATGGATGGAGACGGTAGCAAGGATGTGGTTTACGAGATCAGCAATGCAGGTCAGCTGTATTGGTTTGCAGGACTTGTAAATGGTACACTTTCGGGCGAGACGCAGAATGCATCGGCGAATGCAGTCCTGACCGCGGATATTGTTGTGAATAAAAATGTTCTGAAGCCGGATGGAACCTTGAATGAGGGAACATTCAAGGAATGGACACCGATTACAGGTTCTTCTAATAGTACATATAGCGGTAGATTTGACGGACAAAACCACACCATCAGAGGATTGTATTTCAATCAAGAGGATAGTTATGATGTAGGATTGTTCGGTCGTAACAATGGTAAGATTGCCAATGCAGGTATTTTGGATTCTTATTTCTATGGTACCAGCAAGGTAGGAGGCGTGTGTGGAAATAATTATACCGGAACTATCACAAACTGTTATAATACCGGCAGCGTCAGTGGTTTAGGAAATCTAGGAGGCGTGAGCGGATATAATTATACCGGAAGCATCACAAACTGTTATAATACCGGAAACGTCAGTGGTAGTAGCGGTTTTGTAGGAGGCGTGAGCGGATGTAATAGTAAAGGAACTATCATAAACAGTTATAATGCCGGCAGCGTCAGTGGCTTAGAATGTGTAGGAGGCGTGAGCGGAGATAATAGTAAAGGAACTATCACAAACTGCTATAATATCGGTAGCGTCAGTGGTAGCGAAGGTTATGTGGGAGGTGTGAACGGATATAATGACGGAGGAAACATCACAAATAGTTATAATGCCGGTAGCGTCAGTGGTACAGAACGTGATGTAGGAGGCGTGAACGGATATAATGACGGAGGAACCATCACAAACTGTTATAATATCGGTAGTAGTGTTAGTGGTAGTGGATATGTAGGAGGCGTGAGCGGAGATAATAGTAAAGGAACTATCACAAACTGTTATAATACCGGTAGTGTCAGTGGTACAGGGGTTAATGTAGGAGGTGTGATCGGACGTAATGAATCCAATGCAACCATCAAAAACTGTTATTACGACAGCACTATTTATACTGGAAATGCGATAGGATATGATGGTGGAACCACTGAAAAGGTTGAGGGAAAAACGATAGAGCAGTATAAGACCGGTGAGGTTGCGTATCTCTTACAGCTTGACCAGTCCGAAGAGGCTTGGGGACAGACCATTGGAACAGATACTTATCCAACCTTAGGTGGAACTAAAGTTTTTAAGAATGCTACTTATAAAGGATGTGTGGGCAAACCGGGAGAGCCAGTGTCCTATGAATATTCCAATACAGAGAAGAATACCTATGGCGACCATCCGGATGCGGACAATGATGGAAAATGTGATGACTGCGGTCAGTATATTGATGGCATCGGCGCTAAGCTTGCCGGTTATTCCTTAAGTCTTACTGGTAATATCGGCGTCAATTTCTACATGGAGTTGACGGATGACATTGTAAATGATGAATCCGCATATATGAATTTTACCTTGCCAAATGGTACGACATCAAAGGTATATATAAGTGGAACGCATGAAGACGGTTCGACCGCCACAACCGATACAACAGTAAAGGATGGCGTGACGTATTATGTCTTTACCTGTGAAGTGGCTGCCAAAGAAATGACTTCAGATATCAAGGCACAGATGATTGGTAACAATGGTGAAAAGACAGGAAAAGTGTATACATACACGGTAAAAGAGTATGCAGATTATATACTGTCACATATGTCTGCAGAGGAAAGTGACATCAGTAAAGCAACGATACAGTTGGTAAAGGGTATGTTAAACTATGGTGGTGCAGCGCAGAAATATTTTGGATATAAGACAGATAAGCTTGCGTCAGATGGCTTGACTCTGACAGGAACAGTGTTTAATGACACAAGCATTATAAATAATATAACGAATGAGGCAAATAAAGCTTTTGTTAAGTGTGCTAACGCTAAAGTTACATTTAAATCCGCGTATTTATCATTGAATTCTACGACAGATCTATGTGTTTCTGTGCAGTTTGCGGATGATGTGACAGTGAAGGAAGATATGTTTGCAATTTGGTGTAATACAGATCAAATATCAAAGGATCAGTATGAGGTAACAAAAGTCAATGAAGAGAACTGTTATAAGATAACATTACACGGAGTGAAAGCAAGTCAGTTGAATGAGAAGTATGCTTTTTATGTGGAGTTGTCTGATACGGAATATGCGGAGCTTGCATATGGCACGAACAGTTATGCATACACTGTCATGAGCAGTGCGTGTGATAATATAAATAATATTGAATCACTCAGAGAAGTTGTCAAGGCACTTTATGCATATGGCAGCTGTGCACAAGAATATGAATACTACAAAAACGATGGTAATAATTAAAGGAGGTAAAAGAACATGAAAGAAAGATACGAAACACCGGAGATGGAGATTGTAGAATTTGAAACAGAGGATATTATTACGACCAGTGGTGATGACAATGCGCTCCCACCAATGGGCATTGATACTCCATAAAAGGATTATGTTGTAGAATAATGCACTTAAAATGTCAGGCAGACTTGACTGTCTGGCATTTTTTGCATAAGAAACGGAATGTTACGGAAACGGGAGATGCCTTGAACAGCCTTGTTTTTCTTGTGGTTACAGGCGTTGTATGGTAAGCTTACTATAATAGTGTTTATGGCTAAAATGAGCAGAGGTGTAAAGATGAAAAATAAGAGAAAGATATTGCTGGTATCCGGAATTGGAATTGTCATTATGGCAATCGCTATTGGAGTGACGATTGCAGTGAGCCGTCCGGGTACTATGAAGAATAGCCGTCAGGCTGCGTCAGGGCAGACGACAGAGAGTAAGGAAAAGGACAATGAGCTTCCGGTTTTGCCGATTGGTACAGATACTCCACAGTCGGGAGATGATACATCAACCACACAGAGTGATACCGGTACGCATGGGAAAAAGGCATCACGGGAGCAGGCGGAGTCCAAAGGGAAAAAGAATGATTCGAAATCGCCGGACCAAAAGAATACAACAGGTGCAGACAGCAAAGCGAAAGTAGATAAAAAGCCTTCCCATTCGGAAAATCAGGAGTCATCGGATTCTAAAGCGGATACAACAAAACAGGAGGATCAGTCGGAGAATCCAGATCGCGATCAAAGCGTAGATAATGGCGGTAAAGAGCCGGATACAAAGTCCGATCAGAAAAGCAGTAACAGTAAGGATTCCGACACAAAGTCAAATCAGACAAGTGATAACAGTAAGGATTCCGGCACGAAGTCGAACCAGACAAGCGATAAAGATAAGAATTCCAACACAAAGTCTGATCAGATAACTGATAATAAGAAACCGGGAAATCAAACCGATGACAGATCAGACAAAACGGATACCGATAAGAAAGATTCGGATACGATAGAATTACCGTTTATTCCGGCAAAATAATAACAGTAACGATACAGAAGGGCGGGAAATCCTGCCTTTCTGTTATATTGCGTCATTTGAAAAATCCATTTTAGAGAACATTGCGGACACGTATATTTACAGTCGGAATGGGACATATTTCGAAGCGTTGAATACAGAAAGGATACATGATGACTGAACAAAGATCTTTTACGATACAACTGGCAGAGAAACGGATCTGTATCAAGCCGTTGTACGACATGATAAGAGAATATTGTAAAGAATACATTGTCTCAGACATTTGTGAGAACACTGAGAAGGCAGGCGGCAGTGAAAACGAAGATAAGACCGTTAATCCGTTCGCAGATCTGATCATTCAGACATCTCCCGAGGATATCGCGTATGAGAGAAAACGTTCTGCGAGAGAAGCGGATCAGAACGGACAGGCGGCAGAATACACGGATGCCTATTTGGAAACTCTTGCCGTATATCGGAAGATTGCAGAATGGATGCCGATGTATAACACGTTATTGTTTCATGGTTCTGTGATCGCAGTGGATGGGAAAGCGTATCTGTTTACGGCGAAAAGCGGTACTGGAAAATCTACCCACACAAGACTTTGGAGGGAGTATTTTGGAGAGCGGGCGGTGATGATCAACGATGATAAGCCGTTGCTCAGGATCACGCAGGAGGGCGTGTTTGCATATGGAACTCCGTGGGACGGAAAGCACCGGCTGAGCACGAATATCTCTGCACCGTTGGCTGGCATCTGCATTTTAAGAAGAGGAAATGATAATTCGATCCGGATGATTACGGCACGTGAAGCCTGCCCGATGCTTCTGCAGCAGTGTTATCGCCCGATGGACGCGGGGGTGTTGGCGGTTACAGTGATGGTATTGGAGGAGTTAAAAAAGAAAACGAACTTCTATGAGCTTTTCTGTAATATCAGTCAGGAAGCGGTCGAAGTGGCGTACAATGGAATGAAGCAGGAATGAACATGTCGTCAAAATGAACGTTATGTCCTGACAAGTGTGAAAAGGAGTCACAATATGTGATTGAAAGATTCAGCTTTGACACTAAGAAATTATCGTGTTATTATTTGATAAAATGTTGATATGAATACATTTTAATATTCCAAAATGTTGACACAACACAATTTCGGAATGATAAAATGTTGATACATGTTTTGACAGATAGATGTGAGGTGCTTTATGCTGAAAAGAAAAGTGACAGCTTTTATGGATCAATGGATTCGTACAAAGGAAAAGAAATGTCTGGTCGTACAGGGAGCCAGACAAACTGGGAAAACCTATATAATCGAGCGTTTTGCGGAGGATAACTATGAGGAGTTGGTTGAAATTAATTTCAAGCAGCTTCCGTCGGCAATGGATATTTTTAGCGGAGATCTTACGGTGGACAACATGGTTATGGCGATGCGGTTCCGCTTTCCGGAAAAGAGGATCACGCCGGGAAAGACCCTGATTTTTTTGGATGAGATACAGGAATGTCAGGAAGCAATTACATCACTTAAGTTTTGGGCAATCGACAACAGGTATGATGTGATCGTATCAGGGTCCCTTCTTGGAATAGACTACAAACGGGCATCTTCATATCCGGTTGGATATGTTGATTATCTGAAGATGTATGGAGTGGATTTTGAAGAGTTTCTTTGGGGCATGGGAATCTCGGAGGATATGATAGAGAGTATATGCGGTTTTCTTTATTCCAAAACGGCGGTACCGGAAGCGATACATTCGAGGATGATGAATTATTACAGACAGTATATTGCAATAGGCGGCATGCCGGAAGTGGTACAGAAATATATAGATACAAACGATTTTAGAGAGGTTGACAAAATTCAAAGAAGCCTCTTGCAGGGATATCTGTACGATATCGCACATTACGCAACAGCAGAGGAGAAGGCAAAAGCAGAAAAATGCTACCTTTCTCTTGCCAAGCAGTTATTAGATAAGGAAAATCATAAATTTCAATATAAGGAAGTAGAGCATGGGGGCAGAGCACAAAAATATTTTACCAGTATTGAGTGGTTACTTCGCGCTGATATGGTACATTTGTCCAAGCGCGTGACAGATGTTAGATTTGATCTGGATGATTATGCAAGAGAAGACTTTTTTAGGGCATATGCGACAGATTTGTCATTGCTGATGGCGATGAAAGACTTTTCGTTAAAGCAGCACATTGTTGAAAATACATTAGAAGGAAACTCAAAAGGCGGTATCTATGAATGTGCGATCGCAGATGCATTATATAAGAAGGGGTATTCGTTATACTTCTATAAAAATGAAACATCCAAAAGAGAGATTGATATTATTATCCAAAAAGATGGAAAGGTGGTTCCTATTGAGGTTAAAAGCGGTAATACAAGGGCAACTTCATTACAATCGCTTCTGAAAAATAAAAAAGATATTTCTTTTGGATATAAGTTTGCAGATGGCAATATTGGTGTAAACGAAGATGGAATTATTACATTGCCATTGTACATGATTACATTTGTCTGAGCAGTTTTGGATTCGTTCAAAGAGATAAGGAGGCACAATATGCGATTAAAAGATGGATTTATTACCCATGAGGGAGCCGATGAACACATTACCGTTCCGGTGGGAGGCTTGTCCTTTAGCGGCATGGTAAGAAGCAATAAGACCGCAGGGTTTATTGTCGAATGCTTAAAGGAGGACGTAACAGAGGCTGAGATCATCGAAAGGATGCTTGCAAAATATGATGCGTCAAAGGAGCAGATCACAGGGGATGTTGAGGCTGTGCTTGATAAGCTTAGAAGCATCGGAGCGATTGAGGAGTAAAGCAGTTGTTGGATGGAATGGCTGCACAGGAGAAGAATATGGAAAAGTCTACATTTGAACAGGAACTGGAGCGAAAGGGGAACATTACTTATACCTGCCGGGTGATCAGTATGCTTCCTTTGCTCAGACAGAAGAGAGATCTGTTTACGATCACCAAGAAACAGGGGAGATGCAGGAAGTATGATGTGGCACTTTACAAGCGCGCAGATGGGGCTTATGTACTGCACCGCATCGTCAAGGTGCTGCCGGATGGATATGTATTTCTGGGAGACAATTGTCTGAATAAGGAATATGGAATTACCGATCAGGATATTTTCGGTGTGATGACCTCGTTTGTACGCGATGGTAAGGAGCATGCAGCAGATGCAGAAGGCTGTCTGCTGTATGCGAAGCTTTGGTACATGCTTTATCCGGTCAGAAGCCTGTGGAAGCGTTTGAAGATGAGAATAAGGAACATCATCCATAAATAGACTGCTTTTTGAGGAGTTGTAGTTGTCGTGAAGAACGCATAAGGATCGTGAAGGAGGGCGTCGGTGAAGGAACAAACAATGAGTACGATACAATATGATATGCTCTATCTGCTTAGCTGTGGAGTGAACAAAACAAAGCCGCAACAAAACATTTTGGAGCAATATAAATCCGATGACCGGAAGCTGATGCAGCTGTACTGGTTTAGTAAGCAACATTTTGTGGATGCACTCACCGGTACTGTTTTAAAGCAGGCGAGGGTTCCATTGCCCGACCCATGGGAGAAGGATATGGCAAAGGCGGTTCGCAAGGTGATCCTGTTTGATGCGGAACGAGCACGGATCCTTTCTTTTATGGAGCAGAGGGGAATCTGGTATCTGCCGCTCAAAGGCATTATTCTGAAGGAATTTTACCCATCCGTGGGGATGCGGCAGATGTCTGACAATGACATATTGTTTGACGAAGCCTTTGCGGAGCAGGTCCGGGAGTATATGGTTTCTCTTGGCTATGAGGTGATTTCGTTTGGGGAAGGTAATCATGATGTTTATGAAAAAGAACCGGTCTATAATTTTGAACTGCACCGTGCGCTGTACGGGGCTGCGCATGACAATAACTGGGAGCAGTATTACCGTGACGTAAAGGAACGGCTGATCCGGGAGGAGGGCAGCTCCTATGGATACCATATGAAGCCGGAGGACTTTTATATTTATATTATGTGTCACGGCTATAAGCATTATCAGGGCGGCGGAACCGGTATACGGACGCTGTTGGATTTCTATGTGTATTTAGAGAGCCTACATAGTGAAATGGATTTTGCATATATCGAGAAGGAATGTGAAACACTTGGTCTGTCAGAGTTTGAAAAGAGAAATCGGGCGTTGTGCCGGAAGGTATTTGGAGACAATGCATTTGCGGAGCTGCTGGCAGAGGAGAGAGTGCCGGATACAGCAGCACATACAACGAAGGAGATCATAACAAAGGCGCTGTCGCAGGAGGAGTTAGACATGCTGCAATATTATATGACCTCCGGTGTGTATGGTACCTTTGACCGCCGCATTGAAAATAATGTGAAAAAGTACAGTAAAAACGGCGGTTCGTCAAAGCTTCGTTATGTGATAAAACGTATTTTTCCGGGCATGGAGACATATCAGTATTATCCGTTTTTTTACAAGCATAAATGGCTTTTGCCGGTATGCTGGCTGTATCGTCTGCTTCGCGTTGTTTTCCAGAGGGAGCGCAGAGAGCGGATTCTGCGGGAAGCAGATGCGGTCAGGAAAGTGAAAGTGTGAAAAAAGCTTGACAACAGGAGAGGACAGATTGTTATGATTTTGGACATGGGTAAAAAGAGTCTGCAGATACTTCGGTCTGCGGCTGCCGCGTTGTTGATCGGAGTGATCGTGGGTGCGATCGATGCGGTATTTGGTCGGGGACTGTTAGCGATTACTGACTTTCGGACAGAGCATTTTAAGTATCTGATCCCGTTTCTGCCGGTGGCAGGTCTTTTGATCGTCTGGCTGTACCGGAGCTTCAGTGAATTGAGTCAGAAGGGAATGACACTTATCCTGGAAACGGGACAGGGAAGGAGAGATGACATTCCGCTTCTTCTGGCACCATTGGTGTTAGTCACAACCTGGATCACGCATCTGTTCGGAGGCAGTGCCGGCAGAGAGGGCGTGGCGGTGCAGATCGGTGCTGTTGTTTCGTACCGGGTAGAGCAGAAGTTTCATCTCTGTGACAATGAGAAAAAGATGCTGATCATCGGTATGGCGGCAGGCTTTGGAGGTTTGTTTCAGACACCACTCGCAGCAGCGTTTTTTGCGGTTGAGGTGATCACGGCAGGGTGGATGGAGTATGAGTCGTTAGGATGCGCACTGCTTTCTGCGTATACGGCATCCTTGACATCACATTTTCTGGGGCTGGAGAAGTTTGCCGTGCCGGTTAAGGAAAATCTGAAGCTGACGGATATGCGTGTTGTTTTGCTTGTGTTGGTGCTTGGTATTGTTTTTGGCCTGACCGGGCGACTGTTTGCGTCGCTGCTTAGATGGGCGAAGGAGAAGATGACGAAAACCTTTACCAATCCATACATACGGATCGGACTTATATCGATCCTGCTTGTGATTTTGCTGGTACTGCTTCATATGGGGCGCTATAGCGGTCTTGGCACGAATCTGATCGATGCAGCGTTTCATAGTGGAACGATTCATTCCTATGATTGGATCGTGAAGCTTATTCTGACGGTTTTGACGCTTTGCATCGGATTTCAGGGCGGCGAGGTTACGCCGTTATTTTCGATGGGAGCATCCCTTGGCATCGTTCTCGGAAGCCTGCTTGGACTTCCGGAAGTGGTCTGTGCCGCACTGGGATATGCGGCAGTCTTTGGTGGAGCAACCAATACACTGATCGCACCGATGTTGATTGGAATGGAAATATTTGGCGTGCAGAATGCACTGGCATTTGTGATCGTCTGCAGTGTGGCTTATATTGTAAATGGAAATCGTTCCATTTACACGGCACAGCAGCTTGCCGGGAAGACAAAAAGAAACGTGTGTCCATAAAATGGGACAGATAAAATGGAGGTATGTATGACAACAAGAGAAGATGCACTGGAGTACGGACTTTCCCTTCCGGGAACGTATCAGGATGCTCCGTTTCGGGACGATAACTGGCAGCTTGTCCGGGTGAAGGGCAGTAAGAAAGCATTTCTCTGGACCTATGAGAGAGAGGGGCTGCTCAATCTGAATGTCAAGGCAGACCCGGAGTGGCGTGATTTCTGGCGCAGCGCTTATGAGGCGGTGATCCCGGGATGGCATCAGAATAAGGAGCACTGGAACACGATCATTCTGGATGGAAGCATTCCGGAAAAGGACATTCGCTGGATGATCAAGGAAAGCTATGATCTGGTGACGGACAGTCCGTCAAAGCGGATCTATGAAGCGGTGAAGCGGATTCCGAAGGGAAAGGTGGCAAGCTACAGTCAGGTGGCGGCGATGGCGGGTAATCCGCGAATGTGCCGTGCTGTTGGCAATGCACTTCATCATAACCCGGATCCGGAGAATATTCCGTGCTACCGGGTTGTCAATGCAAAGGGTGAATTATCCGGTGCTTTTGCATTCGGTGGAGCCGACGAGCAGGAGAAACGTCTCGCTGCGGACGGAATCCCAGTTATCAATGGGAAAGTCGATCTGGAAAAGTACGGATATTATGAGAAATAAAAGATATCGTGGACTACTTCACTCGTAATGAAGGGGTTGCCGATGCCATTTAATAAGGAACCAAGACTTTCCATATCTTAAAATGGTGTATGCCCATAATATTTCTTATGTCCGCTTATTTAGAAATCATATTTTGCCTGCCAATATATTAAAAATCCGTGAGTTATGATTAAAAAATTGTCTTGTCACTTACGTATTTCGAAAAACCTAATTGCTTTGCTGCTTTGATCCTCGATAAACGCATCCTGCCGTACTCGCCCCAAGGTGGGAATCAGATGTTTCGAAA
>ERZ791734.136-NODE-136-length-130169-cov-24.270309_pt1 | contig 130169 bp, 110 predicted proteins | sample MGYA00509953_ERZ791734 | MGnify/ENA primary metagenome ERZ791734 (study PRJEB30046, sample SAMN00792038) | human gut metagenome | study: EMG produced TPA metagenomics assembly of the A metagenome-wide association study of gut microbiota in type 2...
AGCTAGCTTCGTACACGGATGTACGAAGCAGCTCAGCCGCGCCATGGACGGCGCGTCTGAGCGGTAGTGTCAGTTACCATAGTTTACATGGAAAGACTTAGAAATATCCAATCAAAGCTTCTGGCATTGAACATAGTGTGCAGGACTGCCTGTAGCTTATATTTGTCGTCCGTTCGTCACCAACTAATATTCAATTAAACAACAATTTACTTACCTCTGTTATCAATCTTAGCAATATCAACAATAGAAAGCTCCTGATTATTAAATGCATGCTCAAGACTTGAGATAAGAGCATGTGCTGTATCAAGACTTGTAAGGCAGTGAACGCCTGTCTCGATAGCATATCTTCTGATAAGGAAGCCATCTCTTGCTCTCTCAATACCATTTTCAGGAGTATCAATAACAAGGTCAATCTTATGCTCTAATATAAGATCAAGAAGTGTAGGTGCCTCCTGTCCTATCTTATTAACCTGGATAGCATTAACACCGTTTTCGCGAAGAACCTTTGCTGTTCCTCTTGATGCATATATCTTATAGCCAAGTGCTTCGAATCTCTGGGCTATATCTATACCATCCTGCTTATCCTTATCTGCAAGAGTCATAATAATCTGCTTATGCTTTGGAAGTCTGATTCCAGCTCCCTCAAATGCCTTATAAAGAGCCTCATCAAAGTTTTTAGATATACCAAGACACTCACCTGTAGACTTCATTTCTGGTCCAAGGCTTATATCAGCACCTCTGATCTTCTCAAATGAGAATACAGGCATCTTAATAGCATAATAATCTGCTGCCTTCTGAAGACCTGGCTCATAACCTAAATCTCTAATCTTAGCGCCTGTTATAACTCTTGTTGCAAGCTGTACAATAGGAATACCTGTAACCTTACTGATATATGGTACTGTACGGCTTGAACGTGGATTAACCTCGATTACATATACCTGATCGTTGTATACAATAAACTGTATATTGATCATACCCTTTACGTGAAGAGCTCTTGCAAGTCTTCCTGTATAATCAGCAATCATTTCAATTATCTTTGGAGAGATTGACTTAGCTGGATATACTGAAATACTATCTCCTGAGTGGATACCAGCTCTTTCGATATGCTCCATGATACCAGGTATAAGAATATCTTCGCCATCACATACTGCATCAACCTCGATTTCCTTACCCATAAGATACTTATCTACAAGGATTGGATGATCCTGCTTAATTCTGTTGATAATTCCCATGAATTCAACTACATCTTCATCAGAAACAGCAATCTGCATACCCTGTCCACCAAGTACATACGAAGGACGTACAAGCACTGGATAACCAAGTTCGTTAGCAGCCTTAAGCGCCTCCTCTACTGTGAATACAGTCTGTCCCTTAGCTCTTGGAATCTCTGTCTTTTCAAGTATTTCATCAAACAGCTCTCTATCCTCTGCAGCATCTACATCTTCTGCCTTAGTTCCAAGAATAGGTACTCCCATCTTCATAAGAGCTTCTGTAAGCTTAATAGCTGTCTGTCCACCAAACTGCACTACTGCACCATCCGGCTTCTCAAACTCAACAATACTCTCAACATCTTCTGCTGTAAGAGGCTCAAAGTAAAGCTTATCAGCAATATCGAAGTCTGTTGATACTGTTTCAGGGTTATTGTTGATAATGATAGTTTCATAACCCTCTTTCTTAAATGACCATGTACAATGAACTGAACAGAAGTCAAACTCAATACCCTGTCCGATTCTTATAGGACCCGAACCAAGTACAAGCACTTTCTTCTTATCATGAGTTTCTGTTGCTTCATTTTCACTGCCAAATACTGAATAGTAGTAAGGAGTTGAAGCTGCAAACTCAGCTGCACATGTATCAACCATCTTAAATGCAGCATGAATATTATACTTATCACGTAATTCCTTGATTTCTCTTTCTGTATGTCCTGTGAGTTCTCCAATAACATTATCTGGGAATTCTATTCTCTTAGCTTCTCTTAAGAGTTCTTCTGTAAGAGGACCCTTCTTTAAAGAATTCTCCATCTCAACGATAATCTGAAGCTTATCTATAAACCATCTGTCAATCTTTGTTATGTCATGCATAACTGCTGGCTCTATACCTCTTCTTAAGCCTTCTGCTATCTTCCATATTCTTCTGTCATCAACTACAGCAAGATCTTCTAAGAGTTCCTCATCTGTAAATCCTGTAAAGTCGTATGACATAAGGCTGTCAACATGCTGTTCAAGTGAACGTATAGCCTTCATAAGACCACCCTCGAAGTTATCTGATATACTCATAACCTCACCAGTAGCCTTCATCTGTGTTGTAAGTGTTCTCTTAGCAGAGATAAACTTATCAAATGGAAGTCTAGGTATCTTAACTACACAGTAGTCAAGTGCTGGCTCAAAACTTGCATATGTCTTTCCTGTAACTGCGTTCTTAATCTCATCAAGTGTATAACCAAGTGCAATCTTAGCTGCAACCTTAGCAATAGGATAACCTGTTGCCTTAGAAGCAAGTGCTGAAGAACGGCTTACACGAGGATTAACCTCGATAACACAGTACTCAAAGCTGTCTGGATGAAGTGCATACTGTACGTTACATCCACCTGTGATACCAAGCTCATCTATAATGTTAAGGGCAGATGTTCTAAGCATCTGATATTCCTTATCTGAAAGTGTCTGTGAAGGAGCAACTACAATACTATCACCTGTATGCACACCAACAGGATCGATATTCTCCATGTTACATATAGTTATGCATGTTCCGTTACTGTCACGCATTACCTCGTATTCGATTTCCTTCCAGCCAGCGATACATCTTTCTACAAGAACCTCTCCAACTCTTGAAAGTCTTAAACCATTCTCAAGAATCTCTCTTAATTCTTCTACGTTATGGGCGATACCACCACCGCTTCCACCAAGTGTGTAAGCAGGACGAAGAACTACAGGATAGCCAATCTTAGCTGCAAATGCTTCACCTGATGGCACATCATTAACAACTAATGATGGTGCACAAGGTTCACCAATCTTTTCCATAGTTTCCTTGAACATAAGTCTGTCTTCTGCCTTCTTAATAGTAAGTGCAGTTGTACCGATAAGCTGTACATTATGTTCTTCAAGAAAACCTGTTTCTGCTATCTCCATAGCAAGATTAAGTCCAGCCTGTCCACCAAGTGTAGGTAAGATGCTGTCTGGCTTTTCCTTTAATATAATCTGCTTTAATGCCTCAACTGTAAGAGGTTCGATATATACTTCATCAGCAATATCCTTATCTGTCATGATAGTAGCTGGGTTAGAGTTAACGAGGCATACTTCTATTCCCTCTTCCTTAAGAGAACGGCAAGCCTGTGTACCTGCATAGTCAAATTCTGCTGCCTGTCCGATTACGATTGGACCTGAACCGATTACTAAAACCTTCTTTATATTAGGATTCTTTGGCATTGTCTTAGTCCTCCTTCTTCATCATATCCATAAATCTGTCAAAAAGATACGCTGTATCCTGTGGTCCTGCACAAGCCTCCGGATGGAACTGTACAGTAAATATATTCTTGCCCTTATAAGAAAGACCTTCATTAGTCTTATCATTAACATTTTCAAATGCTGGTTCTGCAACCTCTGGATTAAGTGTTGCTTCATCTACAACATAACCATGATTCTGTGTTGATATATATACCTTTCCAGTAGCAAGATCCTTGACAGGGTGGTTAGCCCCTCTGTGTCCATACTTTAATCTGTGTGTATCAGCACCTGTTGCAAGTGACATAAGCTGATGTCCAAGACATATGGCAAATATTGGTACATTGCTGGCATAAAGCTTCTTTATCTCTTCGATTATCTCTACACATTCCTTAGGATCTCCAGGACCGTTTGATAACATAATACCATCTGGATTGGAAGCTAAGATTTCCTCTGCCTTTGTATACGCTGGATATACTGTAACCTCACAGCCTCTGTCATTAAGAGACTTAGCAATGTTCTTCTTTGCACCAAAGTCCATAAGTGCAACTCTTGGTCCATCTCCGTTAAGTACATACTTTTCCTTGCATGTAACCTTTCTTACAACTCCTGCAACCTTGTATTCCTTAATCTTAGGAAGTACTTCATCAAGATTATAGTTTTCGTTAGTTGTAATCATTCCGTTCATAGTACCCTTTTCTCTTAATATCTTAGTAAGGGCTCTTGTATCTATTCCACAGATACCTGGTATATCATTATCTAAAAGGAACTTCTGTATAGGAGCTTCATTTCTGAAGTTACTTGGCATCCTTGATAACTCTCTCACAATAAATCCGTCTGGCCATGCTTTTTCAGACTCCATATCTTTATAGCAGATGCCATAGTTGCCAATCAGAGGATATGTCATTGTAACTGCCTGTCCTGCATATGAAGGATCAGTCAACACCTCCAGATATCCTGTCATCGAAGTATTAAAAACTATTTCGCTAATGACTTCGCGAGTGGAACCAATACTTGTTCCCTTAAATACTGTTCCATCTTCAAGTATTAAAAATGCTTTCATGAATGCCACCTATTTCCTTTCGTATATTAAATTGATTATTGTTTAAGATCATAAATCCCGAAAATGCAATCATAAAATGAAGTTCATTATTATATATTTTCAGATTTTATATAGCGCACAAATCACAACTTTTAATAGTCTTTATATAGTTTCAATTGACTTTTGCGCAAAAAAAAAGACACAAAAATGCCTTTTTTTCTTAAACTCTATAAATATTATCATACTGTGCATAATAATTCAAGTATAAATTGTACTATAAATTTGTCACGTAAATTTAACAGTATAAATTTAAATAAATATGACTTTTAAGTTGACTTTAAATCTGAATTCATCATTTGAATGCATTAATTGGACTATGACTTAGCTGTTGTTGTCTTTGTACCACTATTCTTATTATTCTTATTATTCTGATTATTCTGATTATTCTGATTCTGGGTTATCTCAAGCTGGCTTATATATACCCAGCTTTCACCCTTATCTGATGACTGGTACTTGGCTGCTGTCTTTCCATCATTATACGTTCCATCGCTTCCCTGTGTAACATATACTGTAATCACGCCTTTATCGTCAACAACCGGAACAAGTGCTTCCTTATAAACATCACTCCACTTTAATTCATCTGACTGCTGCAGGGAAGATGTTCCTGTCTCTGACCTTGCTGTACTGTCAAGTTCCTGTTCAGGAAAAACGACCTTGGAAAATGTCTTTCCACCATCCTTTGTTATGTACAGATTGCCATCCATGCCATCTATATAATTAAAACAGAAAAAGCCCACATTTTCATCAACATATATAATACCTTTAAGAAGATAATTGGCAGGGCCGCTGCCTACTGTAGTCCAGTTTTCACCACCATTGTCTGTTTTATATATCTTGTATGACTCTTTGTCATTGTCAGTCATGGCATATCCACATACAACCACACCTTTACTTTCGTCAAAAAAATCCACATAATAGTCTTCTGCATTATATATGTTATCAAGTTCGCTTGTAGTCCAGTTAGCACCTTTATCGCTTGAATAGCATATCGTTACAGGCATCTTATCATTAAGCCCCTGCTTCCCTCCATATATAAATGCCGTTTTAGAGGTTGTTATCATGTAACTGCCCTCTTTAAGTGTACTTGAACTGTTGTTTTCATACATAAGATTCTCAACATCTACTGGAACAGTTGTATAATGTTCTCCACCATCATATGTAACACTTAATATATTATCTCTGATAACATATCTTGAAAGAGAATCCGTAGATGTATTAGCAGTATTTTCCTTACCTGCTGATATTCCCGCCTTTTCATTATACTTGGCTATGCCATATTCCTCAGGGCTCATGGCTGATAATACATATATAGTAGCAGTATTATCAGCATGTGCATCAATATAATATTCCATAACCCATTCACACTTCAGCCTTCCATCATCAGTAACTCCATCCCATGAAAGAAAATAATCTGATGAAGCATTTTTTAGAATGAGAGAAAAACTAATCAAAGCTATATGCTCATCTTCATTAAGAACTTCTATATTATCTATATTCATTTTTCTGACTGCCTTGCTATATGGCAGATATTCACTCATATACTGTTCTACATAAGCATTTATCCATGTTCTTGCTATTTTCTCTGTTTTCACTAAATACACATCTGGAACCGCGCTTAAAACATTAGAATCATCATACGATTGAGTCGTTGTCTGATACTGTTCTGTTATTTCATCTCCATATGCATCAATATCAACCGAAAATGTATATCTTGACTTTATATCAAGATCATTCTGCTTGTTTTTTATATAATACGAGCGAATAAAAACTAATGCCACAGCTATGCATAACAAAGCTATCATTACCCTGAATGCAATTAATTTTCTTTTTTCTTTTTCTTTCTTACTTATCTTTCTCATAACTGCACTCCATTTCCAATATCTGCTTAAGCTCTTACTCATGTTTCATATGAACCGCTGCCCTTACTATCTTTCTGTAGTACTTATACCACCATAAGAAATACATCGCTCCAGCACCCGCAATAAGAAATATGACTATAACAAAAGGATGCACAGCATACATCCAGCTATATGATACTCTTCTTGCAAACAAAGGAACTCCATACGCAAGCAATACACATGCTGCCATAATAGTACCATTAAATACGCTTCTGTTCTCATATATCCATATAAAATGATCAAAGGACATAATCGCAAACATTTCTCCTATAGGTCTTACACTTAATGTAAGAATACACAGCATAAACGCATGCAGTGGAGATACTCCAAATATCATTAATATGATAAAATAAAATATGAATTCTGTTACCATTTTATATATGAGCTTGCCAAGGAAATTCATATATGGACTTATAAACATAACCCTTATCATAAGATAATCCCTGTCACCAACTGTAAACAATATATTGTTTGCAAGACTTCCGCATACAATAGTAAGCATGGCAAACATATATATGATAGTAAGTTCCTGGTTCGCCTTTATAAGAGGACATTCAAAACTTATAATTCTATATGGTATATAAATAAGTGCAAATACATATAAAAACTTCTTTATAAACTCCCACAAAACCATAAACAACTGTGCAAATATGCCCACAGCAAGCCTTGCCTTTGAATTCTCAGCGAATGTTTCTTCTTTTATGTGGTTTTTAACGCCTGGTATCATGCCCATATATCTGATTCCTGCATTAGTCCCCTCATAAAATCTTAATAACTTTTCAGCAAACAGCTTTTTAAACAATTTCATTGTCTGCCTCCCCTAATATATCTAATACTGCTTTTCTAATTTCTGGTATAGCCATCGTCTGTTTATCTATATAATTAAACTCACCATTATTAAGAACAATAGTGTCAGGTGATATTCTTAATGATATCTCTAACAGACCCGATGAAATGATAACTATCCTGCCTGATTTAACTGAATTAATCACCTCAATAAATTTTTCAATATATTCATTATCACAGTAATCAAGAGGCTCATCAAAAAGAATTATATATGGATTTATGACATATATTGAAGCTAACTGCAAAAGCTTCTTTTCCTCAAATGTATAATCAACTATCAGCTTATCTCTTTGTCCAATGCTAAATCCGACTTTTTCAAAAACAGCCTCTGGCTTTATATTTTCATCACTTATATCACACAGCATACTGATAAATTCATAGCCTGTTATATATACTGGCAGTATGCTCTGCTTTGATGCATAGAATATCTTAGCCTTAGGTGGTATTTCTATAGCTCCTTCATCTACAGGAACATCTCCACATATACATTCAAACAATGTTGTTCTTCCTGCACCCGCACCTCCAAGAAGCGAATATATATTTCCCTCCTGAAACGTATAATCCACATCTATAAGGACATCTTTTTTATTATATCCTTTTTTTATATGACTTAACTTAAGCATATTAATCTCCACTTCTAATATTCTGTACAGCATTCAATCCCGGCAGACTCCGGTTTTAAATCACTCTCAAAATTCATATACTGATATATAATTATGTGAGTGTCAAAAGCAAATTTTACCACTCACTGATGTATCAGGATTGCTACATTACTATATAATTCACGCAATCATTACTTTATATTATATTAAAGATTACCTACTTTGTAAACACATACCGGCTTTGCCTGATATTAATCACTTGAATTTATTTTAAAACAATGCTATAATTTCCAGACATTTTACATATACTTGATTTTAGATTTCCACACAGAAATGAGGATAGTGTGAAAAATAAGATTTTTCACACGCAAGAAATGAGGATTATTATGAAAACATTTAAAAAAATATGGTGGCGTCTGCTTTTTGCTTCATACACCTTTATATATCTTCCATGGTTCTTCTTCCTTGAAAGCAAGATAACTATGGACTATCCAGGAATACACATCATCAATGGTTCTATTGATGATATGATACCGTTTTGTGAAATATTTGTAATCCCTTATTTCCTATGGTTTGTATACATAGCTGCTTCCTGTGTATTCATGCTGCTTAAAGCAAACAATCAGGAATTCATAAGCTTTGCTCTTTCACTTATAATCGGCATGTCAGTATGTATGATTATATGCATGATATACCCTAATGGTCTTACATTAAGACCTGAGTCAACATCAGACACAATATTAGGAAAAATGGTTGCCAGCTTATATAAAACTGATACGCCAACCAATGTATTTCCAAGTATTCATGTATATAACTCCATTGCCGTTCATGTTGCACTTGTCAAATGTACAGCTTTAAAGAATCACAAGCCAGTAAAAAATGCTTCACTTATACTTTGCATACTTATATGTATGTCAACTGTATTTTTAAAGCAGCATTCATTATATGATGTAGCCGGAGGCATTATCCTTATTGGCGTAATATATCATTTGCTGTATGCACTTCCTGAAAAAAAGGCACAAAAGCAGCCTGCAAGTCAAAAATCCTGCATAAGTGTTGAAGAATAAAATTATTGACTTTTGTACATGTAATGTTATACTAAACAAAGATATCACCTGGGGAGCTTAAGGCTTAGTGCCTGGCTGAGAGGGAATCTGGTTCCGACCCATTACCTGATATGGATAATGCCATCGTAGGGAGTTCTTGTGTATCTTTCTATATAAATATATATTTTTATATTACGATAATACTTTTATAATATATTTTAATCTATCTTATATCTATTTATTTATACATGATTATTCATTTTCCATGGCATTTTACATTTTCCCCTGTATATCTTTTTTATATGTTCAGTGCGCACCTGACAAAATCTTTAACCACACAATAGTGCGCAAGAATGGAGGTTTATTATGGAATACACAACTCAGATGGATGCCGCAAGAAAAGGCATTATCACTAAAGAAATGGAAGCTGTTGCTAAAAAAGAATATATGGATGTTAACGAACTTGTTAAGCTTGTAGCCTGTGGAAAAATCATCATACCAGCCAACAAGAATCATAAATGTCTTGAACCTAATGGTATTGGTTCTATGCTACGCACTAAAATCAATGTAAATCTTGGTACCTCAAGAGACTGTGTTGATCTTAATATGGAGCTTGACAAGGTTAACAATGCTGTAAAAATGGGTGCTGAAGCCATTATGGATTTAAGCTCTTTTGGCGACACACAGAAGTTCAGAAGAAAACTTACAGCTGAATGTCCTGCCATTATAGGTACTGTTCCAATATATGATGCAGTTGTTTACTATCACAAGGCACTCAAGGATATCACCGCTAAGGAATGGCTTGATATTGTAAGAATGCATGCAGAAGACGGTGTTGACTTTATGACAATCCACTGTGGAATAAACAAGGCAACTGCTAAAAAATTCAGGGCAGATAAACGTCTTATGAATATAGTTTCAAGAGGTGGATCTATCATCTATGCATGGATGGAAATGACAGGCAATGAAAACCCATTCTTTGAATACTATGATGAGGTTCTTGATATATGCAGAGAATATGATGTTACTATGAGTCTTGGAGATGCATGCCGTCCTGGATGTATCATGGATGCTTCTGATATATCACAGATTGAAGAACTTGTTACACTTGGTGAACTTACAAAACGCGCATGGGAAAAGGATGTCCAGGTTATGATTGAAGGTCCAGGACATATGCCTATAAACCAGATTCAGGCTAACATGGAAATCCAGAAAACAATATGCAAGGGTGCACCTTTCTATGTACTTGGACCTTTAGTAACAGATATCGCCCCTGGTTATGACCATATTACATCTGCAATCGGAGGAGCTATTGCCGCTACATATGGTGCTTCCTTCCTCTGCTATGTAACTCCTGCAGAGCATTTAAGACTTCCTGATCTTAACGACGTTAAAGAAGGTATCATAGCAACAAGAATAGCTGCACATGCTGCAGATATCGCCAAAGGTATACCTCATGCCACTGACTGGGATCTTAAGATGGATAACGCAAGAAAAGTACTTGACTGGGATGCACAGTTTGATGTTGCCATCGACCCTGAGAAAGCCAGAAGATACAGACAGGAAGCAAAACCTGAAAAAGAAGACACATGCTCTATGTGTGGAAACTTCTGTGCTGTTAAGAATATGAATAAGATTATGGATGGGGAAATCGTAAGTATCTTTGACGAATAATATTATTGTTGTTTAATTGAATATTAGTTGGTGACGAACGGACGACAAATATAAGATACAGGCAGTTCTGCACACTATGTTCAATGCCAGAAGCTTTGATTGGATAGTTCTAAGTCTTTCCATATAAACTATGGCAGCTGACGCTACCGCTCAGACGCGCCGTCCATGGCGCGGCTTCGCTGCTTCGTACATCCGTGTACGAAGCTAGCTGGTTGGCTAAGGGAAAGACTAAGAACTATCACAATCAAACTTCAAGTGCATTTCGCATAGTATGCAGAACTGCCTGTATCTTATATTTGTCTGTGTTACGGCATAATATAATACTGAATATTCAATTAAATCAAGGTGGGCGAAACAGGGCGGAATTGTGCGCTTTACGCACAATTCCGCCCTTATGCCTCTCCCATCTGATTTAGCCACACATTCATTTTTTGTAAATCAAGCCAAAGTCAGACAGCATATATGAGAAAAGCAGGTGCGCATACATCATAAGATGCACTTGAAGTTCAATTGTGATAGTTCTTAGACTTTTTCTTAGCTACCCAGCTATCCACAGACACGGATGTCTGTGGAAGTGAGATATGGGACATGGATGTCCCGTATCGAACGGTAGCGGAAACTACCATTACGTATATGAAAAGTCTTAGAAATATCCAATTGAAGCTTCTGGCATCGTTGATGTATGCACACCTGCTTTTCTCATATATGCTGTCGTCCGTACGTTAAGAATGTGTGTTAAACAACAATTTCTACTTCACATGCTTAAGATATGCATCCACACTATCATTATCACTTATAACTTTAATGTGTTCATCTGACGAAAATCTATAATCTGCTGAAGGCATTATCTGTACGTCTTCTCCATGCACTATTCCTATAATATTCATCTTATATTTCTTTCTGACATCTGCCTCTCGTATACTCTTGCCGACAAGCTGTGGTATGACAGGCACCTCAAATATGGCATATTCGTCAGAAAGCTCTATGTATTCAAACACGTGGCTGCGGCTGTATTTCTTAGCAAGCCTGTATGCTATATCCCTGTCCGGATATATAACCTCATCAGCTCCATTCTTTAACAGAAGCTTTGCATGTATATCCCTGCTAGCAACACTTATAACATGCTTAGCTCCAAGTTCCTTTACAAGACTTGTTGTTTCAATACTGTTCTGAAAATTCTCCGATATGCATACTGCTACTGTATCAAAGTTAGATAAGCCGAGATTGTTAAGTACATCTTCATCTGTACAATCGCCTATTCTGGCACTTGTTGCCCTAGACATAAGCTCTCTTATCTTATCCTCATCCTGATCTATTATCATGACCTCATTACCAAGAGCTATAAGCTTCTCAGCAAAATGATGTCCGAACTTGCCTATTCCTATAACTAATATTGATTTCATATTATTCCTTTCTTTTTCTGGTCATCTGTTACCATATGATGTACATTTCAAAAATATATTCAGCCACATAATAGGATCACTATTATTAACCTACGTTTATATTTTCCTCCGGATTCATAAGCTTCACCTGTTTTTTGTTGTATGCAAATGAAGAAGCAAATGTTACTGTACCTATTCTTCCTCCAAACATCAGAAGCATTATAACTATCTGTGAGCATGTATTAAGCTGCCTTGTTATTCCTGTTGACAGACCTACTGTTCCAACAGCTGAGAACACCTCAATACACAAATCTTCAAAATCAAAGTTCTGCATTCCACTTATTATGAGTAATGCTGCAACCGCCATAAACAGATTAAGACCTATAACCATACTTGCCTTTTTTATATCTTCATCCGCAAGTCTTCTTCCATATATATTACATCCAGCTGAATTCCTTAGATTAGACCATATATACACGATTATGACTACTATAGTTGTTGTCTTGACACCGCCAGCTGTTGAACCAGGGCAGCCTCCTATAAACATGAGTATTATTGTAAGAAGCTTGCTTGCCTGTGTCATTGCGCCTAAGTCCACTGTATTGTATCCTGCTGTTCTTGGTGTTACCGAAGCAAAAAATGAAGTTATAAATCTGTCCTTAAAAGGCATACCTGCTTCAACTCCATTTCTTTCAAACACCATGAACATGATTGTTGGAATAACAACTAATATTATAGAACTTACCACAACTATCTTTGTATGCAGAGTATATTTTTTAAAATGCAGCTTGTTATGCTTAATGTCTGCCCACACTGTAAATCCAAGACCACCTATAAGTATAAGTGCAATAATTGTTATGTTAACTACATAATCATCATAATACCCTGACAGCGATGAATATGGCTCATATCTGCCCATAAGGTCAAAGCCAGCGTTACAGAATGCCGTTATTGAATGGAATATACCGTTATATATTCCTCTTGCGACTCCCATACGTGGAACAAATCTGATTGATAAGAGCAATGCTCCTATACATTCAAACACCACTGTTCCTAATATCACATTTTTCATAAGCCTTACTATACCCTTAAGCACATTTGAATTCACACTCTCCTGTATAAGTGTTCTGTTTGCAAGCCCTATCCTTCTGTTAAAGAAAAGTGCAAAAATCACACCTATCGATATAAATCCAAGACCACCTATCTGAATCATAACAAGTATAACAAGCTGTCCAAACACTGTCCAATAAGAAAATGTATCAACAACGACAAGCCCTGTAACACATGTCGAACTTACAGACGTAAATAATGCTTTAATAAACGGTGTCCATTGACCTGTCCTGCTTGATACAGGAAGCATAAGAAGAATTGTACCTGTTATTATAACCATAAGAAAACCCAGCGCCATAATCTGCGCATGTGAAAGTCTGTTTCTTATTCTGCTGAATATATTCATTACCTCGTTACCTCTTACATCAATCTGTTCACTTCAATCTGCTTACATATATCTGTTCACATTTATCCACTCACATCATCTTTTTCTTCTTTAAAAACCACAATACACATACACTTATAACAATTATAATACCAACTATAATATAGAACCCATAATGTGTTGTTGACAATGGCATCCATTTCTCATCAACGTTCATACCGTATATACCTGATATAATAGTTGGTATAGCCATAACTATAGTTATTGATGTAAGAATCTTCATAACATTGTTCAACCTGTTATTAATTACTGATGATAGCAGCTCTCTTGTACCATCAATAATATCCCTGTATATGGATGTCATCTCTATAGCCTGCTGATATTCGACTGTTACATCTTCAAGAAGCTCCATATCCTCTGGATACTGTTCAAGCCTTTTATATCTTCGTAACCGTTCAAGCACTATACTGTTTGATCTTAGTGATGTTGCAAAATATACAAGCGTTGACTCAAGCTCATGAAGTTCAATAATATCTGTATCATGTGTATCATCACCAACACGTTCTTCTATCTCTGTTCTCTTCTTGTCTATGCCACGAAGATATGCCTGATATAACATGGCAGAGCGGAACATCATTTCATATATAAAACGCATCTTTTTCTTTGTGCTAAAATCCTTTAGCTTGTTTCGTACAAAGTACGTAAGAACCGGTGTTTCTTCCCTGCATATGGTGATTATGGCATCATTTTTCAATATTATACCAAGAGGAATAGTTGTATACATTTTTTTTTCATGCCTCACCTCCGGCGTTGGAATATCTACAAGTATCAGTGTATATCCGTCTTCCAGACTTATACGTGAACTTTCTTCATCATCAAGTGCTGTTGCAAGATCATCTGTATCTATATCAAAGTATCCTGAAATAAGCGACAACTCACTGCTTGTTGGATTAACCATATTAATCCAACAGCCTTCCTCTATGCTGCCAAGCTTACTAAGTATTCTATTATCGGTCTTATAGATATCTACCATAATCTACCTCCTAAAATCCTCAGCTGTTTTTGCCATCCTTGTCTGAGGATCCAGCTATTTTTGCCTCATCTTTACAGTGTGCACGGCATGATGAACAGTTTCCACTACATGTATCACCAAGTCCACTTTCTTTATGTTTAGTTGATACCCATAAAAATGCTACTACTACAAGAAACAGAATAACTGCTCCAAGTATTATATTAATAATTCCTGACATATGTCCCTCCTTAATCCAGCAAATCAGCTGTTGCATTATTTTTCAAGCCTTGCCTTTCCTATCTGGTCAGTAAGCGATAGCAGCATGCTTCTTAGAAGCGTACGGCTGTCTTTATCAAGGTTTGCATATTGTTTTATAACCTCTCTTGTACTTTTAAATCTGTCTACAGATATATCTGAAAGATTCTTTACACCACATGATGATATAAGTCCGAAAAGCGTTTCCACAAACTCACATCTTTTTTCATTATCAACACTGCTTATCCAGCTGCTAAATGCTCTATTAAGCCTTCTACTTTGTGCACTTAATCTTCTTACTGTAACCATATATGGTCCTGATACCTGCCATGACATGGCATCATGCTGCATTATTCCAGTCTGTGAGCTTTTTACTATGATATAATCATCATCATGCTCAAGTAACATTCCAACTATGGAATTCTCTGGCACAATACTCCTGATATATGGAAGCATTGACTGATATTCCTCACTTTTAATGACTGAAATATCAAATCCCGGACCATCATTATTATATACGCATTTAATTTTCTTTTTCACACGCTTATTACAGTTAATAGCTGAATATATTGCAAGATTGCCTCCTTTTGAATGTCCACCGACATATAGCCTGCCTCTTATATATGAACATGTATCATTAAGATATTTAACGGCATCCTCCTGTGATGGCACTGGAGAAATAAAACTCATATTAAAATCCTCTTTCCAGCCAACAAGCGTGTCATCAGTTCCCCTGAATGCAACATACGTTAACTGTGGTGTTAATTTAATATGAAATGCTCCAAACTGTTTTTCAAGTGTTTCATCGATTGTATCTACATAATCTGATAATATAACATCTTTAAAACGTTTTGTACTGGCAGCCTTTTTCATTAGATAAGGTGCATCCTTTATAAAAGATTTATCCCGGCTTAGCTCCTCTTCTGTATGTAAATCAAAAAAAATCTCTGATGCTTTTTTCAAGGTTATGCCTCTGTTCATCTGTACCGATGGAATAACATCCCTGAAATCAACATATGCAAGCTGTGCAAGTATGACATTGTCAACATCATTAAATGGTGACTGTTCAAATGTCAGGTCACCACGCCATTCGAGATAATCCATTACATTTCCCATAACAATACCCCTTTTCTGCCAGATTTTCAACCATTACACCATCATATTATTCATATTTTTCCATATTTTTTTAATTCCGAATTATTAAAATTTTTTAAATTCATTCACAAGTTATTTATTTTTTCTAATTCATTTGCAAGTTACTTAATATTTTTAAGTTCATTCACAAGCTCAATATCGGACGGCTGCACCTTCATATTAGCTGTAACAGGATTCTCACCTGGTTTTGTTATTGTCACTTCTACAATAGTTCCTTCCTGTATCCCTGTAGAAAAACAATAATTCAGAAATGATACAAACTTTGGATGTGTACCTGCAAACTTATTCTTTAAACTCATTAATTTCATAATAGAACCTGGATTCATCATAACATATTACCTTTCTGCTTATATGGTTTTAGACCTTTTGACCCTCGTATTGTTTAATATAATAAATAAAACACATACACAGGTTGTAATGCTCTCTGCTGCAGGAAAGCTGCTCCAGACTCCATTCATTCCAAACAGACGCGATAAAATAACAGATATCACAACCATAAGAACAAAGCCTCTTAAAACCGAAACAACAAAGGATTCCTTTGCCATCTCCACAGCACTGAAATATCCCGCTGATATTATATTAAATCCTGCAAACAAAAATCCTATAAAATATATTCTCATACCTGTATACGCATAACCTGCCAGCTCAACAACTCCTTCACTGTTAAAAAGACTTACAAGCTGTCCGGTAAAGCCTGCAACTACTGCATACATAACAGCAAATAATGCCACTGATGTAATTATACTATATCTGTAAACTCGTGACACTTCTTTTTTATTACCTTTACCATATGATTCACTTATCAGAGGCTGTGCTCCCTGCGATATACCATTGAATATAGCTGTGCCGATATAGGCATAATTAGCAACAACTCCATATGCCGCAACTCCAATATTTCCGGTAAGTGATAACATAAGCATATTAAATACAGTTGTTGTAACTGCTGATGCCATTTCACCTACAAATGCTGCTGTGCCAAGCATACATGACTCCTTTAACATTTTAAATGAAGGAAGATGCCATTTAAACACAACTGTATTTTTCTTACCCATAAAATGTGTCATACACACAAGTATGCTGCACACTGGTGATGCTGCTGTAGCCATCGCTGCACCGAGCAGCCCAAGATTCATCGGAAACATAAATATATAATCAAACACAATATTAAAAAGACTTCCAGACAACGTAGCAAGCATTGCCCTTGAAGGATCATTGTCATTTCTTACATATGCACTGACTATATAGTTGCACATGAAAAATGGTGTAAACATCAGAAATGTTCTTGTATAACCTATACCTATGGCTGTAATCTTATCATCCGCTCCCATGATATGCAAAAGCTTATCTGGTGCAAAAATCCCGACAAGTATAAATAATATGCTTAAAATGCATGCACACATAATTGAATTAGAAAAATAATCATCTGCATGAGCATCGCCTCTTGCTCTTAATATCTTAAAGCGAATCGCTGAACCAACACCCATCATAGAGCCAAATGCAAATATTACACTAAATACCGGAAGAACAAGATTAAGAACCGTAATTCCATCTGCACCAGCATATTTTGATATAAAAAAAGTATCAGCAACAACATAACATGATATTCCAAGCATACCAAATATATTCTGTGATACATACTTAACAAACTTCTTACCTATACCCATTTAATTCTCCAAATCAACATCTTATTCTCATTTTAATTTCTTATTTGTATTTTATATTTATATTTTTTCATATTTCTTGTTCAAATATCTTATTTAAATTTAAAATCAAAAGATATTATGTTCTTTTAATCCTTATAATATATTAATTTACATTAATCTGGAAAATAAAGCAATTCTTTTTAAACAAGAGCGCAAGACGGGTGCCACAAGGTCCGGTGGACCTTGGCTCTGGCACGACCGAGGGGCGCTTTAGCACTCCGAGAAATCGAACCCAAACTGCAAAGCAGTTGGGTTTCGAGAAGTAACCCGCACTTCTCGGATAACAAAAGGGGATGTGAAAAAACTCGATTGATTTTTTTCACATCCCCAAAAAATGTTCGAAAATTACCCCTGGTATATCAGAAGTTCCTGTACTGCTTCTTTTCGAAGTTTCTCCTCTTCTACTGTCCTCTGTTTTCTTTCTTTATCCATGTAGCAAACTTCATATACAACTGGATTAAAAGATGTGACTTTCATATAAGCAGTGAGTGATAACGGAATAGATGCTACATCTTCTTCCAGATAATGGTCTCCAAGCTCACGGAGAATATCTGCGATTTTATCAATGTCTTCAGTATTTCCAACTTCTACCGTAAACGGTTCACGGTCATACTTAAGTGTATTGTCATTATGCTTTTCCATATAGGTTCTGCCATTTGATTTGAACGTCCGCGATGTTTTCATTTTCTTTTTTCTTTTTCGTATTCTTTCAGTTCTTTCAGAGCCTTCTCACCCTGTGGGTAAAGAATGATGATATTAAAGATCGTCATCAGTCCGATTCCAACATCACCAAGATCCCACACAAATGTATATGCTGCAAGGCCGCCGATGAACAGCATCACAAGCGCCAGTACTTTGTATGCAGTCTGTGAAGCCCAGTTATCTCCGAAAAGATATGCAACATTGCTTCTCGCATAAAAAAGGATGCCCAGAAACGTCGAAAAACTGAATAAAAACAGCGTCGCCGCAATAAAGATCACACCAAAACGGCCAAGATGATGTTCCATTGCTGTCTGCAAAAGATCCATTCCGGAAAGTCCTGTAACTTTTTCTTCCGGTGCAAGCAGCATGATAAATGCTGTACAGCTGCAGATCACGATCGTATCCACAAATACCCCGAGCGCCTGTACCAATCCGGCTTTGACCGGCTGGTCACATTCTGCCGCTGCTGCCGCACACGGAGCAGATCCGGAACCTGCTTCATTCGAAAACAGTCCACGTTTGATTCCATTCATTAGGACTGCGCCAAAACCGCCGGCTGCTGCCTGTCGGAATCCAAATGCTTCCTCAAAAATTCTTGCAAAAACACCCGGCAAACTTCCAAGATTCATCACAATGATCAGAATTGTGATTACAAAATAGCATACCGCCATGACCGGCACTACCATATCCAGAATCTTAACTGTCGCATCTTTACGAAGCACTATCACAGCAGCCACAGCAACAAGTACTACCGTCATATAGATCGGCGGAATGGAAAATGCATTTTTAAATGAAGAAACAACAGAATTGCTGATCACTTGACTGATACCGCACCAGCAGATCAGACCGGAGATTGCAAACAACACAGAAATCACCACTTTGTTTCTCTTTTTCTTTTGTTTTTCTTCTACATATGCATGAATATAATACGCCGGACCGCCGCGGTAACCTCCGTACAGCGGATCTTTTTCTTTATAAAGCTGTGCCAGTGTCGCTTCAATAAAAGCTGTTGATGAACCGATAATTGCCGTCACCCACATCCAGAAAACCGCACCGGCGCCGCCTGCCGAAATTGCCGCAACAACACCGACCAGATTTCCCATACCGACACGGGTTGCCGTCGAAACGATCAGTGTCTGAAATGAAGACAGACTGTTTTTTTCTTGTTTCTTCTCAACCAGTGCCTGCACCATATCTGGGAACAGGCGAATCGGCAGAAAACGCGTTCGAACCGTAAAATAAATTCCTGTAGGAATCAGTAATATAATCAGAAGCGAAATCCCCAGAGTGCTGCCGCCCGGCAGTGGAATCTGCACCAGATCTCCCCACAGAAAACTATATACTTTCTCAATCAGAGTAACTATCATACTTTAAACCCTCTTCCATACTCACAACATCCGGGATACATGCTGCTCACGTCATCTACAACAGCCTGATTCCCGGACAGATACCATAATAGTATAGCCCATATTAACCCTTAAACGCAAGTACTTTTATGGTTTAAAGTCAAAAACTTTAAATAATTAAAGCTTTCAACTATGTTTGAAGCCTACAGCATCATTTAACATGGAATTTCATCAAGTATTGTTTGCATTATCTAAATACCATTGGTTCACTGGTAACATTCCGCGAGGTGTTTTTTGTGAACAAAGTTCACAGAAAACCCGAGAGTTGCGGCGCAGGGATGTGAAATAAGTCCTTTTTGTTATCTTAGAGAGCGCGAGACGGGTGCCACAAGGTCCAGTGGACCTTGGCTCTGGCACGACCGAGGGGCGCTTTAGCTTTCCGAGAAATCGTACCCAAACTGCCTAGCAGTTGGGTTTCGAGAAGTGCCCCGCACTTCTCGAATAACAAAAAAGGACTTCCCATTCGGAAGTCCTTTTTGTTATCTAAGAGAGCGCGAGACGGGGATCGAACCCGCGACCCCCTCCTTGGCAAGGAGGTGCTCCACCACTGAGCCACTCGCGCATATTATATATTGTGTTCCATGCGAACACAAGTGATATAATACACGCATTGCACCGATATGTCAAGTGGTAATTTTTAAAAAATGCAAAAAATAATTAATACCGCTTTATATATCACTCTTCAGAAAAGAATGCCACAGCTATTCCACCTGGTCCTATATGAGTTCCTATTGTTGCACCTACCTGGACAACAGGAGGAATTAGTATTTTACCTTCCCATAATTCTTTACTATCTTTTATATATTTGTCCATAAGAACGGTAGAATATCCTGTATACCCTAAAAGCACTGGTAATGAATAATCTATGCCACCATATGCCTGCACCTGCTGTATGAGGAAATTATTGCCTTGTTTAGAACCTCTTGCCTTTCCAAGAAAAGAAACTTCACCATCAGCAATAGCTATAACTGGCTTTATGCTTAACACATTTCCAAGAAAAGCTGCTCCTGATGATATCCTGCCTCCCTTTTTCAAATATTCCAAAGTATCAAGCAAAGCTACAAGACGAATACGTTTTTTCATAGTATTCAACTGCTTAACTATATCCTCAACGCATATGTTCTTATTTATCAATGAAACTGCATAATCAACAAGAATCTGTTCACCGACTGTAACATTTTCGCTATCTACAACATATACTTTGTCTTCATATTCTGAAGCTGCTATACAGGCACTCTGATATGTTCCTGAAAGCTTGGAAGAAAGCGTAACTACGATTATTTTATCAACAGACTTAAGAAGGTTATCATAAGCCTGTTCAAAGTCATATGGACTTATCTGGCTTGTTTTAGGAAGCGTTGAACTTTCTATAAGTTTCATATAAAAATCATCAGGTGTAAGATCCACACCATCTTTATAATGATTATCATCGAATGAAACTGTTAAAGGAAGAACTGTTATATTTTTGTTGTTATTTTGTTTTATATCAGATGCTGAATCTGTTATTATTGCAATATTAGACATGTATTATCTACTCCTTATTGTTTTGATGAATGACATATTATTATGTCACTTAATATCCTAGAAGATTTTAACTTAAAATAGTTTGAAAGTCAAATAAATATAATATATTTCTTTTATATTTAACGATTTTTAAAATATTCTGCTAAAAAGATATTGACAATTCATATTTTTTCATATATTATATATCTTGTTTGCGCGAGTGGCTCAGTGGTGGAGCACCTCCTTGCCAAGGAGGGGGTCGCGGGTTCGATCCCCGTCTCGCGCTCTCTTAGATAACAAAAAGGACTTCCGAATGGGAAGTCCTTTTTTGTTATTCGAGAAGTGCGGGGCACTTCTCGAAACCCAACTGCTAGGCAGTTTGGGTACGATTTCTCGGAAAGCTAAAGCGCCCCTCGGTCGTGCCAGAGCCAAGGTCCACTGGACCTTGTGGCACCCGTCTCGCGCTCTTGTTATTAAAAAAGAATATCCGTCTGGATATCCTTTTTTATTACCGAGTAGTGCGATGCTCTTCTCTATCCCATGCTGTTTTACAGCAAGGGTTCGATTTCTCGGAGTGCTAAAGCTCTCCTCGGTCGTGCCAGAGCCAAGGTCCACTGGACCTTGTGGCACCCGGCTCGCTCTCTTGTTATTAAAAAGGATATCCGTCTGGATATCCTTTTTTATTATCTAGAAGTGCGATGCACTTCTAGAACGCATGCTGCTTTGCAGCAAGGGTTCGATTTCTCGGGACGCTAAAGCGCCCCTCGGTCGTGCCAAAGCCAAGGTCCACTGGACCTTGTGGCACCCGTCTCGCGCTCTTGTCAAAAAGAGCTGCCACACTAATCTGACCAATTAGTGTGGCAGCCCAGGACTCTAACTATAAACTTCTTTATATATTATTGTTCCTCTTTAATTAAACTTTGCATTGAATCTGATATTTCTAAGCCAATATTTATCAGAAAAATCTCCATGTGCATCAAATCTATAGCATATAGCATCCACATCTGAAATATTTATAGAATACGTGTAAGTTAATGTTTTACCATTATTCTTCTTTATATCTATATCTTTTTCTGCAAATCCATACCAGCTCTGGTTAGAAGCTTTCCTATACGTTATATCCATATCTGCCCATCCATCTTTGTCCATATCAAGCTTATATGTAATAGTAAATGTCATTGTACTGCATACGCGCTTTAACTCTTCCAAATTCATTCCATCCATATATATAACATTGGTACGTCCACCATCTGTTGATGAATTGCCCGCCTGGCTTCCACCTATCATAAAATGGAACTTGACTGGTGTTTCTTTACTATCATCTGTAACATGATAGCTGTTATATGTGCTATAGTTAAACTCTACCTTAAGCCAGCTTGCATACAATGTCACTTCACCTTCGCATACCAGATTAGATGCTGATGCTCCTGGAAGATATATAACTGCTCCACCATCCTCAACACTCCAGCCCATAAACCTGTAGCCGCTTCTTGTAGTGACTGGCAGTTCATATTCTTTATCATATGTACAAACCATATCATCAGGCTTTTCACCGGCACCTGTATCAAAATGTACAGTATATTCATTCGCTGTCCATACTGGATACAGAGTGATTCTTTCGCCATCACCTGACTTAAGTCTGCTTATAACCTCACCAGGCTCATACTTCTTCTCGCCGCCTGCTTCAACAGACCAGCCTGCAAATGTATAACCAGGCCTTACAAACTTATTATCCTCTATAGCTGCCTCAGCTGTATACATAAGTGACATTTCTTTCATAGAACCTGTTGTTCCATCACCATAAGGTATAAACTGTACAGTATAGCTGTTTTCCTTCCAGTTAGCTGTATATGTCCTGTCACCTGTAGAACCTGTTGTTATAACTACTTCTTTACTTGTGCCATCTATGCCTGTTCCACTCCAGCCTGTAAACGTATAACCTTTACGCACTGGTGTCTTAAGTGTAATAACACTGCTGTCAACCTCATAAGTACCTGGGTTATCTGCTTCTCCACCATTCAGGTTATATACTATCTTATACACATCTTTACTCCACTTTGCTGTAAGAAGCATATTTTCTGCCGGCATGCGGTCTGGAATATCCTTATCCCAGCCTGTAAATGTGTAACCCTTCTTAACCGGAGCAGCAGGAGCGCTTATAGCTGTATTATAATCCTGTGTTATAGAGTCTATCTTACTTCCACCATCCGTTTTAAAGCTTATAGTAAACTTTGCTATATTCCAGCCTGCAGTATATGTTATATCTTCATCCGGCATAGTTTCTGCTATATCTTTATCCCAGCCTGTAAATATATAACCTTTTCTTACTGGCTGTCCTACAGATAACTTAGTACCATATCTGTACTCATAAACTCCATCATTTTCTCCATTATTATACTTTAGTGTAAGCTTATGTACATTTCTCTTATAGTAGTACTTAACAATCTTTGTACTGTCTGTAACCTTTACGGACTGTTTTTGTGGAGATGTAAAGCCCTTAACATTTTTCACATCAGGAGTGACTGTACTTTCTACATCAGTTGTATAAACCTGTCTGTCTGTAAGCTCATATCCACTTCCATCTGTTTTTTCCATATAATGTTCAACAGTATAATTAACCTTTGACATATCCCACTTTGCATAAAGCGTTATATTCTCTTTAGGCATAACACCATTAAAGCTGTTTGTACACTCCTTATCCGTATACCAGCCAGCAAATGCATAACCATCTCTTACAGGAACCTGTGTAATAACCTTTGTTCCCCACTTAACTGACTGCTTGTTATTCTCAAGCTTGCCGCCTGTTGTATCATATGTAATATCATATGTACTTCTGTCATAGTATACTTTAAGAACAAGACTGCCATCCGCCTTTACTATACCAGAAGGTATATCTTTTACGATATAACTGCCTTCATCATAATCCGCAGCTGCAGCTGTAACATTCTGTCCTGTTGTTCCCTTTGATATGCCAGCCTTATCTATCACATAGCCGCCATTCTCATCTTCAAGATAATACTTTGTTGTATACACAACATCATCTGACTCTTTCCATATAGCTGTATAGGTCACATCTCTTGCAGGAACTGTATAACTCACTTCTGGTTCCCATCCTGCAAACTCATATCCTGGTCTGTATACGGAAGGTGTCGGCATCTGTGTTCCATATGTGTAGCTGCCCTCAGAAACTGTCTCTCCTTCTGATACAAACTTAACATTATACTTGTTTCTTGCATAATAGTAGTTAAATCTTGTGCTTCCATCAGCCTGCACTACATATGATAATACAGGTGGTGTAATAAATCCGCTTCTTTCTGAAGGCTGTACTGTTACCGTATCATCAGTCTTTGCAGTTTCTGTACGTATAGATGCCATACTATATACGCCATCTGTGCCTTCTACATAGTCAGCAACACTATATGTCATATCTGCTGCTTCCCACTTAGCATATACTATTCTATCCTCATTAGGCATAGTATCTGGTATTTCATACTTCTTAGTAAGAGCTTCATCCTCATACCAGCCTGCAAATGTGTAACCAGTCTTAACCGGATCCTCAGGTTTAGCTACTTCTTTTCCATACTTAGCCACTACTGTATCTACTATAGAGCCTCCATTAGTCTGGAATGCTATATAATATCCATCTCTTAAGTTATCCCAGTGAAGAGAGATTCTTCTTGTAATAGGTTTAGTATTGAAGGAACCCTTCTGGCTCTTCCATGTTATTATCATCTCTCCGTCCTGCTCTGGTTTATCACCTGGGTCAACAGTTATGACATTGGTTAATGGATCATATGTAAATGCAGGATTAGTCATTGTAATAGCATAGTATCTGCTGTCATCAGCAAATATCTTGTTGGAATACTCACCATCGTCAAGACCTTCCTTCATATCCAGATACTGCATACTAAAATATGTTTCCGGTATACGCACTGCCTTAATATCACGCTTAAGTTTTATATCCTTATACTCTTCCTGGTCATGTGTGAAATCGCATACATTTTCAACAATACCTACACTGTATAAAGGCCACTGCTTCTCAAAAAGTGTCGGATTATAACTGAACGTTCCTGCCAAAGCCTGTGCGAGGAAATCAACCTGCATATATACGCCTACTTCCATATATATCGCTCCCATAGAGCTGCTGTTTCTTCCCTCTGATGCCGCATACTTAAGCTGATAGTATAGATATCCCCATATCTGTGCGTATCCACCAACCTCTGCCGAAAATCCTACACTGGCAAGCTTCGTTGATATAAGACCAACACTGACACTCAGACGTATACCAGCTCTTATGCCTATAGTTCCTATAGCATATACAGAGAGCTCATACTTTTCTTCACTTAAATCTATAGTATCACTTGTAACATTTTTACTGAATACCATTATGCTGTATACATACCTTTTACCATTCTGGTACCAGTATGTCATTCCCATGGATATATTAACATTAGCCGATACTACAAATTCAACCTCAAAAGCTACATCAATGATTCCAATAACCCTTACATGTGATGATGTAAGCGACCTCGTGTACAAATCCACCCAGTCAGATTCATTTTCAAGCATATCAGAATATCTCTCGGCAAGACTTTTTGCCACTGATATTTCCTTGTCATCCTCTGAATCATCTTCATTATCATCTTTCTTTAAGTCATTTATATCTTCCAGCCTTGTTGATATATCAGAATTCTCAGAAATATATGTAGTTCCAAGCTCCATCATATTCTTTAATTCTTCTGCTATTTTATTGACTACTATATCAAGCTTTGTTGAATCTTCATCTTCTTCGTCATCGCCTTCTGCTGTTTTTACATCAACATTAAAATTAATGCCTGTATAATCATAAAGATCCAACGAAACTGCAACTCTGTAATCGTCTATATAAGGTATTATATCCTCCCACTTTTTCCATACAGCTTTACCGCTTACATTGATATTCATCTTTACTTCCTGCTCAAACGCAGCAGAAACAACTACCTTCATATTAGAGAACTCAATCTCTACACCAATATCAAGTGCAAGCCTTAATCCACTTATATTATCAAAGTGCTTAAGCTTTGTTGAAAGATCTGCTTTTATATGATCGATGCTTACAGATGGTTTATTATCATCTGCATATGCTGCTATACCATCGTCAACTGACTGCATAGCATAATCATCTTCTTCATCATTGACTGCACTGACACTTATATCAGCTGAAAGTTTGTCTGATAAGTATTCTTTCAGCTCCTGGTAAGAATCTGTCATAACAACAGCCTTTGCGACTTCGTTGGCAACACTCTGTGCAAACCCACTATCTGCTGCCTGCTGTTCAACACTTCTTTCAATCTCGTTAACATCCTGGTTCTTTAATATATCATCACCTTTGATGTTGTCTGTCTGATATATATCCATAGCTGCCTGTACTTCTTCCCAGGTAACCATATTGTATAAAATTATATAATCTGTATCTGTTTTAGAAACCTCTGTTATAACTGCATACTGGATATTATCCTCTGTATCACTATATAAAGCCAGATAATCCCCATTATCTACAGTTGTATTTTCACCTAGTGACGGATTATCATCTGTACTGTTAGTATCATTATTATAAGACAGCTTGTCTTGTGCTATCGTGACACTATTGTTATCAGCATCATTGTCTTTATCATCTATCATATTAACAGGAAGTACATCAGGAACGAAAAGTATTTCCTTAGCTGCAAGTCCCCTGTATGAATAACTGCTTCCATCTACCGCAATTATCTCAAAAAATGACACATCATCATCTGAAACTGATGTTGTATCAAGTGAAGGAATAACATTTCCTTCATATACAGCTATCTTATCTCCTAAGCTTAATGTACCCTGTACATATGTAAAGCTTCCGGTAACCTTTGTTGAATCTGTTATAGTTCCATCAACACCAACTGTCATGGCAGAAACAGATATATTATCTACTGACTTGCCGTCAACCATAAGATTGCTAAGACTGCCTGAACTTATATACTTTATATCCTTATTCAGCCCGGCATTTTTCACCTCTGGCTTATAAACAGTAAAATCGTACTCTCTTATAGTTGTATCATAACCTGTAAAGTATAATCTGTCATCATTAAGCTCAAGACGATATGAACTGCCCTGCTGCCAGCCTGTATTGCTTTCTACTGAAAATGTATATTCTCCATCTAAAACAGCCTTTGCAGACACAACTGCTGATGTCTCATCAGACAGGTCACTTGTATTCTTTATTGTTATAAGGCTTCTTACATCATCCTGTGTAAGACTGCCTGTCTTATCAGTTACAGTTATTGAAAAACTATCTGCATCAACATCATAACTTCTTGCAAATGATTCAAGGCTTACAGTCCTTAACTCCTGTGTGTCAGTCCATGCTGCATACAACACTACATCGCTTAACAGCCTGTCCTCTGAGCTTACATAATCTGTACATGTCGAATCATAACACCAGCCAAGAAATACCGCACCATCCTTTCCAGGTGATGGAAGCTGCGAAAGCTTAGTACCAGCTTCAAAGGTCTCTTCCGTCAGTTCTACGCTGCCCTGCTGTTCATCCTTATTCTTTGAATAAAGAGTTCCTCCGTTTGTAACATACTTTATATTATAATTAGTTGTTTCAAAGGATATATCAAATGTAAGACTGTCTGAATATGTACCAGCATACTCCGGTGCATCTGTTAATCTTACAAAGTACTTACTTGTGTTATCAAGCTTTGTTTTAGAAAGCTCTGATACAATAGAATTATCCACAAGTGCTTCGTTGTTACCATCCGGATAAAGTCCATAATCCAGCATAATATCAGTATATGAAGTATTTTTATTAATAAGCTTCCACTTATTATCTGATGATACTGAAACACTCACCTTATCCTTTTCATATAAACCTCCTGCATGTCCAAAAACCTGTATTTCACCAGTTTCCTTACCAGCTGTATCTACATTCTGAGGTATATCAATATAATAATATCTTTCTATCCATCTGGCATAAAGCACAACTACACCTGTATAATCACCCTGATTAATCTTAGTAACAGGCTCTCCCTCAAACTGTGCATTATCATACCAGCCTCCAAACTCATATCCCTGATTAATTATTTTATCTTTATCAGGAAGTTCCTGAACCGGATAATTCACAGGAGCCTCATATCCACTTACATAGTGGCCTCCATTAAGCTGGTAATCGATTTCCTGTATATCACTGTCGCTTTTTTCCTGTGCATATACAGTCTGACTGCCAAACCCCTGTGCATAATACATCCCCGGTACTGCTGTAATCAGCATTGCCGTACACAAAAGTACACTCAAAAACCTTTTCATATTAACGCCTCCTTATATATTGGTAAATTATATGTATTTATTTAATTCCCGCTTTAACCATCATCTATAAAGATTACAATAAAAGAATAAAAATATATTCCCTGAAAATATATCTCACCCTTATACTTATCTTTGGATAACAGTTCCCTAATACTATGCTTATAATACATAATTAATCCACGTCTGTGGAACAATCTGCATGAATTACAATTTTTTCGACATGAATAATCATTTTTTTCGTTTTATGTGCTCGATTGTATACATATATATAATGTTTTTTATGAATTTAGACACATTTTTGCATTTTTTGATATTTTTACTTGTATATTTCTGACAAAGTGTTAAAATGTAACTATGAATTAAAACGTGAATGGAGGTAAATATTTATTATGGCACAGAGATTTATTCTTAATGGTACATCTTATCATGGAAAGGGAGCTATTAAGGAAATAGCTACAGAAGCTGTTGCAAGGGGATTTAAGAAAGCTTTTGTCTGCTCAGATCCAGACCTTATCAAGTTCGGTGTAACTAAAAAGGTTCTTGATGTACTTGATGAAAACAACTTAGCTTATGAAGTATATTCAGATATCAAGCCTAATCCAACAGTAGAGAATGTAAAAACAGGTGTTCAGGCATTCAAGGATGCCGGTACTGATTATCTTATCGCTATCGGTGGCGGTTCTTCTATGGATACAGCCAAGGCTATCGGCATCATCATCAACAACCCTGAGTTTGCAGATGTTGTAAGTCTTGAAGGTGTTGCTCCTACTAAGAAACCTGCAGTACCTATCATTGCTGTTCCTACTACTGCTGGTACAGCCGCAGAGGTTACTATCAACTACGTTATCACAGATACAAGCAAGAATCGTAAGATGGTATGTGTTGACCCACATGACATTCCTGTTGTTGCAGTAGTTGATCCTGACATGATGTCAAGTATGCCTAAGGGACTTACAGCCGCTACAGGTATGGATGCCCTTACACATGCTATCGAAGGATACATCACAGCTGGTGCATGGGAATTATCCGATATGTTCCATCTTAAAGCTATTGAAATCATTTCTAAGAGCCTTAGAGGTGCTGTTGAAAACACACCTGAGGGAAGAGAAGGCATGGCACTTGGCCAGTATATAGCAGGTATGGGATTCTCTAACGTAGGTCTTGGTATTGTTCATTCCATGGCTCACCCACTTGGTGCTCTCTATGATACACCACACGGTGTTGCTAACGCTATTATCCTTCCAACAGTTATGGAATACAACGCTCCAGCAACTGGTGAGAAATATCGTGATATTGCGAAAGCTATGGGTGTTAAAGGTACAGATGATATGACACAGGAAGAATACAGAAAAGCTGCTGTAGATGCTGTTAAGAAGCTGTCACAGGATGTTGGTATTCCTGCTGATCTTAAAGATATTGTTAAAGAAGAGGATATTCCATTCCTTGCACAGTCAGCTTATGATGATGCATGCAGACCTGGTAACCCAAGAGAAACAAGCGTTGAAGAGATAACAGAGCTTTATAAGAGCCTTATTTAACAGACAACTACTTAAATTTTTTGTTTATCATATTTTACACCTCTAAAAAAGAACCCTGCTATACCGCAGGGTTCTTTTACTATTTACTATTCTTAGGATTATATAACAAAATGCAGATCAGGGTTATAGAACAAAATGTGTTAATAACTTAACCCCATTCTGTAAGCAGTTCTTTAAACACATCAAGTGCAGATTGAACAACATCTGGTTTTTCCATATCAATTCCACACAGCTTAAGAAGCTCTATAGGATGCATGCTGCAGCCACCTGAAAGGAATTTCCTATATCCTTGCTTAATGTTTTTATCGCCCTTTAATATTCCAGCAGCTATCGCAATAGCAGCAGAATATCCTGTTGCATACTGATATACATAAAATGGAGTATAAAAATGTGGTATTCTTGCCCACTCGTATGCTATCTCATCATCAATAACACACTCACTTCCAAAATACTTTTCATTAAGCTTTCTGTATACATCACACAGATTGTCAGCAGTAAGGACATTGCCTTCTTCGACCATTTTATGGGCTGTCATCTCGAATTCAGCAAACATTGTCTGTCTGAACAAAGTACCCTTAAACTGCTCAAAATAATGGTTAAGAAGATATTTTCTTCTCTTATCATCTTTGTCATTCTTACAGCTTTCCAACAGATAATTCATAAGAAGTGCTTCATTACATGTAGAGGCAACCTCTGCAACGAATATCTTGTAACCCGCATATATATATGGCTGGTTAGAATTAGAATAGTATGTATGCATTGCGTGACCCATCTCGTGGATAATCGTAAATACATCATCTAATGTTCCAGAAAAATTAAGGAATACATAAGGGTGTGTTCCATATGCACCCCACGAGAATGCTCCTGTTCGCTTTCCTTTATTCTCATATACATCAACCCAGCCTGTTTCAAAGCCTTCTTTAACCTTAGCAACATACTCTTCACCCATAGGTGCTAAAGCTTCAAGAACCATCTGTCTGGCTTCATCATAGGTAACCTTCCACTCATAGTCCGCTACCATCGGAGCATATATATCATAAAAATGAAGCTCATCAACTCCTAAAGCTTTCTTTCTTATATCAACATATCTGTGCATAAGATTAAGATTGTCATCTACAGTATTAATGAGATTCTTGTATACATCTACAGGAATAAATGAATCAGACAGATACATATGTAATGTTGATTCATATTTTCTTGCTTCAGCCTTAAATACTGCCTGTTTTACGTTGCCATAAAAGCAGGCTGCAAGCGTATTAATATGCTGCTCATATTCCTTATAAAGACACTCAAAGGCCTCTTTTCTTACACTTCTTTGCTGGCTCTGCATATATTTTACATATGTTGCGTTAGTCAGCTCAACCTTATTCCCAGATTCATCAATTATACTTCCAAAATGGACATCTGCATTGTTAAACTTAGAGAATATCTCATTAGGAACAGACATTACCTGCGATGCCTTTGCAAGAAGAACTTCTTCCTTCTCAGACAGTGAATGTTCTTTCTGGCTTAACATATCATCAATCATATGCTTATACAGCTTAAGTCTGTCATCTTTTAAATATTCATAGAGAACATTTTCATCCATACTTAATATTGCAGGCTCAACAAATGCGTACTTTTCTGCACATTTAGCTGCTGCCGCCTGCGCCCTGCCTGACATATCCTGATACATTGAATTAGCTGTATCCTCATAATATCTCATAAAAGCATATACATATAATCTCTCAACAAGATAATCTGTATCATTTAATTCCCTTAATACATTATAAAGATTATCAGCCGACTCAGTTAAAACAGACTGATATTCACAGGGCTCGCCCGCCTGTTTAATAAGCTTCTGGTAATCTTCCTCCCACACATTATCTGATGAGTAGATGTCATTAACTGCCCATTTGAACTCATTATCAATCTCACTTCTTAAAGGTGCTGCCATTATTCTGCCTCCGGTACATAAGCTGACACTGCTATTGCCAATGAACCATATCCAATATGGCAGGCAACACTTAACGAGAGCGGATCCATATGAAAATCATATTCTGGAAATGCTTCTTTTACAGCCTCAGCCCATTCCTTAGCTTCTTCTTCATTACCAGTATATGCAACTTCCATATGAAGCTTCCCTTCAGTTGCATAATCTTTAAATCTGTTCTCACAGTCATCCTTCATAGCTTTAAGCATAATCTTCTTAGCAGAAGCCTTACCTCTTGCCTTAGCAAAAGCATCAAGCTTCTCTCCCTGAATCTGTAATACAGGATTAAGCTTTAACATAGTTCCGATTGCCGCAGCTGCAGGTGTTATCCTTCCACCCTTTTTAAGATACTTAAGTGTCTCAAGAGTAATATATATGCTTGAATCCATCTTGTGTTTCTCAAGTATGTTCTTAATCTCTCCGGCATTCATTCCTTTATCTGCCAAAGCCTTTGCATCTATAACCGACTGGCGCATAGTTACTGATATACGCTGGTTATTGACAACCTGTACTTTGCCATCATAATCACCAGCTACCATAGTTGCTGTCTGACATGTACCGCTAAGTCCACTTGACATAGGTATAAATACAACCTCGTCATTGTCCTTTAACAATTCATCAAAATATTCCTGCAATGTTCCTATAGATGGCTGTGATGTAGATATATCTGCATCATTTTTTAACTTTTCATAGAATTCTTCCTGTGTAAGATTAATATCCTCAAGGTATTCCACACCATCTATAAAAAAAGGCATAGGTATAACTGTAACACCCATATCCTTAGCCTGTGCCTGTGTAATACCGCTATTGCTGTCTGTTAATATTGCTACTTTACTCATAAATCGCCCTTTCTATTATTCACATTCCACTTAATATGCTGTGAAACATAGCTGTTTATTCGTATCTGCTTGTAATATAAAACAAATATTAACTATTATTGTACATTATCTTTTAATTTGCTACAATATTTTTTAAATAAAATTTACATCATATTAACAAATTGCGTTACTGTTCAAAATTCAGCCACTATGAACAATAACGAATCAATGTCATCTAAATGATATACAAATAATAAACAATAACGCCAGCCAAGGGGATCAAACAATGTCAGTAAATCATAAAGCTTGCAGCCTTAAGCACAACAACAATTCAAATATTTATAATAACGCATATGCCGATAATATTACCAATTCTAATATCAGTATAGAAAATGTATTCTCATATGATGATGTATTAAAACTTTCCAGACTATGCGGCTATGAACCATATTTTGACGAATATACAGCAGATGATTTAATACAGTTTGCCGCTTTTTCAAGTGATTCCCACTCTCTTGTCGGCTTTATTTCCTGTTTAAAACCCGAGCTAAATAATACAACAGGCAATATACCAGATAATACAACTATAGAAATCACTGCAATGGTTGCTCCTGAATACAGACGCCAGCATATTTTTATAAGATTATTTCAGGCACTTATTAATACTATTAATACAATCAGTTCTATATCTGATAGTCATAACAACTGCAATAAGAATAGCAAGATTAACAATAATAATATAAGATATATCGCATCTATAAAAGATAATTTCATTGATAGTTCCAATGCTGGCACTATTAATATAAAATATGCCTATAGTGATTATCTTATGTCTCTGCACAACACACAGGAATATACAGAACGCGCTACTCTTTCCTCTCTTCCTGATACCTTGGAACTGTTAAAATATGATGACGAATATCAGCTTGTATCAAATACATCTGACGAGCTTATATCATCAGTTGCATTCGACATCTTCGATACACACATATGTATACATGATGTATGGACTGCTCCTGATATGAGAAAATGCGGTTATGCCAGACATTTATTATCAGAATTCATAAAAGATTGGAAAAATAAAAGCAATTATCATAAACTTCCTCTTATTCTTCATGTTTCAGGCACTAATATACCTGCGGTTAATCTTTATAAGTCAGAGGGGTTCAATGTTGCTGAGGAGATTAAATACTATACATTATATCACGATTCGTAGCTTCGCTACTCTCCGCTGCTGTCGCAGCTATCGTGATCGCCATTCGCCGTTCGCCAGATATCTGCCAGCAGCTTTCTGGCTCTCTTGCGCTCATTAAATCTTAATAATTTAATATGAGCATAGCAAAATAAGTGTCTATCATATGATTAAAATATAATAGGCACTTATTTATTGCAAATAATCGTATACCTGCACTTTATTTAGTATGCAATATCAAATTAATTTCTTTTAGTTATTTTATCAAGTATTAGCATAAACTGCATTCCAATTCCAATACTACACACTACTATTGCTAATTTTGAATCTGTTTCACAAATACAGATAATCAAACAAATACTTCAACAAAATTACACTTGATACTTAATATTATTTATTTTTCCTGCATAAGAATATAATTAATAATAAAAATATGATTAATAAAATCAAATCCCTAATAATAATTTTATGATATATTATCAATGTATAAGTTACTGATAATATGCACATAAATAACATTATAAACAATATACTTATTAATATTTTAAATTGTTTCATGCTAACCTCCATATTCCTATGCATTACATATATTATTATTTATAAAAAATCTCTTTAATAAAATTAAGCATAGTATTTATACAAGCATTGGTTCTATCAAATTTTATAATTCAATACCTGATTATTTGATATTGTTTATATGCTATCTTGCTGCTATAACATCAGACATATCATACATTCCTGCACTCTTACCTGCAAGGAACTTAGCTGCTTCTATCGCACCCTTAGCGAATACTGACTTAGAATATGCTGTATGAGTGAATTCTATAACTTCATCTTCCCCTGCGAAGATAACATCATGAACACCTACAATAGTACCTCCACGGACTGCACTGATACCTATTTCCTTAGGATCTCTTGCTGCTCTTTCCTGGCTTCTGTCATACTTGTAATAGTAGTCATCACCAAGCACTTCCTTTATGGAATCAGCAAGTGCAAGTGCTGTACCACTTGGTGCATCAACCTTTTTATTATGATGCTTTTCAACTATCTCCACATCAAATCCTGCTGGTGCAAGAATCTTAGTTGCATCCTGTAAAAGCTTCATAAGCATATTAATGCCAAGTGACATATTAGCAGACTTAAGAACTGCTACTTTGCAGGCTGTCTTTCTTACATGTTCAATCTGCTCATCTGTAAGACCTGTTGTACATACTACAACCGGAATCTGCTTTTCCTCACAATAATCAAGAAGTGCATCTTCTGCCTTTGCTGCTGCAAAGTCAATTATGACATCTGCTTCTACATCGCAGTCCTTAACTGATGCAAATACTGGATAATCATTATGTCCATCGTCGAATGGATCAATTCCTGCTACTATCTTACATTCATCATCTTTGCTTACAAGGTCTGTAATAACTCTTCCCATATGTCCATTACAGCCATGCATAATAATTCTTGTCATTATCATAGCCTCCATACATTATTTTCTTTATTATTTCAATGTTTGTGTTCGTACATTTCTTTTATCTGCCAAATTATAGCTTCTTACATTACTTTATAAGTCCATAATTCTTAAGTGCTGTCTTTAACTTATTAAGGTTAGCTTCCTCCATTTCGCAAAGAGGCATTCTGAGTGGTCCTACTTCCATACCCATAAGATTAAGAGCTGTCTTAACTGGAATAGGGTTAACCTCACAGAATAAAGCGTCTACAAGCTCAAGCGCCTCAAACTGTAACTGGCGGCTCTTCTCAACATTTCCAGCAAAGAACTCAGCACATATGTCATGTGTCTGCTTTGGTGCAACATTTGATAATACAGATATAACACCCTTAGCACCGATAGACATAAGAGGTACGATAAGTCCGTCTTCACCTGAATACATATCAAGACAGCCTTCTGCTAACATCATTGTCTTAGATTCCTGTGAAAGGTTACCTGTTGCTGCTTTTATAGCTACTATATTATCAACTTCCTTTGCAAGCTTAACTGCTGTTTCTGGAAGTATATTACATCCTGTTCTGCTTGGAACGTTATACATGATAATAGGAAGATCGATTGATTTGGCTATTGTTGTATAGTGTTCTATAAGGCCCTTCTGTGATGCCTTGTTATAATATGGTGTAACTACAAGGCAGGCATCAACACCAGCTGCCTGTGCCTCCTTTGACAGTTCTACTGCTGTCTGTGTACAGTTAGAGCCTGTTCCTGCTACAACTGGAACTCTCTTCTTAACATAATCTGCTGTAAACCTTATAGCTTCAACATGCTCTTTTTCTGTCATTGTTGCAGATTCACCAGTTGTTCCGCAGATAACTATTGCATCTGTTGAATTGTTAATCTGAAAATCAAGAAGCTCTGCAAGCTTATCATAGTTAATCTCTCCATTAGCTTTCATAGGTGTGACAATAGCAACACCTGCACCTGTAAATATTGACATAAATCCTCCATTCCAACGTTTATCCGTTGTATTATTATATTATTTCAATTCTATTCCGGTAGCACCCAAAGCCAGATATAATGAATAAAAGTTTATTTTCATTCATCAGCATTAAAAAAAGCCGGTTCCATGACAGACCGGCTTAAAAGAATCCATTCAAAAAATCAGAAATCCTTGCGTAGCCCTCCATCATATGACATAAACATGTCTATAATGACAGTCATAAGATTATTAATCTTACGCCCAGCAGATAACTTCCCACATAATCTGCTTCGGCACTCTCCCCTTTCGCTGCACATCATATGCTTGGGGACATCAGTACAGTTACTATTGAATCGTGCGACCTCTACTTCATAGAATTAAAAAGTTAACATGAATATAACACTTGTATATATCATTGTCAACCATTCTGACTTTTTATTTCTTATTTATATATGCTTTGTACATAGTCATACAAAGCTATATTCTATTCTTCATCCTCAACAAGATCTATCTTGCTTACAGACACTTCATAGGCTACTCTCTTTTCAACCTCTTCTTCACCTATTTTCTTTGTATATTCTCTTGACTGTACTCTTCCACATATCTGAAGATGGCTTCCTACTTCAAGACCACCTGCAAATCTTGCATTTCTTCCCCATGCAATACATGGTATGTAATCAGACTTTCCATATGGTCTGTTTACTGCGACAAGAATATCAGCGATTTCTCTTCCAAGCGGTGTCTTTCTATATATAGGTGGTTTACATACATAACCATCAAGAAATATCTGATTTGATTTTGACTGTTCTTCTGGAACTTCGTCATCTTCTATAAATCTTAACTCTCTTACAAAAATAGAAAGTACAAGCTTATTCTTAACACCCTCATGGCGGTTATAAGATCTGAACTGACCTGACACCTCTATTTTTCTTCCTCTGTAGTCTTTAGTGACATCTATAAGTCTTTCACTTATCATAAGTGGAATAATATCCACCATATCACTAAGTCTGTTTACAGATACATTGGCAATATAAAAGCCTTCTCCAAATACTTCGTGGCTGAACGTGAATTCTGATACCACTTCTCCTATGATGCATACCCTGTTGTTTTCAATTACCTTATCAAGCATAAGTATTTCTCCCTTCTTTGACTGCTTCCTGATGATTAATATGATATATAGAAGCAATCATGTGCTTTATTTTTATTCTCCATATGTATATGTTTAATTCAGCTGTAATATTACACATTTTTTTTGAAGAAGTTGTGTACAAATTATTATTTTTTTTTAAATATTATTAAATATGTGGGTTAATAATTACAAAGATTATGTTCCAACACCGCTATATTACTACATTTATACAGCTTTATGCAAATTAATATTTTTATTTTTTTTTATGTTTCAGATATTTTTTAAATCTATGTATTTTTTTTAAAACATATAAGTATACCGGTATACTTATATATAATTTCGTGTTATAGTAATGTCCGGTTAATTATGTATCAAATAATATACAATATTTTTAGTATTTATACTATTGTATTTTATAAGCTTTGTGATAGAATATAAAAGTTGCTAATCATAACCAGCTAGTGTATAATATATATTGTTGGTAGATATGATGTATTATTTGATTCATGTAACTATATTTGTTATCTGATACATTTCTTTACGTAAACATAATGTAAAGCTTACACCAGATACACTATAGCTGCAGATTATTAATGAAAGGATACTATAATGAAGACTAAACGCGAAGATATTCGTAATATCGCTATTATTGCCCACGTTGACCATGGTAAAACAACTCTTGTAGATGAACTTCTTAAACAGAGTGGTACTTTCCGTGCTAACCAGGAAGTTGCTGAACGTGTTATGGATTCTAACGATATTGAACGTGAAAGAGGTATTACTATACTCTCAAAGAATACTGCTATTCACTATAAAGACACTAAGATTAATATCATTGATACTCCAGGCCATGCTGATTTTGGCGGTGAGGTTGAACGTGTATTAAAGATGGTTAACGGTGTTGTACTTGTAGTAGATGCATTTGAAGGCGTTATGCCACAGACTAAGTTCGTACTTCAGAAGGCACTTGATTTAAATCTTTCTGTAATTGTATGTATTAACAAGATTGACAGACCAGAAGCAAGACCTACTGAGGTTATAGATGAGATTCTTGAATTATTCATAGATCTTGATGCCAACGAAGAACAGCTTGATTGTCCTTTTATATTTGCATCTGCAAAGTCAGGCTACGCTATGGCTGACATTAACGATGAAAGAAAGGATATGCAGCCTTTATTTGAATGTATTATTAACAACATTCCAGCACCAGAGGGTGATCCTGATGCTGATACACAGATGCTTATATCTACTATTGATTACAACGAATTCGTTGGACGTATCGGTGTAGGTAAGATTGAGAATGGTAAAATTAAGGTTAATCAGGAGGTGGCTATTGTCAACCACCACGACCCTGATTTAAGAAAGAGAGTCCGTGTAACTAAGCTTTACACATTCAACGGACTTAACAAGGTAGAGGTTAATGAAGCTGGCTTTGGTGACATCGTTGCTGTATCTGGTATTGCAGATCTTAAGATTGGTGATACACTCTGTTCTGTTGAGAACCCTGTTGCTATTCCATTCCAGAAGATATCTGAACCTACTCTTTCTATGGACTTTATGGTAAACGATAGTCCTCTTGCTGGTAAAGAAGGTAAGTTTGTTACATCAAGACATATCCGTGACAGACTTTTCAAGGAGCTTAACACTGATGTAAGTTTAAGAGTAGAAGAAAATCCTGGTTCAGAGAACTCATTCAAGGTATCAGGACGTGGAGAACTTCATCTTTCAGTTCTTATCGAAAACATGCGTCGTGAAGGCTATGAATTCGCGGTAAGTAAGGCAGAAGTTCTTTATCATACAGATGAAAGAGGAAAGAAGCTTGAGCCTATGGAACTTGCTTATATCGATGTTCCAGATGAATTCACTGGTTCTGTTATCCAGAAGTTAAGCCAGAGAAAGGGTGAGCTTCTTGGCATGACTCCTATCAACGGAGGATATACAAGACTTCAGTTCTCTATTCCATCTCGTGGTCTTATCGGTTACAGAGGCGAGTTCCTTACTGATACTAAGGGAAATGGTATTATAAACACTTCTTTTGAAGGCTACGAAGAATACAAGGGTGATATATCTTACAGAAAAACTGGTTCGCTTATTGCTTATGAAGATGGCGAAGCTGTTACTTATGGTCTTTTCAACGCACAGGACAGAGGTACTTTATTCATAGGACCTGGCGAAAAGGTATATGCTGGTATGATCATCGGTGAGAACCCAAGAACAGAAGATATTGAAGTCAATGTATGTAAGACAAAGCATCTTACTAACACACGTTCTTCTAGTGCTGATGAAGCATTAAGACTTGTACCACCTAAGATATTAAGTCTTGAACAGGCACTTGATTATATTGATACTGATGAGTTACTTGAAGTAACTCCAACACACTTAAGAATCCGTAAGAAGATTCTTGATTCTACAGCAAGATACAGAGCTAATAAGAAGTAATAAAGTAACATCTAATTTTAAAATATCAGATATCATACATTGCTATAGTGATGTATATCCCCTATCTGATACTATATAAAACTAACACTAACAATTTATAATTATTAATGGAGGTCTACTATGGATAGCGATTTAGGAGCAAAAGTTAAAAAGTTAAGAATTTCTCAGGGATTAACACAGGAAGATGTAGCAAAGGCTCTCGATGTAACACCTGGTTATATCAGTAACGTAGAAAATGGACGTAATCTTATGACATTAAGAATGCTTTCATACTATGCAGAACTTACTGGTGTTTCTCTTGATTATCTTGCTGGCAGTGTTGATAAGAACTACCAGAACACAGCACTTGATAACGAGATTATGCAGTTAGTATCTAAGCTTGATTCTGATACTAAGGAAAAGTTAATTTCTACATTAAGAATCTGGATTAATAACTAATAGTTAACAGTTAAACTAATAATTAATAGTTCAACTAACAGTTATAATCAGCTTATACGTTACAAAAAGCCGTTAACACACTTGATGTTAACGGCTTTTAATTTATGATTGTATTTTCTTCATCTGATAGAATTCACCCTTAAGTTCCATAAGTTCATCATATGTGCCATACTCAACACAGTGACCATCAGCTATAACAGCTATCCTGTCTGCATCTTTTATGGTTGATAATCTATGTGCAACTATAAATGTTGTCCTATCCTTTGTAAGATTGTTAAGAGCTTCCTGAATAAGCTTTTCTGATATACTGTCAAGAGCAGATGTTGCCTCATCCAGGACTATAACCTTCGGATTTCTGATAAGTGCTCTTGCTATGGATATTCTCTGTCTTTGTCCACCAGACAGCTTTCCTCCATGCTCTCCAACCATAGTATCTAGTCCATCTGGAAGAGATTCTATAAGATCTGTAAGATTAGCAGCTTTTACTACTTCATCAAGTGTAGCATCATCCACATTTTCTGTACCATATGTTATATTATCCCTTATCGTACCTGAAAAGAGTATCGATGTCTGCGGAACAACTGCTATATGTTTTCTATATGATCTTAAATCAATCTTATTCATATCATGTCCATCTACAAGCACCTCACCCATATTAGCAAGGTTAAATCCAATAACAAGATTCAATATTGTAGACTTGCCGGCTCCGGACTCTCCAACTAAAGCTATTGTTTCACCTTTATCAACATGAAGATTGAGCTCATGCAATACTGGCCTGTCTATATTGTTATATCTGAACATAACATTTTTAAAATCGAATTCTCCTTCTATATCATCAAGAACTTCTTTTCCTTCGTTATGCTCTATATCCTCTTCAAGCAGCACCTCACCTATAGAATTCACTGATTCTATACCTTTTGCTATAGTAGGTATCAGCGACATAAGTGATGATACCTGGCTTACTATAGTTGCAAAATAACTCTGATAAAGTGTTATATCACCTGGCATTACTGTTCCTTTAATAGCAAGAAAACCGGTAAATCCAAGACATATGACCTGAAACACCTGAAATATCGCCCATCCAACAGAACCAAACAGTGCCTGTATGACATCAAGTCTGTATCCTTTTTCTGCAACTGCAAAAAGCTGTCCACTCATTTTATGCACTTCCTCTTCTTCAAGTGCATGTGCACGCGTCACAGGAATAAGTTCTACCATTTCCATAACTCTTGCAGAAGTTTCTTCCATTTCCTTACGGAACTCAGTATTTCTTTTCTTCATGACGTTTCTAAAGAATACCATAGTGGCGGCTGCTATTGGTGTTGTAAGAAGAAAGAATATGAATACAACCATACTCTTATTTACTGTTACCATGAGCGCTATTCCTATATTTAAGGCAATACTAAGTATACTTAAAAACATTTGCGTTGACAGCGTTTCTACTGCCTCAACATCTCTCATAATCTTGGATTGCAATCGTCCTGACTGTGTTTCCTTATGATATGATATTGAAAGCTGCTGCAGCTTACGTACAAGTGCTTTACGAAGTCCCGTTTCTGCATACCTTGTTGCTAACGATTTATATCTTGTATACATATAATTCATTGGCACATTCATTGCTACAAGTGCCACCATTATAACAGCCTGAATCAGTATATTCTGATATGTTTCTGGTGAACCGCTTGTAATATCATTTATGATATTAGCTGTAACTATTGGGAGCACCCATACTGGAGCATGCTTTATAACGAAAAATACAACTGCAAGAAAAAACTTATGATAATTTCCTTTATAAAGACCTAATAATATCTGCATGGGATGTCCCTGATGTTTTCTGTAACATTCTATAAACCAGCTTTCAACATCTATTCCTTTAGGTGCTTTCAGATTCAATTTTCTCACCTGCTTTCATACATTCCGGCTTATTCTTTTACTATTGCATCTACATTGTCAGCGATGATTTCTTCGCCATCGCAGCCGGTAACATGTACATTTTTTAATATAAGATTTTTTATATTACTTACTACCATACCCTGTCTGCTTGCCTCATCACAACCTAACATCATGGCTGCAACTCCAGACTTTGCATTATCAGCATATGTTATATTAATATTTTCAAATACAAGTTCTTCTATCTTGCTTTCTGGAAGACCACATATATATGTTCCTGCTACATGACAGTTCTTTGCATTGATATTCTTAAATACGAATTTCTTTATGGATGGTGTTCTGTCATCTACTGGAAGTGGCTTTCTTGAGCCGACATATTCTGTCTTACCATCTGGATCACAGAAGTAGAAGCTGTTAACAACAAAAGGTGTCATAACGTTATCCATATCGATATTCTCAAATGAAATATCATCAAGAATTGAACGTTTTCCTCTTCCTCTTCTTGTCTTAACCCTAAGTCCTCTATCAGTATTCATAAACAGACAATCTTTAATATGAACATCCATAACTCCTGCGGCTATCTCACTACCAACTGTTACGGCACCATGTCCATCTCTCATACAGCACTGTCTTACTATCATATTAGTAGTTGGAATATTGTACTTTTCAGCCATGTATATCTTTCCTGACTTAATAGCTATACAATCATCACCTACTGAAATATATGTTCCAAGTACAAGTACATCATCACAGCTTTCAGGGTCTAAACCATCTGTGTTATGTGAATCAGCAGGTGCTTTAATCTTAACATCTATAAACTTAAGATGATTACTGAAATATGGATGAAGTGTCCAGCATGGCGAATTCTGTACTGTAATTCCCTGTAATGTTACATATTCACAATGATTAATAAAGAACAGATTAGGTCTCCACGCAATGTTACGTACCTTACAGTTCTTCCACCAGTTATCATGTGTTGTACCACCATCTATAGTACCCTCTCCTGTTATTGTTACATTCTTAACATTAAGTCCACATATAATAGCTGCAAATGAATCTACAGGATTACCTTCCCATGAAGAAAGATTATATTCTGACTTTTCATCATATGACTCAATCATTCCTGGAAGAATAGCGAATTTTTCTCTATCTGTGAAAGCTAATAATGTAGCTCCCTTAGCAAGCTCAAGTGTAAGATCATCCTTTAAGAATATACTTGATATTCTATATGTACCTTCTGGAACAAGCACTCTTGTATTCTTCTTAGATGCCATAATAGCACACTGTATGGCATTGGTATCATCATGTTTTCCATCACCATATGCTCCAAAGTCCCTTACATTAAGAGTAACAAACTCATAATCTGTACGAAATACTACTGGTCCATATTCTTTTCCATCATACACCGCAGTTATCTCATATTCTGTATCCGGCTTAAAACCATATAATGATGTTATCTGCTTATCTGTATGTGCAAAATGCTCTCCATTTACGTAAATATCATATTCCTTTTCTGAATAATACTTTCCTGCTTCTGTTAATTCCACAACAGCACTTCTTGCTGTATTAGTTACCAATACTAACTCCATAATGCTCCTCCCTTACCACGGCCATAATCCTGATATTCTCTGTTTCTGACTGTTTCACTGTATACTAATGCTGCCATGCTGACTATATTATCATCAGCTTTAGCATCCTCGTCTGTGAATATCTCACCAGACATAACCTTATCACATACACCTAATACTGTTCCTTCGTATTTTTCTGTATGAACAGCCTTCATTCTGCAACCCTTTAATACAGCATATGCAAACATAAGCTCTGTTTCATCATCCATATCCTCAAAGCCATCAACGCCGTATCCGGCTTCTAATACTGCTTTTACTGATGCTTTATAATAATCCTGCATCTTCCTATATATTTCATATATCATCTGATCCATGACTTCCATAGTATCAATAAGTGCTGCTGCATATATTGAAAGACTTCTTAAAGCCTTATCTGTATCCTTTGAATATTTTGCTGTTGCAAAAAGCTCATCATTCATTGCGTTATACTGGGCTATAACATCGTTATACTGCTCTTTTCCGCCATCCTTTGTCTCATATGCCATATAAAATGGTTCATACATGTATGCCTTGCAAAGACACTTCTTTTCATCTTCATCTTTGAAATATCCCTTATCATTTCTTGAAAGATTCTTAAAGCCTTCTGCAAGCTTTACTGCTGCATTCTTATACTTTTCATCACCTGTAAAATCATAAGCTGTATATAACGCAGTACCTGGCATAAAGCTCTTAAGTCCATCCACACTAATATCACCTGTAAAATAATCAGCTTCCAGCTTATCAAGTGCAGCTGTAAGCGCACTCACTGCTTCCTTAGTTCTTAATGCCCTGCAAAGAGAAGAAAGCGCATTAAGTCTTAATCCAAGTGCATATGTATCCTTCTTATGCATGATATTATCAATGTCTGATAATTTTGAAAACATATTTTTTTCTAATTCTGCATCTCTGTTAATTATCATATTATTTCTCCATTTCCCAATATTTTACTTACATTATATGATTTTAAATCTACTTTTCTATATATTTAAAATAATCAAATGCTGCATAATATTCATCAATTCCATGTCTTCCTTCAGTATCTGTGTACTGGCTTCCATATGTTCCAGCAAATGCATACATACCTATCATGGCTCCGGTAAATCTTTTTCCCTTATTATAGCCTTCATCACATAGATAATATACATTGTCAAGTGCAGCTACTTTTTTATAGTCCTTCTCATTATAACTATATGAAAATACACGTCTTAGATAATTCGTCTCACACTTAAGATATATGTAAGGATTGCTGTTATCAACCATTATGCCTTCATGTGTTATAACTTCTTCGCCGATTTTTTCAACTATATTTAACATCAGCCTTGGTTCTTCATCAAGCGTAGCAAATACTGCAAACTTAATATAAGTATTCTCATCATAATAGCAGGTCATTCCACAGTTCTGACCCGGATATAGTTCTGGCATCTTCATACAACATATAGCATCAAACCTAAAATGCTTCTGTCTTCTAAGGAGTATATTTCTTGATTTCATGGAATCAAGATCGTACTCACTACCCTTTACATATACATATGAATCTGCAAGCTTTATTCCATCCATCTCAGGAACTCTTGAGAACCACCATTCATTACTTAGTGATGACTCATTAAAATCATCATCTGCTTCTGCTTCCCATATTGTTTCTGGAAGATCCGGCTTAACCTGCAGGGCACTTGGTCCATTAAGATTATTTACTATAGGCCATCCATCAGCAGTCCATGTTATAGGATCAAGTGCTGTTTCTCTTCCTAATATGCTGTAGCCATCACCTATTTTTCTGCCACATAAGTAAACCATATACCACTGACCGTTTTGTGTCTGTACTGGCTTGCCATGTCCACATCTTTGTATGATCTCATCTGGATTATTCTGTCTCATAATAGGATTATAAGGACAAGGCTCATATATTCCTTTTAATTCACGGCTTCTTGAAACAGTTATTCTATGTCCAGGTCCAGTTCCTCCCTCAGCCTCAAACAGATAATACCAGCCATCTTTCTTTAAAAGATGTGGTCCCTCTGGTGCTCTTTTATTGTCTCCATAATATAGAAGCTCTGCCTTTGATATCTGCTTTGTTGCATCCTCGTTCAGCTCGAATATTCTGGCACCTCTGTTAAGAAGCATATATCTTCTTCCATCCTCATCATTGAATATAGATGGATCTATACCATCCTCATCTATAACTGCCGGCTTGCTGTATGGTCCTTCTGGATGTTCTGAGCTTACTACTATCTGTTTTCTATATACATTGCCTGTATCATTCAGCCTGTATGTAGCTGTAATATAAAACTTACCCTTATAGTAAGATATATCAGGTGCCCAGTATCCTCTTCCTCCTTCAAGTTCATTAACCCCAGCCCATTCAGGATTAGTTATCGCATATCCAATAATCTTCCAGTGCACAAGATCCTTTGAATGTGACACAGGAATACAAGGATAGAATATAAATGATGAATTAACCATATAATAATCTTCACCAACCCTGACAATAGATGGGTCTGGATACATTCCTGTCCTTATAGGGTTGTGATACATATCAGAAAGCTTGTGCCCTACTGCTTCTTCAAAATATTCTTCCAGCTCAATAAAATGATTCTTATGTGCAATCTCAAATGGTGTAAGTAAATTTATATCACCTGCTAATGGTGACATACCTACTCTTTCCACAAGATATTTACAGGTTTTTACATCACCTGACATAGCCGCATAGTGTAACATGTTTTTATTATTGTCATCATGGATGTTCATGCTTGCTCTCGAATATTCTACAATGTATTTAACCAGCTCGATATTACCTGTCTTAGCTGCAAGAAGTGCCATAAGCACACCATGCTCATCTTTTTCATCTATAAGTCCTGGTTCGTTTTCAAGTATAGTTCTGACCTCGTCTATATTCTCAAGATAAATCGCATCTACTAACTTTCTCATCACACACCACCTTATCTTCACTATCTTTAACCTGTTTCTATTTTCTAATTTTATCATACTGACTATGCCATTTCTACATATAAAAAGTCAGATAAAACAAAAAAGACGGAAATGGTATTACCATTTCCGCCTTTTAATTTTAACAAAAGTCATATTCAATATAATAACTTCCGTACATCACTATATATGTTATATAATAATGCTCATTACTCCTTAACGGCACCTACATTAACACCCTGTACAAAGTACTTCTGGCAGAATGGATAGATGATCATGAAAGGTAAGATAGCAACAACTGTAGATGCGTTAGCAATAGTGTTAGGATCTACTGAATCGTCGTTAGGAATATTACTATCCATAACCATGTTACGAAGTTTAATCTGGAAGTTGTATAACTTATCTGTTCTGATATAAATCTTGAAGTTTGTATAATCATTCCAGAATGTTACGGCAAACATAAGACCGATTGAAGCAAGGGCAGCCTTAGAAAGTGGTAACACAATCTTAAAGAATATACCCATAGGTGAGCATCCATCAATCTGAGCAGCTTCGAAAAGTGATTCTGGAATACCTTCAAAGAAGTTTCTCATAAGTACTAAGTTATATACGTTGATAGACATAGGTAGAATTACTGCCCACAATGTATCAAGTAAGTGTAAGTTCTGCATAACTAAGTACTTAGGAACCATACCACCATCGAAAATCATTGTGAATAATAACATATATGCAAAGAAGTTTCTTCCTGGCATATCCCACTGAATAAGAACGTAACCACCAAGTGTAGCAAGTAACAATCCCATAAATGTACCAACTAATGTTGTTATTACTGAGATAACAAATGGACTATATAAAGCTGTTCTTGTGAAAATAGCATTATAACCACCTACTGAGAATAAACTTGGCCACCATCTAAAACTTGTTGCTGAATGAGCATCAAATGAATCTACAATAACCTTCCACATAGGGAAAAGAATCAACAATGAAACCAATATAAAGAAGATTGCATTGACTATTGGGAAGATTTTGAATTTTTTCTTTTTCTTTTTATAAACTAACTGTTCTTCACTCATCGTCTAACCTCCTATACAATTCCACGTCCACGGACTTTTTTACTTGCGTAGTTACAACCAAGTACGAGGATCATACCTACAAATGACTTAAACAGACCTACGGCTGTTGTATAACCGTAATCAGAGAATGAAGCTGAGAAAGTCTTGTTGTATACGTATGTCTGTAATACCTGTGATACATCGTATGTACCAGCACTCTGTGTAACGAATACTGATTCGAAAAGGTTCATAACCTTAGCAAGGTTAAGAATGAATACTGTGATGATAGTGTTAGCTAAAGCTGGAAGAGTAATATATATAAGTCTCTTGAATCTGTTAGCACCATCAATCTGTGCAGCTTCATAAAGGTCAGGACTGATACCTGATAATGTAGCAAGGAAAAGAATAGTTCCCCATCCTGTATCCTTCCATACGTTCATCATAAAGAACGTACCTGTCCAGTACTTAGAACTACCAAGGAAATCGATAGGATTATCGATAAGTCCCATGTTAATTAAAGCACCGTTAACAACACCTGAGCTGTTAACTGAAAGAATCATCTTGAATACAGCAGCAACTACAACCCAAGACATGAAGTGAGGTAAGTAGATGATTGTCTGTACTGATTTCTTGAATGCCATGTTAGTAATCTCGTTAAGAAGAAGTGAGATAATAACTGCGGCACCTGTATTAAGTATTAACTTAACGATTGATAATACAAGTGTATTTCTGAATGCCTGCCAGAAATATGTATCGAATCTTAACATAGTCTGGAAGTGGAAAATACCTATATAATATGGGTTAGCTAATACATATGATGTGAACGCATAACGACATCCTAACATTGGCCAGTAGAAGAATAATAATATCATGATAAATACTGGGAGGAACATAATATAGAATCCTCTGTAGTAGAACATCTTCTGCGTAATACTCTGATTTAATGAGTTAGATAAATACTTGCTATCTACTCCGAGATCCTTCTTGAATAACTTAACAACATCCCAGAATACACCTACGATAGCAACGATAAGTCCAAGTATGATAACATATACACCTGAACCGATTGAATAAGTATTACCACCATATCCGTTTGATAATAAATCAGATATATTATGGTATACATACTTTAATGCACCAGTCTTAGTCTTACCATCTGTACTAGTGAACTGGAATGCAAACATAGATACAAATGCAACAACTGTAGCAAGTACTGATGTTACAATTGATAACTTTTCTTTCTTAGCAACAACTAAAAGAATACCAGCAACGATAATCAACATAAAAAGATACCACATAAATATAACGCTGATATTCATGAAACCAAATGAGTATGCCTTAGGTGTATAACCATCCATAAGTTCTTCGTTTGACTGAACAAATGGAAGCAATCCGCCTAACAACATGATTACCATACCGATAATAGCTAAATATCTGGTATTACCAGCTGGCTTACCATTAAGTGCTCCACACTTAGGGCAAATCTTTGCCTTCTTAGGAAGCTCTGTTCCACAAGACTTACACTGCATCTTTATACCCTTCTTTCCTAATATTATAGTAACAATGCTTATTAAGCAAAATATCGTGCCAGAAGACCAGGTCTCCTGGCACGACCATATGTGATAACAGGTATCACTAACAATACATATTAAGTAGCTTAAATCACTAATTACTTACCAGCGAACTGTGTATTTAATGACTTAAGAGCTGCATCAACCTTAGAACCAACTACATCTGTATACTGCTTCATACCTTCATCAACAGTCCATTCACCTCTTGCTACCTTATCAACTACTGTATATCTCTGTGTATTGATATCACCGATAAGCTTACCAACTTCTTCTGTCATAGCAGGAGAATCAACTAACTGAGAGTTCTTGAAGAACATTTCTGAACACTCTGTAACGTTAGCTGGCTGTGCTGCCATTCCTGGATCCTTCTTTCCGTCACCGTATCCAGCAAGAACAAGGTTGCAGTCAAGATGAGCCTTAGAGTACTTTGCCTTAGGGTCAGACTTCTTAGGAAGGAATTCGAATGAACCGTCATCCTTTACGTTGTAGTAATATCCCTTAGGACCATATTCCCAAAGTGTCTGGATATCGCCACCATCTAACATCTTATCAAGGAAGTACTTAAAGATTCCTTCTGCCTTTCCTGTCTCAGCAGCATGAGATGTGATACACCATGATGGTGAAAGTCTTTCTGCGTACTTACCAAGTTCCTTAACTGGAAGGATAGGAATGATTGAATCATCAAGGCCAACTCCCTTTAAGTAGCCCCTTAAAGTTTCAGCCCACTGTCCAGCCCAGTATGTAAATACACCTGATTCTGTCTTAGGATCTGTTGACTTGAAGTCGTTACGTGCTGTAGCTGTTGTCTTTGTACTTGATTCCTTATTGATAAGTCCATCTTTAACAGCGTTCTGGATTCTCTGAAGAGCATCCTTCATTTCCTTTGCTGAGAAACCATCTACATACTTGCCCTGAGCCTGATCATAGTAGAATGTAAACTGTGCATTCTGATAGAATTCAGGAAGATAGTTTGTATAAGGTGCTTCCTTTGAATAGAAACCAGGAGCTGAGATTACATAATCAACGCCCTTAGCTTCCTTCATCTTCTTAAGCATCTTGTAGAAATCATCATATGACATCTGCTTCTGAAGATCTGCCTTTGTATAACCAGCAGCTGTAGCCCAAGCTTCCTTTACATATGTACAGCATCCGTTACCACGTGTAGGTACGAATCCGTAAAGAGCCTTCTCACCATCAACACCTCTAACATAGTTAGCCTGCATAATCTTTTCTGCATCTGCAATAAGTCTTCCTGATGCCTTTGTTGCTGAATTGTTCCAAGCATCTGTCATATCCCAGAGAAGACCCTGGCTGGCATAAAGTGCTAAGTAGTCAGATGAAAGAATGATAACATCTGGCATAGCGCTTGCATCGAGCATTGAGTTAGCTACTGCATCATAGTATGAGTTGTGGTCTGGACGTGTTACTGTGAAGTCAAGGCTTGTTAATTCCTTGAGCTGAGCATCAAACTTATCACCCCATTCCTCCATCTGAGGAACTGTACCATCAACCATAACAGTGAAAGCTTCTGGCTTTTCTACGTTTGCCCAATCTACTGTTGATTTGTTTCCTGTTGAAGCATCGTTGTTTCCACATGCTACAAGACCCATTACTGAAGTAAGTGTTAAACCTACAGCAGTAAGTTTTTTAACTGTCTTTCTCATAAACTTGTAAACCTCCCTAATATTGGTTCTTGTGGGGTCTGACCCACTTAATATGTTTTTGACATAGATATATTACCATTTTTGTACTATTTTAACAAGACTATTTTTAACAATTCTTGTATTTTTTTTGATTTTTTTGTGAATACCAGTATTTATGCGGCTTTGCGGATTCATATTTTAAACATTTTATGAACTTGGATAAGTTTTTATATTCTGTCATTATATTTTATACATTTTTAAAATCTGATATTTTATGTAAATTTTGCACTATTATAACTGTCATTTTAGTATTTTTTTACATCACTTTAACAATCATCCTTACATTTTTCCCAAATAAAACTTTTCTATTGTGCTTATTTACCAGTGTTAATTTTTTATTCATACTTTTATAAAATCTGCTGTCAGCATTTTTCATCATATTTTACAAAAATATTATTTCTCCAGAACTTTTTTTGCAGAAATTAACATTTTTTTTATTTTTCAATGTTATATTTCCTGAAAAAGCATCTGTGATTTTTTTCTCAAAAGCACCAGCCGTTTCTGCTTTTACCACAAGTTCCATATCAACATCTGCACCAAAACCAGTGTTAAGAACATCAACCCCCTGTTCGTTACATATATACTGCAGCTTTCCATAAGAATTATAATCAGCAGTTATATTTGCTTTTATGCCTGTACATACAGCTGACACATCTGATGAGTCAAGCCCTGCCTTTGCAGAAGCCTGATAAGCCCTTATAAGGCCACCAGTTCCAAGCAGTACACCGCCAAAATATCTTGTGACAATTATAAGACAATTCACAAGTCCTGTGGCAGCTATAATATCAAGAATGGGCTTTCCTGCTGTTCCCTGCGGCTCACCATCATCTGAAAATCTTTGTATCTGCCCTTTATCTCCTATTATATAAGCATAACAATTATGCCTTGCATCCCAGTATTTCTTTTTCACAGCATTAATATACTGTTCCGCTTCCTCATCACTGCTTACATTATACACATGTGCTATAAACCTTGATTTCTTTTCCTCTATTTCTCCTGTGCCATTCTTTAATACAATATTCATTATCATCTCTCCGTTAATAGTTACTTAATCTTAAGAAATATCTCACTTTTTAAAGCTCTTTGACCCTTATATAAATATATGGTATAATATCACATATTTGCCATTCAGAACAATATGGAGGTTTTACATTTATGAATTATGGTGGAAACGGCATAAAACGAAAGAAAAAGCTTCTTAATTCTGCTGCTACCAAGTTCAAGACAAAGTTAGGCATATTTTTTGTCAAACTGTTGCTTGTATGTGCTATAGCAGTTGTAATAGGAGGTTCATGCCTGGTTTTTGGTGCTGCGCAGGGTATTATACAGAGTGCGCCTGACATATCATCTATTAATGTCTCACCAGAAGGCTTTGCCACAAAGATATACGACAATGAAGGAAATGAAATACAGACTCTTGCAAAAACCGGTGCCAACCGTATATATGCATCGCTTGACCAGATACCAATCGAGCTTCAGCATGCATTCGTTGCTATAGAGGATGAACGTTTTTACAAGCACAATGGTATTGATCTTCAAGGTATTATGCGTGCTGCTATGATCACTGTATCAGATGGTGAGATGTCACAGGGTGCAAGTACAATCACACAGCAGCTCCTTAAGAACAATGTATTCAATGCATATAACGAATCTACTATGGAGAAAATCAAAAGAAAGGTTCAGGAACAGTACCTTGCCATAAAGCTTGAAACAGTTATGTCAAAGGATAATATCCTTGAAAACTATCTGAATACTATTAATTTAGGTAATGGTTACTATGGTGTACAGGCTGCTGCCAACGGATATTTTAATAAGGATGTATCTGAGCTTACTTTAAGTGAATGTGCAGTCCTTGCCTCTATTACCAAAAATCCTTCAAGGCTTAACCCTTTAAGGAATCCTGATGATAACAAAGAACGTCAGCTTGCTGTTCTTAACAATATGTTAAGACAGGAATATATCTCTACAGAAGAATATAGTGAAGCCGTTGAAGATGATGTATATGCACGGCTTGAAGGTATTGATGTATCCTCTTCCTCATCTTCATCAAACTATTCATATTTTGTAGATGAAGTTATAGAACAGCTTATAACTGACCTTATGCAGCAGAATGGATACTCTAAGCAGCAGGCAACAAGCTTGATTTACGCAGGTGGACTTTCAGTGTACACCACACAGGACATGCGTATGCAGGAAGCTGCTGATACAGTGCTTAATGATCCTGATTATTACCCAGGTAACAATTTTACAATCAATTATAACCTTACAGTAAAAGAGACTGACGGCTCATTTTCATATTATTCACAAAACAATATGGAAAAATGGTATAACGATAACGGAGATTCTTCTTTCAGCCTGACTTTAAGCAATAAAGAAAAGGCACAAAACTATATTGATACATATAAGGAAGCCATGACAGCTAATGGTGGTACTGTTACATTTGAAGATTCCCACTTTATTGTACAGCCACAGATATCATTTTCTGTTATGGAGCAGTCAACAGGATATGTAAAAGTACTTGTTGGCGGACGTGGTGATAAAAACACAGACAGAGGCCTTAACCGTGCTACAGATGATGTTGCAAGACAGCCAGGTTCATCTATCAAGCCTCTTGTTGCATATGGTCCAGGACTTGATACAGGAGCCATAACGCTTGCTTCTGCTATTGATGATGCGCCTTACTACTATTCGGGAACCGATGCAAGACTTGTAAAGAACTATACTGAAGGTGAATATCTTGGTTATATTACTGTACGTGCTGCTCTTACCCGTTCACAAAACGTACCAGCTGTAAAAGTACTTACACAGATAACACCAGCTGTTGGCTTCAGCTACCTGCAGAAGTTTGGTCTGTCAACACTTGTATCTCCTCAAAATCCTGTGAATGGAAGCCACGATGTAGTACAATCTCTTGCACTTGGCGGTATGACTAAGGGTGTAAGTAACATAGATATGACTGCAGCTTATGCAGCTATTGCAAACAAAGGTGTTTATACAAAGCCTATATACTATACAAAGGTTCTTGACAGTGAAGGCAACGTAATAATAGATAACTCAATACCAGAAACACATAAGGTTCTTAAAGAATCTTCAGCATGGCTTCTTACAAGTGGTATGGAATCTGTCGTAAGCTCTGGTACCGCTACAAGGGCAAAGGTGTCTAACCAGCCAACTGCTGGTAAAACTGGTACCACACAGTTCGATACAGATATATGGTTCTGTGGTTTTACACCTTACTATACAGCATCTATATGGGTAGGCTATGATGATAACTCAAGACAGGTAAGCTCTGTTAACCATACATCTATCTGGCGTTCTGTTATGGAACAGATACATTCAGATCTTCCTTCAGGTGAATTCACAAAGCCTGAGGATATTGTTGAAGTCCAGGTATGCTCTAAGTCGGGCAAGCTGCCTGTAGAGGGCTTATGTGACCATGATCCTCGTGGAAGCTGTATAATAACAGAATATTTTGCTGCTGATAACCAGCCAACAGAAAGCTGTGACACACACGTTAAGGTTAATATCTGTAATGTTTCAGGTGATATCGCTAACACCGGATGCACAAGCGTCTCTACAAGAATACTTACAAAGAAACCATCAAGTGATTCTATCGGAAGCAACGATTCAGGTTATACAACAAGAGATGCTGAATATTCAATAACCGAAGACAAGCTTACAAAGCTGTGTACGCTGCACCAGAGAGCTGCAACATCTTCAACTAACAGCAGTTCTGGCAGTACAAGCGCAAATAACAGCAACAAAAACAACAGTACCACTCCAACAACAAGTACATCAGGTACAACTCACAGCTCTGGTTCATCCACAAGTACAGAAAAAACAACTAAACATAATTAAAACAATAATCAAAAATAAAGTCTGCTGCCTGTAACATCCATGACAGCAGACTTTTTATATCTATTTTTTCATCTTTGGCTCAAATACGCAGGAGGCAATATAACCGGCTATCATTGCTGCTGATACACCCACTGCACATGCTGTAAAGCCACCCTTAAATAATCCAAGAAAACCTGAATTATCAACTGACATTTTCATGCCCTTCCACAAAACATTGCCAAACCCGGTAAGCGGAACACTGGCACCGCAGCCGGCATATTTTACAAGAGGTTCATATATTCCACAAGCTCCAAGTACAATACCCGATGTTACAAGTATAACCATTATGCGTCCTGGCATAAGCTTTGTTTTTTCCATAAGCACCTGTGTAATGGCACATATTATACCACCAACTATAAACGCTTTTATATAGTCCATATCCACATCTCCTTCTTTTTTCATTTTCATATTCTTCCGTTTTATCGTATAGCATTCAACAGTCAATCATTTAACAACCACTCATTAACAGCTGCTCATTAACAACCGCTCGTTCTTTCTTTGTCCTTCTTTTTTACAGCTTCAAGTATAACTCCATGTGCTATTCCTGGAACTGATCTGCCCTCGTTAAAGCTCACCTGCGAAAGCAATGCTCCTGTTGGAACAAAAAGCACTCTTTTAATTTCTCCACTGCGCATTCTTTTAAGCACATACGCTTCTAAAACAACAGCACTACAGCCACAGCCACTTCCACCTGACATAGTATTCTGTTTTTTACAATCATATATCTGCAGTCCACAGTCTGTATATATGTCGGATATATTGATTCCTTTTTCCCTTAACAGATCCAGAAGTATTGTTCTTCCTATATCTCCAAGATCACCTGTTATAATCATGTCATAGTAATCATCTTTTATTTCAAAATCACTGTAGTTTGCTGTTATAAGCTCTGCAGCTGCAGGTGCCATGCAGGCTCCCATATTCATGGAATCTTTAACCCCATAATCCACTATCTTTCCTGTAGTTATCCCCTTCACTATAATATCATATCCGTATTCTTTATAGCATCCCAGCCTGTCCTCACTGTTACTGCTTATTATATATGCGCCAGCGCCTGTAACTGTCCAAGTAGAGCTTAGAGGTCTCTGGTTACCATAGCCTAACGGAAATCTGAACTGCTTTTCTGCACTCGCAAAATGACTTGATGCAAGAGCCACAACATCCTTTGCATAACCTGCATCAATACACATCGCGGCTAAAGATAAAGACTCACCCATAGTCGAACACGCTCCATAAAGTCCAAACAATGGTATATCATAAGCTCTTAGACCAAAGGATGTTGCTATAAGCTGCCCTAGTAAATCTCCTGCATATATATACCTTATCATATCAGGCATATACCCTGCTTTAGTCAAAAGTGTCTCAAATGCAAGACTCTGCAGTCTGCTTTCTGCTTCCTCCCATGTGTTCATGCCAAACATATCATCATCAGACACAACATCAAAGCAGCAGCCAAGCGGCCCCTGCTTTTCTTTGCTTCCTGCCACACCAGCCCCTGCCTTAATATATACATTATTATCAAAACATATACTTTGTTTCCCTGCTATCATACACCATTACACACTCCTGATACCTAAATATTTTCTGTATTATATAGTGTAAACAGTATTTTTTTTATTATACATTTTTATTTTCTCAATATATCAAGCGTATGTGCTGCTGCTCCAAGCATATCAGCTCTTTCACAGGTTGACAGATGATATTTGATAAACTCATTAAACTCCTCATCTGTCAGCTTATTAAGATATGGTCTTATATAATTAGCTGCTCCATCCGGTGATATTATCTGTACTCTTGTAAGTCCTGCCTCTTCGTTAAGCCTTGCTATATCCTCTGTTCTCATATAATCATACAGATCCTTTTCTGATGACACAGTATGATAATCTGCTGTTAACCTTCCTTCTCTAAGACACTCCATTATGTGCTGCTCCTTAAATGCATATGTTATAACACTATACTCATTCATAAGATATGCAACAAGGATAATACCGCCTGGTCTTACAACTCTTTTAGCTTCATTAAGAGCCTTAAGCTTGTCTTCATGTGAAAAAAGATGATACATAGGTCCAAAAAGTAGTGCCATGTCAAACTGATCATCGTCAAATTTTTTCAGTTTTAGTGCATTGCCCTGATAAGCTTTAACCGATGAATTCTTTGCCTTAAGAAGTCCCAGATTATGCTTTACCAGTTCAACAGCAGTTACATCATATCCTTCCTCTGCAAGAGGAACGCTGTATCTTCCAGTACCAGCTCCTATATCAAGAATCTTTATGCCAGCATTACCGCATCCTGTTTCTTTCTTTAAGCTGTCGATATATTTGTGGATATATTTCATTGATGTTATGTACTCGACCTGCCCATGTCTTGAGTCAAGCCGTTTCTCTTCATTAAACTTATTATAATGCTGTTCCAATTCGGTCATTGCCATTGTTATCTTTACCTCTGTTTTTGTATTTTATTTCATATTATCTTAAAAAAGCTTCAACACCCAGTATATTAATCCTGCTATCCAGCTAAAGAATATACCATATAGTATAACAGGTCCTGCTATAGTAAATATCTTGCAGCCTATACCAAACACCTGTCCTTCTTTCTTGTATTCAATAGCAGGCGATGCCACACTGTTAGCAAAGCCTGTAATAGGTACAAGACTTCCTGCCCCTCCCCAGTTTGCCAGCTTTGGGTATATTCCTAGTCCTGTAAAGAGGGCACTTAAGAACACAAGTATTATCGTTGTATATGAGGAAGCATCATCCATTGATAAGCCTCCCCTCATAAGTAGATTCGTAACAAGCTGTCCAAGTGTACATATACAGCCACCCATAATAAAGGCTTTCAGACAGTTGAGCAGACAATCTGCCTTTTTAGTTACTGTTTTGACATATTCGTTATAGCTTTCATTTCTTTTATTGACATCCTGCACCATAATATTCCTCATTTCCATGCATATTTTCAGCTTTCTTAATATTAGGATGTCTGATTTAACAGATATTATTCATATATTTTTCATCTATGTCCTGCATACATGTTATCCCTTCACCTGTATTAGGATGCTTTCTTGTATACAGCTGGTCTGATACGAATATAAGCATAAGTGCTGCACATATAGGAAGTATAATCTCAAGCTTTATTTTCCTGAAATAATTATCAAGAAATGGTGCTACAAAATATACGATAGCCATACCGCCTATCCCAAATGCAAGCAGTCCTTCAGCACATATTCTTCCATTAAGATTAAGAAAGAAGCCTGTATAATCCCACCATTTTTGTCCGTCATGTGTAAGCTCTAACACAAGCCCTGTGAAATATTCAACAACACCACATAACAACACTGCAAGTAAGAATTCAACCACTGGTTTTTCCCTGAATTTCTTTAAAAGCATAAGTATGAGCAAACCACCCACACCATATATAGGAAGCCATGGTCCATGCAGCACTCCCCTGTTGGCAAACGAATGATACAGCACAACATGTGATGATACTTCCCAGAACCATCCAATAAACGACATACAGAAGAATATAAGTATAAGTGATGGTATTGAATAATTCCTCATATATACCGTACTTTCAAAATTCGCTCTGTGCTCTTTAAGTGTAAATAATCTTGATGGATATACCTCTCTTAAAATCTCCTGCTTACATCTGTCAGCTTTTATCTGTTCAGCCTTATCGTCTTCAAACCGCTTCTCTTCTTTAGAATTAATAAGTATAACCCCAAACCAGTCCGCAAGTACTTTTCTTAGCCTTATAAAATATTTTATATCAGACCTGGATATATCATCTATGAATCTTTTTTCCGGATCCTCCTGATTCATATATTCATATATATCTGCATATGCTATTTTAAGTTCATTTTCTGATGCCATCTCATATAGATATATATCGTTAAGCTTATCTATATCTTTTATATTCTCTGTTTTCGCCAATTTTCTGATTTCTACATACATTTCTGTAAAAAAGGCTGTCCTGTAAGGATTCGCAAAAAACACTCCGACAAGTCCGAAGGTTAAAAAGCATAGCACAGACCAGCCTATAAACGATATATTGTAACAAAAACTTTTCCATTTATAGCCATTCATCATATTTCTTGACAATGTGATTGCCTCTGTGGCACTTAAATCCGGATTCTCTGCTATGATATAAGGGACAAGCTGGTATGAAAACGGCTTGATAAATGCTCCTGCTATAGTTAAAGACCATAATATGGTAAATACATCTTTTACAAAAAGCACCCAGGCAACGTGCATCCATCTCTTAATACGCATAAGAAACATAAACTTGCCAACTCCGACTTTTTTATACGTCCTGCTCTCAAGAAAAATTCTTCTTGATATGACAATATAACTCATCTTAATCATATACCGGATTACAAAGTATACGAAAAGTGAAAGTATAAGCAGCAATATGACAACTACATGCCTTGAACCAGTTATTCCATATATAATATCAACTATCATAAAAACAACCGCACCTGATGAAAAACTGTTTACAACAGAGGATAATATACCAGATGTTCTTCCTAGAATCTCTCCTGCATTTGCCTTTGCATTTTCTATTATGTTTTCTGAATTGATTTTCCCCTGTTCTTCGTTATTCATAAAGACGGATATAAGTGCATTAAGCATTGCACTTTTTGTCCTGTTATCTATATCAGATGTGACAAAAGTAACACCCTGCTCTTCTATCGCTTCTTTATCGTCTGCATTGTCCGCTATATTCTTATATACTGACACAGGCATTCTTAAAAGACTGAAGGTTTCTGTAAATTCACTCCCAATAAATGCTGCGATAAGACAAACTATAAGAAAAATACCATAATGTGCTTTTAGTACCTTCACCGCCCTTTCAGACAGTTCTTTTCTATTAAACATAATATATACAATCCTCCAATATCATCTCTTATACATAAGCTAAAAGATAGTATATCAGATGTCCAACACATTTTCCAACTGCAATAAACATAATAATAAAGCCTATTCCTTTTTTTATGCACAACCGGTGCGTAAGTATTGGAAGTGCTTTTACTGTTTCTGCAAGACATAATAAGAATGTTCCTATAAATATTCCTGCTACAAAACCATATATCAGCAGTCCTGCTATACCTGTATGACATGGCAGTTCAAAAACAAACCATATATTTCCTATACCTGCTCCTGCTATTATCATCTCCTCATATAGTAATATATGCTCCTTTGTATTGGTTACATCTGCATATCTGTTGATAAGCCCTATACTTGATATAAGTGCAAAAAGTCCTGTTGCAGTAACAAGCCCGCTTGCAATACCTGTTACAATAAGGCATGCTACTTTTAACATCAGCATTTTTTCACTCCGTCATAATGATTTCTTACAGCCTTAGGCATTTCGTTATAACTGTCTATAAGTGTCTGATTCTCATCCTTAACATACTGGTTCATCGCAACCTCTATAGGTGTTGGTGCCTTGCTTAACCTGTGTCCCATAAAATGATCATAAAATACAGCTATTCCTACAAACAATCCTATGGCATACGATATCTCCAGCACATTATACTCTGAAAGATATCCCGCACCTGACATACTATATACCTTTTCAAATATTTCGGCTGTATTAACGTCATTGTTGTATGCCATAATAGCATACGCGCTCCCAATAAATATTATTATACAGACGATTACTGTCATAACGATATTCATCCATGCCGGCTGGTCATTTTTTTTATATTCTATTACTGCATCACTTTCACCTATATTATTTATCTCAAGCGTATCATCTAGCTGGTTTATGCAGGATATTACCTGCATGACATTTATACACGCCCTGTCCTTTTTCACCTTATAAAAGCACGCTACCTTTATGCTTTTTATACGTGCAAGTATCTTCTTATCCGCATATACATCTGCAATATCAGACAGATATACATCCGCTTTGTTAGTCTTCGTAAGCTGTCTTAACTTAAGATATACTGTCTTTGACATGTTATTCCTCCATTTAAGGCCAAAGCCTGATATATGAAGTATTAACAGTTTTATCTATATATACACATATTTTTTCATTTTCTTTACATGAGATTATTTCTCATTTTCACAAGTATTTTTTTCTCAAGACGTGATACCTGTACCTGTGATATTCCAAGTATGTCAGCAACCTGTGTCTGTGTATAATCATCAAAATATCTCATTTTTATGATTTTCTGCTCTCTTTCGCTAAGTTCTGCTATAAGCTCTCTTACAACAACATTGTCAACAACTCTGTCACTATAATTATCCTTCCCCTCAAGCTTATCTAAAAGACATATCTCGTTGCCATCCTTCTGATACACAGTCTTATATATGGATTCCACCGTCTCATTAGCACCGAGTGTAACTATTATATCTTCTATCCCTATACCTGTCTCTTCTGATATCTCTTCTAAGGTCGGCTCTCTGTTTAATACAGTCTTAAGCTTTTCTGATGCCAGCATACATTTATAGCTGTTTTCTTTAATGCTGCGGCTCACTTTTATTATTCCATCATCTCTAAGGAATCTTTTTATTTCACCTGTAATCATAGGTACGGCATAAGTTGAAAACCTTACATCATATTCCATATTAAAATTATCCACTGCCTTTATAAGACCTATGCAGCCTATCTGAAATAAATCCTCTGTCTCAACACCTCTTCCTTTAAATCTCTGGATTATGCTCCATATAAGACCGCTGTTCTCAATAATCAGCTGTTCTCTTGCCTGCTTATCATCATTGTGTGCTTTCATAATCAGCTCTTTAGTGTGATCACAAGCATGCACATCCATTCTATCTGCTACTATCTCCTATCTTTTTCTTCATAATAATGGTTGTCCCCTTCTGCACTTTAGACTGCACTTCAAGTTCATCCATAAATGCTTCCATAAAAGAAAATCCCATACCCGAGCGTTCAAGCTCAGGCTTTGTTGTAAACAACGGCTCCATAGCCCTATGTATATTCTCTATTCCAACACCCTCATCCTTTATCTTAATAGTGACCTCATTATCCTTTGCACCAAGTATCATATATACTTTTCCCTCTCTGCCCTCATATCCGTGGACTATACTGTTTGTTACTGCCTCCGACACAGCAGTTTTTATATCAGATATCTCTTCTAGTGTAGGATCCAGTTTTGTAACAAACGCTGCAGCAGCCACCCTTGCAAAGCTTTCATTTTCTGACTTTGCATCAAATATTATCTCCACATTATTTTCATACATCTTATACATCCCTCCTGTTTTCTTTTTTCACTGCATCCATCAGATTGTCATATATATATACGATTTTATGAAGTCCCGATATAAGAAGTATCCTTTTAATACTCTCATCAGCTCCAACAACAGATATATCACCTTTATCCCTTATTTTCTTATAACGCCCCATAATAAGTCCTATTCCTGCACTATCCATAAACCCCACCTTGGAAAAGTCTATTATAATCCTGTTAACTCCTCTCTCATCAATTATGTCATCAATCACCTCTCTCATCTCATCTGCAAGATGATGGTCAAGCTCTGCATTCAGGCTTATGATAAGATTCTTCCTGCTTACCATATAAATATAGTCTGTCCTTTTCATTTCTTCTGATAACTCATCCTCCTGGCAAGACAATATATTATCTTCCATAATCCACATCCTCCTATCTTCTTCTACCCATAACTCCCTGTTTATTTTTCCTTGTTCTGGCAACAAAAATACCCCCTGACGGTTATTAAAATCGTCAGAGGGCTATCTTTAGTCAGTTAATCAATGTGATGACACATAATCATTAGCTTCTTTATAATATCCACTTGTCTTAAAGTCATTAACTATATATCCATAGTACTTCTTTGCATTGTCTGTCTGTGATAGCGCAACATAACATTTAGCCGCATAATAAGCAGCATTAACGTTAGTTGAATCACACTTGAACGCCTTAACATAATCCTGGACTGCTGAGGCATAATCCGACTTAGCATATGCTGTCTGCGCTTTGTTGTAGAACTCAGAAGCAGCCGATGCAAATGTTGCACCTGATATAGTATTATACAGGGATTTAGCTGAATCAGATGGAAGCGCACTTACATCTATATCCACTATCTTCTCTGCTGCCGCTGTACGGTTATTTGCTATATATTCATTAGCAGCTTCTATAACTGATATCAGAAGCTTGTTACCGCCTTCTGTGCCATTTACCTTACTTAACTGTTCCTGGAGTGCTTCTTTGTCTGCCTTAACTGTCTTAAGCTCATTTTCCAGACTATTAAGCTCTACATTACCTGATGACAGCTTCTCGCTATAATCAGCCAGGTTTCTGTTATACTCTTCTGTTATGCCTTTATATCTTGATGGCATAACAAGGAACCATATAAGTGCTGCACCAATAACAATACCAACAAGAACATTGATAATAGTAATAGCACCATTGCTTGGTTCTTTATAAGATGACCTTGGAAGTATAACATCATTACCGTTAAGAGGCTTACTTTCCTCTTCCTTAACCTTTTTTCTTGGCAGGAAGCTTCCAGAAGCATCATTGTCCTTAGCTGTCTGTACCTGGTTTATTTCATCCATGTACTTACATGCCAGTGTATTGTTTTTATCTATATGGAGTACTGCATTAAGAAGCTTTTTAGCTCTTGAATACTCGTTATCCTTAATATATATAACTGCTAAAAGAAGATGTGCCTTAACAAAATGTGGATTAGCTGCAACTATTTTTTTCAGCTGTATAACAGCCATGTCATAATTCTTATCCTTGGCATAATTAAGGGATATATTAAACTTCTTAATAGCATTCGTAACAGCCTCGAACTTATTCTGGTTAGACTGTATCTTTCTGATATAACTATCAGCAACATTATCCTCAGGTGCAAGATTCTTACTCATCACCCACTGTGAAAGTGCTTCAACCACTTCACCCATCTCACAATATATAAGACCAAGAAGGTTTCTTGCATTGATATTATACTTGTTTATCATAAGACTTACTTTAAGTGTCTCAATAGCACCAGAAAGATCTCTTACTCTTGCCTTTTCCAGTCCCTTGTTATAGTATATATCTGAGACCATAGCTGTTTTCTTATATATAGAAACGTCTGTCTGGCATTTAGGACATATGTCATTCGCTGACAGAACGCTACCGCATTTGTAACATCTCATAATTATTTCTCACTCTTTCCATCGATAATCTTAGTTATTAAGTCTGTAATATCAGGAACATCGTTATTGTATATAGCATCTTCTGCATCTTCAACCTCAAGACTAGGCTGAAATTTTTTAATCTCTTCATCAAAATCCAACATATTTATTCTCCTATCTGTGAATTCGTGTAATATCCATAATAATACGTTACTGCTAAGACCTTACTGGCTTATGATGGCACTCTTTATATCTGCAACAAGATAAAGTGAACCTGCACAAAACACCATATTCTCATCTTTAAGAGCGTTGACTGCAGCTGCTGCATTATCATATACTTCTATATCCATATCTGTATGCCTGTTAAATGCCTCTTTTATATACTGCCTGTCAAGCTGTCTTTTTCCACCAGTAACAGTAACTGCTATTCTGTCAAATGCTTTAGATGAACATAAAATCCCTATCATCTCCTCAAAGTTCTTATCACTCACAACCGAGAAAAGAAGTGCTGCCTTTTTACCAGATGATCCATACATAGCATCAACTGACTGGACAAATCTTCTTATACCATGAGGGTTATGTGCACCATCCACATATATATTATCAGTTACCTTTTCCATACGCCCCTGCCAGCTGTTATAAGCAAGTGCTGTTTTCATATTCTCATCATGCAGCCCTACCCCATACGTACTTTTTAACACTGCACATACAGTAAGTGCCAGGGCTGCATTCTCAACCTGATACAAGGCAGGCGTTTCCAGATGAAAACAATCATTACTATAATACTCATTATCAATTAAAAAATCAATACAACCATTTAAGTTTTTAACTATTGTATACTGCTGTGGGGTAACGCCATATGAAAAACTTTTCATCATATCCGCCTTCTGCTTTATAACCCCTGTAACCACAGCTTCATTATCTGTATACACAACCGGAACACCATGTTTTATGATTCCTGCCTTTTCTCCTGCTATTTTTTCAAGTGTATCGCCAAGAATCGCTGTATGTTCAAGACCTATTGCTGTTATTACAGAGCATATAGGTCTTTCTACTGCATTAGTAGCATCAAGTTTTCCACCAAGCCCTGTCTCTAAGACAACGTAGTCCACATTCTGCTCCTTGAAATATAACATAGCTATCCCGAAAAAAAAGTCAAAATATGCAAGTCCTGCATTATTCATACCTGCAGCAGCATATATCTTATTAAAATATTGTATAAAATCCTCTTCTGATATGAGTTCTCTGTTAATCTGTATACGTTCCCTTATAGTATTAAGATGTGGAGATGTAAAAAGTCCTACCTTATATCCTTCATTCCTTAAACAGCTTTCTATATAAGAGCATACTGAGCCCTTGCCGTTAGTACCTGCTACATGTATTACTTTAAGTTCCTTTTCAGGATTTCCTATTATATTTAGCAGCTTTCTTCCTCTTTCAACTCCAGTTCCTTCATTGAACTGGCCCAGAGAATCAAGATATCTGCATATTTCGTTATAATCCATGATGTTTTACCTTCTGTATCCTTCCCTGTACTATATTGCATACCTTAGATATATCTTATTTATTTTGCGCATAACTTATTTATTTTACACATAATTATCTTTTATTATAAATATCTCACTCTATAACATCCTCTAGTATATCTTCGCTGCATTTTATTATCAGCGGTTTTTTATCTCCTGTATACACATACAGCCTGTCCTCTTTTAAATATACCTTCCAGTCCCTGCTATCATGTACTTCTTTTAACATAGCTTCTATTGTAACTATCTGGCTTCTTGTATAGTTCATCGCAACATGCAAAAACAGTCCATCACCAAAATGAAACTTATAATAATATGCATTCCACAGTCTTTTTAAGTTATTCTTCCTTATATCTGTCTGTGTCTTATATTCTGCCCTGAGCTCCTGCCCTTCCTTTTCCTGTAACTCTAATCTGTCCTGTGCTATAATGACCTGATTACTTAATTCATCTTTCTTTCTTTTCTTTAGCTCACTATCCTCTAATCCCCTGTCTAACTGGCGTTTTACATCATTAACCCTGGCATAATAACTTTTAGTTTCGGCTTCTGTGTGTCCACCATTTATATATTCATCTTTCTTTAGTTCAAGCTCACTAAACTCAAGTGAAACTTTTGTATAATTCTCAGATGCAGCATCTGCACGCTTATCAGCTTCCTCTAACTGCTTCTTTTTAGTCTCAAGTTCCTTTATACACCTTGCCTTTTTTTCGTCAAGCCCGCTTATCTGCTTTGCAAGTGCCTGATATTCCTTCTCATCATTGTCTGCCTTTACTCTGTCACTATCAGCAACATATGATGGCATAAGCTCATCTGCTGCATATAAAGGTCTGTCATACTTCTTAACCGCAACACTTATAAGCCTTGCAAGCTGGAATACTGATATTCTGTTAAAATATCTTAAAGCCTGATACATTGTCTTTATCTCAACAGACTTATAATCAAAGGCTTCTATTCCAAAACAATCTATTACAAGCTTCAGCTTCGTAGGTGACTTCTGCTTTCTTAAGCACTTAAGAACTCCCATGCCATTAAACGCATCCGGCATAAGCTCCTTATGTACCACTCTTTTAGTTTCTATATCAGCCATACCTATAGCCTTATCCATAATCGGCGACCACTCCTTAAGCTGGTCAGGTGTCATATTCTTAAGACTCTGCATAAGATTATCCATAAATGCCTCATTATACTTATCAGTTATAATACGCATTTTATGTGCTGGTGCCATATACTGGCTTATAGAATATCCACTACCTGCTGTATCTATAACTAGTATTGAAAGCTTCTCTCTGCCTTCCTGCGTATTTATATCTATCTGCTGTGATAATGATACAAGCTCCATAAGTTTAATATCCATAAGCTTAAGAAGCTGTTCTCTTTTTACGGGCTTAAGCTCAGTCAGCCTTCCTTCAACCATATCTGATACTTTTTTATAGTCATAACCCATCTTTAACTTATCTGTAAATATCTGCGCTAATGAACTTGCAGCCTCTGCCATTCCAGATAACAGTCTTGATCCTGTTTCCTTTGCAGCACTCATAAGTGTAACACAGTCAAAAAAGGCAAGCTGAAGCCTTATATCATCATCTGACAACTGGTTAATTAGAGTGAATATATCTATCATAAAAGCCTCCCTTATGTTTTTTAATTTACAGGAACTGTAACTACACAAAATATCTTCTATATCTTATATATGTTCTTTTATTATATGATGTAATAAACAAAAGGTCAAAAAGTCTGTAGTTTTTTATGTGTTTTTTATGTGTCATTCTTTAGAAACGTGTGCCGCCAGGCGCACCATTCCAAAAAGAGCTGCCAGCCATACGGCTTAGCAGCTCTGTTTATTTATATTTATTAAATTAGTTATGGGGTAATTAGCAAACACCCTGAGCGAGCATTGCATTAACAACCTTCTCGAAACCAGCGATATTAGCACCAGCTACATAGTCTGTCTTTCCACCAACTGTCATGTCATATCTCTTAGCAGCATCTGAAATGTTAGCGTAGATTGTTTCCATGATTCCCTTAAGCTTTCCATCAACTTCTTCGAATGTCCATGAAAGTCTCTCTGAGTTCTGGCTCATCTCAAGAGCAGATGTAGCAACACCACCAGCGTTAGCAGCCTTACCACCTACGAAGAGAACTCCATTCTCCTGAAGGTACTTAGTAGCTTCTAATGTTGTAGGCATGTTAGCACCCTCTGTTACAGATACAACACCATTAGCAACGAGCATCTTAGCATCCTCGATGTCTAACTCATTCTGTGTAGCGCATGGAAGAGCAAGGTCTACCTTGTACTGCCATACTCCGTGCTCACCATTCTGCTTAGCAAAGTACTGAGCTGATGGCTTAGCAGCAGCATATTCTGTAAGACGTGCTCTCTTAACTTCCTTAACTTCCTTAAGAAGTGCAACATCAATTCCTTCTGGATCATAAATCCAGCCTGTTGAGTCTGAGCATGTAACAACCTTAACACCTAACTGCTGTGCCTTCTGGATAGCATAGATAGCAACATTACCTGAACCAGATACAGCTGCTGTCTTGCCCTCAAGTGACATTCCATTGTCTTTCCATAAAGCATTAGTAAGGTATAATAAACCATATCCTGTAGCTTCTGTTCTTGCAAGTGATCCACCATATGTAAGTCCCTTACCTGTAAGTACACCTTCAAATGTACCACGGATTCTCTTGTACTGACCGAACATGAAACCAATCTCTCTTGCGCCTGTTCCGATATCTCCAGCTGGAACATCGACATCAGCGCCGATATATTTGTAAAGTTCTGTCATAAAGCTCTGGCAGAATGCCATGATTTCTCTGTCTGACTTGCCCTTAGGATCAAAATCAGAACCACCCTTGCCACCACCGATTGGAAGAGTTGTGAGTGAGTTCTTGAATACCTGTTCGAAACCTAAGAACTTGATGATGCCTAAGTTTACTGAAGGATGTAATCTTAAACCACCCTTGTATGGTCCAATAGCGTTATTGAACTGTACACGGAAACCTCTGTTTACCTGTACCTGTCCCTTGTCATCTACCCAAGGAACTCTGAACATGATCTGACGATCTGGCTCTGTAATTCTTTCAAGAACAGCGTTCTTTCTGTAAACTTCCTCGTTAGCCTCAACGACTGGTCTTAAAGACTCAAGAACCTCTGTTACAGCCTGTAAAAATTCTGGCTGATCTGCATTTTTCTTAGAAACTAATTCTAATACTTCATCAACATATCCCATAACCGTATAACTCCTTTTAATTAATATTCGTACGCTTTAGTACGTTACCCAGATAATATTATATAAACACGACTTAATTTTTGCAAGTTTTTTATATGTTTGGCATAATAAAATTGTACATTTTTGAATATTATTAAGTTAAATTAGGCTAACTATTAATTTTAACTTATTTTATCTTTATATTATTAAGCATTTTTAAGTAAATAATCATTCATTTTTCTTATATAGTTTAATCATTGTTCCGCCTTTGATTCATCATTAAGGCTCATTCAGAAAATAATACATTTTACACACTTTTTTTATAGCTATTTTATTTATTTTTTTTCTTATATATGGTATATTATATTTTGTATGTCATTCTTTTTTCATACTTTTTTAACACAATTGTTACATTTGACAAAATACTATCGAAGATACTCTCTTACTGCTATGTTAAGAGGAACGATATGTATACACATATCGGATATACTTCGTGGATTTCAGGAGGTTTTATGTCGGGTTTTATGTCAGGAATTATTGACAGGGTAAAAGGGGATATGCATTATCTCTTCAAGAAGGGAACTGACCTTACAGAAGGTGAAAAGAAACGTAAGCTAAGAGCCTGGTCTACTGTTATAGGAATTGTACTGGTGATTGTACAGCTTGTGTTTACTGTTCTTACATTATTAAAGCTATACAAGCTGGATATACTTCCACTTAAGTATGCAATTATCTTAGATGTCATACTTGTTATTATAGCAATATATAACTTTGCTTCACAGTTTACTAAAACACATATCATAGGTAAGATACTTGCTGTGTTGTTATCTGGTGTCTTATTATATACATTTTTATTTACTTCAAAGGTTGATGAAACACTCAACAAAATAAGTAATGTCAAAACAACTACAGATATTGTTGATGTTGTTGTTTTAAAGAATGATAAAGCAGCTTCCATAAAAGATGCCATAGGCTACACCTTTGGATATAACTCAACTGCCAATTCAGATGACAACAAAGATGCTATAAAGAGGATTAATTACGATAATACTGCTGCTATCAAAACTAAAGAATATCAGGTATGGCTTGATATGTTTGATGCACTTAACAGTGGTACTGATATACAGGCTGTTATTATCAATGATGATTCCCTGCAGATGTTGTATGAAGAAAACGAAGATTTAAAAGATTCTATAAAGATTATTGGAACGATAAAGCTCACAAGAAAGATTGAACTCAGCGCTTCTGACAAAAAAGTAAACGAAGAACCTTTCATTATATATATATCAGGAAACGATGAAGAAGGTGAGATTAAGACAATAGGCCGTAGTGATGTAAATGTGTTATGTGTTGTTAATCCTGTTTCAAGACAGATACTTCTTATAACAACGCCAAGAGATGCTTATGTATATATGGAAAATCTTAACGAAGGCATGAAAGGTATGGATAAGCTTACTCACGCAGGTATGTGGGGAATAGATTACTCTATGGCAACTCTTAACCGACTTTACGAATGTAATATAGACTATAGTGTCAAGGTTAACTTTACCGGCTGTGTAGCTGTAGTAGATGCCCTTGGTGGTGTAACTATCAACTCTGATGTTGATTTTGAGAACGGATGGGAAGCTGCTCCTGAAACATATCACTTCGTTGTAGGTGAGAACGAATGTAACGGGGAACAGACTCTTGCCTTCTGCCGTGAAAGAAAGGCTTTCCTTGATGGTGATTACCAGAGAGGCCGCAACCAGTTATCTGCACTTACAGCTGTTATAAAAAAGCTTACTTCACCTGCTATTCTTACTAAGTACAGCTCTATACTTGATTCTGTAGGTAACATGATTCTTACAAGTATGCCTACATCTGATATAACAGCCCTTGTAAAAGGACAGCTTGCAGATACAAGAGAATGGAATGTGCAGAAATTCAGTGTAGGAGCTGAACCTGATTCACTTCCTAGCTTATGGTTAGGACATAATGCTTCTATGTCAAAACTATATACTGGTGATGTAGAGATGGCAAAGAAGCTTATAGATAAGATTGAGAATGGAGATGTATTCAATGTAGATGAATACTATGAAGCTGAGGTAAAGAATATACCAAACTATAATTCTTTTTATAAGCTAAATGGTATTTCTTCTAACAGCAGCTCTAGCAGCAGCAATACTACAAAAACCACTTCTGCTGTTAAAGAAACACAGCCTGCTACGACAAGACGAAGTGTTAAATCTACTGCTGCCACAGAGGAAGAAATAGCAAATACAAAGGCAACAGAACCTGCTACCGTAAAACCTACCGTTGCTACTGAGGCTACTGCTGCTCCAACACAGAAAACAACAGAAGCAACTGCAGCTACAACTACTGCTGCCGCTGCTGAGGCTCCAAAGGCTGAAGCTGGTAATATAAGCGATGTTGAGCGTACTGCTCCTTAAGATTTTTCTTTTATAATTAATTTATAACAAAAAAGTGGCAGCTGTGATATGTATCATACAAGACATATCACAGCTGCCACTTTTTTATTTTTATTACTTTTGGGCATGTTCGCCATACTTACCATAATACTTACCATAGTACTTGCCATAGTACTTATTATCATCCATATCAACCTTGTTAAGAACAACTCCAAGTAACTTGCAGTCTGTCTTTTTTATCTGCTCAAGCCCTTTCTGTGCATATTTATAGCTGACACTGTTAGATGCCATAACATATGCAACACCATCACATTCCTGTGCAACGATTGCACTGTCTATAACACTTCCGATTGGAGGTGTATCTATTATTATGTAATCATACAGATCTCTTAAGACCTTTATAAGTGTCTTGAACACCTTGTTACCAAGAAGCTCTGTAGGATTCGGTGGCACAGGTCCTGAGAATACCACATTAAAGTTCTCAACATTCGTTGCATACATAACTTCCTCAAACTTGTTTATTCCTGATAAAAAGTGAGTAAGCCCCTTAACAGATGTATTAATCTTATATCGTCCAACAAGTACAGATTTTCTTAAATCTGCATCTATGAATATAACCTTCTTGCCTGCTTCTGCCAAAGATACTGCCAGGTTAAAGGACACTGTTGACTTGCCTTCACCCGGTGTTGTGCTTGTAAGCATGATAACTTTTACATCAGAGCCGCATAGCTGTATGTTAGTTCTTAAGTTCTTATATGCTTCGTTAGCTCTGTAATCAAGCTTTCTTAATCGTTCTATGTTAATCGTCTGCATATCTTTTACACTCCTGTTTACTTGCTTCTTTTCTTCTTTGTCTTTCTAGACTTTTTATTCTTTCCCAGACCATCATCCATCTCTTCTGATATAGGAATAACTGCAAGTGTGCTAAGATCAAAATACTTCTCAACATCTTCAGTAGTTTTAACCGTATCATCTAACATTGACCTGATTATTATAACGGCACATGATAACACTATACCTAACGCTAAACCTATAAGTGTCCATTTCTGTACTGTATCAACTGCCGGTTCTTCTGACAGTGAACCTTCTTCGATAACATTAACCTGCTCTATCTTCATGATATCGCATATCTTCTTTGATGAAACCTGCGCCACCTTATCAGCTATATCCTTTGCTCTTTTAGGATCATCACTTGTGACTGTTATCTGAAGTACTCTGGTATCTGATGGTGTATCCACAGATATAGTTGACGCCAGCTCAGAGGCTTTCATGTTAAGCCCAAGCTCTTTAATAACCTGATTCATAACTGGTGCGCTTGTAACAAGTATCTGATAATCTTTTGTAAGCTGTGTTGAGAGCTGTACATCCGACAATGTAGTTGCGCTGTCGTTTGCTCTGTTAAGGACATATAGCTTAGTTTCTGATTCATACTTAGGTGTTATAAGAAACTTAGAAACAAGAAAACCTGCAAGTCCGACTATAATACCTGTTGCAATAATCAACAATATCTTTTCCCATAATATTGATAATATATGTCCTATATCAATCTCAACTTCATCATTCTGAACATTATCTTTACCCATTTGCTGCATTCTCCATATCTAATATATATCTTTTTATTATATCGGCCACTCCTGCATCATCATTAGAAGGTGCAATATAGTCTGCATATTTTTTTACCTCAGGATATGCATTTTCCATAACAGCTGATAAGCCCGCTATCTTTAACATCGGTATATCGTTCATGCCATCTCCACATGCTATAAGCTCAGCTTCTGTTATATCAAGCTTTGCAAGCAGCTCCTTCAGCGAATTATCTTTAGCCACACCATATGGAACAACTTCAAGAAAATAATCCTCTGAATAGAAGGCATCTATCACTCCATGATATTTTGAAAGCAGTGCCTCCTGTACAGGAATAAGCTTCTCGTGTTTTCCAACTACTAGAAACTTAGACACAGGATAGCTTACATAAGCTTTCAGGTTATCTGTTTTTATGATTGCAGCTGCATTACAGAATGCTTCCTTTAAAACATATTCGTCTGTATCACTCTCTGATACAATCTTTCCATCTGAATAAGTTAATGCATATACATCGTTATCTTTTGCAAAATCACATATATCATCTATACACTCTTTTGGCAGTTGATGGCTTACTATAGTCTCTCCTGTCACACAGTCCACTATCTTTCCACCATTATATGCAAGTATATATCCTCCTTTATCAGGAAGCTTTAATTCATCTGCTATAGGTGTTATTCCAAAAAGCGGTCTTCCAGATGCAAGTATAACCTTTACACCCATATCTATCGCTTTATCTACTGCTTCTATATTCTTAGCAGGTAATTTTTTATTATGATCTGTAAGTGTTCCATCAAGATCAAGTGCTATTGCTTTGTACTTCATAACTTCTCCATCATACTGTCTTTGTATTTTTACCAATAGAAACTTTAACATATAAATGTATGAATTACAACTTATTAATTAATTCTCATCTGGTCAAAAGCACCTGATATGTCAAGCATACCATAACCAGCTGTTACATTTGGATATTGCTCACTGTTCTGCCTTTTAGCGCCTCTTATCAGGTATGATTTAATCTCCGTATTTCCTATTACCTCCCTGTTTTTATTAGTCACACCCCAGCTTAAAAAAAGTGCGGCCGCTCCTGCTGCATGTGCGGCTGCTATACTTGTTCCCGACATTCTTTTATAGCCTTTTACGCCTCCAACACCATATACATCGACACCCGGTGCCACTATATCTGGTTTTACCCTGCTATCAGCTGTATATCCCCTGCTGCTGTTTATATCACTTCCACCAGTATTATGATTATATGCTCCAACTGTTATTACCCTTGCAGCACAGGCTGGCTCTACTAATGTTATATCAACATCAGATTCAAGAAAATACGCATCTGAGGCACTAAGAAACCTGGGTGTTATCCACGCATTAAAATATCCTGGCAGGTTTGTAAGACTATAAACAAGTACTTTCCATACTCCCTCCGCAGGACTTTCAAATCTCATAAATATTATTTCCTGGCCTGCGACACTTTCTGTTATCTGATAATCAACATATATTCTTGAATTCTCAAGTAAAAAGGCATATTCACTGCTCATCCCTATTCTTGCTGGTATACGGGGTATAATCTCGCCCGTTGGCGAGACTATGGATACAGAAAGAACATCCAGGCTTTTTGCCCATATTTCTATAACAAAACCCTTTCCTCTTTTATCTACATTAATCTCCATAGTTTTGCTATCTGCTGCTATACCTGCATAACCACTAAAATGTGTTCTGCTTACAGCCTCATTTCCTGCCGGAACAACAACGCATGTATTCGTAAGCTTTGTATATGCATCAAAAACATCTGCAAGTGGTGTTGCTCCTGTTCTTGAACCAGAACCGCTCCCAACACCTGATATTATAACAAGCGGCTTATTTCTTCTCTGTGCATAATCCTTTAGAAATGTTGCTGCAAGCATTATATCGCTTTCCTGAAAAGCTGGCACATCATCTTTTATATAAAAATAATCCCTTAAATATCTTTTGGCACCTTTAAGCTTAACACATACTATATCTGCCTCTGGTGCAACACCTATATAGCCGTCAGTATATGATGAAGCTGCTATCCCCGCCATAAAAGTACCATGTCCGTTAGTATCCTGGCTTTTGACGTGGCTATATGGATCTTCTCCGGCTTCATAAGCCCGTATGGCAGTATTTATAGCAGCGGCTTCATACACTCTTCCATAGCTTACAAGACTTGAAGCCTCATATTCGGCTGTCTGGTCCCATATAGCCAGTATTCTTGTATTGCCAGAGCTGTCCTTAAAGTTATCTCTTAAGTAATCTATTCCTGTATCAATAAAGCCTATGATAACGTCCTGGCCTCTTGCATTAAGAAAAGGCTGGCTTGTTATATTAACTGCACCAGTTTCTTCCATACTTGATATATCAGCACCTAAAACAGCCTGTCTGTCAGACAGCTCCATAAGTCCATATATCTTAGGTATTGTATAGTATCCTAAAGAGCTTATATTTAATTCCCTGTTTTCTGACAGCCTGCTATGCATTATAATCCACTGTTCATCAACCTGCTGGATGCATACATCAGGATTGTTTTCAAATATTTTACTGACTATCGGAATATTGACAACTATGTAATCATAGATATCCTCATCCATAATCATCTTACTACACTCTGACATATAAAAATAATGTCCTTAAAGATATTCTTCAAGGACATTATATGTTTAATAATAATAAGATATGATTACATACCTGGAAGTGCTTCCTGTCCACGCATCATTATAACAGGTACACCCTTGTTGTTAATATAATCCTCTGTTATAAGCACAGAACCTATATTATCATCCTTAGGTATCTCATACATTATATCCAGCATATACTCTTCAATGATTGAACGCAGGGCTCTTGCTCCTGTTTTCTTCTCCATCGCTTTCTTAGCGATAGCTGAAAGTGCGCTATCATCAAACTCAAGACTTACCTCATCAAGCTCAAGAAGCTTCTGATACTGCTTAAGTATGGCATTCTTAGGCTCTTTCATAATCTTTACAAGCATATCCTCTGTAAGTCCATCAAGCGAGAATACGATAGGAAGTCTTCCTAAAAATTCTGGTATCATTCCAAACTCTCTTAAATCCTCTAACTCAACCTTTGATAATATGTTGCTGTCATTATCATACTTATCCTTAAGGTCTGCATTAAAGCCTATGGATGACTGTTTATTAAGCCTTGCCTTTATTATGCTTTCAAGCTCCGGAAAAGCTCCTCCACATATAAACAATATATTTCTTGTATTAACAGTAACCTGTGGAACCATGGCATTCTTGCTTGTTGCACCTACTGGAACCTCCACATCACTTCCCTCTAAGAGCTTAAGCATTCCCTGCTGTACTGATTCTCCACTTACATCCCTGCTTCTTGTTTCCTTCTTCTTGGCTATCTTATCGATTTCATCTATAAAGATGATGCCTCTTTCAGCCTTTTCAACGTCATTATCTGCCGCTGCTAGAAGCTTCGATACTACGCTTTCTATATCATCACCTATATATCCTGCTTCTGTAAGAGAAGTAGCATCAGTAATAGCAAGTGGCACCTGAAGGAGTCTTGCAAGTGTCTTTACAAGATACGTCTTACCACTACCTGTAGGTCCTATCATAAGCATGTTGGACTTTTCTATCTCTATGTCATCCATGGTATTTGTTGCTACACGTTTATAATGATTGTATACAGCAACTGACATGACCTTCTTGGCATGCTCCTGTCCTATAACATACTCATCAAGCATACGCTTGATTTCATGTGGTGCAGGAAGCTTTTTAGGATCAAGCTTTTCTTCTTTCTTATCTTTATTATTTTCTTTGCTTTCCTCCTTCTTTTTCTTAACCTTCTGCTTATCTGACATATTATTTCCCATCATATTGAAACCACCAAACATCCCCATGTTAGGCATGTTTGGGATTCCTTTCATAAGCTCGTTATAATCTATGTCGTTGTTGTTTATTGCATCAAAGGTCTTTTGCATGCAATCAGGGCAGACATACAATCCACCTGGCATGCTTATCATCTTGCCTGCTTTAGATTCTGTCCTTCTGCATACATAGCATACCTTTTCATATTCATCGTTATTATTATTATTATTATCACTCATATATTCCTCTATTCCGCATCAGAGGAGTTATCAGCTTTTCTTACCTAATGTAACCTCTGTGCTCTTTAGTACATATTCACTACCCTCAAGATGATAGTAATCAATCTTTACTTTTTCGCCAGCTGCATAGTACTGCAGTGTTGACTGCAGACCTGACATAGTAGTTATAGTCTGGTCATCAAAGCCTACTATAATATCATAAGCTGAAAGTCCTGCCTTCTCTGCTGCTGAACCTGATGCAACTGTTCTTATCATAATACCCTGTGGGTATCCATACATAGATGCATATGTGCTTGTAACATCTATTGCTGCGACTCCAAGATATCCTGCATTATCTGATGATACCTTCTGTCTTGTCTGTTTGCTCATAAGTGAACTTATAAGATCCTTTACGTTTGATACTGGTATTGAATATGCCATGCCTTCGACACCATCACTTGATGTCTTGGCAAAATTAATTGCTATAACTTTACCACTTGCGTTAAGAAGTGCTCCACCACTGTTACCAGAATTAATAGCTGCATCTGTCATAATAAGACCTGAAAATGTTACATTGTTAACTGTGATAGATCTGTCTAATGCACTTATAATACCTGTTGTAACTGACTGTCCTTCACCAAGTGCGTTACCTATAGCAACAACCTGCTGACCTACTGTAATTGTATCAGAATCTGCAAGTTCTGCAATAGCTATTTTACTAAGTGTGTCAGAAGGTATATCTGATAAAGACACTGCAACTACTGCTATATCCTGATCAGATTTAGACCCCTTTACTGTTGCATTAACTGACTGATTGTCTATAAATACACATTTAAGATTGGAAACTTTGTCAACAACATGCGCATTAGTTACCATAAGGAGCTCTGTATCATTCTTACCAACTATAATACCTGTTCCGCTTGTTGATGCCTCATACTGCTGCTGTCCACCCCAGTTAAATATTGAAGATGAACTGCTTGTCACTGATGTTGTACCATTAAGTGCAACCATGGCTGGAAGTGCCGCAGATGCTACACTTTCCACATTCATTGCTGATGTTGACAGATTGGCATCTCCCAAGGTATTTAACTGGTCTGTTGTAGTTCCTATATTACTTGAAACAGTCGATATCGTATAGTTTCTGTTATCAGAACCACCAAGATACTTTTTCTCAAGCTTATAAGTTCCATACATAGCTGAACCGGCAACAACACCGAATATAGCTGCTGATAAAACTATGCTTAAAAACTTCTTAGGCCATGTAGTCTTTGTGGCACTATGTCCATCCAAAAACCGGTTATGCTTCTTCTGTTTCTTCTGATGCTCATCTGCTGTCTGGCTGTTGTTTGTACTATTACCAGCTACATATGAGTATCTGTAAGTTGACTGGCTATCTGTATCTGTGTTGTTTGCATTATTTGTATTGCTGTATTGTGCATATCCAGTATTCTGATTGAATCCATTATTCTGATTAAATTCAGTATTCTGACTGCTTCCAGTATTCTGACTGTTTCCAGCACCTTGATTATATCCGTCTGTATTCTGGCTATAGCCTGAGTTCTGGTTATATCCTGTATTTTCGTTATTGCCTGTATTTTCGTTATTGCCTGTATTTTCGTTATTGCCTGTACCCTGAGTATTATAAGAATTATTATTCTCATAATTGTTTTCTTCATTATTATACATATCCAACACTCCTTTTTGTAGTTTTCTATAGAAAATGTGGTCATATATATTTTACCTGTATATGAAATATAAAATGAACACATTTCGTTTTCATACGTTTAGTATATTCACGAAATGTGTTCATATTGTGTTTTACTTGTTAAGAAAATCTGAACTATCATTTATTCTTTAAGTGATTCCTTAAAACTTTCTGATACAGCCTTAAGTGCTTCCTCTTCATCACTTCCATCGGCTGTAAGTGTTATCTCTTCACCACATTTGACACCTGATGCAAGTATTGAAATAACACTTTTTGCATTAGCTGTCTTACCCTCACCATACTTAAAAGATATATCAGACTTATACTTAACAGCTTCATTACACATTGCTCCGGCTGGGCGAAGATGTATTCCAAGCTGACTGGTTATTAAAATATTCTCACTTACCATAACAATCCTCATTTCTATGCATATCTTTACGCATTTAATTAAACTTATATATGTGTACTATCTTGTAGTTGTCTGTTGTGTCTGGCTGCTGCTATTGTCAACTGTTGTTTCCTGCTGTTTAGCAGACAACGTAAGCTTCACTGAGCTGTTTCCTGAAACACTGCAGCCATCTGGCACACTCACACTTACATCTACACTATGTGTTCCAGCTGATAGTCCAGCTGCATTAACATTGCATGTTATATCTGTAGCACTGACATTATCTAATATCGTTCCTGTTCCGGATATTATAACATCTATACCTGTTCCTTCAATCACAGCATTATACCCTGATGATACGTTTTCAATCTTTATCGCATCTGATGATATGTGAACTGTCTTTGTTGAAGCTTTAGATATCTTTACAGTAACCTGCAGTCTTGAATCAGAAACTATCTTAACACCAGAAGGTACATAGTCTGTCAGCTTGAATGTATACGTCTTATCTTCGCTAAGCCCATCTACCGAAACAGCTGATGAAGGAATAGTTATATTATCTATCTTTGATAATGCCTCCTGCTGTCCGCTTATAACAACCGAGGTCTGGCTAAGACTTGTACCCGTTACAACACAATCCTGTGAAGGTGTTCCACTTGTTTTTACTACAACTGGTACAGTTTTTGTTCTTGCCATCTCTACTATCACATCTGCTGTTTCTGATGACATTTCAAGTTCTTCATTTGCTATTATATTTCCATCTGAATCATACATATTAATGTCTGACTGTGTATTAACCGTTCCTTTTGCACCAGATACATCAACATCAACTCCGACTGAGGCAACCCCTTCAACTAAAGATGTTGGACCTGTCACTTTAATATATGTTGGTGATGTTGTTGTTGATGCAACGGCATATCCATTTGCCGGAGTGCCTGTTGTATTAACATTCACAGCGTATGTGTTTGTATCCCTGTTTTCTATGCTTAACTTAAGAGCTGATGTTCTTGGAACAGCTTCAACGTTATTAAGCACCTGTCCATCTTTGACCACCTGAACCTGTATATCTACATAATCTGTAAATGCAGTAACCTTACTTAAATCAGCTGTTGCAGCTATATCACTTGTCTTAAGATCTGTAACCACACTTTTGGGTCCACTTACTGTAACAGATATCTTACCTCCATCAACAACCTCAAAGGTATAATTCTTTTCAGTAAGACTCTGTGTATTAACAAGCTGGACTGTGATATTACTGAAAGTATAGCTGGTGTTTGGATCATATATATTAACAATGACCGTCCATAATATCACCGCAAATACTGCAGATACGATTTTCAGGCTGAGATTATTAAATATCTTCTCTTTCATGCTTCAACCTGCCCCTCCATATCTTAAATGACTTGACATCTATAGTTCTTCTTCTGATATATTCAAGTTTATTCTTCAGTGAATCAGAATCTATATCATGTATAAGTTCTCCACCAAATGCTACAGATACCTTACCAGTCTCTTCTGATACTATGATGGTAAGGCTATCTGTTGCCTCACTTATACCAACACCTGCCCTGTGTCTTGTTCCAAGTGCTTTGCTAAGATTAACATTATCTGTGAGTGGAAGATAACATGTTGCAGCAACAACCCTGTTCCCTCTGATTATAACAGCTCCATCATGAAGTGGCGTATTATGTTCAAATATATTAATAAGAAGCTGGCTTGTCACTATACCATCTACAGGTATACCAGTCTTTATATACTCTTCAAGCACAATATCCTGCTCTATAACTATAAGTGCACCTGTCTTTACAGCTCCCATCTTATAACAGGCATCTACAATCTCATCTGCTGTCTTAACACTGAAGCGTTCATCTTTATCATTGTTATCTCCAAAGTTAAAGAACCTGAGCATAAAGCGTTTTCGTCCAAGCTGTTCAAGTGCACGCCTTAATTCTGGCTGGAATATAATAACCAGTGCTATAATACCGACACTGATTGTCTTTCCTGCTATCCATAAAATAGTTTTAAGGTTGAGAAGATACGCTACAACCGCAAAAAGAGCCACCACTATTATGCCCTTTAAAAGTGCCCATGCCTTGGTGTTCATAATCCACAACAGAATATTATATAAAACTACTGCAATAATAATAATCTCTATAACATCTGTCCATGTAATCCTTGGTATATATAATTTTGAAAAGTAATTCTGTAACAGATTACCCGATGTTGTCACGTTCTCACCCCTTTTTATATTAAGATGTACGGCTTAAAAATATTCTGCCATTTACTGATGTAAAGGTCAAAATATTCTGCCACTTACTGATTACTTGTCAATAAAGTATATATCATCTTCTTCCTCAGTTGCTGCTGTTGTAGACTTTGACTGTCTTACATCACTTATATCTGAGGCTTTTTTTGTCTTTCTTGCATTTATCTGCTTTACTCTAACATCCTCTCCGGCAACATTTATCTTAGGTACTGCCTTAACATAGTAATAGTATTCATCATCTTCGTACTGTACATACTCTGTTCTTCTGAAATCTACAGCAAAGAATAATATATTACATATATAACCTGCAAGCGCACCTAATATAACACTGATAACTATCAGTATAATATTAAGCCCTGTTTTTAAAAGTATTTCTCCTAATACAACAACTACAAACTGAGCTACACTTCCGATTGCTATAGCATAGCCCCATGCATAATCGATCTTAAGCCTTCTTACTATATATACAATAATAATCGTTACTGCTAAAGCAGCCATAACAAGAAAAAGCTGTTTATTCTTAACAAGACTTTCTATAAGATATGAAACCTGAAGCATACTCTCTGTAAGTGACTTGTTAGTAACTGCTGTTTCATAAACACTTGCTGTATTGATTATATAGTATATGATCACACCAAAAGATACCGGAACAACTGAAATCACAGATGAACACAATCCAACAGCAACAGGTAATACAAAAGGCATCTTAATCCAGCACATAAACACAGTTAATATCAGAAGATATCCTGACTTAGATGCAAACCTGAAATATAAAAGATACATAAGAAGAACAACACAAAGTGCTATAAGTGCGAATTCAACTGATATGGCATACAGATGTGCTACCATAAACAATGATAACATCACGATAGTAAAACCAACCGGTAAAAATGCACATATAACTGATATAAGTATTGCAATAACCGGATTATTCAACTTCTCCATATATCCTATGCTTGCATTCAGCATAATGAATGAAACAAGCGCCACAATAAACTTTAACGCAGGAACAAGATATGTATCATACTTATTATAAAATCTTCTAAACTTTTCTTTAAATTCTAATAATACTGCCATCACTTCCTCCACAATTATCTTTTTTTCTTCTGGCCATTATAAAATCTTTCAAGCTTATTAAGCCTTGAAAAATACTTTTTAAGCCCTTTTCTTGAATTCTCATACTGAAAGCTGTATACAAATCCTGCTGTTATAGCAAATATAACAAGCATAATTATATAGTATATTGCCACCTTTTTTCCAAAAGCAAGATAATCCATTGAATTAATATTCTCGACTAATCCTTCTGCGTTGCATAACACATACATAATAGCAACTATCGCAAAGGCAAGTGTTGTAGTGATCAATGTCTTTAATATCCCAAATGCGACATAATCACCCTTGAAGTATCTGGCTGTCCTTAACATCCTTCTGCCTTCATTTTTCTCATATATAGCCATCTTGGTCATCATTTTAACCTTATTTTCATTAAGCAAAACATTCACCTCATTATAATCTACATAAGTTTTACATAAATATACCATATTTTATCTTAATTGTATATTACTATTTGCGAATGTCCACCTCTTGAAGCTGTGACTATTCTTACTTTTCTGTCTTCTACAGTAAATGTACGGTCCGTTGTTGCAGATACATAATTATTCCATACCTGATTGCAGCTTTCCGGAAGCAGCTGTGCTAACACACCTTTTATTCTTGCATCGAATCCTTCATTTCTCTGCTTGATATATATGATTGAAACATCTGGCTGTGTTATTATCTCCCCATAATATGTACCACCATCTGTGTATACATATACATTGGAATATTCCTGTGTAAAGCCTTCTTTGTTTAACACCTCACCTATATCACTGCTTGTTTTTCCGTCACTTCCTGTGCTGTTGTTATTTTCCTGACTATTACCGCTGTTTGAAGAACCTGATTGATTATTTCCCGGATTGTATGAACTGTTTCCATTGTTTCCTGTATTGTTATTGCTGCCTGTACCTGATAAATTGTTTCCTGTACTGTTACTGTTTTCATGACTACTTCCTGTACCGGCTGAATATCCGCTGTTGTTTCCTGTACTGTTGTATGAATAGCTGCCATTATCATTGTAACTACTTCCTGTACCAGAACCAGAGCCTGCACTGCTTCCTGCCTGTACAGAAGATGATGGCTTAAGAATACTTCCATTACCTGTATATACAGTATAACCATTCTTAGAGCCTGCTGCTGCACTCTCTATTCCTTCTATAGCTATGGCATCTGATACATCACCAACTGTAGCAGTAAGTGCTGCTGTACCTGTTCCTTTGACAGTTACAAGTCCATCCTGTTTAACAGTCATCACATCGTCGTTACTGCTTGTCCATATAAGCGCCTTATCTGTATCTGCTGGTTCTACTATAGCTGCTGCCATAAATGTAGTTCCAACTGGTATAGCAGTATCATCCATAAGTATCTCTACTGTTGTTATCTCTTTAACTGCATTATTATCAGCTTCTGCATCCTGTGGTCTTAGATTTTTCTGTGTAAGAGTCATTCCAACTGTATTTTCTTTACTTTTATTATGTTCTGATATAACACCTGCGGTTATAGCTGCTGCTATGAGAACTAAAACAGCTATACCTGCTATTATGAAAACCAGTGGTTTAACCTTGTAATTCTTTTTATCCTTCATACTTTAACATATCCCTTATTATTATATTTCAAAACTATTCTCATCTGTATATGCATATCGTGGGATTATCATCCCACGATAGTAAGTATAGCATATTTTATTATAATTTGAATTAAAATTTTAAAATAAAGGGATAAACCTTGAACATTACTGTGCTATTCCCGATATTCTTGATATAACACAATTAATCAGATATATTAGTATATATATTGTAACTATAGTAGCACCAACCGGTGTTGATGCAAATATTGATATTACAATACCAAGTACAGCACCAAGTACTGACAATACAGCAGCATATATTATTACAAGCTTAAAGCTTTTCATGATACGCATGGCCGATAATGCAGGAAATACAAGCAATGCTGTTATAAGAAGAGAGCCTACAAGATTCATCGCAAGAACAATAATAACTGCTGTTATAACTGCAATCACCATATTATAAAAGCCTGTATTTTTCCCCATAGAACGGGTGAAATCCTCATCAAATGTAACAGAAAATATTCTGTTATAAAATATAACAAAAAATGCTACTACTATTATAGAAGCTGCTATACACATAACAACCTCTGAACCCGTAAGCGTAAGTATGGAGGTTGAACCAAAAAGAGTAGAACATACATCTCCTGATACATTAGATGAAACTGAAAAAACATTTAATATAAGATATCCAACAGCCATAGCTCCAACTGATAGCATCGCTATAGCAGAATCCCCTTTAATCTGGGTGTTGTTTCCTGTTTTCAGCAGAAGAACAGCACATATGATAGTCACTGGCATAATAAACAGATTAACATCTGCTATCTTAAGAACTGTCGCTATCGCAAGTGCACCAAACGCCACATGTGAAAGGCCATCACCTATGAATGAGAATCTCTTAAGCACAAGTGTAACGCCAAGAAGTGATGAACATAAAGCGATAAGCACGCCAACAATAAGTGCATATCTGACAAATGGATATGACATATAAAACTGAAATTCCTGAATAAAATCTGACATTACTTATCATCTCCTTTAATCTTTCCTAAAACATCCGCCTTATCGCTGTTTAAGAACTCTTTCTTCGTCCCATAGAAACTGTCCTCACTATCTACATATAGAATATGCGTAGCATATGACACCGCATGAAGGTCATGCGAAACCATAATTACAGTTATTCCTTTATTATTAAGCTGCTTTAAAAGCTCATAAAAATCTGCTGTCACCTTAGGATCAAGCCCTGTAACTGGTTCATCTAAAAGTATAACCTTGGATGTGGCACACAGTGCCCTTGCAAGAAGTACTCTTTGCTGCTGTCCACCAGAAAGGTTACGGTAACACTTTTTCTTAAGTTCCCATATATCAAGCTCTTCCATCTTCTGCCTTGCAAGTTCTTTTTCCTTCTTTCTATAAAAAGGCCTGAATCCGCCTGAAGCAAGAGTACCTGAAAGTACAACCTCCCAGACTGTTGCTGGAAAATCTTTCTGCACAACAGTCTGCTGTGGAAGATATCCAATCTCATAAGCCTTAAGTCCATCTGAATATGTAATATCACCAGATACTTTTTCTATAAGGCCAAGCATTGTTTTTATAAGTGTACTCTTACCGGCACCATTTTCTCCTAATACACACAGGTAATCGCCTTTTCCCACTTTAAAATTCAGATTTTCCACTACTGCCTTTCCATCATATCCTAAAGCAAGATTGTTACATTCGATATATGACATACAGGTGTCACCCCTTTCTTTTTTCTTATAATAGGCAACATAATTACATTTTGATTATGATAATGCTTGTTTTAATACCGTAAGATTCTTTAGCATCACATTAATATAATTATAATCCTCTGATTCTGATATCTTAACTGACTGCATTGAATCCATCTGCAATATTTCCTGATTCTTATCCTTTGTGTTATCTTTTATAGTCATAGCAAGCTTTTCATCTGAACCATCTATAGTAAGAATCGCTTTAGTTCCTGTCTCATCAACCTTGCCTGCAAGAAATGTTACAGTTTTAAAGCTCGCCTCTGTCTCTGCACTACATCCTGCAAATGCTGCATAATAATCAAGATTATAATCATCCACAAGATATCTGAAAGGAAATCTGTCGCCAAATACTACTGTCTTAAGTCTTGCAGCACTTATAACTGACTCATATTCTTTATCAAGATCTGAAAGCTGTTTTATATATGCATCTGCGTTACTCTGGTATTCTTCTGCATTATCTGTATCCAGCTCCTTTATAACATCCGTAAGCTTCTGTACAAGAATCTCTGCATTCTTTACCGACAGCCATATATGCTCATCATATTCTATTTCGTCTGTTTCTTCATGCTCTCCATGACTATCCTCAGAAGCTGTGTGGCTATGTCCATGTTCATCATCCTGCATTCCTTCAACAACCTCTTCCTCTTTGGCTCTGTCACCAAGAAGCTCCATCATATTTACTTTTTTCATGTTCTTGTTAACTGTTTCCCTTACAGCATCAAACACCCATGCATCAGATGAACCACCAACATAAACAAACATATCTGCTGAGGATATCTTTGCCATATCCTTTGCTGATGGCTGATAGCTGTGAAGATCTGCTCCACCATCCACAAGCAATGTCAGGTTGAATTCTTCTGATTCTTCCCCAATAATATTCTGTATCCAGTTATACTGAGGATAAGTTGTACATACTATATTAATCTTTCCATTATTCTGTACATTTCCCTGGCAGCCAGTAAATGTAAACAATGAAGCTGCCAGTATTACACATAACATCAATGATTGCAGCTTTATTAACGATAACCTTTTCTTTAAAAATCCCATATAAAATCCTTTCATTCTAATTTTTTATAGCTTTATTTACAACTCTTTATTCTGTTTTTTACAATCAGCACATAAGCCACACAGCGTTGAACCATTACATTCAAGTGTGAATCCATACTGCTTCATAAGAAGTTCTCTTATATCATTCATAAAATCGCAGTCAAGATGCATAACCCTGCCACATTTTCTGCACTGCATATGAAGATGTTCATCACAGTTATGATGTTCGTCCGATACCCTGTAGTAATAGTTACCACTGTTTGCAGTTTTAAAGCGCACCAGGACATTCTGCTCCATCATCCTGTCAAGTGTTCTGTATACAGTTGACTGGTTAACATCTATGTTATTGCTCTCAAGATAGTGATATACATCAGAAGCGCTAAAGCTTTTCTGCTTCTGCAGCTTAAGATACTGCTGTATCTCCTGGGTTACCTTTGTTTTATAACTTTTTTGCATGACATGTCCTTTCATAAAAGACTTATTATAACAGATTTGCAGCTTTGATCTAATTTGCAAATCGTTTGCATTTTGCATATTATCATCATTGTTATGATGTGTCAACTTATTTTTATAATTAATCAGCATAACCTAAATTTTCTGGAATAAATTTCTGGAAATAAATCAAGACACATTAAGAATAAAGTCTTCACCTTAGCATAAAAAAATAGGCACCGCACTAATTATTAGTGAGATGCCCATAGCTGCTATTTGATATTTTTGCTATTTGATATTTTTACTATCTGATATTTTTGCTATCTGATATCCATACCACTTGTATATTGTTTAATAAACTGTTCCCTTACGCATGGCCTGCCGTAATAATAGCCCTGCAGATAATCAACCTGCATTTCATTCATTTTCTGGCGCCATTCTTTTTTTTCAATACCTTCTGCACATATCCTGACATTAATGCTATGTACCATGGGAATTATATTTTTATACAATTCATAATCCCTTTCATTATCCATTGCCTTTGCGGTAAAATCCTTGTCCATTTTTACATAGCTTGGATTCATATCACGAATGCAATGAAAATTAGAATATCCTGTACCAAAATCATCAATCACAAAGCTGATATGGTTCTCATCCAATGCCTTCCTGAACTTGCAAAATACCGGTGTCATATCCATAAATCCACTTTCGGTCATTTCAATATACATAGAATCCGGTTTTAAAGCATACCTTTTAATCACATCCAATATATCACGCTCAACGTTTCCGTGCATGATCTGGACATATGAAACATTTATATTCATCCTGAAATCAGGAATATATTGCTGTATTTCACAACACAGCTTTGCTGCTTCATCTAATATATATCTTCCTGCCGGGATAATTAATCCGGTTTCCTCCAGTAATGGGATGAATTCCATAGGTGAAATAACCTCTGTATCTTCTCCGGATATCATAGAGAAACGCATAAGCGCCTCTGCACCAATAACCTGCTCTAAACCACAATCCACGATTGGCTGGTAATGCACATCAAAGCCCTTGAATCCGTTCATGACAGAATTACGGAGTGCTGCTACTATTCTTCCTTTCCGTAAAAAAAGTTCATAGTCATTCTCATCAAAGATATAGAATCCATTTTTTCCCATTTTTTTGGCTTTTTTAAGGACAAATGAAAATTTCTTACGGCACTCATCGTAGCCTTCACAAACTGTTGTGGCATCCACAACACCAACAGAAATTGAAAAAACAGCCTCATAGTTTTCAGATACTATAAACCTATAAAGTCTGTCATCTATTTTTTTCTTAAGCTCTGCGGCATATTCCCCAGCAGAATGTTCCAGATCAACAATCACATACTGGTCAGCTACAAGATGATATATTCTCTGACTATCAGAAAGACATTCCTTCATGCAGTCAGCTACACTTTTCAGAATATAATTGCCATAAGCCGCTCCGCGCGAACTGTTGATTGCTCCAAAATCATCGATTCCTATATGCATAAGAAAGCCCTTAGATATGTGTTTCATATGAGAGCGCATATAGGCGTTAAATTCAAGTCCTCCAAGCAACCCGGTGACATTATCTGCCCTTCTCTGATTCCCTGTCTCATTCATGCAGCCAACCAGGTATTGCGGTTTCCCCTGTGAATCGTCAATCACTATTCCACGACAGTTAACCCATACCGGCATGCCTTCTTTATCCAGCCATCTGTAATGCAGATTATGTGCTTTTTCTTTCCCTTCATATATAGCCGTAAGATGCTCCTGCAGCATCTTACGGTCTTCTTCATATACTACCTGTAAAACATCATTGGCAACATCATTCATGACATTTTCTGATATCATAAACCTGTCCACAGCCGACTCAGACAGCTCTATTGTATCATTCTGCAGATCATATACAAACAGATAATCATCCATACATTTTGCGATTATTTCCAATAAAGTTTCTTTTGTCTGCTTACCAAATACTTTAAATATATTCTCACTCACAACAAGAACCTTTCCTTCATAATAGCTTTATGATAAACTTTTAATCTTTAAAGAGCTTAAATCTGTTTACACGTTCATTCATCTTATCTGCACCCTCTGCGAGGTTAATACTGATTGCTGTATTCTCTTCTGAGGATGCTGCAGTACCCTGTACTACACCTGAAAGCTGTTCAATACCCTGTCCAATCTGTTCTAATGACTCTGCCTGTGTATTAGCCTTCTCCATAGTATTCTGTGCCATTTCTGCGAATGAATCCATATCTGCAATAATCTGGTTAAAGGCATCTGCTGTTGTTCTTGTAATTTCATTACCCTTCTGGATTTCAACTAAAGTCTTATCGATTAATTCTCTTGTATTTACCGCTGACTTAGCACTATCTGATGCAAGCTTTCCTATCTGGTCTGCAACTACTGCAAAGCCTTTTCCTGCCTCACCTGCCCTTGCAGCCTCAATAGATGCATTAAGAGCTAACAGATTAGTCTGCGAAGCAATATCTTCAATATCAGTAATAATATTACCTATTTCCTTAGATATTTCTGTAATGTGCTCCATTTCTGTCAGAAGAATATTCATTTTTTCTTTTTCATTATTTGCTTTGTTTGCAGAAGCCTTTACACGTTCAGATGCATTCTTTGTTTCACTTGCTGTATCCTCTGCAAGATCAACAACTGTATCTATTGTGGCATTAAGTTCCTGAATAACTCCTGCCTGCTCTGTTGCACCATCTGCTAACGACTTTGATGCACTTTCTACTTCCTTGGCATTATGTGTAACCTGTTCTGCAATATTGCTTATTTCTGACAATGTACTGTTAAAACGCTTTAAAATGTAAACAAGTGAATCCTTTAATTCTGAAAAATCACCCAGAAATGGTGTAATATCATCACCATTTCTTGTTAAATCACCCTGTGCTATGAATTTAACCTCCTGTGAAATCTCGCTTACATAATCTGAAAGTATATTCATAGCTTCCTTAAGCTTTGTAATTGTTTCACCAAACTCATCATCAGATTCATATGTAAGCATATCCACGTTAGACAGCTCACCCTTTCTAAGGCTGGCAACTGCCTCATCAATCTGACGTACTGGTTCTGTAATTGAGTCTGATATTATCTTTCCTATAATTGTTGCAATCACTGCAATCGCTAATCCTGTTATAATAATGACAATAAAAATAATTATTGTACATATATTAGCAATTACTTTTGCCTTATCTAATTCCGCCTGAAAATCATCGCGTACTGAATTTAACTTTTCTACAAATTCCTTATTACTTTCATACACGCTTCCAGTCATAAGATTGGCAGCATCAGCCTGTTTGCCTTCTTTACTAAGCTTATATATTTTATCTGAGGCTGACCTGTAATCCTCCCATGCAGAGCTTGCCTTTTCATAATCAGCTTTACCTGCCTGTGCTTTCTTATTTGAATTAATTATTGTCTCTAACTTAGAAGATATATCCTTTATCTGATTCTCCATATCATTAGTTTCTTTTTCACAGGCTGCCATAACTGCTGTATCTGTTTCTACAAGATGCTGATACTGTTTGATTCTATATTTAGCAGTTATTGTTTGTAATTCCTGCAGACACTCAAGTGAAGGAGACCACACTTCCGTAATACTATGTATATTCGAACGAATCACTAATGTTGATATAAGCGCAACCATTACAAAAAAAGCTGTCATAACAAGCACTGCCATCCGATATACCTTTAATTTTGCTGCAACTCTTAAATTAGCTATCCAATTTCTTAACTTTTCCATATAGTTTCCCTTTCTTTTGTTTTTAAATTATATTGTAATAATAAACTTTTTCCGAATCACATTATAAAAAGGCCAGACAAATTCCGATATTCTCCAGCCCTTACAATCCTTCTTCAAAAAGCTTTTGTTAAAGATATCACAAAATTGTTTATATTGCAACAAACCAAAAAAATTGTTTATTTTCCAAAAGAATACTTTACATATATAATACAGCTTTTAAGACTCTAGCTATGGTAGTCTTGCACTATAGCTTTTCTCTTTTTTATTCATATCTGCTAACATGCTTAAGAGCCGGCTTTCACACCAGCCTCTTAACAACTGCCACAAATGCATCAACTATGAATATAGCAAGAGCAATCGCTCCTGCTGCCCCGATGGTATGCACAAGACTTAATAGTGCCTCCTGTGTATCTGCTGTAAACAGGTAATAAACTGTCTCATACATGCCTGCTCCCGGCACAATCGTAAGTATAGACGGAATAAGCGTTGTTGTTACCGGTGTCTTAATAAGTCTTGCAAGAATATGCGATATGACTGCCAGCACCAGTCCTGACACAAAGGTAGCCATAAGCATAGATGTATACCTTTCCGTATAAAGATATACAGCCCATCCTGCCATCCCTAATATTCCATTAACAACCAGACATCTTTTCGGTGCTTCAATAAGAACTGAAAAGCCTATTATTGCACCAAAAGCAAATATACTTTGTAATAGCATAATTCTCCATTCTTTAAATCACATTGACAGGCTACAATAATAATAATCCCACGTATACTCCAAGGGCAATCATCGCCGCCTCTGTAAACGCCTGCAGTATATTTGCATTACCTGAAGCGTAATCCCCATGAAGCGTATCTCGTATGGCATTGGTTATGGCTGCACCAGGTACAAGCACCATAATCGAGCCTATGATTATCCTGTCGATATGCGAACCTATTCCAACGTGCACCATAACGAAAGCTATAACCGATATGACTATTGATGCCACAAGATCATTTATAAGTGGATTAAGTGCGATTTTCTTTCCGATATGAAGCCACGCTGCAAGAAATATTCCAACTATTGCCGTTGCTCCCATATCCCTAAAATCACCACCATACATCCCTGCAAAGAAAGCTACAACAAAGACTGTGCATATATCCTTAAGCCACCATGGATACTGGGATTTCTTAAGATGCTTAAGCTGTGAAAAGGCCTCCTCTAAGGATATAATCCTCATATAGAACTTTCTTGATATATCATTTACCTGGGCAATTACATTAAGATTGGTCGCGCCCTTATTCACACGCCTTATAACTGTAAGAGCATCTATGGATGGATCATCAAGTGATATCATAATACCTGTTGACACTACAAATGCTTCACTTGTTTTAAGACCTGAGGTTTTGAGTATATAATTTATCGTTTCCTCTACACGGTATATCTCAGCTCCGCTCTCTAACATAATAGTGCCTGCAAGTGCCGCTGTATCAATAAGCAGCTTATAATCTGGCTGTCCTGTTTTCTTCACATCCGACCCGGTAGTTTCTTTTTTCTTGTCACCAGCCTTAACTGCCTGTATCATCTCTGCCTCCTCCTTCCTTATAGGTTCCTTGATAGATTCCTTACATCTTACTTAATATCTTCCTTAATATCTTCTTTAATGTCTTCTTTATGTTTACGTCGTGATTTTACATACTCTGCCTTTATCTGAATGTATACTTCTTTAATTCGCAGTTCTTTATTCCAAATGACGAGAATTCCTCATTTGTCATATTGTTGAAATACGATTCTACTATTCTTGATATGCCATTATGGGCTACAAGCAGATAAACCTTATCTTCACTGTCATTCTTAATATCATCAATAAGATTATATATTCTCTGGCACAGATGAAGCATAGTCTCTCCACCATCAAAATCATATACAAAGTTCATCTTTGCCTTTGCGAATTCTTCTCCATCTCTTGCGGTTGATTCATACCGTCCAAAGTTCTGTTCTTTAAGCCTTATTTCCTCCCGGCAGGCTATTCCTGTCACCTCTGATATATGCTTTGCAGTATCTGCTGCTCTTACTAAAGGTGAATACAGGATTTCATCTATATGGATATGCTCCTCTTTTATTCTTTTTCCAAGCTCTGTCGCCTGGTCATGTCCCAGACTTGTAAGTGCAATATCTGTTGCACCACATATTTTGTTTTCAACATTCCATATCGTCTGCCCATGTCTTGTAAAATAAAAATAACTACTCATGCCTTATCACCTCAACTCTGCATAATCTCTCCAGCATATCATCTGTCATATTGTATACCGCATCAATCACATAATTTCTGTAAGTGGCATTTCCATCCATATCGTTAAGCCTTTTATATGCTGTCTCTCCACTTATTCCCATAACACAGACTGCCGCTGCCACAGCTTTGGCTATGCTGCCCTGTATTGCTGTATCATGCTCTTTACTTATGCACATATCTGCTTTATCTGCATCTGCTTTATCCACATGTGCAGAGCCTGTATACACATTTTCCATACTGATAGCTGCAATATAGGCTGTTATCAGTGCTGAAAGCTGACAACCGGAACCTGTCACCCTGCTCATCATAGGATGTCCGTTTCTTATACAATATACTACATTCCCATCAGTTACTATATCTATAACACCAGTTATACACAACACAGCCCCTGTTTTTTTAGCAAATGCTTCTGCAAATGCTGCCACATCATATATATTGTCCTCTGTGATCCGGTCAATATCATTAGCCTCCACACCTTTAGAGTGGTTAATGTCAGCCATTCCTACTGCAAGTGCTTTTATTTCTGATATGTTTCCTCTTATGACAGTCGGACTTATCTCTTTTATTATTCTTAAGGCTGCACTGTTTCTGAAATCTGAGGCTCCTGCACCTACCGGATCAAGTACAACCGGATGATGAAGAGCTGCTGCACTTCTGCCAGCAACCAGCATCGCCTCAAGCTTATTCTCATTTAACATGCCTATATTAAGATTTAATCCATCACATATAGCTGTTATCTGTCTAACCTCAAGTGTATCCTCTGCCATGATAGCTGCACCACCACATGCCAGAAGTATATTTGCACAATCATTCATGCTTACATAGTTAGTTATACTATGAATAAGCGGCTTCCTTTTATGCACTATTCCAATAATATTATCAAACATGTTATTCTTTACTCCAACACCCATTGTTATTCTATATTCTGCTGCATTTTTGCAAGCAGTCCCGAGCTTTTAAGGCTTAGAACTATCATTCCCGATATCAGCGCACCTACTGCTGTTGATACAAAAAACGGAAATACATACACATAAAACGCCAGATTGGCTGCATTCTTTCCCATAAGGAATATAGCAACAGGGTACGCACTAAGTCCACCTAATATAGAGGTTCCAGCCACTTCTCCTATCATTGTCGCTATAATGTTATGAAATCTTTTATACACTACGCCACATACTAATGCACCAAACATGCTTCCCGGAAATGCCATAAGACTTCCTATTCCCAGCATATTTCTTATAAGTGATGCCACAAATGCTGCCATGACACCATAACCCGGTCCTAAAAGAACTGCACAGAATACATTAACCATATGCTGTACAGGTGCACATTTGCTTCCAAACACCGGAAACGAAAACAGACTTCCTACAACAGCAGCAGCACATAATATACCTGCTATTGATAATTTTTTGATACTAGTTGATTTCACGATATAAACCTCCTTTTTTCCTGACCAGAAGCCTTATATATAATGCCTCTTCCATACAGGAATTCCATAAATCATTTCTTAAATCATTTTTTGTAGTATACCATATTCTTCAAATGTATGATATATTAATCTATAAATACCAGGATTGCTACATAATTCGCGCAATCCCCTGACAATATACGCAGAAATGGAGATTAGTGTGAAAAATAAGATTTTTCACACGCAAGATTTGTGCTTCGCACAAACTTGAGATGCGCTGAAAAGCAGCGCAAGAATGGAGGATTAACTATGTACGAATTCACTAATGACTGCCTTACAGGCATTAAAGAAATTGATGATGAACATGCAAAGTTATTTAAAATGATTAACGATGCAATATCTATGGGCAACGAGCTTGATGACATAGCCCCTGTCGCTAACAACCTTATATCAGGTCTTAAAGACTATGCTGCCACTCATTTTGCACATGAGGAGGCTTATATGGAAAGCATCAATGACCCTGAACTAGGCCTTCAGAAAAAAGAACACGCTGCCTTTACGAAAAAGGTTAATGAGTTCTGTCTTGATACATCATCAAAGGAAGCAGCTAAAGCCTCATTTAACGAATGTATTTCATTCCTTGTACGCTGGTTATACCATCATATACTCAGTAACGATATGATGATTGGTAAAATGTGTACTCCTGTCAATAAGGAAAATGAAAGCTCTGCTGATGCTGATGGAAAAAAACTTTTTACATTTACTGATAAGTATAAAACAGGTATTGAGTTTATTGATGAAGAACATAAGCGTCTGTTTGAAATAATAGATGAAACCTATGAGCTTATTCATGACCACTTTATCCATGATAAATATGACCAGATAATGTCTTTACTTGATCAGCTTAAGGACTATACTGAGTTCCACTTCCATGATGAAGAAGAATATATGAAGAGCATCAATTATCAGGGACTTGAGGCCCAGCAGCAGGCTCATGCATCTTTCATTGATAAGCTTGTTAATATTGATATACACGAGCTTGAAGCCATGGACGACAACCAGCAGCAATATCTGCTTGACCTTGTCAACTTCCTTGTAACCTGGTTAGCTAACCACATACTTGGTGCTGATAAGAAAATACCTGCAAAACCAGCAGACAAATAAACACACTTACATATAAAAAATAGATTGTAAATATATCTTTTTATATTTACAATCTATTTTTTTAATTGTTTATAATATTGTTTATAATATGATGTGAGTGTCAAAAGTCTAAACCCACATGAGCCCGCACATCTGATATAAGACAAATGACGATATTACATGCCAGCATTGTGCTTCTCAAAAAACTTCTTAGTTTCTGCCACTACAACTCCACTAAGTGCAAACAGTGCAATCATGTTAGGGAGTGCCATAAGTCCATTGAATATATCCGCTATTGTCCATACAGCACTTACTGTCATATATGGTCCTATAAATACTGCTAATATGTATATCCAGCGGAATATCTTTACATGCTTCATATTTCCGTTACTTAAATATTCAAGACATCTTTCACTGTAGTAATCCCAGCCAAGAATAGTAGTAAATGCAAAGAATACAAGACAAAGCATAAGCACAAAGGATGAAACCTGTGCAGGAAATGGCAGTCCATTCTGGAATGCATATGTAGTAACCTGGACACCCTGAAGTCCATCTACCTGCCATGCTCCTGTTATAACTATTGAAAGTCCTGTAAGTGTACATATAACTATTGTATCTATGAATGTACCTGTCATGCTTACAAGTCCCTGACGTACTGGCTCTTTTGTCTGTGCTGCTGCCGCTGCTATAGGTGCACTACCAAGTCCTGCTTCGTTAGAAAAGATACCTCTTGCAACACCCTTCTGCATAGCTACAAGCATGCTTCCTACAACACCACCTGTTATAGCTCTTGGTGAAAATGCTGCTTCCACTATAATCTTAAATGCTGTTGGAACCTTTGTTATGTTAGTTATAACAAGAACTCCAACAAACAACACATATAACACAGCCATAAATGGTACAATAACCTGACTTACACTTGCTATTCTCTTAACTCCACCTATAAGAACAAGAGCTACGCATACTGCAAGCACAAGAGAAGCTATAACAACTGACCATGAATATTCTCCTAGAAATGGAATATTCACACAATGTGAATTATCTGCATCAAAGAAGCCATTAACAGCACTTGATATACCATTTACCTGACTGAACGTTCCTATACCAAAAAGACCTACACATACACCAAAAAATGCAAATATTTTAGCAAGCCATTTCCACTTCTTTCCCATGCCCTGCTCTATATAGTAAAATGGTCCACCCAGACTATGTCCATCTTCTGAAACAACACGGTACTTAACAGCTAAAAGTCCTTCTGAATATTTAGTTGCCATTCCAAAAAATGCTGCCACTATCATCCAGAATAATGCTCCTGGACCTCCTGCGCATACAGCAGTTGCCACACCAACTATATTACCTGTACCTATCGTGGCACTTAAAGCTGTACACAGGGCTGCAAAGCTTGATATTTCACCTTCGCCCTCTTCTTCATTCTTTATCATCCACTTTAATGCAAGAGGAAGCTTTCTTATCTGAAGCACACCAAGACGTACTGTAAGCAGTATACCACCTGCTATGATAAGAACCATAAGAGGTACACCCCAGACAAAATTATCAATTGTTGTAAGAACCTGATTAACTAAATTCCACATATGTCCTAACTACCTTTCTTTATTTTCATAAATATAAATGACAAATATCCGGTTATATGACTTTCTATGGAAAACTGACAAGCTTTTCAGCCTGAATGGAATACATGACCTTAAGATTATATTGACTTATATATAAATATATATACTTATATATACTTGTATAATATATAGAACATATGGCCTTCTCTGTCCTTTTGCCTGAGAGATTCATATACGCATGTATATGTTGCACCTTCGGCTTCTGTATTATATCAGAATCTCCAGAGAGTCGATCCATTTACAGTTGCACCAGTCCTTTACACTGGCACCTGAGAGTGTTACTCCTTCGGTAGACATCAGTCACTTTCCTGCAAACTTCATATCGAAATTGTCATAGACTAATATATATCTATTTCAGACATTTTTCAACATTTTTTTATAATAATTTTAGACAATAAGTTTTAGACAATAAATTTATTCCAATGAATTTATTCAAAGTAACGTCTTATTCCATCTATAAGGCCATCTCTTAAAGTCTCAAGCCTGCTGTCGTTATGATCTGAACATTGATTTCCAAGTTCTATATCAACTGATGGTATTGTGCTGTACGAGGTCTGTGTAAGATCTATCTTCATACTTCCCTGTCCGTTTATCTTAGCACCGTTGTTACTAAGACCTGCTATAAGTGCTTCACCTAACGCATTATGTTCCTGCCAGTGTGAGGCAACTGGTTCCATGTCCTTTATGCCATCAGGAACAGCTATATAAAAGCACCCCTTATCATAGCTTAAGTTATCTCCGTCCCAGTGAAGTGCTATATGGCAATCAGCTGCATTATTAGCTATAACTGTCCTCGCCACATTATCAAGCTGTACATCATCAGAATCCCTTAACATAAGTACATCATAGCCGTTATCCAGCAGTCCGTCTCTTAATATCTCTGCCATGCGGAGTGTTACTCTGCTTTCAGCAACACCATCGTTAAATGTCATTCCAGATGACACTGCTACAGCCATCGTTGAACCACTTGCTGTAGTTCCTCCTGTTGTCTTAGGTGAACCATCCGGATGACAGAATGTTTTTACTGTTGTGCCACCTACTGTACCATGTCCTGCATTCACTGCTACTGTTATGCCTTTACGTTCACTACTGCTTTTATAATATACTGCATTTCCTGTTGTTATGACTGCATTTCCAGCGTACTGCCATGAAGGATCAAGCTCGACTCCTTCCTTGTCAGAATATGCAGGCTTTACAGCTGCATTGTTGTCAGTAGTGTCAGCTGCTTCTATACTTGTTTCTTGTTCATTATCTTCTTCAGTGATTGTTTCCTCTGTATTATTCTCTTTAGTCAGCTGTTCTTTTTCTGTATCTGACATAACAGTTTCATTCACACTAACTGTCTGTTCTGATGAAGTGCTTTTATCCGCTTTACTGCACGCTGCAGCTGTAACTATACATAACATAGCACTTATGCATACTAATAATCTTTTTCTCATATATAATCCCTATAATCTATCATAATCATAATTGCCAAACACGATTTATACTTTTGACTCTTACATCATTCTATTAGATTATTTTTGAATAATCAAGTAATTATTTACTTTTGTTCTTTTTTGTAATTATTTACTTTTGTTTACTTTTTTTATTAATACTTTTATTTATTAATACTTTTATAAACCAATAACACGATATATATAATCCATATCCATATTGGCTCTTATAACATCTGCAAGCTTATCATACTCAGCCTGTTTATACATATCATAGCTTATATGAGTGCTGTCTTGTGATATTCCCCGTCTTTTACATAACATTTCTATGAAACTATCACAGAATTCCTGCACATCAAAGATTCCATGCATATATGTTCCTGCCACATTGCCACATACACATCCATCCATATATTCCAATCCATCCACTGTATTTCTTATTTTTGCAAATGCCACGTCTGTTTTTACAACACTCTCTCCCATATGTATCTCATAACCACCACATACTTTTCCTGTAAGTCCACTCCATATGCCTGACTGATCACATATTATCCCTTCCACTCTTGTCCTGTGCTTGTTTCTGGAAAATGTTGTTACAACTGGAAGCAGTCCCATTCCTGGTATAGTCTCACCTGTCTCTGCGTTGCAGCTGTCATCTATCACATCCCCTAGCATCTGATAACCTCCACATATTCCAAGCACTAAAACATCCTGTCTTAGACACCTTATAATCTGTGCTTCTATCTGGTTATATCTCATCCACTTAAGGTCTCCTATAGTATTCTTGCTTCCAGGAATAATAATCAGGTCCGGACTTCCTATCATAGCTGCATTATCAACGTACCTTAGATTAACTATATCCATACGCTCCAACGCATTAAAATCTGTAAAGTTAGATATATGAGGCAGCCTTATAACTACTATATCCAGCTGCTTCTTTAGTGTGCTGACAGACTTATGTGATGTATCTATTCTTTCAGAAAGACTGTCTTCATCTTCTATATCAAGCCTTGTATAAGGAATAACACCTGTAACTGGTATATGACATATATCATAAAGCTGTTGTATGCCGGGCTCTAATATTCTCCTGTCGCCACGGAACTTATTCATGACTAATCCCCTGACACGTTTTCTTTCCTTTTCCTCAAGAAGCATAATCGTTCCAACAAGCTGTGCAAACACACCTCCACGGTCAATATCCCCGACTAAAAGTACTGGTGCATCTACAAGCTCAGCCATACCCATATTTACAATATCATCTTTTTTAAGATTAATCTCTGCCGGACTTCCAGCTCCCTCTAACACTATAACATCATATGCCTTATCAAGCTTGTCATATGCCTGCATAATATCCGGTATAAGCTTCTTTTTATACTGGAAATATTCCTTTGCCGGCATATTTTTTAACGGAGTTCCATTTACTATAACCTGTGAACCGACATCACTTGTCGGCTTTAAAAGTATTGGATTCATACATATATCAGGTTCTATCATGGCAGCTTCTGCCTGCATGACCTGTGCCCTTCCCATCTCATAACCATCCCTGGTCACATAAGAATTCAAGGCCATATTCTGCGATTTAAAAGGTGCAGCCTTATACCCATCCTGTTTTAACACTCTTAATATTCCTGCTGTCACTATGCTCTTTCCTGCATTAGACATAGTTCCCTGAATCATAAGATTCTTTGCCATATATTACTGCACCTCCATTATATTCTTTATAAGACATTCGTTATCCTCATGCTTCTTTACAGAATAGTCAAGCAGAATATCTTTATCAAATATATTGCCGCCGTGTATCTGTTTTTCCATATATAGTAATTCTCCTTTTCCACTAAGAGCCTGTGCTTTTTAAAAACCGGCCTGTAAAAGCAGTACAAGTCTTATCACTGACACCATGACAACCATAAGAAAAGCTGTAATATAAAGAAGAAGGTTACTTCGTTTTATATCCTCTGTTTCAAGTTCTCTTATGTCATCACCTATCTGCGGTTTCTTTACAAGTCTGCCAAAATAATAATTATCGCCTGATAAAGCTACCATAAGTGCACCTGCACAGGCTGCCTCTGTCTGTGCAGCATTAGGACTGCTGTGCTTTTTTTTATCCCTTTTATATATTTTCCATGCATTTTTAATGCTGTAATGTATCTTATCCGTTCCTTTAAGCTTTTCACATATCTGTGCAGCACCTGCCGCTACAACCATAAGACAGCCTCCGATTCGTGCCGGTATATAATTAAACACATCATCCATCTTTGCTGCAAATCTTCCGAAATACATATATTTATCATTCTTATACCCAATCATGGAGTCCATAGTATTCACAGCCTTATATATAAAACCTCCCGGTGCACCAAAAAAAAGCATATAAAACAATGGTGCCACAACACCATCTGATGTATTCTCTGCAACTGTTTCAACCGCAGCCCTTATAACACCATGATTATCAAGCTGCATGGTATCGCGTCCTACTATCATGGATACAGCTATCCTTGCCTGTTCTATTCCCTCCTGCTTTAATGCAGTATATACTTTCATGCTTTCCACTCTTAAGGACTTAACAGCAAGAATCTGATAGCACATTATAGTTTCTGCTATGCAGCCTGCTGCTATGCTGATATTATAAAACACTGCAAGAAACAATATCACAACAGCTCCTGTGACAAATAACACAAGAACTGCAAGAACTGCCCCTTTTATGTACTTCTCTCCATCTTTGTCGTCTTTTTTTAACAAAAGCTTTTCAAGAAATGTTATCAGCCTGCCAATAAGCTGTACAGGATGATACAGCCAGTGTGGGTCTCCTACTATAAGGTCCAGTATATACCCAAGCACTATCGCTATTGTCTGACATTTTATTATCGTTAAAAACATATATTATAATACCTTCTTTGCACTTATTATCCTGACATTCTGCGTTACTTCACATATATAACCTTCTGCGTTGCCACAATGATAGTCATAATAACCACCACCATAAAATTCCGATAATATTGACATAATAGTTCCACCATGGACGACTAAAGCAACAATTTCATTATCTTTAGCATGTTTTACAATTCTTATAAATGCTTCTGTACATCTTTTCCTGAAAGCTTTAATATCTTCTCCTTCTGGAAATGGTAGTGTAGCATTGCTGTCTATCCATTTTTGATAATAAGAATCACCTGAAAGCTCTATATAGTTTTTCCCTTCAAACCTGCCAAAATCACATTCCTTTAAATCATCAACAACTACAGCCTCTCTGCCCGGATATATTATCTGTGCCGTCTGGATGCATCTTTTCATTGGACTTACGTATATCTTATCTGCAGCCGGATATATGTCTTTATGTACATTCTTTAACAGCTTTTCTATACCTGTATCGCATAAAGCTTCATCTGTTATTCCTATATATCTTTTTTCCTGATTCCCCATGGTGGCTCCATGCCTTATCAATATAACCTTCATACACGTATTGTCCTCATTTATTACTTCCATCACATTTAAGGCACTGTCCTATGCCACACATAACTCGCTCTACCCTGTCTGACTTCTTGACTGCACAGCATAAAGCCCTTCCAACAGTTTCCCTGTATATTCTGTCTTCTTTTTTCAGTGGAACTATTCCACCTCCTACCTCATCACATATAAGTATGATATCAGGATTAGCCTCATATATATCATTTATTATTTCAGCGGCAGGCATTGTCTTTGCTGTGGTGTCAGCCGTTATAGTATCATCAGTCGTTATGGTGTCATCAACTGTAGTGTTATATGCAGCACCTTCTTTATAGGTTAACCTTTTTATATACAGATGCAGGTGATTAAGCACCTGTGCTTCTTTTATATCCTTAAGGCTGCAGCCTGCGCCATCAGCTACCTTTAAACATCCCTTTTTTTCAAGTACATATTCAAGTTTCCCCTGAAATGCACCTCCAAAATAAACTTCCATATGTATTTCTCCATCACTATAATAAGCTAAGCTATCAGACAAGAAGTGAGATTATGCCTATCGCAGCTGTTATACACAGCTCACATACACAAAGCAGATATCCTGCCAGGTCACCTGTAACACCACCGAACTCTTTATATGCCATATGTCTGTAATATAAAAACACTGCCACACAAACAGCATAGATTATAAATGCAAGTATTATATTAATAAAACATATTCCTGCAAAACACAGTACAAGCTGACAAAAAAGCATTATATTTACACGTTTTCTATCTGCTGTACTTGTAAATGAATAAAGCATTCCTTTATTTACAGCACCTTTAAGGTTAACTGCTGCCAGACCGCTTATTATCCTTGATAAAAAGAAAGTAAATGCCCATGTTATAGCAAGTCCATCATATCCTTTGGACACTATGCAGTATATAAATGCAAAAAAAACGACATAATATACCAAAAGTCTTATAACTGCGAATGCACCTATATGTGAGTCCTTTAATATTCCAAGCTTTTTTTCTACGTCACCATATGAGTTACGTGCATCACAGGTATCCATGTAACCATCAAGATGAATCCCACCAGTAATAACCACAGGCAAAATCATAAGTATAAGTGATACACTTATATATGGTACATAAAAATAACCCGATATCTTATATAAAACATACATTATCAGTCCTGTTACTGCACCTACAAGTGGAAAGAAGCCCATAACATATCTCATGTCCTTTTCTTCTAATTCCAGATGTGGCATAGGTATTTTAGAATACATGGAAAATGCTATCACCAAAGATTTAATCACTGACATATACTTTCCTCCTCTAGTATATTCTTTCCCTTATGAAACACTGGAATAGAATACACCACTTCAACTACAGCATCAGCTTTTTTAGCAAGCTGTATATTAAGCCTTCCAAGTCTTTTTATATAGTTCTTTGTATCTGTATCATATTCGCATCCATCAAAAAACACCTCATTAGTTACAATCACAAGATGCCCACACACCTGATACAGCTTCATACATTCATCTATTATGTTATCCGGATTACCGCCTTTTTCAAAGCATTCATTAGCAAGCAGGTTAGACATACACTCAAGTAATACTACCGGCTTATTGGAAATTCTTTCTGCAGCCTCACCGATATGCATGTACTGTTCTATAGTTTCAAAACCTTTTCCACTGCGAAGCCTGTGATGTCTTAGTATTCTTTTCTTTCCTTCTTCACCATACGGCTGCATTGTAGCTATATAATATTTCTTTCTGTCTCCTGATAACTTGCAGCATATCTGTTCTGCATACTCAGATTTTCCGCTGCCACTTACACCTGTTACTACTATCAACATTTCCCATAATCCTCATATGCTGTTATCTGTATATCGTCAAATGTTGTATTTTCCTTATATACCTGCATAGCCATATCAAGCAGTGGAAAAAGCATAACTGCTCCTGTTCCCTCTCCCAGTGCAAGCTCTGCATGTATAACTGCTTTCTTATCAAGCTCAGACAGTAACGCCTTTATCGCTGGTTCTTTTCCCTGATGTGATACAAGTATATAATCCTTTACCGTAGGACACAGCCTTACTGCAATAAGTGCTGCAACGGCAGAAATAACACCATCAACCACAACAGGAAGCCTGTATACTGCTCCCCCTATATACACTCCTGTCAGTCCTGCAACATCAAGTCCACCTATGCATCTTAACAGTTCCAAAGGATCATTCTTATATATGCCATACATCTCTTTTGCTTTTCTTATGACTTCTGTCTTTTTTAACAGCCCCTCATCGCTAAGACCTGCTCCCCTGCCTGTTACTTCCCCGGGATTCATGTCCAAAAGTATACATGCCAATGCTGCACTTGTTGTTGTATTACCTATACCCATCTCTCCTGTGGCAAGTATGTTATATCCATCATCCTTACAGCATTTAACCTGCTCTATTCCTGCTTTTACAGCCTTTATAAGCTGCTGCTTTGTCATAGCTGGTTCCTTTAAGAAATTCTTAGTTCCAGGCATAACCCTTCTGTTTACAAGTCCTTTATAATCTTCTGTTTTTATAAGACTACCAGGCAGATCCTGTGCTATTCCTATATTTACTGGAATAACCTTTGCATTAACGCAGTCTGCCATCCTGCATACACTTGATATTCCATCTGCCATGTTGCAGCTTACAACAGCAGTTACCTCCTGTCCTGTCTGGGTAACACCTTCTTCTACTATACCATTATCTGCACACATAACAACAACTGCTTTTTTGTCTATAGATACATCTGCATTTCCTTGTATTCCCGCTATCTGTACTATCATATCCTCGAACATTCCAAGTCCATGAAGTGGTTTTGCTATACCGTCCCAATGCTTTTCTGCCTGTTTCATAGCATTATTATCCAAAGCTTTTATTGTTTTAAGTTCTGGGAATATAGCTGCCAGTTTTTCTATATCTTTATCTATACCACTCAATTTATGTCTGTAGCATCTGCATGTCTTAATAAATCTTCTGGCTGCTTCTTTGTTTCCTGGAAAATATATATGAGGAAAACCTGCATACAGTGTATCACTTCCATAACCTTCTATCTCAACGCTTCCATCAGATGCTTTAGTCACAGAATACGTATCACCCTTACAGTCACTATTCCAGTAGTGGAATTCGTGGGCTGAAAAACTCTTGCCTTTATCAGCAAGCATAGTATTTCTGCCTGCTGTGAGTGTCATATATCCAAACCTCTGCAGACGTCCGGCATTATAGCCCGTGCCATCTATAACTCCTGCCATTGGATATACTTTTTTATCTGGTGCCTCAAGCTTCTTATGAAGATACAGATATCCACCACACTCTGCTATACATGGAAGTCCTCCCCGTATCTTATCCGCTATATCGTTTCTCATGGAAACATTATCCGATAGTTCTTTGGCATGAAGCTCTGGATAACCTCCATACAATAATAAGCCATCAATATTATCTGGAAGCTTCTTATCCCTCAGCGGACTAAAATATACAGGCTCGCACCCATGTTCCCTTAAGAATTCAAGATTATCCTCATAAAGAAAACAAAATGCCTCATCCCTTGCTACTGCAATATGTATGATATCTTCTTTATTACTTTTTTCTGTTTTTTTGCAGGCTTTACTATCAGAAGCATTTAATTCACAGCCTGTCTTACACTTTGTGGCTGTATGTCCCAGTTCTATAATACCTTTGATATCAATACTCTCCTTCATAAGGCCCGCAATAGTATCAACCTTTTCCTTAAAATGTTCAATCTCATCGGATGTAACAAGACCAAGGTGTCTGCTTTCAAGTGCTATGGCCTTGTTTACAGGAAGATAACCAAGCGGCTTTATTCCAGCCATATGTGCCGCCATACTTGCATCCTTATATAACTTAGAAGACAGATTGTTAAATATAACGCCTTGTATATGATTGTTTTCTATATATTCTTTATAACCTTTAAGAACCGCTCCTATTGAATTACTCATGCCTCGGCAGTTCACTACAAGAATAACTGGTGTATCTGTGATATCAGCTATCTCATATGAGCTTCCCTTCGTGCTAAAGCCCTGTCCATCATAATAGCCCATAACTCCCTCTATTATAGTTATGTCACTTTCTGATTCTTTTCTAAAAAGCAGCTCTTTTATAGTATTTTCATCACAGAACCAGCTGTCAAGGTTGCCTGTTTTCATGTTTAATACTCTTGAATGAAACATTGAATCTATATAATCAGGTCCACATTTTAACGCTAAAGGCATTAAGCCCATATCTTTAATACACTGGCATAAGCCGCATACAATAGTTGTTTTGCCGCTTCCACTGCCTGTAGCAGCTATCATGACTCGACTCATCTGTTACCTCTTCCTTCAATAATAAATACTGGATTGTTGGCAGCTAACATATGATATCTGCCTCTTTTCTTTATCTGTGTTACTGCTATCTGTACAATATCTATAACATCCACTTTTTTATCTTCCATAAGCCTTACGGAATCATTAAGCGTTTCTAATGTCACTGCTGTTATAACTATGTGTACACCAGGATTTTTCTTTAATACTATGTCCATTATTTTTTCAAGCTCTCCACCGCTTCCACCTATAAATACTGAATCCGCAGCAGGCAGTTTCTCTATCACATCTGCAGCACTGGCATTAATGATATCTATATTATCAAGTCCGAATTTTCTGGCATTTTGCGCTATAAGCTCACAGCCTTCTTTCGTTCTTTCAACTGCATATACTGTTCCATATAAGGCATGCATGGCAAGTTCTACAGAAACCGAACCTGTTCCTGCACCGATGTCATACACTATGGCATCCTTAGCCGGTGATAACCTGCTTACAACACTTGCCCTGATTTCGCGCTTTGTCATAGGAATATCTGCACGTATAAAACTCTCATCTGGCAAACCTGTCATAACAGCTGCCTGTGGATAATGATTATGAACCGCCATAACTGTTAGTCCTGCTGCCGTATATTCTGCATATTCACTTACGTGCCCTGATAATATCTTTTCATTATCATATGACAGATTCTCACCTATCCATATATCTGCCCCGCCCAGTCCGGACTCACAAAGCCGCTTACAGATATGAGAAACATCGCCCTGCGTAAGAAAATATGTCCATTCATTAGTTAAGACAAGCGGAATATAATTCTGTTTCTTACCATGCAGACTGACCATTGCCGCCATCTCCCACGGCTGTCCTATCTTTGATGCAAGATATATAACAGAAGATATTCCAGGAAGAATATTTATATCATACTTTTTTACAACACTTTCCTCCTGTGCTTTATAAAGCTGCTCCATAAGCTTCTTTGTTCCGCTGTAAAAGCCTGTATCTCCCGACATTAAAACTGCATATATTAAAGCCTTTTCTTTGTTTATAATATCGTAAATATCCCTGGCTGTAACAGCAAAAAAAAGTTTTTTATCTGTATTACTATAAGCCTCAAGCAGTCTTTTAGAACCTATAATAACATCTGCGTGTTCTATTGCTTCACTTGCCTGCTGTGTAAGACATTTTCTGCTGCCCGGCCCCATTCCTATGATATACACCTGTTTCATCTGCTTCTCCCTTATATCACTCTGCTTTTTAACCATATGAAAAGCTATATTTACAGCTTTTCAAGATACTCTATGACCTCTTTTATACATTTTCCTTCATGTTCAACAGGTCTTTTTATAACCACAACATCCGCTCCTGTCTGTTCTGCTGCCATAAGCTTCTCATTGTATCCACCACTGTTTCCTGACTCTTTCGTCACGAGCACATCTATGTGAAACTGTCTGATTAATGCTGCATTTATTTCCGTAGAAAATGGTCCCTGCATTGCTATAAGATGTGCTGGAAAAAAACCTGCATCTATAGCATTCTGAAGCATACACGGATCAGGCAGCAGCCTTAGATAAGCTCTCTTTTTATAGTCTTTTATATTGACATATTCAGGGATGTTCTTACTTCCTGTTGTAAGTAATATATTTTTTTTAAGATAAGCTTTACTGTTTAGAATAGAAACAGTCTCTTGCATAGTGTCTGTATACACAAGCCTGTCATCTAAGGATGCTCCATCATCATATGCTGCTTTGGGAACCGTTTCCTCTCTTAACACTCTTATGTACTGTACATCCGCTTTATCACATACATCTTTTATACTGCGTGTTACTACTCTGGCATATGGATGTGTTGCATCTATAACAATATCCGGTTTTATATATGCAAGTTCCTTTTGCATAGCTTCCTCATCAAGTCTGCCTACATGTATGTGAAGCTTTTCTTTATATATATTTTCTGATAGCTCTAAAATAATCTCTTTTCCATATTCTGTCGTCACATATACATGCGTGATAAACCCTGTATCACTTTTTTCTGCCAGATATCCGCACAGTCTTCTTCCCTCTGTCGTGCCTGCAAAAAGCATAACAGTAACATTTTTCATCATATAACCTTGTACCCTCTTGGTGTGACCATCCTGCCATCTATAACCTTAGTATGGCTGTTTCCTATATATACAGTTGTAAACATATCAACATCACATTCTGCCAGTTCTTTAAGCGTAAGTATCTCTGCCTTTTCATTATCCCTGCCTATGTTTTTAACATATCCACATATTGTATCTTGTGATTGTATCTTAGACACGATCTCACATGCCTCTTTAAGATATCCAGCTCTTCTTCGGCTGGACGGATTATATATGCACATTACCATATCACTGTCTGCAGCAGCCCTCACTCTTTTCTTTATAAGCTCCCATGGTGTCATACAGTCACTTAAGCTTATAACAGCAAAGTCATGTGATAACGGAGCTCCAAGAATAGCTGCACCACTGCTTGCTGCTGTCACACCTGAGATAACCTTTATCTGTACTCTTTTTTGAGCAAGCTCATATACAAGACCTGCCATGCCATATATCCCGCTGTCACCACTACATACAAGTACTACCTCCAGGCCTTCCTCTGCCTTATCTATAGCGTACTGGCACCTCTCTTTTTCCTGCATCATATCTGTAGAATAATACTCTTTTTCAGGAAAATACTGTTTTAATATGTTAACGTATGTCTTATATCCAACTATAAGCCCGGCATCAGAAATAGCTGCAAAGGCTTCTAGTGTCATATTATCTTTAGCCCCGCTTCCAAACCCAACTATCTTAAGCATACATACCTCCTTGTTTTACGAAGTAAAATGCGACTGCTCTCGCAGGAGCAGAGGTATTTACCTCCTTGTTTTACGAAGTAAAATTTATCATTCTATGCATATATTGCCACTGTCACTCCGTCACAGACTGTTTTTTTTACAATACATCTTTTATCTTTTGAGGCTGCACATGCACTTCTCTCACACACATTATCAACTCCAACCTTATCCTTAACAAAGCCTGATGCAGTGAATTCACCTCTGATAGTGTTAAGATATTGTGCTGAATATGTTTTATATGGTACTTTCAGTTCCCGTGCAAAATCTATTATCCCCTGTTCGTCAGCTTTTCTGTCAACAGAAACAACTGCCGCTATTCTTTCCATAAGCAGGTCATTCTTATCACATGTACTGCTTACCGCTTTTCTTATCTGCCCGCTTGTTTTTCCTCTTTTACAGCCTATTCCTACGAAAAGATCCATAGGCACAAGCTTTAATGTACGCCTGAATATCATATGGTCAGACGGACTTGTTATAATCTGTATTCCACTTTCATATTTATCTATACTGCTTTGTCCGGCTGTTCCATATGCTGCAACATAGTCTGTTTCATATACTGTTCCACTTGCCTGCCATCCAAACATTGTAAGCTGGCCATTCCACTTTTTAACAGTTTTTTCTAACAGCTTTTTATATGCTTTATCACCTGCTATTCCGACAGGTTCACCATTCAGCACTCTGCCTGATATATCCTGAATCATAACAGGATTAAGTATGCGCATATTGTTCTCCCTGGCAAACATATCAACTGCAAAGACACCTCTTGCATCCGTAGCTGTTGTAATAACTGGCACTGCACCTATTTTACATGATAACTGGCTGCACCATTCATTTGCACCTCCAAGATGCCCCGAAAGAAGAGATATAAGGAATCTTCCCTGTTCATCAGCAACTAATACTGCCGGATCTGTAACCTTACTCTTTATGTATGGTGCAAGAGTTCTTACCGCAATAGCGGCTGCACATATAAACAGTATTCTGTCACAATTCATAAACTGCTCACGTATAACTCTTCCAACCGAATCAAATGATATGACGTTATCATGATTATCTGCACATCTTGAGTGGCAGTATATATCAACATTCATATCATCCTTCATACTCTGTGCAGCTTTTTCTGCCACTTTCATGCCATCATGCGTAAATGTAATAATGATAGTTCTCATTCTTATCTTCGATACTCCGTCTTAAAATCCTTATCATATAATTTTGAAAATGCATATTTATCGCCAAGGAAATCTCCTACCATAACAAGAGCTGTCTTTGTTATGCCCTCTTTTTCTGCCGTTTCTGCGAGTTTATCAAGCGTTGTCCGTATACATTTTTCATCCTTCCAGCTTGCCTTATACACCAATGCACATGGAGTATCTGGTGTATATGCACCTTCATACAGCTTTTCTGTGAGTTCTTTAAGATGGGATGAACTAAGGAAGATAACCATAGATGTTTTGTGCTTTGCAAGTCTGCCTATATCCTCATTGTCTGGTACTGGCGTTCTTCCTGGCATCCTTGTGATGATAACTGACTGTGATACTGCTGGAACTGTATATTCACACTGCACAGCTGCTGCCGCTGCAAGAAAGCTGCTAACTCCCGGACATACTTCGCAGGCTATTCCATGCTTTGCAAGTTCTTCTATCTGCTCACGTATAGCCCCATATAATGAAGGGTCACCCGTATGCAGACGTACAACCTTTTTACCCTCATTTTCAGCCTTAACTATCACATCTATAACTTCATCCAGATTCATATATGCACTATTATATATCTCACAGGATTCTTTGGCATACTCAAGCAACTCTTCATTGACAAGTGAACCTGCATATATAATAACATCCGCTTCATTTAAAAGCTTCATCCCACGAACAGTTATAAGATCCTTTGCACCTGGTCCTGCTCCAACAATCTTTACCATATAAATCTCCATTCTTCTATATACTTCTTATGCTTAAGCTTTTATCTTTTCCAGCAGCTCATCTGCCAGCTTAGTTTTACCAAGTATTCCATATTCATTGGAAAATACTATAGCAGCAATCTTTATACTGCCTGCACTTCTTCTTTCAAGAACTTTTTCAATACGTATCATAAGCTGTTCCATTACCGCTTCAAGCATGTCTGATTTTTTCAATATTTCAAGTGCTGCATCTGTTGTAACGCACCCTGGAAGCTGCCTTAGCACATCAGGTTTTGCCCCTGCCTGCACTGCACACGTAGTAAGCACCTCCATACGTCCATCTGCAATCCTTGAATGTGTATTCATAATCCCTGCTCCAAGCTTTACAAGCTTTCCTATGTGTCCCACAAGAAGCATGCCTTCTGCTCCCGAAGCACATACAATATCTATAGTATCTCCTATATAGTTGCTGCATTTGATACTTCTTTTCAGTTCTATATTAAGAGTATTGAGTAAAAAATCCTGTCCATAATTACCAGGTGCTGCCAGCAGCATTTTCTCGCCTTCTGCAACATGCATACTGACCTCTGTACGGATTGTATCTATAAGTGCCTGTTCGCTCATAGGCTCTACTATTCCTGTTGTTCCAAGTATAGATATGCCGCCTGTTATGCCAAGATTAGGATTAAAAGTTTTCTTTGCTATCTCTTCACCATCCGGAACTGAAATAACCACAAGAAGACCGCCATCATAGCAGTAATCCTCTGCTGCCTCCATCACGCCTGCTTCTATCATCTTTAAAGGCACTGGATTGATAGCTGCTGCACCTACAGGTCTTAATAAACCTTTTTTAGTAATACGTCCGACACCTTTACCACCATCAACTATTATACGCTTATCGTTTTTTTGTTCATTATGTCTTTTATCATAATATGCTTCTACATATGATACTTCTGCATACGATACTTTGGCATACACGTATATCCCATTCGTCACATCAGGGTCATCACCACTGTCTTTTCTTATCGCACATGATACTTGCGTATCATTCATTGATATATCTTCAACATCCAGTAAAAGACTGACTCCTGACGGTGTCATAACTTTAACTTTGTCTGTTTTTCTTCCTGATAACAGCATCTGTGCAGCTGCCTTTGCCGCAGCACAGGCACATGTACCAGTAGTATATCCACATCTCATTTTCTGTTGGTTTTTATATACGTATCGTTCTAACATCTGCGCCACTCTTTATCATCATCTGCTGCCATATAAAACAATGCATTCATAACAGCCGCTGCAACATTACTTCCGCCTTTTCTTCCACGTGCTACTATATATGGCATACTGCTGTTTATAATATCTTCTTTGGCTTCAACTACATTAACAAAGCCAACTGGTACTCCAATAACAAGTGAAGGACAGAATTTCCCTGCATCATATAATTCTCTTATTCTCATAAGTGCAGTAGGTGCATTGCCAACAACCATAATGCATCCTGCATTACGTTCTGCCGCTTTTTCAACACTGATGGCTGCCCGCGTTACTTCCCTTTTAGCAGCCTCACATGCCACATCTTCATCTGCCATATAACAGTTAAGCTGGCATCCAAACTTTTCAGCCATCTTATGGCTTATTCCTGATTTTGCCATATTGGTATCCGTAACAATATCCACTCCTGAACGTATGGCATTAAGTGCCTTGTTAACTACTCCATCAGAAAATGTCATACTTGTCTCATATGAAAAATCTGCTGTGGTATGTATGACTCTTTTGACTATCGGTTTATATATATGTGGTATATCAGTAGTAAGTTCACTTTCTATTATAGCAAATGACTGTTTTTCAATATCCATAGGTTTCATATATAATCTTCTCCTTAATCCCTTCGGGTATTACATAATATTTATGTTATAGCTTCTTATGTTGTTACGTGATATTTGTTTTATAGTTTCTTCTGTTGGTACTTGATATTTATTTTATACAAGCTGCCTAAGTGCTTCTCTGTCTGGCTTTACAAGCACTTTCTTTCCCTGTTTTTTTGCATATTCTATCAGATCTTTTAATCTTTTATTCATAGCACCAACCTGACATCCTGTATCTATAACATAGTCTGTTTCATCTATTCCTGCACATGCTTTTTTATATGTTTCTTCATCTATCGGTTCGAACATCCTGTTTACAATCACATCTTTAGCAAGCGACTTTGCAATAGGATATTCGCAATCATTTTCATATAGTATTCCTGCTAAAAATGCTATCCCTGCCCTCTGAAGCTCTCTATATGTAAATACACCTGTCCCTGCACCACCAACAACAAACACATGTGCCTTACCCTGTGGTCTCTTTAACTCTGCACTTCCATAAAGGCTGTTATATGTTCCCTGTGTAAGTCCATAAAGCCTGCTTATCCGCTCATCTGTAAATATGCTTTCAGGTCTTGCGAATTCTATGGTTTTATCTGTACCGATACACATAACGTAATCAGCCACCTTTGCTGCAAGTTCTATCTCATGTAAAGATACTATAACTGCAACTTTATCTCTTACTGCCATATCCTGTAATATATCAAGAAGCTCTATCTTATGTCTTATATCAAGAAAAGACGTCGGCTCATCTAAAACAATAATCTCTGGTTTCTGACATATCGCTCTTGCAAGCATAATACGCTGGCGCTGTCCATCACTTATCTGTGAAAAATCTTTATTCTCTATATCAGCCGCCGAAACCTTTCTTAAGGATTCTGTCACTATCTCTTCGTCTTCCTTTGTCAGCTTTCCGAAATAATTCGTATAAGGATATCTTCCCATAGCAACGACATCACGGCATGTCATCATCTCTGTCTTTATCTTTTCAGTAAGGACAACAGACATAGTTTTAGCATATTCCTTTCCTGTAAACTCGTCAGTCCTTCTGCCCTTTATGTATATGTTTCCTCCTATTGGATGCAATTCTCTTATTATGTTCTTAAGTATAGTTGATTTACCAGCCCCATTAGGTCCTATAAGTACAAGAATCTCGCCTGGTTTTACCTTCATGGCTATATCCGATAACAGCACTTTCCCATGATATCCTACACTTAAATCTTCTGTCTGCACATATATCTGTTCCATATATTCTCCACTTATACTACATTTTAAAAACTGCTTATTATTGTAAAAACATGCCATTACTTTTTCTGCTTAATCATAAGCCATATAACAACAGGCGCACCAAATATTGCTGTCACTGTTCCTATAGCAAGCTCAGATGGTGAGAATATAGTTCTTGCAATAAGGTCGCAGAACATACAGAATACTGAGCCACTTAAGAATATGGCAGGAATGGTTATTAATGGTTTCGTTGTTTTAAGTGATAATCTCGTTATATGTGGCACTGCTATTCCAACAAAGGATATAGGTCCTGCAAGAGCTGTAACACATGCTGAAAGTAAACTTGAAAGTAATACTATACATACTCTGAAAAATTTAATATTGATTCCCATGCTCTGTGCGTATCCCTCACCTAAAAGATAAGCGCTTATCGGCTTGGAAAACAGAAATGTAACAATCGCTGTAGGAAATATTATAAATGCTGCAAGCTTTACAGTTGCCCATGAGCTTCCAGAAAAACTACCCATTGCCCAGTGTGTAAGATTAGCTATATTAGAATCATTGGCAAATGTTATACATAAATCTGTTATTGCAGAACATATATAGCTTATCATAATTCCAACCACTAATAACATGGACATGCTTTTTACCTTATTGGCAAAAAACAGTACATAAAGCATGGCAAACAGTGAACCAACAAAGGCTGCTGCAACCTGTGCCCAAAGCGGCATGCCGGAAATATGTTCAAGTAAAAATATCATCGTAATAGCAACAAACATCTTGGCTCCTGATGATATACCAAGCACGAAGGGACCAGCTATAGGATTTCTGAAAAAAGTCTGCAGCAGAAAACCTGATAGTGATAATGCTCCACCAAGAATAGCTGCCATACATAATCGTGGAAGGCGTATTTTCCATATAATATTGTATTCAGGTGTTCCAGAATCACCCTTTAAAAATATTATCTTACCAATCTGTACAGGAGATATATGAACATTTCCTGTATTAATATTCATTATAACTGCTGCTGCCATTAATATAAGCAGCGCAACATAAACAAACTGATAGCGGAATATCTGTTTAAATTTATTATTTTTCTGATTAATGTTGTTATCCACACTTATCCTCATTTTTCTTTGCGTTCATCATATATTAATTCATTGTTTATCAACCCTGTGCTTATCAAAATGACTGTCTCATTAAGATGTATTTGCTTAATGTGACAGTCATTGATACTAATATTTATTCACTTTATTTAAGCTTTTTTAAATATGTAAGCTCTGATGTGCCAGCGTCTGCTTTAAACATAAGATTGATATCGTTGATCATGCTTCCGATTGTATCTGCAATCTGGAAGAAATCTGGTGTTGTACACCATACATTGCCATCCTTAACTGCCTTTAAATCAGAAAGTACACTGTTATAAGACGTAAAATCAGCCATTGTAGATGGCTTACCACCTAAATTCCATACATATATAATGTAATCTGCATCTTTAGCCTTCTCATAGAAGCTCTCGATTCCAAGCTCCTGTGTACCTGTCTTATCAGGGTTAAGATCAGAGAATATATAGTTACCACCTGCTATGTTAACCATCTGTGCAAGATAATCACCTGCATTTCTTACATATAGCTTTCCCTTTGATGTTATATAGAATACTGCAACAGACTTTCCTGTATTCTCTGCCTTAGAGAGTGTATCCACATAAGCAGCCTGTTCGTTAAACATAGCTGTAGCAGCCTCCTCTTCATTGCAAAGAGCAGCATATAGCTTAGCCCACTCTACTCTTCCTAAAGGATGATCCTCATAGGTAGACTGGTCTAATATATAATTAACTCCAAGTTCCTTTAACTTAGCTGCAACGTCAGGCACACTTGTAAGCATAGTTGAATATATGGCAAGTGAAGGTGAACCTGCTATGATTGATTCATAATTAGGAGCCTTATAATCACCAACATATGTAAGCTTTCCATCATCAAATGCTTTCTTTACGGCATCTATATACCATGATTTCTTATCATAAGTAACCTGGCTTATGCCTGAAAGACAGTTACTCGCATTCATAAGCGATGTAACTGGTGTAGATGATACAAGCATGTTAGTTACAGGAGCCTTTAATACTAATGTATCTGCATCTACCCCTGATGGTGTAGACATTCCATCTGGAACAAGTAATATTTTAGACTGCTTTGATACAATAGCTGTATCTTCATCTCTGTTAGTTATAGTAAGAAGCTTATAACCGCCCTTATAATAATCTACAGAAAAAAGCTTTGCATACTTAAGCTCCATAGAATGATCGAACACTAACTGACCATCATAATTGTTTCCATTGTCCGCATTGTTTCCTGAGCTTGTACCACATCCACCCATTACTAAAGTTGATACAAGCATTACCAGCACAAGTAATAGTGCAAGAAATCTTTTCTTCTTCATTCTTTTTTCCTTTCCTTTTTCATATGAAGATGTATGGTTATCAACGTATATGTGATAACCAGAAGATGATTGCGTCATTCTCTGCAGAAAGGAACGGCACATATATACAGATATGCTTTGTTTATATATGCCGGCATAAAAATCAATAGTCTGTTGTTCTCGCAACGACTATTGTGACTCTGCCTGTAAACCGGTCTTCTGACTCACAGATCATAAGTGATATCCGCCTTCCCGGATTGTATTGTATTACTCTCCAGTGGCATAATGGATACCGCCTCCCTGTATACAGCAGCGGAACTGTTCAGGATTCACACCTGATTCCCTGAAGTAAATGATATATGTTTTAACATATTGCTCCATATATTAGTTACTTCGTTTACAGTGATTATTTCGTTATCATCTATATTATAATTATTCAAAATATAATTATAATGATATATTATTTCATATAATCCTTTTAAATGCAAGATATTTATTTAACCCCGATATCATTATTTGCAGCTAACCTTCATCATTTCATTTTCTTTGACAAAAACTTTACTATGTAATCATAATTCTCTGGTAAATGGGGAAATGTACAATTCGTACAATCTTTAATCTTCTTTCCACTTTCCCGCTCAATAATCCGAGGATTGCCTGGACAATCCTCATACTGGTTCAGTGGGCAATAACAAAAAAGGCAGTTAAAATCCTGCCCCTCTTCTATCTTGTGACATGGAAAGTATTTACATTGTTCATTCTTAAAGTAACGGTAACTGTTCTGCATAATAATTCTCCATTCTTGCGTGTGAAAAATATTATTTTTCACACTAATCTCATATATCAATATTGGAAATTGGTAAAATATCACTTCAGCTGCAAATGTATGAAAAATATTTTCTTCCCTGCTCCTGCGTAGCTCCAATGCTGTTATAAAACCCGATTGATGGCGTGTTCCATTCAAGACAGCTCCATTCTATTTTAGAATATCCATCCTCTTTAACGTATTCTTCTATTCTAGAAAAAAACTTTTTACCTAGGCCGCGATGACGATATTCTTCTTTTAAAAGAAAATCCTCAAGATGCACCCCTGCCTCGCCCGCAAATGAGCCAAACACTGGGTAATAAATAGCATATCCTATGATTTCTTCATCATATTGTGCGATCAATACAGTTGCTATTTTCTTTTCAAAAATCCAATAGCACAATGTTTCCTCTGTGGCCGTCATATCCTGAGGTCTTTTCTCGTATTCTGCCAGATTTTTTATAAGCTTTTGTATAATTTTAATATCACTTATATCTGCTTTTCTTACATTAAATAATCCATTCATTACCTGATAACCTCTTTTTATATTAAATTCTAATGCTGTTATTTATTATACCATATGTTACTCTTTATTTGCCATGCTCTCATAAACCCGCGCTGCGCACTATATCGCCCTGCTACTTTGTCTGCCTTTTTCTCATTTGCCTGTCCTAATGTCCTTGCAAGAAGCGCATTAGTTCCAACTCCGGTTCCTATTCCAACTGCTACCATGAGCATCTGAACCATAAGCTTATTTACTGGCATCTCCTTCATCTTATTACTTTCTGCCATCTTAATCCTCCTTGTTTTGCGAAGCAAAATCCGAACCCTTTGGTGAGGAGAGGATTTAGCCTCATTGTTGTGCGAAGCAAATGTCTGCTATGCATTTGTCCTCATTTTTCTGCATAAAAAAATGTGTACTTATCACATAAGCTGGACTTACGCTGATAAGCTACACACTTTTAACTGCAATATATATTTTTATCCTGTGTGACAGCAGATACACACAAAAAAAACGAGCAGCAAAACTGGATTTACGCTAGTCTGCTACTCGTTCATTCATATATTATATTGGTGGTTTTTCAAAAAGTCAAACAAAAATTATTCATTTACAGTTTTTTATGTAACAAATATAAGTGATTTTTTTCTATTTATAAACAGGGGGAAAAAAGATATAATCTAATTGAAAAAGTGAAGTGAGGAGAAAAAAAGATGTATTCATTACTGATTGCAGTAATCTATTTAATATTTATTAGTCTGGGGTTACCGGATTCACTTCTTGGCTCTGGTTGGCCTGCAATGCATGCCGCATTTTCGGTGCCGTCTTCCTATGCAGGATATGTGTCTATGGCAATTTCATTTATGACGATTATTTCAGCACTGCTTAGTCCTATGATGATAAAAAGATTCCATACGAAGTGGATTGTTATTGTATCAATATTTCTAACGGTTATGGCTTTAATAGGTTTTTCTATTTCTACATCTTATGCCATGTTGTTTGTTTTTGCGGTTCCATATGGTATGGGGGCTGGCGCTATTGATGCATCTGTAAACCATTATGTGGCCAATAACTATTCAGGATCTGTCATGAATTTTTTACACTGTTTTTATGGTGTAGGTGCAGTCATAAGTCCGAATATTATGGCAGTGGCATTAAGTAAGGCAAGTTGGAATGAAGGATACCGGTGGACTGCATATATTCAGATTTTTATACTATTAATTTGCATTATTTCCCTTCCATTATGGAAAAAGAATGAAAGTGATTCTAATAAACAGGAGGAAGAAGTTGCAGGAATACGTGAAGCATTAAAACGTCCCGGTGTAGTGCTTACATTAATCGCATTCTTTGCATATTGTTCTGGAGAAGCGACATGTTTCCTTTGGACCTCGAGCTATTTTGCAGGAGTAAAGGAAGGACTAACGGATCATCTTATTGCATCATTTGGCTCGCTTATATTTGGCGGACTCATGCTAGGAAGATTAATATCCGAGTTTGTATCAAATAGGCTTGGAGACAGAATGCTAATAAGAATAGGAATTTTTGTTGAAGTGGTCGGGATACTACTCGTAATGATACCTGTGGCTAGCTTTATTCCTGCTGCAATTGGTTTTGTGATAATTGGTACAGGTATGGGACCTGTATATCCAGCGATTCAGCATATGGCACCAACAAACTTTGGTGAAAGATATAGTGCAGCCGTTATTGGACTTCAAATGGCATCAGCTTATATGGGTAGTACATTTATGCCAATGATTTTTGGAAATATTCAGGAGAAGATTGGAATTGGTATTATGCCGTTTTATCTGCTGATATTTGCAGTTTTAAACATCTGGATGCTTGAACGAACTTATGTGGTATTGACTGGCACAAAGTATGCCAATTTCTCACGTAGATAAAATTTAATTGCTTTCTCATTTTCCTGATAGACACTTAATTTTAATTTTAATCTGAATTCCTTTGCATGATTTAGAAGTTGTTTTCCGATACCTTTTGATTGCATTGTTTCTTTTACAAAAACACCTTCGATATAGTCATCATTCAATCCAATGAAGCCATCTATCTGCTTTGTACAGTCATCCTCATGTACATATATTTCTGCGTGAGGAAGCTCATCAGCTAATAACAATAATGCTATAAATTGCTTTTTATTCTCATTCACTTCTCGGATTTTCATATCTATTACTCCGTCAAATTCCAATTTTAACATCAGACGTGTGGTTTTATCATGTTCTGCTCCGCATTTCGGACATATCCATGTCCTCACTGACAAATCTTTTGTATCTGGATTCTGATACCCGCAAACAGAACATAATTGACTACTAGCATAAAATGTATCTATTTTGATGTATTTCCTGGCATTCCACATCCGCCGCAGAACTTAGTCCCATTCTCCAGTTTCATTCCGCAATTTTTACAGTACATTACATTCTCCATTTCTTTTGTTTTTTTATTTTATATTAGTTGTCATTTTATGTATATATACATTTTTCACAATTATATTAAAAATATAAAATACCAACACCCTATTATCTCCATTCCTAATCACATACACATTTGCAATTATCTTGTCAACGACTGAATCTCTTTTTGTATAAGTCTTCCTGCCGCCTTTGCCAGCTCATCAATACGACGTATTCTTGTAAATTCTTTTCCATAAATCTTTTCTGCGCTATTGGCCGCCGCATCATTTCCCATAAAAACGGCTGATACATGTATTCCTTTAGCACGCAGTGCACGTACCTCTTCGGCTGCATCATTAACAGAAATATCGTCGCTATAATCATGTCCAAACGGGCTGTCCTGTGATGGCAGAATACGCTGGCTGTCATTAGGCGCAGCATCTGTTAAAATAATCACAAGATGCCTGTCAGCCACCCCCGGGTTCATATCAAGGATTTTACCAATTCCCCGAAAAGCAAGACCATCACGATTCCAACCGGCAGCATAATAATTGAAAATATTGTCGCACTTCTTATCCCTAAAAGACTTCAATATATGAAAAACTGTATATCCTCTAACACTGCAAAATCTTGTTACCCTGACCGGTATATTACATTTCACGAGGCTTTTGGAAATAATTACTCCCTGCGCAGCAAGCATTTCCTGATACTGAAGCCTTGAAGCAGATGCATCAAGAAGCAGATCCACTGTAAAGGATGGTTGATTATCATCTTCATATGTGTGAAAAATCCTGTTATCTTCTATATATTCTGCACGCCATACTTTGGTTGTATCAAGCCTTCCTCTCTGACCTGATATTACATCTGTCTTCTGACTTATATATTCGCTATTACGGATTTGTTCGACTATATGTGCAATAAGACTATCATAAAGCCGTACATTTTTATTATAATATGAATGATTTCTTTCAACCTGCAGCTGTGACTGTTCTCTTAAATGAAGAAATTCCTTCGGTATATTTTTCTTTGTTATATATTTTCCATCTGTAAACCATAAATGGCATCCTGTATGACTGCCTGTACACAGTTCTTTTTCTATTTTAATAAGAGTCTGCTCTGATATAACAGATCTTCCAAAACAATTCTCAATATAAGAGCAGTCATTATTTTCTTTCTTATATGTTATATTATCTTTCTTTTTACTGTAGGCTGCTTCACCAGTCATATTGTCCGCCTCAGAAGAACGCATAACCATTACATGATTATTTCTTACAGAGCTGACAGGCATTATTCTTGTCATTATCCGGGCAAATGCCCCTGTAAAATGCAGTCGCAACGCTTTTTTTTCATGTTTTACGCCATCAAAAAGATTAAATTTGCGATAAATTGCCAGCACAGCATCTATCAACCGGTCTGTTTCAGGCATTATCTGTGGTGTCAGTTCTGCATACAGCTTTTGTTCATTTGGTGTCAGCAGAACCTTCTTTTTCCCTGACACACTGCTCCATCTGGCTGACTGCATATTATATACAAGCCGGTTTTTACTCATCCACTCCTGCCTCGACAGCTTATATTCACCTGCAAAAAAAGCCTTTCCATAATAAACCCGTAAATCAGTCATAGACGGACGTTTTAATGCTTCCTCTGTATACAGTACATGTTCCAGATAAAGCCATGTCAGATCATCCAGCATAGCCTGACTGATATCTCCGTTCCAATAACCAAATAAAGTGCTGATTGCCTTTTCACCATAATACTTATATGCCAGTCCAATTATAAGATTCATATATAAATCTGAATCTAAATCCCCTGTTTCAACAGCCAGAAACAATGGATCAAAATTATAGCGTTCCGCCGCATTCCATACCTGATTAGCAGCCCGTCTTTCCTTAGCAGTATAAGAAATGGTACGCATTATTCAAACACCTCCGTATTATGCAGCTTTAAGGGAAACCTTGAAGCTATGACATCACGTATAAGCTCTTTTTCATAGCTGTCAAATATCTTATTGGTAATTCCAAGATCCAATGCATCCCTGATTGGAATACCCTTTTTTATAAGACTTACAGCATCAATTAATCCACGCAGATCCAAAGCTTTCTCTGTAAGTTCACCATTTTCACATTTTTTCTGAAGTTCATTAAATAAAAGTGCAAACTGTTTGTTATACTTAGTAACCAGCGAAGGGAACTGATCCTTTAACAGTCTCTCAAGATCTTCCTTTGCCAGTGGCGGCATCTGTATAACTACAAATCTTGAGGCAAGTGCCTCATTTAATTCCCTTGTACCTGCATAATTATAATTCATCGTAGCAATAAAACGTGTATCATCTGCAACCTCTATCCTGTCATATCCTGGAACATCAATTACACGTCTGAAATCAAGTACAGAATGTAAGACTGCAAGTGCTTCATTCCTTGCCATATTGATTTCATCGAGAATCCCAAAGCCGCCACTTTGTGCACAGCAATACACCGGTCCGGGTCTGAATGTAACCCTGCCATCGTGAAATGTATCAGAACCTATCAGCGCAGCCGCATCCATATTAACATGGAAGGAAATATCCCATGCCGGACGTTCAAAAACTGCTGCAAGATTCTGTGCAAGCACATTTTTTCCCGTTGCCTTCTCTCCTGCCAGCAAAAGATTTCTGCCACACAGAAGCACTGCAAGAGCCTCTTCCCATACCTTATTGCCATAATAATGAAAATGTGGTACAGGAATACGTTTTTTTAATGCTTCATCTACAGTATGTTCTTCTGAATAATGCCGGACTTCTTCTACAAGCTGTGCAGAAACACCTTCCTGCTTCAAAAACTCAATCAGATTATTCAATACCAACACCTCTTTAACTATTTTTTTATATTTTGATTATATTCTTTTTATTTATTTATGTGAACTACCCATTGTCTTAAGCCAATGGGCTTCCTGCTTCATCGACCTCGTGTCTCCGCTCCGCTTCGGTCGGCTCAAAACCAACGTTCACTGAACGTCGTTCGCCCTACTATCTCCACAGGCGTTAATTTGGGCAGTCCCTGCCCTATATATTTCTTTATGCTATTTGTCTTAATCCTTCTGTCAGTATATTTTTCGCGGCATTGATATCCCTGTCATGTTCTGCTCCTCATTTCGGACATATCCATGTCCTCACTGACAATCCAGCATGTTGTAATATTTTTGTTCAACTATTAAATGGTTATCACCTTGCGAAGTATAATATTCAGCCATTGCTCCGTACCCCTGTCTTGCCTTACATCACCTGTTACCCAGATTTTTTCTTTCTTAAATCCATTTATAGGCTCCATCAACATATTAAAACTTTCCTCTGTAAGATATGTAAAATACCTTTCATTTCTTACGCCCTCAAAATCACCATACTTAAAAGACATATATATCACACCATTTCTTTTAAGTGCCTGATACAGCCTCTTTATCATATCAGGCAGTTCGCATTTCTTTAAATGAAGAATTGATGCACACGCCCATATCCCATCATATGTATTACTGGCATTAAAATCCTCGAAAAGCATATGCTGTACCTGAATACCAGTGTACTTTGTTGCTGCCTTACATAATTCTTTTGAACCATCCATTGCATCAACTTCATATCCATTATCTATAAAATACTTAGTGTCTCTTCCTGAACCGCATCCAAAATCCAATATTTTTGCTTTCGCAGGCAAAAACGATAAGAAAAGTTCCTGTATTTCATGGAAATCCACATTTTGAGTTGTATTGACAAAATCTGCTGTATGCTGGTTGTAGTAATCCAATGTATTATTGTCACTCATTTTTTCTTACTTCCTGATGTTTCGTCATCATTACTATAACACAAATACCAGTTACACTAAAGGCTGCTTTAAAAATATGGAAACATAATTCATTATAAAATTCACATCAAATCTTATGGTCTTTTTAAATTAAAATTACTACTACATTTCCATGATGCTATTTTCATCAACATTACACCCCTGCTCACTAAGTATTTCCTGACACTCTTCTATTGTATTGCCATATAACAAAATCCTATGTTTATAATTAAGACATCTCTCAATTTATAAACACAGGATTTCTATCATTTCTCTTTATTCTGATAATATGCACAATACCGCTGTATATGTATTAAATACACTATATGTTACATATCACCTTTACTATCTTTTATGTCTTTGCTTAATATTTCCCAAAACAGAATTGAATACATCATAATTATGACTATCTCTTGGAGAACAGTAAACAGCAAATTCAATTACACGAAAGGCATGTATATATTTGTCAACTACATTCTTAGCAGCCGCGGCAACAACACTTGGGTTATTCTCAAATGCACCACAGCCAAATGCACCAAGTATTACTACATCATTGTTATTGGCCAAAGCTATATCAAGTATTCTTGTGAATCTCTTTTCATGTATTGCAAGCAGCTCATCATCAGTTATTTTAACTCTTTCATCACCATCACCACTATTCATCATGTTACTTGGCTTTTCTCTAAGGTTTGGTGCAGCACATGTTATCATATTAACCTTATACCACTCATTTTCTGGCATAAGTATAGGGTTTGCTGTATCAGTCTTTATTACTACAACATCAGGTGTATATATGCAGTCATCGTTATGTATCGGATTGTGCTCAATTCTGTGTGGTGTGTAAAATCCTGCCCACATATCAGGCGAATTAAGATTAAAATACAGTGTGGAACATCTACACAGGCATTCTTCTTGTGCAGAACTTCCAATGTCCTTTTCTTTGATACGATAACCTCCGCAGTATTTTTATATCTATCCTTATCTGGTACAGATATTTCATCAGTCTCTAATATAAGTTTCTGATTGGCACTGGAATTAGCCACTGCATTCTTTAATTTACTATTATCCTTAACCTGCTTTTCTGTATCCATAAATACAGTAACATTTTCTTCTCTTCACATAGCATTCTCCTCCTTTACACACCGTTATTTATTTTATATTTTCTCGCCTCCAAACTTTCTTTTTACAATTGTAAAACTATGCTCCCCAATCCTAATCCTTGCTGTCTAATTTCCTTTCTCACTTTTCTTCCAATATGCGAGACTCTCTTGTCTCGTTTTACTGATCAAGCAACCATATAGCTATATTCTCCATAAAATAGTCCATATCCAAATCAAGAAGTTTCATTTGCCTATCTGCTTTCTCTGCAAATATTATTTCCCCCAGCCCGGACATATACTTATCAACATTCCTTGGCAATCTGTTTCTGAAAACTAGGGAATACATCGTTCTGTAATTCATTTTTCTTGATATTTAAGGCATCGGCTAATGCCTTGGAACAAAATATATACATAGCCAATCTACTCCTTACATTTCCATAGTGCCATTGGATGATTCTTCACTCTTTCAACTATCTCCGCATCTTCAAAAAGCAACTCAGGCATGTATTTTTTCTCTTCGAATCTATCAAGATATTCCTTCTCTTTAGTAGTCAACACCATGAGATCCGATATGTAATTCTTCGCAATCTTCTTTCTCTCATCCAACTGGAAATTATCTTTCTTATTAAGCACTGGAAATAAATCTCTTCTGATTTTGTTGAAATCAAGTGTGTCAATAGCTGAGGTGTCAAATGATTTATTAAGCGTATCTGCTGAAATCGTCATATAAAATAAAAAGCATTTTCTAAACAAATCACGCTGTTCTTCAAAGAGACCCTCAGACAACATATTGCACCAATCATACAAATCCCTAGCCGCAGCTCTTGTAATAAGAGCATTGCCTTTAGCTGCAAATATTTCCATAGGATCCACCATACGTATCTTCATACTATCATCAAAAGTCTCAGGTAGAATACTCCTATATACTGGTTCAAAGATATGCGCCCTCAAGGAATAATTGAGTTCTATCTTAATCATATCCCTATTACCACCGGTGTTCTGATAATTGTAGTGAAATGCATCCAAGCTATGGCTAAATCTTGATGCTTCCGATAACTGATACCCTTCTGATTCCATGTATTCCTTAATTATGTCCGTTATCTTTGCACGGCATTCAAGCATATCCTCTCTCGTATCATTAGGAGTATAATCCATATCGATATCTACTGATAATCGAGGAAGGTTAAATACTGTTAAATTAATTGCTGTTCCGCCCTTCAAGAGTAAATGTTCTCTTAAGAACTTGTCCTCATTCAGAAATTTTAATATTTCCTTCAATCGAAGCACCTTTTCAAAAGTATCCCTCACAAAACCACTTTCTGTGCCTATTCGTCCAAGTTCTGCTCTATTATATTGTGGCATCTTCTATCACCCCATTTTTCATATTGTAAATATTCTCTGGTATCACAAGCTTCCATTCATCAACATATCGTCCACACGACATGTCCTTCGTCAGGTAACGCTTACTCTTTCCAATCTGACTCTTACATGTATCAAAGAATTCATCTGAAAGCCCCATCTTCTCCTTATGCTCAGAAAGAAGAAATCCCATCTTTTGGTATAGGAACTGATTCGATAATAAGTCTAAATATTTCAAGACTCTTTTCTCCTGCATTCGCTTCATACTTCCAATATCCTGTATCACTTCTTCTATTCCAGCTATTTTATCCATATCCTTTACGCAGTCTACCAAAGTTCGTTCCCGATTTGTAATACGTATTCCACCGCTTAGTGCAGGCGTTTCCACGCCTTCCATATCCTTTGACGCCACATATCGATACGTATATCCATCAAATTCAAACTCTCGAAAGCTGGTTTCTGATGCAACATAGACATCGTAATATACCTGATCGGTTATCCCATAATATTCCATAGCGGTATGGTGAGACACATAAGAGGTTGGCGTAATCTTGCTTGCTATCTGAAATCGATTAGCAACCGGCGCCCCTGTCTCTCCACTGATGCAGGTATACATATTGTTACGGATTTTCGCCACCATTCCCTCCTTCATCAATCGCTTGATTGCAGAGCGAGCGCTGTCCATATTGTCATAATATTTATTTACATCTTCCACAGTAAATACTGGAGTTTTCAATAGTTCAAAATACAAATTCAAAATCAACACCTCCATGTTTTATAAATCAACTTGGGTTATATGTAAACTAATTTGTCGCTTTTATAAACCTAATATAATACTAGTTTCCAACAAAGTCAAGTTTAATTTTATTTCAAAATGGTTTGTATAATTGTTGATTTGTCGCATTTTTAAACTTTTACAATGGATGATGCAGAATTTGCACCAACCACATATGGTATTCTCGTTGCTCGATTACCCAGCATACTGTGGCATATCATGATTTACCTCAGCCCTATAATAACTGCTTATGGTACTTCCTGCATTGAACAAGCTGGCAAGTAAATAACTCATTATCCCTGACACTTATCTCAACCACTCTGCACCGGAATCCATTCTCACGAAGTCTTGCTGCAACACTCTCAGCCAGAATATAAAGAACAATCTTTACATCCTCATCGCATACTAAATCCTTTGGTGTCGTTGTGCTGTTTCCCACCGATTTGATTGGAGCGTGGGTATTCTCCAGCTTGACAGGTGAATCATCATAGCCATTAGCAAACGACCATAAGATACTGCCCATCTTTCCAAGGTGACTGTTAAGCACATCTTCATCTGCTCTTGCAAGATCACCTATGGTTTTGATACCAAATAATGCAAGCTTTCTGTTCGTACTTTTGCCAACGTATAGAAGATATGCCACCGGAAGTGACCAAGCCTTCTGCTTAAACTCACTTTTATACATAGTAGTTATTGCATCCGGCTTCTTATAATCTGAACCAAGCTTTGCAAATATCTACTTCCTTGTAGACGGACCGAAAGAAACTGTACGCATAGATGAATCTATCCTGCCGGAAGATACTACTTTCGGTGTCCGTATTAGTGGTGACAGTATGGAATCTGAATTCCATGATTGTCAGATTGCATGGGTATTACAACAGGAATCTGTTGCTAATGGAGAAATCAGCATCTTCACTCTTAACGGAGAAGCCTATATTAAGAAATTACAAAACGATAAAGACGGAATCTTCCTTATCTCGCTTAATGAAAAGTATGCACCTATCAAAGTTGGAGAAAACGATCGCTTAGATATATTTGGAAAAGTTCTTGGAAAATCTGATGCTTCTTCATTCTGTCTGCATCTGTTTTCATATGGCACACCATTCATAGAATAGTTGGAACTAATCTGCATATATCAATACTCCTTTTTATTTGAATTGCATTATTATCATTAGGCTTTCGCTTCAAAAACTGGTCTTTTCTCCAGATAATCCGGTAATTCCTTTAATTCAGAATTCATATCATTCTTTGTTGCATTATATTCCTTCCAGTAAATGGAATAAAATTCATCTTTTCTTGTAAGTTCTGCCGGAGTCATTTCATATCCCCAGCCGGCACCGGTATTTAACAATACACTCACACCCTGACTCTGAATTTGAACACCATAACCACCTGATGTTAAAATAGTGAATTTTTCCTTTTATCGAATCCTCTTATGCCTTAATATCAAAACTTGATCTATCAGGTGCAGAAATACTCACAGATCCTGCTACAAGGCTCTGTGTCATACTTTTTACATCAGTACCAGTTACGGATAAGGTATAATCACCCGTTTCTTTTCTTTCTGCCGATTTTTCTGCACGTTTCTTTGCAGCTTTTTCTTCCTCTGCTTTTTTAGCAGCTCTTTTTTCTTTTACCTTTTCCTCTTTTTCTCTGTTCTCTTTTGCCTTTCGTTCAGCATTCTCTTTCGCTATTTTCCCATCTGGATCATTTGTACAAGATGCTGTCTCTATAATATTTCCGTTTGCATCAATCATATAACTCTGATTTGTCACAGTGCCCAAACATCCATTAATCGTATCTTTTGTACAATCCGGAATGGCTGCTAAGTTTTCCTCCAAATACTTTGCTTTTTCCGGATCATTCATGCACTTTTGTAAAAATGCACTTGAAACAGATACCGTTGTCGGAATACCCTGCATTGAAGTCAGCCCTATATTCATATAATGGTATTTTCCTTGCAAGTATTTTGAATAATCATTTACATTACTATACCCTGTCTTAATCTGCTCTGTTTTTGTCACACCGGGACGTGATGTTTTTAATTCAACTGTACTTGTTGTCACGTTGCCGTCTTTTGTATTTGTACTATCCTTTTCACTATCTGTTTTTTTAACAGTATTCTTGTAATTTGAAGCATAATACGATGTGTAACTGCTGTTATTGATACCTGTAATTGCCATAATCCTACCTCCCTGTTATTGAAACTTAAAATAATTTCTATTATATTGAACGACTTGGATATTTAATTTCCGTTGATGTAAATTCATCTTCTGCCGAAACATTGATATGCCCACTGCTGTCAATAGCATACTCTTTACCATAAACGGAAAACGTATCTCCTTCTTTATATCCGATTTCTATCCAGTTTATATCATTTAACTGTTTTATCTTTGCGTCAACATTTATGGTCTTTCCTGATTCCTGCAATAAATAAGTGTGTTTTCCTGCTCCAAGCAACATCTGTATTGCTTTTTGGTGTATTCCTGCCTCTGCCT
>ERZ791734.147-NODE-147-length-125734-cov-3.960932_pt1 | contig 125734 bp, 106 predicted proteins | sample MGYA00509953_ERZ791734 | MGnify/ENA primary metagenome ERZ791734 (study PRJEB30046, sample SAMN00792038) | human gut metagenome | study: EMG produced TPA metagenomics assembly of the A metagenome-wide association study of gut microbiota in type 2...
TACCGTTGGTTCTAAGAGCAATGATAAAACACAAAAATAACCGCCCAGTCTGACGAACTTGCAGTTATTTTTGACGAAATAATATCAGGCTAACCGTCTATCGGTAGCACTTTTTCTATCACTATATTAACATCAAACTAGAATTATGTCAAACATCTATTATCCATCGATATTTTTATTTCAAAATTCCGAATATCATCATACATATAAATTTTTCTACAATAACAATCTTCCTGTTGACCTGATTTCAAAAAACTCCATTTACAGTCATCCCTATTTACGTTTTTATTTGACCTGTTTTCGTTTTTTTCTCATTTAGGTCAACCTTTTCAATTTATTTATTGACTGAAATTAACATTATTACAAAAACAGTCATTTATTTTCATTATTTTTTTGACCTATTTTATTAAAACTCTTTTTACGGTCAACACTTACTCGGAAAATGGTTGACTGCATTTGTAACTTTTTCAAATCCAGTCAACAAATTAGCATCATCATTTTCTTTTTCCCGCAACACGGTCAGTTATAAATACTCATCCTCTTTTCATATACAAAAGCGGATATGGATTTCCCTGCTCATCAAGGTCTGTTCTTTTATAAGCTGCAAATCCCATATGCTCATAAAATCCTACTGCCTGTGGGTTCTGCTCATTCACTGCCACTTCTCGAATTTCATAATTATGAATTCCATATTGCAGCAATTGTCTGCCAATTCCTTTTCCTCTTTCCTTTGGGAAAAGAAAAAGATGCGTTGCACGAACCGACTGCTCCCAAACTTTTATAATATTTGTCAACAATTTAGTTGTTCTTTCGGAAACTTCGTATATTTTCATATTCCGTAACGATACTCCTTTTCGTCTTTTTCATTTGCAGCAATGTGATATCTCTCAATCACCATATCTGCTACTTCATCTGGCGAAAGATTTGTGTTATCAATTTTTATATGATTATCAAATAAGATTTCTCCATCTTTCGTATTCAGTTGATGTCTTTGTGCATCCCTAAGTAAATTCTCTCTACTCCATTTTACATCACGTTTGGATGCCTTTCTTTCCATTCTGTGCGGTGTCAGATTGCGCTCTAAACGAGTCTCTAAATCTGCACTAAGCTCCACAAAATAAAATTTTCCACCGCTTTTTATAAATTGGTTTTCCAAATTTTTTAGATAATCAATTTCTTTCTGTAATTCAAACGCGGCAACATAAGTAAATATCATATCCACATTATGTTTAACTGCCAGCTGAAATGCTTTTTCTCTAATATAATAATTAAATTCCTTCTGTGCAGGTGTAGCAAATCCAAATATCTTATCTGATATTTCAATACTGTCATGATTCATCATCATGTTGTATTTCAGTTTATCTCTCAGACTCTCTGCTACCGTCATTTTTCCAACTGCCTGCGGTCCACATACTATAATTAAGTTCGCCATATTCTTTCCTTTCATCCGGTTATGCTGTTGACCTGATTCCAAAAAACTCCATTTACAGCCACCCATATTTCAATTTTTATATGACCTATTATCGTTTTTTCCTCAATTAGGTCAACCTTTTCGATTTATTTGTTGACTGAAATTAACATTATCACAAAAACAGTCATTTATTTTCATTATTTTTATGACCTATTTGATTAAAACCCTTTTTACAGTCAACGCTTATCCATAAAATGATTGACTGTATTTGTTATATTAGCAAATACAGTCAACATTTTCTTTTTCCACAACATGGCTAGCTATAAATACCTATCTTTTCTTATAAAGAATCAGCTCTGGATTTTTTCCTTCTGCCTCATATGTGCAAACCATTATAAAATCCATATTTGCTAAAATACCATAACATCTGGCATCACCAAACTCGGATTCTAACTGATTTCCCAAATATGTTGTCTGGTCGTTTAGGAACTTAACACTTGCACCACTTGGTAATGGGTATGCCAAGTTCACATAGGACCCAACTAATGCATTCAGCCTTTCAACCTTTGGCATCCCTTCAATAGGAAGCTCATTGATTTCTTTAATCAGCTGTTCCTTGAACATTTCAAACTGCCCATCATCGCTAAGCTGTTCATACTTCTTCCAATAATCCAATGTCGGAAGAGTTGCTTTCATATGAGCACGCGCCTGTTCTTCTGTAAAGCCTTGATTTATCATATGCTTTACACACACATCAATCAAATCGTCCATATTGCTGTAGGTATAAGTTCCATCGGCATAACACCACTTACAGTAATTCTCATTCAAAGAGCCATCCCTATCATGACTAACAATTTCATCTTCCAAAGGCATTCCACAGCACTGACAAATCAGTTGTCTGGGAGCACCTAAAAGCGTATTAATTGTAACATTGAATTCCTTTGATAAAAGCTTTAGCGTTTCTGTATTGGGGACAGTTTCACCATTTTCCCAGCGTGAAACTGCCTGTCTTGTAACCATTACCTTCTCAGCTAATTCATCCTGAGATAATCCCTTTTTCGTACGAAGTTCTAATATCACATTTTTTGTTTCCATTGTTTTCACCTCCAATACTAATATCATATCAGCATATTAGCATTTAGAAAAGCAACTTGCTGTTTCCTCACTTCCAAAGTCAACAGACTTTAGCAAAAAACATCAGCGTTTGATATTTCCCTTCTCAATATTTTCTTCGATAATCTGTTTCGTAATTTCATATAGTTTCTCCGAACCAAGGCGTGTTTTATTTTGTCTGCCGTACACCTGCTCTGCGCAGACCTCATGCCTTCGCCAGTCTCCACCATCGTTGCTGTTATTTAACATAAGTGGCTGCAAATTATCCATCGCATGGGCAAACTTCGACTCCGGCGTGGCAAACTCTTCAAATTCGTCGAAAAGTGCCATAAACTCTTCTTTTTGCTCCTCCGGCAAAATAGAAAAAATTCGTTCTTTCGCTGCATCTTCACGGGCTTTCTGCGTCTTTAACGCTTCCTCATCATACGCATAGGTATCCCCCGCATCAATTTCGACAATATCGTGAATCAGACACATAAGCATTACTTTCGCAATATCAACCGGTTCGTTCGCATACTCTTTTAAAAGATACGCCATAATCGCCATATGCCAGGCATGCTCCGCATCATTTTCGTTGCGTCCGTGCCCGGAAAGGTGAGTCTGTCTGAAAATATTTTTTTCTTTGTCAATTTCCAAAGCAAAATCAAGCTGGCGCTTTAATCGTTCCTCCATTACTTAATCCTCCGTTAAATTGTTTCTTTCCGACACATTTATACGCAATAGTACCACTAATCCTCTAACGCCTGCTTCAAATCAGCAATTAAATCCTCTTTATCTTCAAGTCCGCAAGAAATACGAACAAGGCCTGCCGGAATACCGGCTGCCAAAAGCTGCTCATCATTCATCTGACGGTGTGTCGATGTTGCCGGGTTTAAGCAGCACGTTCTGGCATCTGCAACATGGGTTTCGATTGCTGCCAGTTTCAAACGTTTCATAAAACTTTCTGCCGCCGCACGGCCACCTTTTAATTCAAAAGAAACAACGCCGCATCCACCATTTGGCAGATATTTCTGACCTAATTCATAATACGGGTCACTTTTAAGACCGGAGTAACTTACATGCGCTACCTTTTCATGACTTTCCAAGAATTCTGCAACCGCCTGTGCATTTTCCACGTGGCGTGGCATTCTCACGTGAAGAGACTCCAAGCCAAGATTTAAATAAAAGGCATGCTGTGGAGATTGAATACAACCAAGATCACGCATCAACTGTGCGGTACATTTTGTAATAAATGCGCCTTCCTTACCAAACTTCTCTGCATACGTGATTCCGTGATACGACTCATCCGGTGTACAAAGTCCCGGGAATTTATCTGCATGAGCCATCCAGTCAAACTTGCCGGAATCCACAATTGCGCCACCTACTGCTGCACCGTGGCCATCCATGTATTTCGTCGTCGAATGAGTAACAATATCAGCTCCCCACTCAATTGGGCGGCAGTTAATCGGTGTCGGGAATGTATTATCTACAATCAGCGGTACCCCGTGTGCATGTGCTGCTCTCGCAAATTTTTCAATGTCCAAAACCGTAAGTGCCGGATTGGCAATCGTCTCGCCAAATACCGCTCTTGTGTTATCTTTGAATGCCGCATTCAGTTCCTCTTCTGTACAGTCCGGAGAAACAAATGTAACATCAATTCCCATCTTTTTCATTGTCACTTCAATTAAGTTAAAGGTTCCTCCGTAAATGCTGGAGGAAGAAACAATATGACTTCCATTTTCGCAAATGTTAAAAAGCGCAAAGAAGTTTGCTGCCTGTCCGGAAGATGTCAGCATTGCTGCTGTACCACCCTCAAGTTCTGCAATCTTAGCCGCTACCATGTCATTGGTTGGATTCTGAAGACGTGTATAAAAATACCCTTCCGCCTCCAAATCAAACAATCTTCCCATATCCTCGCTGGTATCATACTTAAATGTAGTTGACTGAATAATAGGAATCTGTCTGGGTTCCCCATTTCTCGGTGTATATCCCCCCTGCACACATCTTGTATTTAATTTGTACTCACTCATTTTTTAACTCCTTTATTTTTCATGTAATTTGTTATCTATTCTACCACATTTTACAAGGATTTCCTATTATTTTTTTATCCCCAATATTTCTTCTGCTTCCTTCACTTGTTCCTCCGTTGGCACCGGAACACCTTCAAGTGAATACGGAATGCCAAGATTTTCCCATTTAAAAAGACCAAGTGTGTGATACGGTAGAATTTCCACGCGACTCACATTCGTCCACTCATCCAGTTTTTTTCGAAGTGCTTTCAAATCCTCTTTGCCATCCGTAAGCCCCGGAACAAGAACGTGGCGAATCCACATTTCTTTTCCCATTTCATTCATCTTATCTGCCATCGCAAGAATATTTTTGTTGCTTCGTCCGGTCAATTTCTTGTGTTTTTCCTCATCCATTTCCTTGATATCTAACATTACAAGGTCTGTAACTTCCATCAGTTTTTCAAACTTTTCAACGGTTGCCGGTTCTTCTCCATAAACACTTCCACTGGTATCTAAAGTCGTGTGAACCCCCTTTTCTTTTGCATACCTAAAAAGTTCTGTAACAAAATCAATCTGCAACAATGGCTCGCCGCCACTGACGGTAATCCCTCCATTATTTTTCCAGTAATTCTGATAACGGTAAGCACGATCAAATGCCTCTTTTGCCGTCTGCCAGCCAAGTCCGACATCCATTTTTTCATCTTCATCTGTGCAAATCTTCCAAGTCTCGGGATTATGACAATACCGGCAGCGCATCTTACAGCCCTGTACAAAAAGTACATACCTCACGCCCGGTCCATCCACCAGACCAAATGTCTCAATACTATGAACATATCCCTTCATAATTACCTCTCTTTCACTTGAAAAAGATGCACAACCGGGACAAACTTCCCGGCTGTGCATCCAGAATTTTTTTGAAGCTTTTCTTTACATTCTTCCGTGGCAGGTACGTGCAATTACATCATTCTGCTGTTCTTCGGTCAAATCGATAAATTTAACGGCATAACCGGATACACGAATCGTAAAGTTTGCGTATTCTTCTTTTTCCGGATGTTTCTGTGCATCCAACAATTTTTCTTTTCCAAATACATTGACATTCAAGTGATGTGCTCCCTGATCGAAGTATCCGTCAAGTACCTGAACCAAATTGTTCTTACGCTCATCCTCATTATGTCCCAATGCGTCCGGATTAATCGTCTGCGTATTGGAAATTCCATCCAAAGCCCAGTGATATGGGAGTTTAGCAACGGAGTTCAGGGAAGCAAGCAAACCATTCTGCTCTGCTCCGTAACTTGGTGATGCACCAGGTGCAAATGGAGTAAATGCTTTTCTTCCATCCGGCATCATACCGGTTGCTTTACCATATACCACATTGGAAGTAATGGTAAGAATCGATGTTGTAGGCTCGGAATCACGGTACGTATGATATTTTTTAATCTTATCAAGGAATGTACCAAGAAGCCATACACCAATCTCATCGGCACGCTCATCATCGTTACCGTAACGTGGGAAGTCTCCCTCTGTCTCAAATCCTACTACAATACCATCTTCATTACGAACTGTCTTAACTTTTGCGTACTTAATTGCACTCAAAGAGTCAATTACATGAGAGAATCCTGCGATACCGGTTGCGAATGTACGGCGTACATCGGTATCAATAAGAGCCATCTCAGCAGCTTCGTAGTAATATTTATCATGCATATACTGAATCAGGTTCAAAATATTTACATACAGACCTGCCAGCCAGTCAAGCATGCGGTCATAACTTTCCATAACCTCATCATAGTCAAGGTATTCGGACGTAATCGGTTTGTAGGCCGGTCCGACCTGATTAAATTCTTTTTCGTCCACACCACCATTGATTGCGTACAACAGTGCTTTTGCAAGGTTTGCTCTTGCTCCGAAGAACTGCATTTCCTTACCTGTCTGTGTAGCAGATACACAACAGCAGATGGAGTAATCATCGCCCCATACCGGTTTCATCACATCGTCGTTCTCATACTGAATGGAACTTGTACGAATGGAAATGTCAGAAGCATATTTCTTAAATGTTTCCGGCAAATCAGACGAATACAACACGGTTAAGTTAGGCTCCGGTGAAGGTCCCATGTTCTCCAATGTATGAAGGAAACGGAAGTCATTCTTCGTTACCATGGAACGTCCATCCATACCGATACCTGCCACTTCCAATGTTGCCCATACCGGGTCACCGGAGAACAACTGGTTGTAAGAAGGAATACGGGCAAATTTAACCATACGGAATTTCATTGTCATATGGTCAATCAATTCCTGTGCTTCTGTCTCTGTCAGGATGCCTTTTTTCAAGTCACGCTCAATATAAATATCGAGAAATGTAGAAATACGTCCTACACTCATGGCAGCACCATTCTGTGTCTTAATAGCAGCCAGATAACCAAAGTAAAGCCACTGAACAGCTTCTTTTGCATCTTTTGCCGGACGTGAAATGTCATAGCCATAAATCCGAGCCATTTCTTTCATTCCCTGCAAAGCTTTAATCTGCTCCGCAATTTCCTCACGAAGACGAATTACATCATCTGTCATCGTTCCGCATCCACAGTTTGCTTTATCTTTCTGTTTCTGCTCAATCAAAAAGTCAATACCATACAAAGCCACACGACGGTAATCGCCGACGATACGTCCACGTCCGTAAGTATCCGGAAGACCGGTTACGATGTGGCTGTGACGAGCCTTTTTCATCTCCGGTGTATACGCATCAAAAACAGCAGCATTGTGTGTTTTGTGGTATTCATTAAAAATTTTATTAAACTTTGGATTTGGTGTGTAACCATAAGTTGTACATGCCTGTTCTGCCATCTTAATACCACCATATGGCATAAACGCACGTTTCAACGGCTTGTCTGTCTGAAGACCAACAATTTTCTCCAAATCTTTCAATTCTTCTTTAATATATCCCGGGCCATATGCAGTCAGAGAAGATACAACCTCTGTCTCCATATCTAAAACGCCATTATTGGCACGCTCTTCTTTCTGAAGTTTCTGCAACTCGCCCCAAAGCTGATTGGTTGCATCAGTAGGACCCGCCAAAAAGCTCTCATCTCCATCATATGGGGTGTAATTCTTCTGAATGAAGTCTCTGGTATTAATCTCTTCTTTCCAGATTTTTCCTTCAAATCCATCCCATTCTTTGAACTCTTTCATCTTGTTACCTCCTTAAAAATCGCAAATGTCTATTGCTGAATGTAATACTAACATTTTCTATACCTAATTTCAAGCAAATCAATGATATTATTTCTCATTTCATTTTTGGTTAAAATTTCTCAATTCCCGGTAAACCATAATAAAACAGACAACCGCCGCTAAACAGTCTGCCACCGGACCAGCATACATAATTCCATCAATTCCCAAAAACAACGGGAACAAAAGGATTAGCGGCAGTAAAAATAGAATCTGCCTTGTCAATGCCAAAAAGCTGCCAACCTTAGGTTTGCCAATCGCTGTGAAAAAATTCGACGTAATCGGCTGCATAAAATTGACAAATGTAAAAAACAAAAAGACATGAAAATACCGAATTGCAAACTGATAATACAGTTCGGAACCATCTCCGAAAATGGAAATAATTTGTCTTGGGAAAAACTGAAACATAAAAAATGCAATTACTGCTAAAACAGCACCAATGGAAACTGCTTTTATATATGCTTCCTTCACACGCCCCTTTTTCCCCGCTCCATAATTAAAACTTGCAATCGGCTGTAAACCCTGTGAAAGTCCAATGACAAAGGACATAAAAATCATGTTTACTTTTGTAATAATGCCGGCACACGCAATCGGAATATTTTCGCCGTAAATCGAGTGGGAACCGTAATGCTTCAACGACTGGTTCATAATAATCTGCACAACCATCATTGCTACCTGATTGCTGCACGGTGCCATACCAAGCGAAGCAATTCTTGTTACATTTTCCCATTTTACAAACAAATGCTCTTTATGAATCGATACCGTCTTACCATGCATCAAGCAAATAATCGCCATGATTCCGGACACCATTTGCCCAATAACCGTAGCAAGCGCCGCTCCGGTCATACCAAGATTCAATCCAAACACAAAGAGAGCATCCAAAACGGTATTAATCACCGCTCCGATCAGATTGCAAACCATCGTCATACGCGGTCTTCCATCGGCTCGTATCAAATGACCTCCACCGGTGCCAAGAAGTAAAAATGGAAATCCAAATGCCGTAACTTTTGTATATTCTATGGCAAAGGGAAGCACCGCTTTTGGTGATCCAAAAAACAAAAGCAATGGTTTTAAAAATAAAAAGGTGATAATGGATAAGAAAAGACCGCTTCCTGCAAGCAATACAACGGCATTTCCTAATAAATGCACGGCCTTTTTATCATCTCCGCTCCCCATCGCCAGATTAAATGCAGACGAACCACCAATTCCAATCAGTAAAGCAAGTGCCAGACAAGAGGTCGACAACGGGAAAGCAATATTTGTCGCTGCATTTCCTAATTCTCCCACTCTTTGACCAATAAAAAACTGGTCTACAATATTATAAAGAGAACCAACCAGCATTGAAATGATACTTGGAATCGCAAACTGTGAAAGCAATCGGTTTACCGGCTGTTCTCCCAAAGGATTTTTCGTTTCTATACTCATTTTTCTTCCATCCACTCAAAAAAGATGTCAGGGGCAAATCATGCCCCCGACATCCTCTTTTTATCATTTTAATCAATATTATTTCTGAGGACCTGCTGCTACAAGTGCTTTACCTGCATCATTTCCTTCATACTTAACAAAGTTCTTTGTGAAGCGGTCTGCCAAATCTTTGGCTTTTGTTTCCCACTCAGAAGCATCTGCGTAAGTATCGCGAGGATCCAGAATACCGGAATCAACACCCGGAAGTTCTGTAGGAACTTCGAAATTGAAGTAAGGAATCTTCTTTGTTGGTGCATTTTTAATATCACCATTTAAGATAGCATCAATGATACCACGAGTATCTTTAATGGAGATACGTTTGCCGGTTCCATTCCATCCTGTATTTACAAGGTATGCCTTTGCGCCGCTCTTCTCCATCTTCTTAACAAGCTCTTCTGCATATTTTGTAGGATGCAGTTCCAAGAATGCCTGTCCGAAACATGCGGAGAATGTAGGAGTAGGCTCTGTAATTCCACGCTCAGTACCTGCAAGTTTTGCTGTAAATCCGGAAAGGAAGTAGTACTGTGTCTGCTCTGGTGTCAAAATAGATACCGGAGGAAGTACGCCGAATGCGTCAGCAGAAAGGAAGATTACATTCTGTGCTGCCGGTGCAGAAGAAATTGGACGTACAATATTTTCAATATGATCAATCGGATAAGATACACGTGTATTCTCTGTTACACTCTTGTCTGTAAAATCAATTTTTCCGTTTGCATCTACTGTTACGTTCTCAAGAAGGGCATCTCTGCGGATTGCATTGTAAATATCCGGCTCAGACTCAGCATCCAAGTCGATAACTTTTGCATAACATCCACCTTCAAAGTTGAAGACGCCGTTGTCATCCCAGCCGTGCTCGTCATCACCAATCAAGAGACGTTTCGGGTCTGTAGACAATGTTGTTTTACCAGTACCGGAAAGACCAAAGAAGATCGCTGTGTTCTTTCCATCCATATCTGTGTTTGCGGAGCAGTGCATGGAAGCAATTCCGGCCAATGGAAGGTAGTAGTTCATCATAGAGAACATACCTTTCTTCATCTCACCGCCGTACCATGTATTAATAATAACCTGCTCACGGCTTGTAATGTTGAATGCTACACAAGTCTCGGAATTCAATCCAAGTTCTTTGTAGTTTTCTACTTTTGCTTTCGAAGCGTTGTATACAATAAAGGTCGGCTCAAAAGTTTCAAGTTCTGCCTCAGTAGGCTGGATGAACATGTTCTTAATGAAATGTGCCTGCCATGCTACTTCAACGATGAAACGAACAGCCATACGGGTATCTGCATTCGCTCCACAGAAAGCATCTACAACGAAAAGTCTTTTGTTCGAAAGCTCTTTCTTTGCAATATCTTTTACGGTAGCCCATGTTTCTTCTGTCATCGGATGGTTATCGTTTGCATATTCATCAGATGTCCACCATACTGTGTCTTTGGAATTCTCATCCATAACAATGTACTTGTCTTTAGGAGAACGTCCAGTATAAATACCTGTCATAACGCTTACTGCACCAAGCTCTGTTTCCTGTCCTACTTCATATCCCTCAAGCCCAGCTTTTGTCTCTTCCTCGAATAACAACTCATAAGAAGGATTGTAAACAATGTCAGTTGCACCAGTAATTCCATACTTGCTCAAATCAATTTTTGCCATCTTACACGAACCTCTTTTCTTTCTTATTTTCTGATTAGTCATTGGTTAGTTAGTCATCCAATAAAAAATCTCACAACTATAGTACCACATTTTTCGGTAATGTCAACCTTTGTCTATCTGTGTCATCCATTGGAAATGTTCTAATTCACACTAATCTCGTATATTATACACGAAAAATCAAAATAAATCCACCTTCTGTTTTTGTAAATTTATCATGACATATTCGCAGTGCTCCTGCGTACGCATTGAATACCCCCAGCCGGCTTCACCGGAAGATACAATTACCTTGCAGGAACCGCGCTGGTAAAGACCATAGTTTAACTGCCCCGCCATCTCCGTAAAGTGCCCAATCGGCCAAATCTGTCCGGCGTGCGTGTGCCCCGAAAGTTCCAAATCAACTCCTGCCTGTGCATTTTCCTCCGCCTCAATTGGCTGATGATCAACGGCTATAATATATTTTCCCTCGCGGTCTTTTTGAGGAATTTTCTGAAGAATTTCTTTCGTCGACTTCCGCCCGGATGTATTTGCCCAGCCGGCATCATCTCTTCCAAGCAGAATAATTTCATCATTTATTATGGTGTATGAATCCTTTAGAATGTGAATCCCATTTTTCTCAATTGTTTCATCCAGTTGTTTTTCCGTATAGGCTTTATTCGTCGTATACGGCTGTCTGTCATGATTGCCGTACACATAATAAATACCGTATTTTGTTTTGATTTTGCCCGCCATGGCAAAAATCTCCTGCATGCTTTCATACGATGTATTTTCCTCTACAACATCGCCGCCAAGCACCAAAAAGTCAGGATGCTGGTTCTGCAAATTGGTAAGTGCCTCTTTTACCGTATTCTTACTTTGAATCGTATCAAAATGCGTATCTGTAAGCAGGGCAATTTTATAGTTTCCAATTTCTTTTACCGTTGCCAGCGAATAGTCAGTCTGTTTTACCTCTGTCATGTTGGTAAGCCCATAAATCATAACTATGATAAAAATAACGACCGGCAGTGCACCACAGCGGTAAATTTTATGAAGAACATGATATACTCCGCTCTCTTTTTTGCGGCGCAGAAAAAGACGCAGGACAAATGCCACAACGTCAAAAAAGAGGAATAACACAATTAGGTGAAGCATCACCATGGAAATCGTGCGGCTCATCATGGCACTACATCCGCCAATTGCCACAGAAATTAAAATCCGGATAATCCTCATTTTTCTCGTTTTTTTGTTCCCACCGAAAAATTCAATCATGCTGCCTGACTTGCAGAATACATAGGTTCCCGTCAAGCCAAATATAACACTAAGCATCGCAATCATAATTATCATTTGCATCAAATCAATCCTTTCCTTTGCAAGTGAAGTTATTATACTTGGAAAAAGGGGAAAATGCAAGGTGGTTGCATCAAGTGTTCGTTCACATTTTTTCGATTTCCATAAATCAGCAGAAAAACTTTGTGCCTCGTGGGTGCTCCCGCTAATTGAATGCGTAGCGGTATGGACACTGAAACTACCAGTGCCACATACCGACGCACTCAAAACCCACGTGTCCCAAAGTTTTCTGCTGATTTATTGGAATTCCAAAAGACCAGTAACGATTACTTGATGCGACCCAACCCACCTGCGAAACTCAGGAAAAAGTGTTGCCCCACCGCAGCCACACCCCACGGGCAAAAAAAGAAGTTCATTTGTCGAGAGACAAATTGGACTTCTTTTTTAATTTCGGGATTTTCTATGGCAGTCCCTTTGTTCAAAATTGTTGCATTAGCGTTTGCACGCAATTACCTGTTCCACCTTTTTCCCTTGTCTGATTTGTTTCATGAGTTCTTCTCTGGCACACTCAAACCGGCGAAACAGATTTCTTTTGGCCGGAACATTGGCGTACACTTTCCAATATCCCGTATATAGACAATTCTTTCCATCGTTTTTTATAAATCCTTCCACGTCATCGAGCGGATATCCCAAAAGGAGTCCCAGTTCATGGGGAAATGATTTGTTTTCCGTACGATAACTACGATATCTGCGTCCAAATTCAAGCAGAATGGATTCCAGATCAAACTGCTCATAGCCATTTCCCATCAAAATTGTGGTGGCACGCTTGTTCCGCATATAAATCGCTAGCATGGCAGGATTGTACAATAAGACCGTTAGTTTGTCTCCGTCCAAATAAAGGACACGGCAACGGATACCGCTATTTTGCAGGAGAGCACACAATCTCCGCAAATGGTTTTTACGAATGATAAATAAATTGGACATTTTTAATCCGGCAATCAATGGCGCACACTGTAGAACAAATTGATTCTCAACCTGTTCCATATCCATCTTCCGAATCATCTCAACGACTTCCTTGCTCATGCAATTGGATTCCTCCTTGGTTAGTTTTGTCTAACTTGTGTTAATCATACCAAACCGTGTATCTGCTGTCAATACACCTTACTGATACAATTTCCTATTAAGAATCCAATTATTCCATCCAATTTGTAGAAATCAACTCTGGAAACCGCAAGCCTTTAATCCACTGGCAATCACCTGATTCCACTGTGCCTGTGTCAATTCCAGACTGGTTCCATCGTTTAATTTTACCTCGCAGTTATCTTTCGCCAGGCAGTCATCACCGCAGTCAATGCGGTACATGGTATTTCTGCTGATTGCACCGATATCCTCCAATGTATTTATCATACGGTAAACGGTCGCAATACCAATCGACGAATCTTGTTTTGCCGCTTTGTAATAAATTTCTTTGCAGCAGGAATATTCTTCCTGCAAAATAATATCAAGTAAAAGCTGACGCTGCTTTGTGATGCGGCATCCTTGTTCACGCAATCTTTCCAGTATTTCTTCTCTCTGCATGGAATGTTCCTCCTTACGAAAATGATGTTTCTCATCGTTAGTATAAACTAACTCTCGTAAGTTGTCAAGAACACGCGTCCGTTATTGCCAACTTTTTTTCAAAAACAACGCACTCGAATCCACATCCTTGAGATTCTCCGATTCGCTTCCTCACTAAAACACTGCATAACAGCGCTGCGTTTCAAAACGCTTTGCTCCGGATACTGGGCACTGACCTGCCGTGAGGCTTGCGACTTTGGCACCTCCAATACATACTTATTTGGGGTCTCTTTTGCACCGGAGAAAAAATAAGATAAGTCATAAGGGGATACTTCCTCTTCATCCTCCTCTGCGCCATAGCACCAATCTGCATACTTAAAAATCAAATCACTGTCACCACCGGCAATCACTGAAGTATAACCGACATAATACATATTGCGGATTACATTGTCCGGCCGTGAAATATAATTGATAAAAGCCTGCGCCGCCTGTTTCTTCTTGGCATCACCGGAAATTCCGTTTTTCATCATGCAAAAACCATCAAACCAAAGGTTGCTTCCCTCTTCCGGCACCGCATAACTAAGTTCGAGCCCGTCTTTTTCGGCCTCATCCATCGTGTAAACACCATCACCGGACCACTGCATATTAAGAACGACTTTGCCGGTCACCATATCCGCTTTTCCACTGTCCGTTTCCAGTGAATACGAATTTTTCCGCATTTTTTCCAGAATCGTCTGCACCTTGGTAACCGTCTGTTCTGATGTGTCATTTAACTCATCCGTCAGACAATGAGTTGTCTCCATCGCTTTTTGAAACTCTTCCGACAACAATTTTTTCTCTTTTAAAATCGTAAGGGCAACTAAATAAGAATCGCGTACACTGTCTTTCATCGTCACCTGTTTCCTATACTTTTCGTCAAGCAAAACCGACCAGTGGCGGACATCTTCTTTTGACACCGCCGAAGGATTATATACAAGTCCCATAACACCCCACATATAACCGGCCCCATAACGGCTTAACGATTCGCCACTTATCTTTAAATCATCAAATACATTTTTAATATAAGGAGAAACACCGCGGCTGTAATAATTTTCTTTTTTTGAAGCATCGAAAAAATCTTCCGAAAACGGCTCCAGTTTTTTCTCCTTCATCAACTTCATAATCATGTATTCCGATGGACAGACCAAATCAAAAGTATCTCCCAATGTCATCTGATTATACAAATCTTCATTTGTTCCAAAAGTAGAATATTCAACGCGTACTTTCTCCCCATATGTCTTTTCATACCAGGATTCGAAATCATCTACCATATTTTCTCTGCCTAAAATTTTCGTTTTCTCATCCAAATCAATTGTCTCATCTTCGTCCCAGCCGCCTTCATCTAAATATTCCTCCCAGTTGGCAATCCGAAGCACAATTTCATCCTCTTTCTTTTCCTTGCCCTGACATGCAAAAAGAAAGCATGTACAAAGTAAAATACAAACAAAAACATATTTATTTTTCATTTTTTTGCTTCCTTCCCGCTTTCTTATTCATACCAACCACCACAAGAACAACAACCAAAAAGATTATTGTGGATAATGCCCAAAGGGCTGTTTTGATTTCTGTTCTTGCCCCCTTCGTTGCATTTACCACGTAGGTACTGATTGTGTCAAAAACCGCTGGTTTTGTGTATGTTGTAATAAAATAATCATCCAGCGATAAAGTCACCGACAACATAAATCCCGATAAAATCCCTGGCATAATTTCCCGAATAATCACTCGCCCCAAAGCCTGCCTTTGGTTGCATCCAAGGTCAAGTGCCGCCTCATACAAATTAGGGTCCATCTGCTTCAATTTAGGAAGGACCGACAGATACGCAAATGGTGTACAAAGCACCATCTGTCCGGCAAGGAGTGGCAAATACGTATCTTTATCCACACCAAATAAAACAATCATAAGGACACAGATTGAAAAACCCGTCACTACTTCTGCATTCGCAATCGGAATCTGATTCATAAAATTGATACACTGTCCGCTTTTTCGCCCGGCATAAAAAAAGCCGATTGCTCCAATTGTTCCAAGGAAAGTTGACAAAAAAGCAACTAAAACTGCCAAAAGAAGTGTTCCGCCAATCATATGAAGCAGTTCCTTCGTGGTAAATAATGTGACATAATGCTCCATTGAAAAACCACGAATCGCACCAATCATCGTAGAACTCGTAAAACTGTAAACAACCAGCACAAGAATTGGTGCATACAAAAACACAAACACACAAAAAAGCCAGAGTCCTTGTCCTAATTTTTTCACCATATGCCACCTCCTCTTGCTTCCACTTCCTGCTTCTTTGCAAAACGGTCCGTAATCCATGTCACAAAGAACATTAAAATAAGAAGAATGATTGAAATCATGGAGCCATTATGCCAGTCATACGCATTGAAATAGCTTCCAATCAGACTTCCCATAATATAGGTACTGTTATAAATCATATCTAACACAACATAATTTGTCATCGCCGGCAGAAATACCATCGTCACACCGCTGATAATTCCCGGTAACGTCATCGGTATCATTACCTTCCAAAATACACCAAACGGAGAAGCTCCTAAATCCGCTGCTGCCTCCGAAAGACTGTCATCTAGTTTGGAAATTGTCGTATAAAGTGGCAAAATCATAAATGGTAGAAAATCATATACCATGCAAAGTATCGTATTAAAAAACGGATACATCGCAAGATTTCCTTCTATCACATCTAAAATCTCTTTCACTGCCGTAACGCGAAGTGTGAAATTAATCCACATCGGAAGCACTAGTAAAATCACATAAACCGGTCCGCGTTTCAGATTGCCACGTGCCAGTATATAAGCAGTCGGATAAGCAATCAACAAACAGACAATCGTCGTTGTAACCGCAATCATCAGGCTGTAAAATAAAGTTCCCATGGTTTTCCCATCGACAAAAAATTCATGGAAATTTTCCCATGTAAACTGTCCCTCTCCATTCGTAAGTGCATAATATAAAATAACCAAAAGCGGCAATACCACAAACACAAGCAGAAAAATAAGATAGGGAATCCGAAGCTGCTTCCTTGAAAATTTAATCATCCCGCGCCCCCTTATTTACCACTTCATATGTTATTTTTTCATCCGGCACTACCACGCTGACATAGTCGCCCATATTCCACAGCCACTCGTCATCCACATAATAATCCACATCATTTTTGCTTCGGATTTTATATTTGTAGTGGTCGCCTTTATATATAATAGAAATAATATTTCCTTCAACAAATCCTGCTGCCGGGTCATCACTTAAATTTGCATCTGCCGGCAAAAAGGACGCCATAACATGAATCCCTTCTGTATTTTCCGGCACCTTTCCCGAAAAAAGTTTTGTCAAATCCGGTTTCCTGCTGCCGTCCACAAATAGAACATGTCCACCCGCATCCATCAGTCCCTCATAATGGTTGATGTTCTGATTATATGGCATAACATGAATCCCCTGCGGTTTGATATCGATTCCGACCTCCGTGCCTGCTTCAATTGCTTCCTCATTCTGCGCTACAATTTCACTTTTTCCGGAATAAATAATAATCTCATGAAACGTTCCCTTGAACACAGAAGAATGAACTTTTCCTTGTATTTTCCCCTCTCCTGCCGGACAAAGAATGACCGATTCCGGTCGTATCACAGCCTCCACGTGATCGCCAAGTGGGAAATTCTCCTTACAGCCAAACTCCACACCGTGAATCGAAAGCCTGCAGTCACCGACCATTTTAGCATCAAAAATATTACTCTCGCCAATAAAATCGGCGACAAATGCATTTTCCGGCACCTTATAAATATCTTCCGGTTTTCCTGCCTGCTGGATTTTTCCATCCGCCATAACCACAACCTTATCAGAAAGTGCCAATGCTTCCTCCTGGTCATGGGTAACAAAAATAAAGGTAATGCCTAGCTCCTTGTGCATCTCCTTTAACTCAAACTGCATTTCTTTTCGCATTTTATAATCAAGAGCACCAAGTGGCTCATCTAACAGAAGAATTTCCGGCTCATTCACAATTGCTCTCGCAATCGCAACACGCTGCTGCTGCCCACCGGATAGGGTTGAAATTTTCCTTTTTTCAAATCCTTCTAAATCAACCACTTCTAACACTTTTTTTACTTTTTCCCGAATCACATTCTTTGGCATTTTCTTCATTTTCAAGCCAAAAGCAATGTTGTCAAAAACATTCAAATAGGGAAAAAGCGCATACTTCTGAAACACCGTATTAATCGGACGCTTTGCCGGTGGAAGTTTGCTAATATCTTTTCCGTGTAACAGTATCTCTCCATCTGTCGGCTGCTCAAAGCCTCCTATCATACGCAATATCGTCGTTTTCCCGCAACCAGACGGTCCCAAAAAGGTGACAAATTCCCCTTTTTTTATCGTAAGCGAAAAGTCTTTGATAACGGGTGTGTCCTTCTCATAACACTTTTTTACATGACGCAGTTCAATGATATTATTTTCTGTAGCCATCTTTGTACCTCACAAGCAAATTTGACGATATTATAACGTATTTTGAAGTTGGAAATCAAGGCTAGTTATTATTTTTTTGTTTTCCGTAATTCAGCAGAAAGACTTTGTAACTCGTGGGTTTTGAGTACGCAGCGGTATGGGTATGCAAAAAACGCATACCTCATACCGACGTACTCAAAACCCACGAGTTACAAAGTCTTTCTGTTGAATTACTAGAATACCAAAAAATGAAAGTCACCAAAAGACGTTACTTTCAATGTCTGCTATCCTATCTTATATCTCCGGTCTTTATTATTTCCAATTACTAGAATCTTCCCTTGTGATATTAGCGGTTTCAATATCTCTTTTATTCTCGTCTCTTTCAATCCTAGTAACTTGCAAAAATCCTGCAAACGATATTCCTTATCAATCTCCATGTAATTTAAAATCTTTTCTTGTTGTTTAGCCGTTTTCGTTCTTTTTTTATCGTCGGTTTTTATCGTCGGTTTTTTATCGTCGGTTTTTATCGTCGGTTTTTTATCGTCGTATTGCTTAAAAGAAAGCGTCAACACCGTTCTATCTGGATCAAATCTCTCTTCTATTACAGGTTCTTCCCACCCTTCATCTGCCCACACATTAAAGATATTTGGCACCCCACTTCCAGCACGTTCACCTATATTGATAAGATTGAACATTTTCATAAGTGCTTTGTTTCGCGGATCGGATTCACCGCCAAGACGCATCTGTTTTTTACCCGTTCTGACATAGCCGGGATTTGCTAAAATCAGTTTGTCCTGTTCCTTACGAATAACAACACCTCGCAATCCGTGGTAATCTGCATTAATCAAGCAGTTTGCCAAAGCTTCACGGAGCGCCTTGTGTACCGGCGTATCATCAATGCGCTCACCACCAGACATTTTAAAAGGCACCTTAACATCTTTTATAATTTTGTTGTAAACCCTAAAATAAAAGTCACACACATTTCCGGACCATTCACCGGAGCTTGACTGCAATCTATCGCTCCAACGAGTGGTAGGATCCAGTTCCTCTCTGTAATCCAAGAAATACTCTGGGAAGTGACGTACAATATTATACTCGTCACCAAACATCAGCATACCAGCTGCCGTAGGATGCAGCATTCCATCTTCCTCTGAAATAGCAGCCGCGCCAATGCTTCTCAAATATTCATGATCACTCAAACGCTCAAAAGGATGTCCTTCTTTTAAAGAACGATGGCTATTACGATATCCATGAATGGTATCATAATTCAAATCTTCCATCGGAACCTTATCAAGCACTTCCATATCCATAGTACGCTCGGTCTGGTCACGAAGCATAGTCTTTACCTGTAATCTGGTACAGTGATAATCGCCCTCGTAATTACGTCGGAAAGTACCATTAAAAATGTCATTATTGATGTACACCGGCTTCTGCTCACGCTTTGCCATAGGTACATAAATAACCATAATAACATCTTTGTTGTCACCAACTTCATAGGTCTCCACATTATCTTCTGTCAAAAGATTGATATTTACCTTTTGTGGATTGTTTATATTATTCCAAAATTCCTTACGAAGTTTAGATGCATTCTGAAGACCGGTAGATTTCCAACTGCCATCTTTTTCTTCCTTAACACCAAGAATAATGACCCCACCATAGCAGTTAGCAAAGGAAGAATAAGTATCCCATAAAGAAGCCGGCAAACCACCATTTGCTTTCTTTACTTCTCTTCTGTTGTCTTCTCTGTATTCATCAAATTGTAAAAGATCAAAAATATTTTCCAAATTGCTCATCTCACTTTCTGTCACATAGTATCTTTCAAGATTTCTTTGCTGTGTCATATACTTTCCATATCTAATCATTCTGATGATGCTGTATTTGTTGTTTTAACTGCTTTTGAATACTATTTTAATTAAATATTCCTTAAATACAATTATCATACATAAAATTTTGCCTTCTAAATAAATACTTATACAAAATTAGACACATCATATTTCATAAGTTCATCCAGCATTTCCTTATATTTATCTCCCGCATTACCAAATACAATTTCATTGATAATTGATAGCATTAATGCCTGTCCACCGCAAACGCCATCTCTATCATAATTTTCTGGTATATCATCTGCTGATGTTGGTATTTCAATTTCGTTTATCCACCATTTATCAAGCTTATTATATATTCTAAGCATATCCGCAAATAACTTTGCATCTTCTTCATCAAAACCAATATTTAAATTCTTTAGCAACTCGTGCGTAATATCATTTCTCCTTCTACGAATTTTTTGATATGTATCATAATCTTCTTGAGTAATAGCCCCAGCATCTATAAACCATTTCAACGAGGCATTCTCAAGGTTCTTATCCAATGCACGTACTTTCTCTTTATAAGCACCAGACTCTTCACACACAATTCTGTCACCATCCATATAAAAATGTTGTGAATAAAAATCTCTGATTTGTTCAATTACAAACTCTCTTAAACATTCATAATTCATAACAAAAACAGCCCCAAAATTTATATTAGTTTTTAAAATATTTTCATCTAAAATGTTCTTCCAGTTATCCATTAATATCCCCTCATATACCTAAATATAATATAATGCACCTATATGTATTATTTATTACTGCCAAACCTTGCTGATGTCTTTGCAAACTTAACTTCCTGCTCCTTAAAGAATTTTTTTTCCTCTTCATATTTTTGTTTTTTATTATAATTCAGATACTCTTGGATCTTATTATCGAAGTCCACTTTTTCATCTTGCTGATACTTTTTTACTTTTCCCAGTTCAATAGTACCTATGATTATATCATCCTTGTCACCGCCTTTTATTTGCAGTACATTTCTATCATTTCTGCCAAATGGACCAGTTATCCTCGAATCCCCGTATATTGAGGTATTTGCCTGAACAATAAATACATGCAAATCCCTTGCCGTAGTTTCAATTATATTAGAGAAATAAGAAGTATCCTTATTATGTTCTGGAGTAAAAATGATATCCACTTTATCTTTATACAAGGCTCTTGCAATTATATCTGTAAATTCATAACACAAAAACAGCCCATAATCTATCCCTCTATTATTTATTATTTGATAGACCGGTTTTTCTTGATCTACACATTTATATTTTTCTAAAGCTAATATTTGACGTTCCATAGGAGCATAATCATTTTTTTCGCGCGCAAACAACACAGAATTTGTATATCTCCCTGTGTTCACTGGTGCAAATATTGCAACATTATTATAAGCCTGATAACCACTAGTCACATATTGCAGTCCTGAAACAACAGTTATACCACTTTTTCTTACAAAAGCCAAAACATCCGAAATCCACTGTAAAGGCATATAGAACTCTGGAAATATTAAAAAATCCACTTTGTCCTTTTTTCCATTCGCATATGCTCTATCCATAAAATCAATCAGTCGTAATCTGTCTATCTCAACATTGTCTCCACACGCAAGACCCAAACAACATCTTTTAGTATCTAATTTGATATTGGCAATAGCAATCTTAATTTTCTCTTTAGCAGCACATTTATTTCCTAATTCAATCTTTTGCAAAATATATTCGTTATGCATTTCATTTTTAATTGAAATCGCTAAATGCGATGCTGTACCTCTATTAATCTGATTTACTTCATAGAAATAATTTTCAATAAATTTCAATTTCTTCTTTACGTCTGTATTTTCTTCATCTCCATAATAATTACCACCATTGCAACACTTTCTTAAAAAGACATATTGATAGATTTCATCCAAATTTATAAATCTTGGCGATAATTTAGACTTTTTACTAGCACGTATCGAAAGATTCAAACGATGAATTTGCTCTGGTGGTATATTGGTCAAATCACAATTTTCATCTATATTATCCGAATAATTAACCAATGGGTATGATACCAAATGATGATTAAAAAGATTTGCTTTACGCATCTTTTCTGCAAGTGTCAAAACCGTCTTTTTTTCCTTTCTACAATACTGAAGGTTCAATGCTAAGACTGTTGAAATGCATATATCAAAGTGCAAAGCAATATCTTTCTTTAGTTTTGATGAAATTCTTCTTTTTTTATTCCTTTTTACATCTTCAATATCACTAACCTTTATCTGCTTAATAGCATCTATAATATTTCTTTGAAACTGCTTCCACGCATATCGATTTGTATCTGAAGTCAACATAAAATAATACATTGCATTTATCCAATTACTCGAATATTCTAATGCTTTAACCCCTTGAAAGAAACGTAGTATACTGTCGCCCTCATTTTGTCTGCGAACTTTTTCTTCTCTTGTTATATATTTTTTTCTTACTCTATTATTCATTACAATTTGAGACATATGCCAACCCAATTGAAAACGATTAATTTCCAATTGTCCAATATCTCTTATTTTTGTTTCCACGCCAATCCCATTTTTTACATACACTGCTTCTTCAAAATCAACCAAACTTAATTCTGTATCTGGTATTACATTCATTTGACTTGGATATGTTATAGTCTTCAAAAGTTGATTTATCAAAGTCTTCGAACCTGTTTTGTTAAAATACATAATTTTTACTTTTTCTTTTTGAATATATAAATTAGGATAATTTTTTATTGTATACTTTCCCGATTCTACATTTACCAAAATGTTATTCTTTTCTACTAAATACTTATTAAATGCAATGTCTCCCGATATACTTTTTTCATCATCAGTAACATCAACAACAAGAAGAATATCATCAACATATCGCCCATAATGCAACACATTTGGATTTTGACATATATCATTATCAAATTCATACATATAAACATTTGCCAATAACATTGAACTAAACAATCCTATTGGTAAAATATACTCTTCATTTTCAATACTTTGCTCCAAAATACGGTAATCATTAATAATCCTTGTATATTTTTCAAATACTCTTTTAATTATTTCATTTAAAAATTTTAGGGCTTTGTATCTTTCATCATCGCCCATCTTATCATCTAGTAAGTCAAATTTCCAAACTACAGAATAATAAAAAGACTTTACATCAATAGAAAAAAGCATTTGACTTCTGTTAAAACGATTTAACGTTGCAACTGTCTCAATTGCATCATTCTTCCAATTACAATACTGTGGAAAATATATTTTAAATAACTTATTTTTACTAAAATTGATCGAATCTAAAAATTCCTCTTGCTTATTGTATAAGACATAATCATCAATAGCATTTCCATAGCTTTTTGCAGAAACCAATTGTTTCTCAAAAACAAGTTTCCCTATCAATACCGTCCACAAAGTTTCCAATAAATGAAGTTCTATTGGCATATCAATAAAGAAATTTACTTTATTAACTTCTTTTTCTTCTTTGGATTCAGCAGATATAAATAATTCATTTTTGGCAAAAGTACCCATAAATGACTTAGGCATTACATAAAAATCAATCTTACCTAACCAATCATCAATTTGCTGGATGTTGACTTCTGCATCCGGATTAGCTAATAGTTGTGCCAGATTTTCCAATGCATCCAACATATATTTCTCATTCGCTTCCATTTCTGCAATTTTCTTTTTCATAAAAACAAAATTTTTGTTGTAATGATAATAACTCTTAAGTTTTTTGTAAGAGCCAAATAACATTTCTTTATTCTTATCTAAATTTTTAAACACAACTATCTCCCTTTCTTTTTGTTCAAATAATAAGTCTATAATCGCTACGTTTATTTACCATATAGAGCTGGTGGTTCTGCAATCATTAACGTACTATCGGTTGGCTGTTCGTACTGATAGTCCTTTGAAACAAATGACGTCACATTACGTAAAACTTTAGATTCTGCATACTCCTCAAAATTCTCCACCTGTTCCATAACTTTGTTGAATACTTCCGGACTATACTGTGGTGGATAACCATTCTTCACCAAGCAGATTTTTATATCAAGTTTTAATTGGTTGCGAACATTCTGATTATTAAGCCAGTCGGCAAATGAAGATTTTGTATCAATAATATCTTTTATCCTCTTAGCTAACGCTTTACATTTATCATTGACTACAACACCGTCTACCTCTTTATCTGTTCCGTACTCAAAGTTATATTGGTCACGCAGTGAAATCAAAATATCATAGAATGCATTTTCTTCAAAGGTTAAACCGATTTTACGAAAACTTTCCCTGTTTTCGTTCATTTGACGAAGAATAGCTAAAGCCTGTTCCGTGGCAATCTTAATAATATCCTCAGAAGCCTTTTCCTGGGCTTCTCCAGCTTCTTCTGCTGTGAGATGTTTACGTCTTTCATGATACTCCGCAATAGTCTTTTCCAACATTTCTTGGAATGATTTTGCGGCTAACTGATTCACTTTTCCGTATTCCTTAATCTGCTTACGAAGCATTTTCACAAGAAGTTCTAACTTAGTTGCTGGCATTTTGACATCAGATAATTTTTCAAAGTATTCTGGTGAGAAGATATCTTCTTCTTCGCCACTTTCAAGAACACTTTCTACCTGATTGTATTTCAATGCTTCTTCAACCATCTTGGAAACTGCACGATTCATGGTATCTGTATCCACTTCACTTGTTCCACTCATTTTACGAACAAAACCAGCTATAGCCATAAAGCATTGTGCAAGTGCAGATTCTTCTTCACCAAGGTTACCAGAAGGCTGACAAATATCAAAAGCAGTTCTCATTCGTTTTACTGTCTTTAAAAAGTAGGTTTTAAATGAAACCTTCTGAGGTCCCTTATTTCCTTCTGTTTGTAATTCCTGCGTTGATGCAAATACATACTCGGCAGCTTTAGCAAGAAGTCTGTAACGCTCGATAGGATCACAATCTGAATTTAAGAAAGGTGATAAATCATAATCACTAAAAAGCGTTTTTAAAATTTCTAACTCTTCCCTGAACACTGATGTAGCCTGTTCGACATCATCAGATGTAGGAGCAACAGAAGTATCTCCACCATAAACCTTCATTGCTTCACGCATATTGTTGCGAATGCCGATATAGTCAATTACCATACCAAATTGTTTTCCAGGATATTTTCTGTTTACACGACTAATCGTCTGTATCAACAAATGCTTCTTAAGAGGCTTGTCATTATATAAGTATGTAAGGCAAGGAACGTCAAAGCCTGTAATCCACATATCTACAACAATAACAATATGGAAGTTTGATTTTTCCTGTTTAAAAGCAGCGTCTAGTTCTTCAGAACGCTTATCATTCTTAACACCGCCCAAATAATTATACATATCTTTTTCATCGTTACTACCAACACTAGACACCATTGCGATAAATGGCATTGGCTTCAATTCTTTCAATTCTTCTTCGGTTACAGAAACTCCGTCAGGTGATTTCTTTTCTTCAAACCATTCTGGATATTTATCCTTGAATTTCTGAAGTAACGCATACGCAATCTTTCTGTTTGAACAAACAACCATTGCTTTCTGTATTCTATCCGGATCACCTGCACAGGAAGAAATATAATGATCATGGATGTCTGTAGCAAGACGTTCTAATCGTGAAGGTTCTCCGAGAATTACTTCCATAGAACTCATTGCTTTTTTACTTGCTTCGATATCCTCATATGTTGCACCATCATCAGCACATTTTTTATAGTAATCTTCAATCTCTTTTACTTTTACCTTATCAAGTAAAACCTTTGCAATACGAGGATGATATTTGATAGAAACAGTAAGACCATCTGCAACTGCCTGATCCATTGTATATCGGTCAATTTCATCACCAAAAGTCTGATAAGTCTCTGCAATAGGAGTACCGGTAAATCCAACAAAAGTAGCCTGTGGAAAAGCTTCCTTCAATACCTTTGCATATGGCTTTGATATCATAGCTTTCATATTTTCATCAGCATCCTTGCTGAACTGAACCTTTTTAGAATGTTCAAGCTGGGTTCTGTGCGCTTCATCAGAAAAACAGATAATATTCTGTCGATCATTAATAAGACCGATTTTGTCATCTTCCCGGTCACAGAACTTCTGAATAGTGCAAATGTAAAAACCGCCACTTTGTCTTGCGCCAAGTTCCTGTCTTAACTGTGCTCTGTTTTTTACAACAGAAACTTCACCAAGGTTCAAAAATTCCTTACTCTTTGTAAAAAGCTTTGCCCCCTGCTTTTGAAGTTCATCCCGGTCAACAATCAGGATAATTGTCGGTGATCCAATTTCCGGTATATCTGTACAACGAAGTGCAAGCTGACGGGCAAGAAAAGCCATTGTATAAGTTTTTCCGCATCCTGTCGCACCAAAATATGTTCCACCTTTACCGCTTTTTTGAACAACAGAATTAATAATACTTTGCTTGAGTAATCTTGCAGCAAAGAACTGTGGATAACGACATACAATTTCAACTTCGTCACTATCGTAAATGCTATCTTGAAAATAAATGTAATCTCTGAAAATCTCCAAGAATCGTTCAGGTGCATAAACGCCCTTTATCATTGTTTCGGTTTCTTCAAAAGGCAGAGTAGATACTGCATCTCCATCATTCACACGTCTCCATGTATAAAAATGCTCATAAGGAGTACGAACTGTTCCAAGTCTTGTTTTAACACCGTCTGAAATACAAGCCAGAGGACAATAATGCAATAAATGTGGAATATCTCTCCAATAGCGGATATTAATTTGCTCCCATGCATCGTAAATGGTCGCATTTGCATCAGCAGGATTTTTCAACTCAATAACGCACAATGGCATACCATTTACAAATAAGAGTACATCCGGTCTACGATTTTCTTTTTGACCGTTGTTTGTATATTCTACTGTGAACTGGTTTACCACACGGAATATGTTCTTGTCACAATTTTCAAAATTAATAAGCTGTATCATTCTCGTCAATCCATCTTGTGGTGTAAACTGTACCCCGTCAACCATCCAGCCATATACCTTATGTAAAGTAGCAAAGTCACTTTCGCTTCCGACAAGGCGAACAATATCAAAAATCTGAGTAACCTCATCTTCAGTTAAATCTGAATTTGTATCGGCTATGAACTTCTTGAAATCATCAGCAATCAGCACATCTCTTTTGGTTACACGAGAAATGTTGTTACCAGAAGAATAAATCCAGCCCTCAGCCTCCAAAAATCCAATGAAGGCATATTCATATTCTGATTCACAATAATGACCATTATACTCTTTTAATCTTGCCATAGATTACGCCTCCTTTGTTTTTCTCGCCTCTTCGATAGAACCCTTAATAAGTATCGGGCAGATATCTTTTATCTGTGCTTTTAGTTTTTCGTTTATGTCTTTTCGCACATTATAAGCATTATATATTTCAACAATTGCTTTTTGGACATTTAGATCTGGGACTGGTATTTCTATTTCATAAAAACGGTCCATATCCAAATTTGTTCTGATACTTGCATCACTCATAAACCAACCAAGTCTGTCAACTTCTTTACGGGAAAACCACATCATTACATATTCAGAGAGAACGGTATCATCTTTTATCTCTAAGACTGTGTATGCAGGGGAAATAATGATTGGGTCTTCTTTATTGTATAGAGCTATTCGTATACACTCATCTCGCCCAGTCTGCATCCCTGAAAATGCAAACTGTCCTTTTCGGACTAACTTATATTTAGTTAGATTGACATCATACATATTCGCAACAGATGGCATAAACTGTTTTGTGATGTTAATGCCCTGAACATCCGTTATTGAACCATCTGTATTACGGCAATCAATTTCTTTAAGGATTGAACCAACTATTTTTTTATTAGCTTTGTTTTTATACTCATCAATTAGCGTCTCAAATGAAAGTTTCAAATCTTCCAATCCACGCTCATAACTTTGCTGATTTACAAGCATAGCATTGTAGATGTCAACATACTTTTGCTGAATTGGAAGTGGTGGAAGGTCAACTTCCATATCACATAAAGTTTCCCAAGAAAATACTTCTGTTGAACTTCCCCATGATTGAAAACAAGCTTCCCTATCCCATTCGTCACGTTTAAAATGCAAAAATAAATAGTCGGCTAAAACAACATCCTTCATAGACGCTTTTACTTTGAATGCAATATTATTCCAACTAATAATAAATGTATCCTCTGTGTTATTGTAGCCAAAACCAATTCTTTTGCCATGTGTTCTTGGGTTGTAAATGAATTCTCCAGGACTTACCACTAAGAATTTTGACAAATCCGTTCCAGTTACATCAGCTTTCGTAGGTATTATTTCCTTAGTAATGGTCATGCCTCTTACATCATCTGGACCATATCGTAATTCTGAATTCGTTTTTAATACAAGTTCTATTAATTCTCCAAGTTTATAACTAGTCAATCCCATAGCCAATCCCCCTAAATGCCTCTTCCAGCATCTGCTGGGATTTCTTTTCCTGCTTCATAATATCTTTCATTTCCGCCTGAATACGAGCCATTTCCTTTTCAAAATCAATATCCAAATCATGGTCAATAAATTCTATATATTTGCTCGGAGTAAGACTCCAACCTTTACTTTCAAGTTCAGTAATACCCACACTACGATAAAGTTCAGGCACTTCATAATTCGTACCGTCAGTACCTTCGCTCTGCCATATATGGTATATATCAGCTGCTCTTTCAATCTGTTCTGTTACTAAACGTACCTTCTTTTTGTTCTCACCCTTAACTGGGTTTTCCCTCCACTGACGTAAATCCATAAAAAGAATTTCATGTTCACGATTACGAAGATTTCTACCGTGATATTTACCGCCTTTTTTATTCTGATTCAGTATCCAAAGTGTTACACTGATATCAGTAGTAATGAACAATTCTCTTGGAAGCACAATAATGGCTTCCACCTTATCCTTCTGAATTAGTTTTTTACGGATTTCTAAAGTGTCACTATCGTTCAACGCACCATTAGCAAGAAGAAATCCGGCAACTCCGTCAGCTTTCTTTAGGTGAGAAAGCATATGTAAAATCCAAGCATAGTTTGCATTGCTCTCAGGTGGCGTTTGATAGTCATTCCAACGAGCATCATTTTTTAAATTATCGTTATACCAGCCTTTAAGGTTAAATGGGGGATTTGCCATTATATAATTAAAATACAGCCCCTTATGTAAGTCATGAGTAAATGAAGAATCAGCTTCATCACCAAGATTATGGCTAATTCCTCGGAGTGCAAGATTCATTTTTGCAAGACGATATGTCGCTGGTTCTTTTTCCTGACCATAAATATTAATGCCATTTAAGTTTCCCTGCTTTGACTTTACAAGTTCAGCACTCTGAATAAACATACCTCCTGAACCACAGCAAGGGTCATATAAAGTGCCATCATAAGGCTCAATCATAGTTGCAATCAATTGAACCACGTCATGCGGTGTATAGAATTCTCCTTCTTCTTTTGTAGCATTTACTGCAAATTCTTTAAGAAAGTATTCGTATACACGTCCAATAAGATCCTTCTCTTCGCCAAATGTCTTATGGCTGATTTTGTTTACTTCATCAACAATTTTCTTTATATCATTGGCAGCGAGATTTCGTGCCGTAAATGTTCCTTTAACAAAACAACCTTTTAACCATGGATCTTCTTCCTCGAGTCTCTGCAACGCAGTATCAAGTGCAACATTTAATCCCGGAGCCGGTGTATTAATGATTGTCGACCATCTTGCTTCTGGTGGTAAATTATATGTTCCATCTGCGAAAGTAGCATCATCAAAAAAGGCTGCTCTAATATTTTCATCTTCCGGGTCTAATCCCTGTTCTATCAGTGTTTGCTTTAACTTTTCAATTCCATCTTCATACTTTTCTCCAATAAATCTCAAGAACACCAGTGTAAGCATCATATCTCTCTTTTCAAAGAATGAGCCGGAGTTACGTGCCGCACGTAAGTAATCTCTACAATTAAATAAAATACTATCTAAGTTCAATGCTTTTTCAACTGTTTTTTTCTTAACCATATTGCTTTTCTTCCCTTTCCTCATCTGGAACGAATTCCATAATGTCTTGTATCTCACAATGCAATACATGTTTTTTCTATTATATCATCAGCAGCAATATTTTCCAACTTTAAATTGATTTAGGTTTGTATCAAAGATTCGATATCAATTTCTTTGACTTCCAGTAATTCAGCAGAAATGACACAATAACCTACGGAATACTGTCCACCACACACAGCATTCCCCATCCTACTCTGTCATTCGGAAAGGTTTCAAATGCTCTTGTTCTTCTGGCGCCGCGGATGAGATAGGCTTTTACTTTCTGACCGTATAAGTATGCATCGTTTCCACTGATAATCCCATACTGCATTAAGAGGGCGGCGCTTCCGGTGACAAAGGGGCATGCCATTGAGGTTCCGCTTTTTCTTGTATATCCGCCCCCGGGTGCACAGGACAAAATACCGATGCCCGGCGCCGCCAAATCCGGCTTGCTTTGATTGCAGCAGACATAACCGCGCCCGGAAAAGGGTGCATAGGTGTCTGTATTCGCATCGTATGCGGCTACGGTAATTGGCCGTCTGGCGGTCGAAGGAATCGTAAGCGTAAGTGCTGATTCGGAAACTAAAAATCCGGTTTCTTCGTTAATTTGTACACCGCTTGGCATCCACAAATCAAAACGCCCATCCACCAGTTGTTTGGGCGTGAGTGTTAATTTCCAGATCCCGCCCTGAATCATTGTCCGGTCATATTCGGGGATAATTTCCAAATAAATTTCCTGCAAAATCTGATAGGGCGACGGCTCACCAAAATACCACAAAATTTCCATTCCATCCTGCAAAGAGCGAAAGGTTCCTGCCGTTTCCTCCGATACGACAATCTGACTTCCGGATGGTGTTGTTAATGTAATTTGAAAGGAATCCACATACTGCTTCCACAATTGAATGGACAGACTTGTTTCATAGGGTGAGACGCTAAACTCCACAACTTTCTCTCTGCCTGCCTCTAACTGCCCGGAAGCGTGCCGCCGCAAATTGCCCTCGTTGCCGCTGCCAATACAGATTGTTGTGCGCCCCACTAAAGCTGCTTCATCCAAATACGTTTCCAATAATGACGTACCGGTATGTGAACCATAATTATTTCCATAACTTAAATTCAAGGCAAGCGGCTGGTTTCTTTCTGCCGCAAAACGAATACAAAAATCAATTGCCTGCATCAGTTCTGCCGTCTGCGGAAAATCTCTTTGCGTCCTGCCGCCTAATTTCACAATTAACAGTTGTGATTCATACGCCACACCGCGATTTTCTCCCCGGCTGGCACGGCCATTGCCTGCTGCAATCCCGGCAACATGTGTTCCATGTCCGCTTGCATCCACTGCCGGCGCAGGACCTAATGCTTGTAACAATTCATTTATTTTTTCTTCCGAATAAAACAAGCCGAAGGAATAACCGGACGGTGGCATAAGCTCCATTTCGCCCTCATTTACCGCCGTCTGGTTCCAAATTCCCACGATTCTTGTTGTTCCATCTTCCTTTCGAAAATCCGGATGATATATATCAATTCCGGAATCTATGATTCCTACCAGAATACCCTGTCCGGTCAGAGAAAGGGGTTCCCTCTGCACGGGAGGAATGCACGATACCAGTTTTCCTTCGTATACGGCAAAAGACAACGCCTTTGGCTTTTCAATATATTCTACCTGTGGTTCTTCTGCCAACGCTCTCAACTGTTTTTCTGTCACTTCTAGAACAGCGTACCCTCCTAACAGCGGCGTCACCCGCTCATAGTTACCTGCCAATTGCAAAAGTTCTCCGGAATACCGAATAATCACCTGCCACAACTTTTCTTCCGGGTCATAACCGGCAGATAAATTTTCGCTTTTTTCTCTTGTACCTTCTGAGACATCTAGAGATAACTCCAGTAAATTTTCTATTTTAGGATCCGACATCTCATTTTTTTCTCCTTCCATAATCATATGCACACCGAAGCTTTTGTAGTGCCTTTTTTTCAATCCGGCTCACATAGCTGCGCGAAATACCAAGACGTTTGGCAATTTCACGCTGCGTAATTTCCGGATTTTCCGGTGTTCCCTTTCCCTCGGACACACCATAGCGGAGGCGGATAATTAACTTTTCTCGTTCCGTCAGATTTTTCTCAATATAACCGTATAATTTTTCTACATTTTCTTCCTTTTCCATCCGCTCCGGAATATCCTCGTCCACACTCTCCAAGACATCCAGAAACCGAAGTGCATTTCCCTCGCCATCATCCCCGCTAATCGGCTCATACAAAAAAATCTCCCGCGCCCGCTTCTTATCACTCCGAAATGTCATCAACAATTCATTGTCGATACAGCGGGAGGCATACGTCGCTAACCGAACGCCCTTCCCTATTCGATATGTGTCGACCGCTTTAATCAGTCCAATTGTCCCTATGGAAATCAAATCATCGACACTATGGTCGGAATTGCTGTATTTCTTCACCAGATAGGCAACCAGCCGAAGATTTCGTTCAATCAGAATATTTCTTGCCTCTCTGTCACCCTGTTCCCATCTCTCAATTGCTTCATTTTCTTCCTCTACACTTAAAGGCTGTGGAAATGACTGCATGATACACCTCAGAGATTGTCGTTACTTTCATCCTATGTAATTTTTTGTCCATAAGTGCCTGGACGTAAAAAAAAGAGATGTCCTCGGGGCATCTCTTTTTTTAGGATAAACTTCTCTACAAACCACGAATAATATTCAAATAATCTTGGCGTTGATCTACGACTGCATATACAATCACTTGCTTATTTTCCTCATGAATTTTATAAAATGCTAAGTCTTTTTCTAAAATAAGCACTTTATACCCTTGTCTCTTAAGAATAAGATATCTCGGCTCGCTTCCAATATATGGATCATCTCCTAATTCAAGAATTCGTTTTTCAATCTCGTCAAGTTTCTCAAGTGCTGCTGTATTTCCAAAATTTTGAGCAATATACAAAATTATTTTTCTGATACCTGCATCGGCTGTATCAGTCCTTATTACCGCATCCTTCATAATCACTCCTCCTGAAGCATTTTTCTCAAATCATCAAATGTTTCCGTTATTGGAGCAACTCTGCTATTTTTAACATCATCTTCCGCTTCGGCTAATACTTCTAATAATTCTATTCTTGCTTTCATATTTTTATATTCTTCATAGGAAAGTGTAACCGTATCACCTCTGCCATTTACTGTAATAATCACTGCTTCTTTGTTTTCCTTACACAGTTTTGATATTTCAGAATAATGATTTCGCAAATCAGCAGATGGTCTTATTGTTTCTTGTAATGTCAATATATTAGTCACCTCCGTTTATAATATATGCAAATTATATCATCTTATGTATATATATTCAATATCGGATGTTGTGCTGTTTGTGTCAAGTGTTCGTTGGCACTTTTTTTCCGTAATTCAAAGGAACTGGCAGTGAACAATTGTCACAATAAATCTTAAATTACCATCAGCGTATAAATCACACATACGCTTCATCATTAAGCCCCTGCTGCATAAGACGAACTTTCGCCTTTTTACTGCTGTAGAGTTTTGTCACTTTCGTATTTTTGTTGTAGGAATAATAAAAAAGTTTACCTTTCTCATTTACAAATTCACCAATCCAGGTACCGTTTTTCGTTACATCCAGTATCATTCCTGTACGCACGGTCCAATTGTGCATGCCACACTGATTGCCGTCATTATATCCATTTCCATAATTCTTCAAAAAAGAACTTAGTTCTTCCTCATAGGTAATCGACTTCCCGCTCTTTTTATTTAAACTTACAACAACATAATTTCTGTCGTATGAAATTTCCTGATATGCTCCAATTTTATACTGATAATCTACTGCTAATTGCAAATACATTGTATTGCCGATAAAATAGAACTTATCAATATGCATCGAATGGAATGCATCTGTGGAAAACTTCTCTTTTACACACTGCATTAATACATCCATTGAAATCAGGTTTGTTTTCTTTTTCTTTGCCATATCATAACAAACAATCCACTTTTCTGTTGGAACATACAGTTTTTTACCGGAAATGCCAACCTGCGTATCTAACTTTTCATGTTCATCATAACGGTAGCGTTTTGACTCATACTGCGAAGCCTTATTTACTATTTTTTTACGTTTTCCGGTAGACAGATTTAACTGGTAAAAGGCTTCATCAATTTTTTTATAATAACTCTTAAACCGCGAGTAATAAATGCAGTTTCCAATCTTTGCAGTAAGCCCTGATGCATCCTTTGCAACATTAATACTGCTGTAATAGACAGGCTTTCCGGTAAGTGACGTTTTCTGTTTCGTTTTCTTATTATAAGATACAATCGAATTGTTTATGCGATAGACAATTTTTTTATCCGTCGCATAAAGGAACTCCCGCCATTCGTTGACATAAAACAATTTCTTTTTCTTTTTTACTTTTAACTTTCCGCTCTTTTGGTTCAACGGAACCTGCCATACATAACCGGTCGACGAATCCTTCCGATTTACTTTGTAATAATAAATATAGCTTTTCGTCTTGTAAATTTCCCTCATTGAATACTCTTTTTTAATCAATGTGTACTTTTTCTTTTTACTGCCATCCTTTCCATAGAGTTCAATTCCGTCTTTGTAATTACTGCAGTAAACATACTTTTTGCCAGTGTACGGATTCGCTGTCTTTGCTTTTGAAACCGCCGCCTGCGGTAAAATCATAGAAAGTACAAAAACCATGCAAACCCCTATTTTGCTGAATTTTTTTACCATATACATCATCCTCCTTCTCGGGTTGTTTCTATAAACAATACGATTGAAAATGGTAAAATGTTGCAGTTTATTTAATCTATTTTTACTTTTTTATAACATTTTCCATTTTTCATTCGTATTGTAAATAGACACCCACAAAAAAGCAAATAATTATCGAAGGGAGAATTTAACTATGAAGAAAAAATTGATGTAATAAGCAATAAAGGGAAAGTAAAAAATCTTGACATTCCAGCTACACTTGGCAGTGCACCGGTAACACAAATAGGTTATGATTACATCACAAGAGATGCCAATTCTGGAGATGACTTTGATGAATTCGGCCAGACAGTTTTTGGCATATATGTAGAAGAAGCACACAACTGCGATGGTGCTTTTGAAGACATACACAGCATCACGAAATTAAAAACCGTTCGTGTTTCCAAAAGCAATCACGTTCTTTACGCAAAAGATAATATGTTGATAAAAAAGTAAAAAAGAGTATAAAATAATATTTCCTTTTTTTCTCCCTGATGTGGTACAATGGAAAAAGACAATTTCCGGCGTCTGCCGGTTAAGGGAGGTACATATGAACAAAAAAGAAATCGCAGAAATCAAAAAACGATTTACAAAAACAAAATGCAGCTTTACAAGACTCTGCGGATGTTACGTGGATGCCGACAAGCAAAAACGCATGACTTTAAAGGAAGCGTTTTTAGGCCTTCCGGAAGAAGAAATGTTTAAATACATTGACATTTTCCGCAAAACACTTTCCGGCTCCATCGGAAAAACACTTCTGAATATGGAGTTTCCAACCGAACAGGAAACAAAGGAAGACGGCACGCAGGTATTTTTAATGAAACTGTTAGAAAGCAAACTGACCGATGATGAATTGCTAGATGCCTTTTATGACAAAGTAATTGAAAATTACGGCTATCCGGAAAATTATTTTATTATTTTGGTTCATGACGCTTATGATATTCCGAAAATCACAACAGACGGCATTGAAAATTTTGATGCATCGGAATATGTGTATGACTACATCCTTTGCAGCATCTGTCCGGTTAAACTGACAAAACCGGGACTTTGCTACAATGCAGAGACCAACCACATCCAAGACCGGATTCGCGACTGGCTCGTACAGCCGCCGGAACTTGGCTTTTTGTTCCCGGCTTTTAATGACCGCAACATGGATATTCACAGTCTTTTGTATTATTCCAAAAATGCGGATGAGGTGGATGAGGTGATTACCGACAAGCTCCTCGGCTGCCGTATGCCGCTCCCGGCAAAAAGCCAGAAAGAAACATTCAACGCAATTGTAGAGGAATCGCTTGGCTTAGAATGTGATTATGAGGTGGTTAAATCCATTCATGAAAATCTAAATCAGATGGTAGCAGAAAACAAAGAAAACCCAGAGCCTCTCACGCTAGATAAATCCGACATGACGCATCTTCTGGAAAAATGCGGTGTTGAGGAAGAACAAATTGAGGCTTTTGAGACACATTATGACGAGTCCGTCGGAGAAAATGAAACACTGGTTGCCACCAACTTATCCAATACAAGGAATTTTGAGGTGCGCACCCCGGATGTTAAAGTTTCCGTTAATCCGGAGAGAACCGACTTAGTAGAAACAAAAGTAATCGACGGCGTTCCGTGCTTAGTCATTGAAATTAATGATTTAGTAGAGGTAAATGGAATTCAGATTGTATCTGAGCTTGCTCATAAGGACAAAGAAACTGAAGAAGAATAATATGATAAAGGCAGTTTCACGAAGGATTTTCCTTCTTGAAACTGCCTTTTTACGTCTCTTATATTGAATTATAAATTATGCCAACAATTCATCTGCTAACGCTTCCATCTGAGCGACATCTGCCTCTTTCATCGTCGACTTGATTGTAACCATGTTGTCACAGAGTGTCATATTTTTCATCTTCTCAAATGCTTCGCGCATTTTCTTATTTGCTACCGGAGCCCAGCTTCCGTTTTCCATGAAGGCAACTTTTTTGTTCTGGAAGTTTTTGTGACCTAAGTGGTACAGGAAATCCTGCATAACCGGGAACAAACCGCCATCATATGTTGCACAGGCAACTACAATTTTATCATAGCGGAACGCATCCTCAATTGCCTCTGCCATATCTTCTCTCGACAAATCACTGACAACGACTTTTTTTGCCCCTTTCGCTTCTAACACTTCACCAAGTTTTTTCGCTGCTTTTGCCGTATTTCCATGAATGGATGCATAGGCAACAAATACACCATCATCTTCTGCTTCGTAGCTGCTCCAAACCTGATATTTACCAATATAATAGGCAAGGTTTTCCTGAAGAATTGGTCCATGAAGAGGACAAATCTTCTGAATATCCAAGCCGGCTGCCTTTTTCAACAAAGCGGCTGCCTGCGCACCATATTTACCTACAATATTAAAGTAATATCTTCTTGCTTCACAAGCCCAGTCTTCATCAGCATCCAGCGCACCAAACTTACCAAAAGCATCGGCAGAGAACAAAACTTTTTCCGTGGATTCATAAGAAACCATAACCTCCGGCCAGTGAACCATCGGTGCCATCACAAACGTAAGTGTGTGTGCACCAAGAGACAAGGTATCTCCCTCAGCAACAACCACTTTTTTGTCTGTTACATCCATCTCAAAGAACTGTGGCAGCATCGCAAATACTTTCGCATTGCTGACAAACTGCATCTGCGGATATTTTTCAGCAATTGCCTGAATGCTTCCGCTGTGGTCCGGCTCCAAATGAGAAATCACAAGATAATCCGGTGTTTTTCCATCAAGTTCTCTCTCTAATTTTTCCAGCCATTCATCAGTTTTTCTGGCATCCACCGTATCCATAACAACAATTTTTTCATCCAAAATCACGTAAGAATTATACGATACGCCATTTGGCACAATGTACTGGCTCTCAAACAAATCAATATCTTTATCGTCCACTCCAATATAACGAATGGCATCTGAAATCGTCACATTACTCATTTACAAATCCTCCTTATCCTTAGGTCAATAATATCGACTTAAGAATAACACCATCCCATAGAAAAATCAAGGCATATACGGAACTCTTTGTTTTTTTACTTTTACGATTGCATATACATGAATCTTTGAACTGGAATAAAGTTTCTTGATTTTATTCTTTTTCACTGTTTTCGTCTTTGATTTACCATTTTTCTTGTATTTGACAAGGTAGGAAATCTGCTTTTTATAATTGCCATCGTCATTACACACAAGTTTAAAATAAGGTTTTGCCCATGTATAATTTCCTGATTTCTTTTTCGCATAGGTTCCCATGTCAAATTGTGTACGAGTAATTGATGTTAAGTTTGGGTCAATGCTTACCTTTGTCTTCTTGCTCTTAACATTCAGTTTTTTCACTAGATTGCTGCCAGATATATATAAATCCTTAACTGACTTTGAAACAATTATTTTTTGAATTTTAGAACCAACACTTATGGTTACATTTCTTTTCCCCTTAACCTCTAATTGATTTATTTTCCCATGCATACCGTCTCTTGATGGTGTAACGCAATCTTCCCAAAAATTACTGTCAAAATTGCCATTTAGTACCACATTTTTAATATTAGCGAACGCGTTCCTAACACAAATTGAATCTTTGAATACGATTTTCGCTAATTTTGCAGCATCCAAAAAATTCTCAGCATAAATATACTTTAGGCTTTTTGGCAAATTAAGTTGTTTTAAATTCGGTGTATTCGCAAAAGCAAATTCTCCTATTTTTTTACTCCCTCCGGAATCGTAATCTTTTCTACTGACTTACTATCTGTCGAAAATACATGTCGAGAATTTTTAAATTCAGCATACTCACTATCTGTAAAATGATATTCGTTTTCCTCATTAAAATAGTAATCATATTCATTCCAACATATTCCAATCTGCACAATGGAATATCCATCAATTATCTTCGGAATTACCACTTCTTTTGTCGGTTTAATCTTTAACACGGTTGCGGTTTTATTGGCTTCATCTAAAACTGCACCTCCCTTACTCACTTATCATAGCATATAATCATCCGTAAAAAACAAAATCGGCACGAATGGTCGTTTTTCGTCCCTAAACGGTCAAAATCATCTCCGTTTGAAGCATCTACTTACTATAACGTTCCAAACGGAGAAAATCTGACAAAATATTTGATTTATTTTTCACCGAGAAGTTTTTTCATTTTATCCGACATTTCCGGCTGATGCAAAACACTTGCCTTGCTAATTTATCGCATAAATGCACATATTTCAATAAAAATGACATTTTTAGCAAAATGAAGGGCCACTTTTGCAAAAAAAGCACCTCTTTCTTTGGAATTTTGTTTTTCAACTTAATCCCAACACAGAAAAAGGTGCTTCTTCTTTATCTTTTTAATTATCCTATAAAATTTTCACCCTAGCAGTTTGAAACCGCTTAAGAAAACATCGGTGTGGATAAATAGCGATCACCGGTATCCGGGAACAATACAACGATTGTTTTTCCCTTGTTTTCCGGTCTCTTTGCCAGTTCTGTCGCTGCTTTTAACGCTGCTCCGGAAGAAATACCAACCAAAATTCCCTCTGTTCTTGCAATCTCACGGCCTAACTCAAAGGCATCCTCATTTTCAACCGGGATTATCTCATCATAAATGTCCGTGTTCAATGTGTCCGGTACAAATCCGGCACCAATTCCCTGAATCTTATGAGCTCCTGCCTCACCTTTTGACAATACCGGAGAGGTTGCCGGCTCTACTGCTACAATTTTCACATCCGGATTTTTCGATTTCAAATATTCACCGACACCGGAAACGGTTCCGCCTGTTCCTACACCGGCAACAAAAATATCCACTTTTCCTTCGGTATCCTCCCAAATTTCCGGACCGGTCGTACGCTTATGTGCACGTGGATTCAGTTCATTGACAAACTGTCCAGGAATAAAGCTGTTTGGAATTTCTTTTGCGAGTTCGTCTGCTTTTGCAATGGCACCTTTCATTCCTTTTGCGCCATCGGTCAAAACAAGTTCCGCACCATACGCTTTCATCAGGTTACGGCGTTCCACGCTCATGGTCTCCGGCATTGTAATGATAATACGAATTCCTAATGATGCAGCTACAGAAGCCAATCCAATTCCTGTATTTCCACTTGTTGGCTCAATAATCACGGAGTCTTTTGTCAATTTGCCAGTCTCTAATGCATCTAGAATAATTTCACGTGCAATACGGTCTTTTACGCTTCCTGCCGGATTAAAATACTCTAATTTTGCTAAAATTTTTGCCTCTAAATTGTGTTTTTCCTCGTAATTTCCCAACTCTAAAATCGGTGTATTTCCTACTAAATCAGTTACTTTCTTATAAATTGCCATCTTTCTTACCCTTCCTTCCTTTCTTTTCATATTATTCATACGTGTTTGGTATGATTACTATTTGATGATTAAAAGAATACACCTTATTTCCTAGTTTGTCAATAGGAAATAAGGTGTTTTTGTTTTTAATTTAAATGGAATAATCGCCGTCTTTTGCAATCTGCCAGTCAACCAAATCTGCAAGTGTAATGTTGTCAATTACATCACTGATAGCATCGTTTAATTTCTTCCAGACAACGGCTGTTGCACAGTTGTCCATGCGGCTGCATGACCCAAGTTCTTCATCCACGCAGTCAACCGGTGCCATACTGCCTTCTGTCAGGCGCAAAATCATGCCTACTGTGTATTCTTCCGGCTTTTTTGTCAGCAGATATCCGCCCTGGGGTCCTCGGATGCTTCTGACATACCGTGCCTTATTTAAAATTGCTATAATCTGCTCTAAGTATTTATCGGATATTCCCTGACGGCTTGATATTTCTTTTATTCTGGTTGGTTTTTCTGAATCATTCAGTGCCAAATCCAGCATAAGCCGCAGCGCATACCTGCCTTTTGTTGATATTTTCAAGGGTCTTCCCTCCTGTTCTTTTCATACATTCCCTACCGTATTTATATGATACAATAAGAAGGGCGAAAAATCAAGGGGTGGTGTTTATTTGGTTTCATAAATAATAGCGGAAAGTTTATCCCTTGTGTGCCGCTTTCGCTTAACAAATACACAGGGGTATCGGCAGGTTAAAAACACCTGCCAGATACCCGCGTATTTGTAGCACACAAGAGACAAATTTTCCGCTGCTATTTACTGAAGCCAAATAAATCAGCCACATCCATCATAGCTTGAAATTGCGGTCGTTCAGTATTTTTATTATTACCAGCCTCGAAGTTGTCGAGACAATTTTGCGGAATTATATACTTCATGAATAATAATATCGTCACCACAAATCTCGTACACGATAGTATAATTCTTGTAGTACAATTCACGCACATTCGTATCACGAATCCATTTTGCCGGAGTTCCTTTTTCAGCTTCGCCTTCATTACTTAAAGAATCTCCCAAATCAATCAATTCATCAACAAAAGACACTGCACGAGCCGGATTATCTCTTGCAATGTAGTCTTCAATATCATTCAAGTCTTCAATTGCCAAATCAAACTAGATTATGTTCATGCAAGAATTGTCCTTTCTTCACGTTTCTTTTGAAACATTTTGCGTACTTCGTCCGTTGTATGCCCGCCATATTCAGTGATAGATTGCTGGCTCTTCTTGAAACGAAGCAATTTATATAAGTTTTCCATAACTTCAAATTCATCCTGAATGCCATCAGATATGTCAGAAAGATTATCAATAATCAACTGTTTTGCTGTACTCATACAAATCACCCTCTTTGTTTTGTTGTACATAGTATAACACGATGCCGTCATTTTTACAATTGATTTCAAAATCCTATTTGGTTTCGTAAATAATAGCGAAAGCGGCGCAGGATACAGCCCTTCCCCCCTCTTATAATCTTCCGGAACCTGTAAACTAAATCTCAAAACCACTTGCAACAAGCATTTGTTTATCCTGTTTGGTATTATTTCCCGATGTTGTAAGCATATCGCCGGTTATCGTGGCATTTGCCCCGGAGAAGAAAGCTTTTTTACCATTTTCCTTCATCAGTTTACGGCCTGCTGCCAAGCGAATTGATGTCGAAGGGTTAATAAAACGGAACATAGCGATAACTCGCAGAAGTTCTTCTTCAGTAAGCTGTTTTAGGTTTTCAAACGGTGTGCCCGGAATCGGCATCAGTGCATTTAACGGAATGGAATCAACTTCAAGCTCTGCAAGCGTAAGTGCCATATCCAGCCTATCCTCCCATGTCTCTCCCATGCCGACAATTCCTCCGGAGCAAACCTCTAATCCGGCCTCTTTGGCAGCCCGGATACACGCAAGCTTATCCTCAAACGTATGCGTGGTGCAGATACTTGGAAAATATCTGCGCGACGTCTCAATATTCGCATGGCAGCGTGTTACGCCAACCTTACGCAAAATTTCAAACTGCTCTTTTGTCAAAAGACCATGCGAAGCACATAATTCAATTTCTTTACACTCCTCATGCATTCTTTTGTACGCTTCTACAATCTGATCAAACTCTTTGCCGACAAGCGTTCTGCCCGCTGTCACAATAGAAAAACGATGAGCTCCATTTTCTTCATTTACATGACATGCTTTCACAAAAGAATCCACATCCATTACATCATATTCTTCTGCTCCGGTATGGTGATGGCTCGACTGGGCACAGAACCGGCAGTTTTCACTGCACCGTCCGGCACGTCCATTAATAATTGTGCACAAATCCACCTGATTACCACACAATTCTTTTCGAATTTTATCGGCTCCCTGACAAAGCGACTCCAAATCACCATCAATCAAAAAAGTCAGGTCATCTTCTTTTCCTAAACGTCTTCCTTCAATAATCTCATTTACCAGTTCTTCATACATAATAAAATTCCTCCTATGGTAGATACTTTTATTCTACCATGGGAGGAATGATTGTCAACCTAAATATTTTATTTAGTTGTCATTTTAGTGATGGAACAAACGGATTCCTGTAAAGCTCATCACCATATTGTGACGGTTGCAGGCATCGATACAATCCTTATCACGAATTGATCCGCCCGGCTGTGCAATGTATTTTACACCGCTGCGGTATGCTCTTTCAATGTTATCATCAAATGGGAAGAACGCATCGGAGCCAAGTGTTACATCTTTTGCGTACTCGGACAACCATTTCTGCTTTTCTTCTTTTGTAAATACCGGTGGTTTTTCGGTGAAATATTTTTCCCAGCATCCATCTGCCAAAACGTCCATGTAATCTTCACCGATATAATTGTCAATGGCGTTGTCGCGCTCGGCACGCTTCATCCCCTCCTTAAACGGCAGGGAAAGTACCTGTGGAGACTGTCTTAACAGCCAGTTATCTGCCTTCTGTCCGGCAAGTCTTGTACAGTGAATACGGGACTGCTGTCCGGCACCGATACCAATTGCCTGTCCGCCTTTTACAAAGCAAACAGAATTTGACTGCGTATATTTTAACGTAATCATTGAAATTGCCATATCAATTCTTGCTGACTCCGGCAAATCTTTATTCTCTGTCACAATGTTGCTGAAGAAATCTTTGTCAATGTTTAACTCATTACGGCCCTGCTCAAAGGTAATACCAAATACTTCTTTGTGCTCAATTGGGTCCGGTACATAATCCGGGTCGATTTCAATAATTGCATACGCACCCTTTTTCTTTTCTTTCAAAAGTTCCAGTGCTTCCGGCTCATATCCCGGTGCAATAATTCCATCGGAAAATTCTCTCTTAATCAATTTTGCCGCGGAGACATCACACACATCCGACAATGCAATAAAGTCACCATAAGAAGACATGCGGTCAGCGCCTCTTGCTCTGGCATAAGCGGCAGCAAGCGGAGATAACTCGCCCAAATCATCTACCCAGTAAATTTTTGCCTCAACGTCACTCAGTGGAAGACCTACTGCTGCACCAGCCGGCGAAACATGTTTAAAAGAAGTTGCTGCCGGAAGTCCGGTTGCCTTCTTCAATTCACTGACTAACTGCCATCCGTTAAAAGCATCCAAAAAGTTAATGTAACCCGGTTTTCCATTTAACACTTTGATTGGCAGTTCACCATCTTTGCGGTAAATACGGGATGGTTTCTGATTCGGGTTACAGCCATATTTCAATTCCAATTCTTTCATGATTTTCTCCTTTACTTATTCTTATTTTTAATAATCGATTCGTATTTTCCGGTTTCAATGTCAATGTAGCGCACAAATAAGGAAACTTTATTGTCCTCATTCAGACTTTCCCACAACATGTCAGCAAACGCATTCATATCATCCATTGTTTCAACCCATTTTGGCTCGCCCTCAAAACTTGGCAATGGATTTCCGTCACACATATATGTATGAATAAAATGACCCTCTCCTGCTACCGGATTCTCATATGCGAAAGTATAACGATTGCAGGCATCCGGATTTCCGTTATTGCTTTTTAAAATAGACATTGCATAATTGTACTCTCCGTTTTCCACATGCATAATGCCGGAAATTCTTGGTGTATAATTCGGACCGTCCGGTTCAAATTCTCTTGTGCGTAGCGCCTGCTCAAAAGTCTGCTGTTTATCCATCAGTTCATAAATTGTGTCTGTCTGGTCACCGTTGGTAACAATAGTCTTGTTTCCCAATACGCGGACCGGTGCGTAGATAATAAGACTTGGGTCACTCAATTTTGATGGGTCAAATGCCTGTGTGCGGATTCCCTCACCATCGTTTACAAAGACACGGTTTCTACTGTTTTCACTCCGCCCCATAATAAAATAAGCGGTCACTGCGTATTTGCCGTTTGGTGATTTTCCAATCACGATTCCACGTCCCGGATACGCATTGTTTTTGAGTTCCTGTTCCAATGAAAGTTTCTGCATCATGGTTCCTCCAATCTTTTTTGTAATAGTATCAAAAAAACCGCCCGGGCAACCGGGTAAACGGTCGCCCAGGCGGTCGGCAATTCATACAAATCCACACTCCCTGTGAGTTCTCTCACTCTATATGATTTTCATATAGTTTCCGCCAGTCGTATGGAACTAAGTTTAGAATAACTGATTTTTAGGGAAAATGCAAGCGTTTTCTTCATTAAATACGCCACATACCATCCTTTATCTGGCAAATCTCACTCTCATAAAATGCCTGAATTGCTTCTATCATGGTTTCTACGTCCTCACAGCCGGCAGTTTCCACCGCACTGTGCATGGCAAGCTGCGGCAGACCGATATCCACCATTGGCACACTAAAGGAATGACTCAAAAGATTACCAAGTGTACTGCCGCCCGGCATATCGGCGCGATTCACAAACAACTGCGTTTTGATATCATTTTTTTCACAAAGTGAGCCAAACACACCACCGGTCATTCCGGTTGTCGTATATCGCTGACTCGCGTTATATTTGATGACAACACCGCCGTTTAAAACAACCGGGAACTCATCATCACTCTTTTCCGGATGGTTTGGATGCACTGCATGAGCATTATCCGCACTAAGCAGGAAACTCCGGCTTCTCGCACAAATCTGCTCCTCCTTTGTCATGCCATAAGACAAACAAATTCTCTCCAATACATCCGGTAGAAAATTACTAAGTGCCCCCTGCCTGCTGCCGCTTCCCACCTCTTCATTATCAAAGAGACAAAAGACGGAAAGTGCTTCTTTCGGAAGCTTGTCCTGTGCACGCAAAAAGCCCTGTAACGTCGTGTACACACAGCCTAAATCATCAAAACGCGGTGTCAAAAGGAACTCATCTTTGACACCGGCTGCGACTGCCGGCTGGCGCACGGTAAGAATCAAATCCATATCTACAATTTCTTCATCCACTTTGCAGCCTGCTTCCTCCCGCAAAAGTGTCATCAGTTCTGCCTCGCTGCCACCATATAACGGCTGTAAATCAACGTGAACATTATGCTTATATCCCTGATTGATTTCCCGGTTAAAATGAATGGACAGATTTGGAATCACAAATACATTTTTATCCGGTGCAATGAGAACACTAAAAATCCCTTCTTTTGTCTTTTTCATGACACGTCCGGCAAGTCCAAGCGGTCTGTCAAACCAGCTTGTGTGAATCATGCCGCCATAACCTTCGATTTCTGCTTTTGCATAAAAGGCATCTTTTTTCTTAGCTTTCTTAATCCGAAACGTAGGAAAATCACTATGACTGGCACAAAGGTGATAATAAAGCGGTTTTTCTTTTGGCATGGAAAAGGCAAGTAAACTCGACTCATTTCTTGTTACGTAATAGTTTTTGCCGGGCTCTAACTGCCAAAGATTTTCTTCTTCCAAGGACTGAAAACCAGCCACTTTCAAAGCCTCTTTTACCTGTTTTACCGCATGATACGGACTCACACTCTGATTCAAAAAAGAACATATTTTATCCATAATAAAATCCCTCTCTCTTTCCGATGATTTTCCTTTAGTATACCAAATAACCGCCATTTTTACAAATCAGCGCCAGCTCGCCGGAAATAAATATTCCTCTCTGTGGTCAAGCGTATCAAAACGATACCCCTGTTCTTTGATATAATCAATAATCTGTGGAAGAACTTTTGCTGTATTATCCATGGCGGAGGCATCATGCAGCAGGATAATCGGCTTTTCAAAGCGCGTGACATCTTTTTTTACATTTTGAAATATTACTGCCTGTGAAACATGAGGGGAAATCGAATCTTCGCCCGATACATTCCAGTCGAAACTTCTTACGCCCTCTTTCCTTAGCTGATTATGGAGTTCGTCTACATAAGATTTCACATAACCGTTATTGCTCCCCCACGGAAAGCGGTGGAGTGTCGGCTTTTCTCCTATTATTTTTTCAATGCAATCGGATGCCGCCCGAAAATCTTTGTAAAAACAATTGGCACTGGCATACATCTGATTATGCTCATGGCAGTATGTGTGCACACCAATCGCATTTCCTTTTTTCTTTAATTCCTTTACAGTATCAACCCGCTCCCCCGTAATTTCCTTTCCAATCAGGAAAAATGTTGCGACAGCTCCTTTTTCCTCTAATATTTTAATGATTTTTTTCGTATTTCCACTGGGACCATCATCGAATGTCAGATAGGCAGTTTTTTGATTTTCCTTTTGGACTTTAGATACAAAACTGCCCGTTGGAACAATAATTGTGCCGTCATTTTCCGTTTCGTAATTTCTCTTCACTTCATAAAATAACAGCACAAAAAGAACACAGACACAAACAACATAAACTGTCTTTTTCATCAACACACCACCAAAACAATTCCCCTTATTCCATTGTATGATAGCAGTGTCAAAAGGTTAAATGTTTATCCATATTAAAGCAGATGTGGCGGAATCACCGCTTTTACGAAAATGCCGTCCTCACGGTATTCTTCTTGTTCCAGTCTTCCAAACTCACGAATTGCCTGGATTTTCCCTGCTTCGTCGTAAGCAAATACTTTTTCAATCTTCACCATTCCCTCATCCAGTACCTCTTCGATCTTTTCCACCAATTTATCCAGTCCGATTTTCTGCTTTGCAGAAATCATAAGAGATGCTTCGCTATTTTTATCTTTTAAGCCATCCGGCTTATATTCCAGACAGTCCATTTTATTAAATGCTGTTATAACTTTTTTGTCGCCAATATTTAACTCGCGCAAAGTGTCATAAACAACCTCCATCTGCAAATCATATTTTGGATTCGAGACATCAACAACATGAAGAATCATGTCCGCATACTTCGCTTCCTCAAGCGTGGAGCGGAAGGCACGAATCAGAGAGTGTGGCAGTTTACTGATAAATCCAACTGTATCGGTGAATAAGATTTTCTGCCCATCCTCTTTTTCCAAAACGCGTGTCGTCGGGTCAAGTGTTGCAAATAACTTATCCTCTTCTAATACAGCGGCTTTTGTCAGTGTATTCAAAAGTGTTGATTTTCCGGCATTTGTATAACCAACGATGGCAACTGTTTTCGTCGGATTCTGCGTTCTTTTATGACGCTGCACCTCACGGTTTTTCACGACTTCTTTTAACTGGCGGTTCAACATGGATATACGCTCTTTAATCAGGCGCCTGTCCATCTCCAGTTTTTTCTCACCGGGACCTCTTGTTCCAATTCCGCCGCCAAGCCTTGACAAACTTTTACCAAGTCCTGTCAGCCTGGATGAACGGTAGCGAAGCTGTGCTAATTCAACCTGCAGTTTTCCCTCGCTCGTCCTTGCATGAGCGGCAAAAATATCTAAAATCATTACGGTACGGTCTAATACCTTAACCTGCAGTTCTTCCTGCAAATTGGTAAGCTGCGCCGGCGTAAGCTCATCATCACAGACAATACCATCCGCATCCGTCTGCATAATCAGTTCACGCAGTTCTTCAATTTTCCCCTTACCGACATATGTTCCCGGATGCACGGACTCTCTTTTTTGAATCAGTCTTCCGACTACAATGCCGCCTGCCGTTTCCGTAAGTTCCGCAAGTTCATCCAAAGAATAGGAAACATCCGTTCCATCCTCCAAGTCAACGGCAGCTAATAAAAACTTTTCCTGCACCTGTTCTGTCTCATAGGTCTTAGCCATGTTTTTCTCCTTTAACAAACCCGCACGGTGATTTCTCCCGTACGCAGAATTTCCTGTGTATGGTCTTCCGTTTCCACAATCAATCCACCGTCTTCATCAATCGCAACGGCAGTTCCGTATTCCCAGTCTGTTCCGCTTGTAAAGCGAATCTTTTTCCCAAGAACATTCGACCACTTGCGGTAATCTTCCATAAAACTTTTATCCGGTAAATCCTGATATAACTTACATAAATTCTCAATAATTGCTGCTACCAATTCATTGCGCGGAATCTTTTCATCCTCTGCGCATACCGTACCGGCAATCTCTTTGATTTCATCCGGATAACCTTCCTTTGGCGCATGGTAATTAATTCCAATTCCCACGACAACTGTATCAATCCGTCCCGACTCAAAATCGGACACCGCCTCGGTCAAAATACCACATATCTTTTTCCCGTTCAGATAAACGTCATTGACCCACTTAATCTGCGGTTCCTGTGAAAGGACATCCCGAATCGCACGGCATACCGCAACAGAAGCCGCTGTTGTAATCAAGACAACATCCTGCGAAATTTCCGGCTTTGGACGGAACAAAACACTCATGTAAATCCCACTTCCATCGGGCGAATAAAAACTTCGTCCGCGTCTGCCACGTCCATTTGTCTGCTCCTCAGCAAGTATCACAAGCCCCTCGCCTTCACCATTCAGTGCACATCTCTTTGCTTCCATATTCGTGGAATCAATGCACTTAAACACCTTGATTTTCTGACTGTCGTACGGCTTATGCAGACACAGCCGGATTCCTTCCTCCGACAACACATCGCTTTCTTCTTTCAGGCGGTAACCACGGTTATTTACTGCCTGAATCTGATAACCTTCTTTTTTCAGAGTATTCACTGCCTTCCAGATAGCCGATCTCGTCACGCCAAGTGATTCTGCCATCTCCTGTCCGGACAAATCTCTTTCCCTGCTTGCCTCTAACAGTTTCAATACTTCCGTCTTTACACTCATCGTTCAATCCCTCTCATAATCTCGCCGGCGCAGACCACACCGTCCACTCTCATACGGATTTTCTCTCCCGGATGCGGACAGGCATCTGTCTCTTCGCCATCCTCATTCAACATTTGCAGCACAGAAACTGTCTGGTTTTCGCCATTTTTCTTCATAATTTCAATGGTATCGCCAACTCTGAATTTATTTTTCTGATAAAACACCACATACCCATCTTCCGTTACTTCTTTCACCTGTCCAAGATAAACAGCACCCTTCTGATAGGTATTGTTATCATAAATCTGTGTTTCATGCGTTGGTTTTCCAAAGAAGAAGCCGGTCGTAAACTGACGGTAGGTGCATTTTGCAATTTCCGCCTGATAATACGGAATGTTTTTCTTATATTTTTCCGGATCTTCAAAATAATCATCCACTGCCTGACGGTACGTTCTGGCAACGACAGCAACATAAAGAGCTGTTTTCATACGCCCTTCAATTTTAAAACTGTCAACGCCTGCTTCCACTAACTCCGGAATGTGCTCAATCATACACAAATCCTTGGAATTGAAAATATATGTTCCCCTCTCGTTTTCCTCAACCGGCAAATATTCACCCGGACGATTTTCTTCCATAATATAATATTTCCAGCGGCACGGATGGGTACATGCACCAAGATTCGCATCACGGCCGGTAAAATAATTGCTCAAAAGGCACCGCCCGGAATACGAAATACACATCGCACCATGAACAAATGTCTCGATTTCAAGGTCTTCCGGTATATGTGCATCAATATCCGCAATCTCTTTGATGGAGAGTTCACGCGCCGTCACAACACGCGTTGCGCCCAATTTATGCCAAAACTGAAACGTACGGTAATTCACATTATTTGCCTGCGTACTGATATGGATATCAATTTCAGGACAGATTTCCGTTGCAATCTGGAATACACCGGGATCGGAAATAATCAGAGCATCCGGACCGATTTCTTTTAATTCTTCAAAATACTTCTGCACACCCTCTAAGTCTCTGTCATGCGCGGTAATATTCGCTGTCACATACACTTTTTTCCCGTGTTCGTGAGCAAAACGGATTCCCTCAGCCATATCTTCCTTAGAAAAGTTTTTTGCCTTTGCCCGAAGTCCATACATTTCACCGCCGATATAAACCGCATCGGCACCATAATAAACGGCTGTCTTTAACACTTCCAAACTGCTTGCCGGGGCAAGAACCTCCGGCTTTTTTCGATTATTCTCCATGAATTACTCTCCCTTTCCATTTCTTTTTTTCGTACTAATTGTCATGCCATCGGCAATCGGCAGACAGATTGTTTCTAATTCTTCCTTCTCACACAAAACTTGTAAATATTCCCGCATACGTCCATGTATCGTACGATCTCTGCGCAGTACCGCATAACGGGATTCCAACACATCACCATCATGAAAAATATTATCGGACACAAGCATCGCGTCATCTGCCATCAAAGCAATAACATCCGGCAAAAAATTCAAATACTGTCCCTTTGCCGCATCCATAAAGATAAAATCATAGGATTTTCCTTTTGTTAAAAGTTGTTTTAATACTTCCGCTGCATCACCTTCAAGCAACGTAATCCTGTCATCTTCATCCAGCATCTCTAAATTTCCCCGCGCTTCTTTTAAGCGCATCTCAACTTTTTCAATTGTCGTAATATGTGAAGATTTTGGCAAATACTCACGCATGCAAAGAGCGGAAAATCCAACCGCTGTTCCAATTTCTAAAACCTCTTTCGGCTTTCTCTCCCGCAGCAAGAAACGCAACATATCTCTTGTGCCGGACCTTATAATCGGCACATCCTCTGAAAGTGCCTTTCTCTCAAGCTCTTCTAATGGCTTTGGCAGTGGCTCCCTGTATTTTTCCAAAAACACTTCCATGCGGTCATGGTGACTCGTCTTTGTGTGTACCATTTTTTCTCCTTTACTAAACGCACAAAAAATCCCAGTCCTGCCATAAGAAAACATGGGATTTTATGTGTTATCATTTACAATCCGTAAATTACACGGATAATTTCCTCGTAGGTCATACTGCTGTTCAGCGTATAAATACCTTTCTGCATGTCGGTTCCCTCGCGTTTCATCAACTGCATGTGCACATAAAACGCCGCCGGATTACCGACCAAATCCTGATTTGACAGCCGCTTAGCCACTTCAAATTCACCATCATCCTCCGATATGGTAAATGCTGTTGTCTGTCCCGGCGGCAAATCTTTTGACGTATCGCCCACCGCCTCGCAGGCAAAGGAATAGCCGACGCGGCACAGCTGTACACCACCAAATACAACCAAACCATAAAACACGATATTCAGTAATACAATTAACATGGTTCGTACAGCTTTTAACATGGATTATACCTCCATAATAATTGGTAAAATAACCGGATTTCTCTTCATCTTCTTCCACAGGAAGTCATTCAGAGTATCCTTAATTTCTGTTTTAATTCTTCCCCAGTCTGTAATTCCTCTTTCGTATAGACGGTCAAGCGCAATATTAACAACTTCATGGCACTCATCCATCAAGTTTTCCGCTTCTCTAACATAAACAAAACCACGGGATACAATATCCGGTCCTGCCAAAATCGTGTTGGAGCCTTTCTCCAGTGTAAGTACCACAACCAAAAGACCATTTTCCGATAAGTGCTGGCGGTCACGAAGAACAATATTTCCTACATCGCCAATGCCAAGTCCATCGACCATAATTCCCTGTGCAATCGTTTTACCAACAATTGTCGCACGATCCTCACGGAGTTCCAAAATATCTCCGGAACGTAAAATCTTAATATTTTCTTTTGGCACACCCATCTTCTGTGCTACATCTGCCTGTCCCTGCAAATGACGGTACTCACCATGAACCGGTATAGAAAACTTCGGTTTCACAAGCGAATAAATCAATTTAATCTCTTCCTCACATGCATGTCCGGAAACGTGAGTATCCTGAATAATTACCTTTGCACCCTTTTGAGAAAGTTCGTTAATTACTTTTGAGACCGACTTCTCATTACCCGGAATCGGACGGGAACTGAAAATAACAACATCCCCGGGTTTAATTGCGATTTTACGATGAATACTTGCCGCAATACGGGAAAGAGCTGCCATTGCTTCACCCTGACTTCCCGTCGTAATCAGTACGAGCTGCTCATCGGAATAATTTTTCATCTCTTCCAAGCTGATAATCATATTGTCCGGCACCTGAATATAACCAAGTTCCACCGCCGTATTTACGATGTTTACCATGCTTCGTCCTTCAATGACGACTTTACGGTTCTGCTTCTTCGCCGAATTAATAACCTGCTGCACACGATCTACATTCGAGGCAAACGTAGCCACGATAATACGGTTGTGTACATTTTCCTCAAAAATCGAATCAAAAGTCGCACCAACCGTACGCTCCGACTCAGTAAAGCCCGGTTTCAAAACATTCGTACTGTCGCACATCAGGGCAAGTACACCTTTTTTACCAAGTTCTCCAAAACGAGCCAAATCAATTGTGTCTCCGTAAACCGGCGTATAATCTACTTTAAAGTCACCGGTGTGTACAACAATTCCTGCCGGTGTATAAATGGCTAATGCCGCTGAATCCGCAATACTGTGATTTGTCCGGATAAACTCAATACGGAAATCTCCTAAGTTAATATACTGACCATAAGTAACAACTTTTCTCTTAACGTTATTTAACAGATTATGCTCTTTTAACTTATTCTCGATAATTGCCATCGTAAGTCTCGTAGCATAAATCGGAACATTCAGTTCTTTTAACACATAAGGCAGAGAACCGATGTGATCCTCATGTCCGTGTGTAATGACAAAGCCTTTCACTTTATCTCTGTTATCCTGCAAATACGTGATATCCGGGATTACTAAATCCACACCTAACATATCATCTTCCGGGAAGGCCAGTCCGCAGTCCACTACAATAATACTCTCTTCCGTCTCAAACGCCGTAATGTTCATTCCAATCTGTTCCAAACCTCCAAGCGGAATAATCTTTACGCGCTCTTCCCCTGTTTTTTTCTTCTTCAATTTTATTACACCTCTCTATTCTAATCTTAATTCTACATCGTCCAATAACTCTTCTAAGTACTTTGAAATAATTTTCAACTCTTTCTCATCGTCTACAACCTGATACGTTACCAGTTCGTCCTCTGTTTCCTCTCTCAAAATCATTGCTTCTGCTTCCTCATCCTCAACGGAATCTGTCACGAGAAGATACGATACACCGGCAATGTCTGCTTTTTCCAACACAAAAAAAGCCTCCTCGCTGCCATCGTCAGCCGTAAGCATAATGAGTCCATTTTCGTTTTCTGACATCAAATCCTCCTAATTGTGTATGGAATCTAAATAACCTTGTAAAATCAGGGAAGCTGCAATCTTATCTACATACGTTTTCCGATGTTCTGAGCGCACTCCGCCTTCTTTTAACACATCCATGGCAGAAACCGTGCTGAGCCGTTCGTCCCACAGCACTACTTCTAACCCTGTTCTAGCCTTTAGTTTTTCCATAAATTCTTTCGTTCGCTCGACACGCTCTCCCTCCGAATTATTCATATTCTTCGGGTAGCCAAGCACAATACGTCCTACGTCATTTTCCTCTGCCAGTACCTGAATACGTGCCAGAGTCTGTCGTAATTTGTTTTCACTTTTTCTTTTTATAACTTCAACCGGCTGGGCAGTCAAAAGCATGGAGTCGCTAATCGCCACACCAACTGTCACTGAGCCGTAATCAAGTCCCATGATTTTCAAAATAAATACCTAGTCTTCCTTGAGATTATTCTCAATATAGTCTTCTAAAAACACTTCAATAATTTCGTCACGCTCTGCGCGCATAATCAAACTTCTTGCACCTTTGTGACTGGTAATATAAGTCGGGTCTCCCGACATCAGATACCCAACAATCTGATTAACCGGATTGTAGCCTTTTTCCGTCAATGCAGAATAAACTGCCGCAATCACATCACGGACATCCAAATCTTTCTCCGCCTCAACCTTAAAGTATTGCGTATTATTCAATTCCTGCATGCCGCCACATCCTTTCTATAATCATACCCAATTACTAATATTGTAATATATATAACCTCAATTCGCAAGAGTTTTTTTGCATGAAGTTTATCTCCGCAATCTTATAATATTTTTCACCAAGCACAGCAGAAGAACGGCAGCCATCATCTGCTTTTGTTTTTTTATCATACACTAGAAAAATTCGTTTGACAATTGTATAATGTTACAAAAAAGAAAAAAAGGAGCAATATGATGAGTCAACTGTTTTACTATACACCGGCAAACGGAGACTGGAACAAGGCACTTCCGATTGGAAACGGAAAACTTGGAGCCATGATTTTTGGAGAGGAACATGAAGAACATTTTCAGCTTAATGAAGATTCTGTCTGGTTTGGAACAAAACGAAACCGCAATAATGCGGATGCCAGAAAAAATCTAGAAAAAATCCGTGAATTAATTTTAAATGGAAAAATTTCAGAGGCGGAAAATCTCTGTAAATATGCCCTGTCCGGCACACCACAGAGCCAGCACAGTTACCAGACACTGGGTGATGTTTATTTTGATTTCTGCGGTGTACGAAAAAAAACAAAAGATTTTAAGCGGACACTCGATTTATCAACCGCCATACATACCTCAAAAGTCACGGATGCAGACACTGGCTTTTCCTATGAAATTGAGACTTTTGCCGACTTCGACACAAACTGCATTGCTGCCCATTTTACGAGTACTAATCCGGATGGGCTTTCTTTGGCTGCCTCCTTACAGCGTGGCTCTTTTTATGAGGCAACCACCCACACAGACGACACGCTGTTAATTTCCGGCAGACTCGGCGGCGGGGATGAAACTTTTTGTGCCGGTATGCGCTTTGTCATTTCGGATGGCATACAGACTGGCATGGGTGAGCATTTGTTAGCCGAACACTCCTCTTCCATTACCGTATTGCTGACAGCGGCAACTACATTCCGTCATAAAAATCCAGAAGAAGCAGTAAAAGAATCATTAAAAAAAGCAGCTTTCATTCCATATGAGAGATTAAAAGAAAAACACATCAAAGAATACCGCTCATATTTTGACCGCATGCATTTATCACTTCCTTATGACTCGTCTCTCGATGCCCTTCCAACAGATGAAAGACTTGCGCGTATTGATAAGGAACACCCGGATAACGGACTCATTAACACGTACTTTGATTTTGGCAGATATCTGTTAATTAGTTCCAGCCGCGGCGACTGTCTTCCGGCAAATCTCCAGGGCATCTGGAATGATTCTTTAAGTGCACCGTGGGGAAGCAAATTTACCATTAATATCAACACAGAAATGAATTACTGGCCGGCATTATCCTGCCGGTTAGCCGACTGCGAAAAACCGCTTTTTACACATATGCTGCGCATGTTGAAAAACGGAAAACAAACCGCTAAAGAAATGTATGACTGCCGTGGTTTTGTCGCCCACCACAACACCGATTTATGGGGTGATACAGCACCGCAGGACATCTACATTCCTGCTACTTACTGGGTTATGGGTGGTGCATGGCTTGCCACCCATATCTGGAACTATTACAGTTACACAAAAGACCTTGATTTTCTCAAAGAAATGTACCCATTTTTACGAGAATGTGTTGCCTTTTTTATGGATTTTCTCATCGAAGTTAATGGCGAATTGGTAACCTGCCCTTCTGTGTCACCGGAAAACACTTATATCATGAAAGATGGCACACAAGGACGCTTGTCTTACGGCGTTACGATGGACAATGAAATTCTCCACGAATTATTTGACCATTTTGAAAAGTCCTCCACATTGTTACAAGAAACCGATATCGATTTTTGTCAAAGAGCAAAAGAAATGGCAAAAAAAATACCAAAAATCAAAATTGGAAAACACGGACAGATTATGGAATGGATGAAAGATTATGATGAAGCAGAACTGGGGCACCGCCACATCTCACATTTGTGGGCACTTCATCCGGCTTTCCAGATTACGCCGGATAACACACCGGATTTATGTGATGCTGCCAAAATTACGTTGCAGAGGCGTCTCAGTAAAGGCGGCGGACACACCGGCTGGAGCCGTGCGTGGATTATGAATATGTATGCCAGATTATGGGATGGAGAAAATGCTTATAAACAGCTTTTACTCCTCTTTTCCAACTCAACTTTACAAAATCTGTTTGACACGCATCCACCATTTCAAATTGATGGTAATTTCGGCTCAATTGCTGCCATCGCAGAAATGCTCTTGCAGTCAAGAGAAGATAAGACGATTTTTCTTCCTGCACTTCCAAGTGCATGGCAGAATGGTTTTGTAGAAGGAATCTGTGGCAGGGAAAATATCTGCTATGACATTCGCTGGAACAAAGGCGTCCTCACCGATGTCACCCTGCACGCAGGGTCTGATACCTCCATCACTCTTTCTTACAAAGACAAGGAAAAACGCCTCACCCTGCAAGAAGGTGAGACGTTATCTGTATCATTTTAATCATTTAGGAGTGTAATCGTTTTACTTTTATTAATCGTCCTGTAAAGCATCAAACCCGCTCTCACCGGTTCTGACTTTGACAACTTCTTCGACATTGTATACGAAGATTTTACCATCGCCAATGTGACCGGTGTAGAGTGCCTCTTTAGCAGCATCTACAACTTTTTCTACCGGCACGGCACTTACGACAACCTCAACTTTCGTCTTCGGCAGCAACGTAAATTCAACCGGTACACCACGATAATACTCTGCTGTACCTTTCTGAGTACCACAGCCTAATACAGAAGTTACGGTAATACCGCTGACGCCAATCGCATTCAGTGCTTCCTTCAAATCTTCGAACTTACTCTGACGGCAGATAATGGAAATCTTGCTCATCTTCACTGCACCTTCGGCTACCTCTTTCTTCTTCTTGAGAGTCGGAGCAGGAACCTCTGCTACCGGTACAGCGGCTTCCATCGGGACATCGCCCATCATTGTCTTTGCTCCTGCCGGTGATGCAGCATAGAAGCGGTTACCAGCCGGCATAAAGTCTGCGTAAGCACTTGGTAAACCATGTTCGGTTGCATCCAGACCTTCGATTTCTTCCTCCGGTTTTACACGAAGACCAATGGTTGCACGGATTGCAAGGAATGTAAGTGTAATCAATACAACAGCCCATGCACCAACCGTAAGAATACCTAAAATCTGAAGTCCTAACTGGTTAAATCCACCACCGTAGAACAAACCTTCTTTAATTCCCGCTATTTTAAATCCCGGTGCGGATGAAGTAGCAAACAAACCAACTGCGAAAGTTCCCCAGATACCATTCATCATATGTACGGCTACCGCACCAACCGGGTCATCCACACGAAGCACATGGTCACAAAGCCATACACCAAAGACAACCAGCACACCGGCTACCGCACCGATAATAGCTGCACCGAGTGCATCGGTTACATCACAAGGAGCTGTGATTGCTACCAAACCTGCAAGAGATGCATTCAAACACATCGAAACATCCGGTTTGCCATATTTAATCCATGTAAAAATCATACATACAACGGTTGCCACAGCAGGTGCGACTGTTGTTGTCAGGAAAATTGAACCAAGCGTTTTCAAATCTGTTGCAGCAGCACCGTTAAATCCATACCAGCCAAGCCATAAGATGAATACACCAAGTGCACCAATTGTTAAGTTATGACCAGGAATCGCATTTACCTTTATCACTTTACCGCTCTTATCTTTCTTAAACTTACCAATACGAGGTCCTAAGAATGCGGCACCAATTAAAGCACAGATACCACCTACCATATGAATAGCACAAGAACCGGCATAATCATGGAATCCAAGATTTGCTAACCAGCCGCCGCCCCAAATCCAGTGGGCTTCAATCGGATAAATCAATGCTGAAATCACTGCTGAGTATACACAATAGGACAAGAACTTAGTTCTCTCTGCCATTGCTCCGGAAACGATTGTTGCCGTTGTTGCACAGAACACAAGGTTAAATACAAACGTTGAAAAATTGAAATTTGCAAAGTTCGTAAACAAGTCAAATCCCGGTTTACCAATAAATCCAAGATAATCTTCACCAAGTAACAGTGAAAAACCAATCAACATAAACATCACAGTTCCGATACAGAAATCCATGAGGTTTTTCATAATGATGTTACCGGCATTTTTGGCTCTGGTAAAACCACCCTCTACCATAGCAAAACCTGCCTGCATCCAGAATACCAGTGCGGCGCCTATCAAAAACCATACGCCCCACAAATCGCTCTGAAGCGATTCAACTGCTTTCATTACATCCATACTAATTCCTCCTTTTCTTTCATGACGTATTCCCCTGCAATAGAAAAAGCGCCAGAAACAAATTCTCGTTTCTGACGCCTTCGTCATTTATGTCTGCAATTATAAAACGCGGTTTTCTAAATGTCAATACCTTTTTTACATTTTGTGCATTTCCAACAAATACCATTCGTAAAAATGCAACTTTTTTCAATAATTAAACAACAATCCTTTTCTTGCACACATTTCTGTGCTATAATTGATTATGTTTATCAAAATAAGAAAGGCTGATTATAAATGGCTTTAAATACCAAAGGAAAAAAGACATCTTTGACCGAAGAGGCATCCATTTACCAGAAAAGACAGGATGATTTATCGGACAAAGAACGTATAAAGAATATGACAGGAAAGCAAAAACGGGACTTTTTCAGAACTTATTATCTTCCCAAACTGCTCGTTATACTTGCTGTAGCCGGTGTTGTTTTTTACATCGTATGGGTTGATTTTATCAACAAGTCTCATATTTATATGCGGTGTGCGATTCTGAATGAGTCGATTACCGACAGCACCCTGACAGAATTCAGTGACCGATTTACCGACTCTATGAAGATGGATTATAAAAAGAACCGCGCTTCTTTTTATATGTATTATACCCGCTCGGATGTTGCCAGAGAGATGGGAGCCGACACGGGCAGCGATTTATCGGAAATCAGCAGCCGTCTAGTGGCAAATTCATTAGACTGCATGATTGCTTCTTATGAAGATGTAGAAAATATTTACTTAAAAAATGGATTTATTATGAATCTCAATAATTTTTTAAGTGAGAACGAAAAAAAGGCCTTAAAACCTTATTTTGTCACCAAAAAAAATGAGGCTGATAAAGTAATTGGTATTTCTTTGAAAGACTGTAAAAAATACCGGACACTTTTCACCGGCAGAACACCAATTACAGAAGAACCTGTTCTTTATGTAATTACGAACGCAACCAACGAAGGAAAAAATTATGTGAAACAACTCATTCATTACCTTTATTCGGATGAATTAAAACAAACAGAGTAGATTGGAGGACTTATGTTAAACGGACGAAAAACCATCGGTATTATTTTATTTGATATAACCGGCTACTATCAGCAGCAGTTGGTACATACGTTATCAAAAACCGCTTCTAAGCGCGGCTACAATCTGCTTACTTTCTCTGCTTTTACCATCTACGGCAGCGATACAAAAAATGCAGCAGGTGAATATAACATTCTCCATCTGATTCCGTATGAACAGCTTGACGCCCTAATTGTCTGCCACGACACATTTAACAGCAATGAAGCCGTCGAGGAACTGTGGAAACTCGTCACGGAACGCTGTCAGGCACCCATTATCAGCATACGCAAAAAGGTAAATGGCTGTTACAACATATTAGCAGAGGACACAGATGCAATTCCTGCTTTTGTACGCCACTTTCATGATGTTCATCACTTTGACCGCATTGCCTTTATGTCCGGACCATACAACCATCCGGATGCAATTTTCCGCTTAGAAAAATATAAAGAGGCAATGGCTGAGTTAGGACGTGACTGTCCGGAAGAATACATTTTCGAAGGTGACTTTTGGAAAAATTGTGCCGCTGATGCAGCAAACCACTTTATGAATTTAACAAACCGCCCTCAGGCAATTGTCTGCGCCAACGACTACATGGCACTCTCTCTTTGTAAAGAACTTACATTACAGGGTTATTCAGTGCCACAGGATATCGCCATTTCAGGTTTTGATGATGTACGGGATGCGCGTGCAAATGTACCACCGCTAACCACCTGTTATGTCTCAGTCTCTGATATGGCAAAAAAAGCAATGGAAACGATTGATACCTTATTAAATGGGAAAGAAGCTCCTGCCTGCACGTTTGTTCCTACAAAAATCATCATCCGCAACTCCTGCGGCTGTGAATCCTCCACGATGAAAGATTTAAGTCTTTCCCGTATGTATGAAGTGGAATTAATGGAACAGCTGATTAACCAAAATGCGCATAATACATTCGTTTCCATTTCGCTGGAAAATATAACATCCGCAGAGGATATCGGTGATTATCTCCGATTAGAGGATGCCCCCGGCATTACCCGCGATTTCTACCTGTGTCTTGGCATCCACGGCAATGGTGCCTATCCACAGGTAAAGAAAAAAGCACCCGGTTTTGCAAAACGCTCCCATTCGATTTACAGTTTAAGAGATTTAAATCCAATTGCCACCTCAAGTTTTGAGACGAAAAAATTACTGCCGCCGGAAGCTATCCGCGAGGAACCAATGGCAGTATTTTTCTTCCCGATTCATTATTTGGAGTATAATTTTGGCTATGTAGCAGCAACCTCAAACGGTGAGGAAGCACAAGATACATTATTTCACTCCTGGCTTTCCCTTATCGGAAATACATTGGAAAACTCGCGAATTCGTGCAAAAAATCAGGCACTATTGGAAAAATTAAATATGCTCTACCACGAAGATTTTCTTACAAAATTATATAACCGCCGCGGTTTTGAGCAGTTCTCGGAAGAAGAATTTGCAGAAGCAAAGAAACACAACATAAAGACGATGACACTGAGTATCGACATGGATAACCTGAAATACATTAACGATGTTTATGGACATTCTCATGGAGATTTAGCACTTCAGACAATTGCCGATGCAATGCGTCAAGCCTGCTCCGGGTGTGAAATCTGTGCCCGCATCGGTGGCGATGAATTCGCTGTATTCGGCTATGACTACAGCGAAGACAAGGCGAAACAGTATACTGAAAACTTCTTACAGTACTTAAAAGATTTTAACGCTGACAGCAGCCTTCCATACTGCGTCAACGCCAGTTTCGGATATACCATCTCCGACCCATCACTTTCCATATCGCGAGAGCAGTACATGAAAGCCAGCGACGATTTACTCTATCAAAACAAGCGAAAACGTAAGGAAAAGTATGGTAACCTAAGTCAGCGGTAAAAAGATTCTAAAAGTTGTAAAAAGCGCTTCATCTGTAGTGGTTTCTCCAAAAAAGCATTGATTCCTATTTGTATACTGGATTCAATGCTTTTTTGGTGGATTTCATCCACCAATACAAACAAAGGAACTTTTTTTGCCCGTTCACGGCTGCGAAATTCCAGTGCAAAATCTTCATAATCAATTGCTAATGAATATCCATCCACCACAACAACATCAAATGGCTCTGCCACATAACTCTCCCATAATTCCAACCCTTCTTTTGCAGAATAAGCAACATCCACCTGTGCTCCACAGACACGAAACCGTACCCCCATCATATCAGATTCCTCATTCTGCGACTCAATAACCAGAATTTTATAGCCTTTCAATGATACATCATTTGGGAAAAGTTCCGGTTTTAGCTCTAACTGCGTAATCTTATCTTTCCAGCTCTTCTTTAACGGAAGTTCCAATTTCATCACATTCACATTTCCTCCTCGACGGCTTAATTCCAATCTTCCACCGAGAAATTCCGATAAGCGTCTGGCAACCACCAATGAGAATGTTGTACAGTAAATACCCTCTTTTCGCTTCCAGTCCATTCTGGTGTTTACATGATCCAAAAGATAGTTTCTGCCAAATGAAGACTCATCAATTGGCAGTCCCCAGTCCTCAAACATAACAGATAATAAAAACTGGTCGTCCCCTCTTTTTTCCACTGTTCCGAATACACGCACAGTAGAAGATTCCTCTGAATTTAGCAGGCAGTTTCCAAGAATGTGGTTAAAAATTTCGAGAATACGCTTTTGATCTCCAAAACACAGTTCTCCATCCAAATCAAAGTTTGCCTCTAGCGTTAGTTTTGCCCGGTTCATTCTCTCTTTCCAGTCAGTAACCACTCCATTTACAAGTTTTGCCAGAGAGAAAGAATTGTTTTCAATCACCATTTTCCCCTGTTCAATTATTTCGTATTCTGACATACTCTCAATAACTTCGAGTACATACTGAGCGGCCGTGCGGATTTCTCCAATTCGCTCTTGCAGATTCTCCTGCTTATAAAGTTCCGCGCTTACATATTGAACCGGCGCCATTACTTCTCTTGTTAAAATAGCCAGAAAATTTCTTCTCATCTCCACCATATCCTTTGCTTCTTTTAACGCTGTCGCCATCAATCTGCGGTTTGATTCTTCCTCTTTTAACTGAATCAGTCTCAATTCATGCATATCCTGTGCTTCAACAATAATTGTATCCGTGTCACTTCCCAGATAGCTGTAGCGGAAACATTTGTATCGATAATCCCCACCCGGTTTATTAATGCGGAAAAATAAAACTTCCTCAATCGAACTTGACTCCAGCACGTCTTTCATGTTATCCAAATCAAATACCGTATAAAAACGCGCCTTATCCTCCGGGTGCACGTAATGAGTTGCCGTTTTTTCCACAAAATCTTCAAACATGGTAAACGGGTAAATGTCTTCAAAAGCTTCCTCTCCGGTAAAATATCCCTTCATTGTGTGGTCACGCAGAGAAACTTTGATTACGATTTCATAAATTTTATCTGCCTGTTTTTGATAAATATTCTGTAATTCGAGCCGCTCTTCCTCCTGTTTTTTCTGTTCCTCAATATTTTTCATACTGCCAACCAGGCGAACAACCTGACCCTTTTCCAATACTTTCGTGACTGCAAATTCATACCACTGATAACTCTCTTTGCCGGTAGAATTCTCCTTTGTTAAAAAACGAATCTGTGAGGATGCCGAAATTTCATCCGTATATAAAAAGTCAAAAACACCCTTATCCTCCGGGTACAAAAGACCGGAATCATACATAATTTCATTCAGCGTTCCCTTACACTGTTTTTCCACGCATAAAGAAAATGTCATATGTTCGGAATCTTCATAAAACTGCATCTGTTTTTCCTTTACATCGTATTCAAACAGAAAGTGGGCATTAATCCCCGAAGCAATCATATAACGCTCTTTTTCCCGCTCTAAGCGGTACATCGTACGTTTCTGTTCCGTGACATCCAAAAGCGTACATAAATACTCGCATCCCTCTTCGCTTTCCTGATAATATCTGCCGACCATCCGGTACCATCTTGTATCCTGATAACGAGGATGCCTAGTACGAAAATCGTAATCAAGCGGTTCCTGTTTTCTTGCCTGCTCAATGATGTGGCTGCGAAGCCCCGGCAAATCCTGCGGATACGTATAAATACCGGAACTGCCAAGGTACTGCTCCCTCGTTGTTCCCACCATTGTAAAATACTGGTGATTTGCCTCCATAATGTAGAAATTCGTATCGGTAACAAGAACGGTCATCACACCACCCGGAATGTTATCATAGGTCGTGTCTCTTTCCCTCATCGTTTTTTCTTCGCGTGAAACATCAACGACTAAAGAACGGATATTTTTTCTTCCGGTATCATCTTTTTCATAGCGTCCGTTTTCCCACACCCAGATAAGTGAACCGTCTTTCTTTCTCATGCGGTAACGGCACGTGTAACTGCCGCTCTGTTTCAGATTTTTTCGAATCTGATAACGAATTTCCTCATAATCCGGTGGATAAATCAAATCTCCCACTTTACCACAGCTGCGTATCATAAGTTCCGACTGCGTATAACCCATCATATTACAGAATCCCTCATCCACCTCATCAATGAGCATTTCATCATTTTCATAATGCGAAAGTCTTTCTCCAAAGTCTTTGAGTTCATGCATTCTGGCTAACTGCCACATTTCCTTTGTCATACATTCTCCTTCTTTCTAGCCACAACTACAAACCGCCCGTTTTCCGTATGATAAGCACAAGTTACCAAAGTCAGAAGCTGCTCTCCGTAAGCCGGCGTTGCCCCATCTTTGTAAATTGATAATTTCTTACAATTTTTCACATAGGTTTCATACTGTTTTTTTGACAGTTTTCCTACATACCGGTAATACTTAAACACATCCTCATTTTCTTTATACACTTTCGAGCGAAATACTGCTACAACCTCATACTGCCGCTTCTCATAAAGCGTATCAAACTCAATCGTTTTATGCTTTTTATAAAAATCTGCCTTTTCAAAATCCTCCAAATGCGCAAACATCAAACCGCTTTTCATGTGATGACCGTAAACCATCAAATTTCCTTTTAACTCATCAATGTCACACTTGGCATCTAAAAACGGTAGTCCGTTCACATCGGATTTTTTCTCAAAATTGCGGTGTAAATAATATTCCGAATCTTTTTTCGTCTGCATAACCGGATAATCAATTTTTGTATTTTTTACCGTCACCCAGCCGATTAAATCTGAATTTTTCTTATAAAGCTTACGATATCCCTTTTGAATCGACCGACCGGTTTCGGATTTCACTTCCGTTTCTTCTTCCGCATCCGAAAATGCTTCCTGCTTTATTTTCTGCAATTGTGACAGCTCATCTTCTGTTTGCTTGGCCATCCAAAAATAGTGAAATAAATAACCACCACTTGCCAAAAAAGCGATTATTAGCAGAATCAAAAGAATTGTCGATAAGGTTCTTTTTTTCTTCATAATTGGTCTCCTTCATGTAACTAGTTTACAACTTTCTTTTATCATTTTACCATAGAGACCACTACATATTCAATCCTATTTCTGCAATCCCCTCTTTCCAAGAACATGCCTTTCGATAACAGAAAAAATACATTTATCAATCACAATTCCAACCACTACAATGACAATCATGACAAGCATAACCTGATTAATATCTGCAAGATCGCGTCCCATAATAAGCGTCTGTCCAAGCCCAATTGAAGTCGTCATAACCTCTCCAGCCATCAATGCACGCCACGCAAAAGACCATCCCTGTTTAAGTCCTGCAATCATCTCCGGTAAACAAGCAGGAAACAAAACATAACAATACATCTGACGTCTACTCGCTCCCATTGTAAGTGCCGCTCTCGTGTAAATAACCGGAATATTCTTGATTGCATTATCAACTGAAATTGCAATACCAAACGCTGATCCCATCACAACAACAAAAAGGATAGCTTGTGTCGAAAGGCCAAACCAAAGGATTGAAAACGGTACCCAGCACACACTGGGCAGTGTCTGTATACCAAGAATAATGGGCTTCATGTTTCTTTGCAAATATTTGAAATGATAAAGAGACACCCCCAGTGCCACACCAATAAGAACGGCGATTGCATAGCCGAGGATTCCACGAAACAGTGAATTTAATGTCGCCTGCAAAAGACTTCCATCCTGCATAAGTTCCAAAAAACACCTGCCCACACCGAGCGGAGATGGCACCGAGTAGGATTTAAAAATTTCAAGCACATCGACGCCTATCCAGTACGTTCCCTGCCATAAAAAAAGCAAAATCAAAAAAAATAATATCATTCCCATAAACTACATCTCCTTATTTTCTCTATTGGTCGCTCCCTGCACGGCATCCAGAATACTATGACGCAGCTCAACAAACGCCGGATCATATACATGACGTGGCCGCTCCAAGGAAATCGGAAGAATCTCTGATACCATTCCGCATTCGGGCGTCAAAACGACAACTCGATCTGCCAGGTATACTGCCTCTTCTGCGCTATGCGTAATAAATAAAATTGTTTTTTTCGTTTCCATCCAAATCCGCTGCAATTCTTCACGCAGACAATTAGAAGTCTGTTTATCCAAGGCAGAAAAAGGTTCGTCCATCAAAAGAATCTCCGAATCAACAACAAGTGCGCGAGCCAAAGCCACACGCTGGCGCATTCCACCGGAAATCTCATGGACTCGATAATCCTCGTACCCTTGAAGGTGTACCATTTTCAAATAGTAATCCGATTTTTCCCGACGTTTTTCTTTCGATACTCCTGCTAATTTCATACCAAATTCCACATTTTCTCTCACGGTAAGCCACGGATACAAAGCGTGTTCCTGAAACATGACAGTCCTCTCCACTCCCGGACCATTCACTTCCTTTCCATCGAGCAAAATTCTTCCAGAAGAAGGAGTCAAAAGACCAGCTGCAAGATTTAACAACGTACTCTTTCCACATCCGGATTTGCCAACAATACAGACAAACTCCCCTGTCTGTATCTCCAGATTAATCCGTTGCAGCGTTGATTCATTCTGATTCAAAAATTGTTTCGACACATTTTCAAAAACAAATGACATTACCTTTTTTCCTCCTCTTTTCTAACCGCGTATAACTGACTATCAACAGGTAGTTCCTTGATAAATCCCTGTTCCTTACTAATGTTTGCAAACCCCTGAATTGCTTCTTTTCGATAATCTGTCTGAAACAAAATACGATCAAACGCGTCTGCAATAATGTTTTCCCCAAGAGACTTTCCGGTGGTTTGTTTCAGCTCGGCATTAATCTTTTTTTGCACCTGTTGCGGCTTCTCATAAATCTCTTTCGTTGCCGCTTCATGTTCCCTTAAAAATTTCTCAACAAGATCCGGATTCTTTTCCATAAACTCCTTACGGACTACCACAACAGCAACATCATACTGTCCTTTCAAATAAATCTCATCATAGTTAAGAACCATCTTTGCTCCCTGTTCTAAAAGTGTTGCCCCCCACGGTTCCGGAACCAGTGCAGCATCAACATCTCCCCGTGCCATCGCATTCGCAACATCGGCATTCGCAACAGCACTAACTGTCACATTACCACCTTCTGTAACAGGCTTCAAACCGGAATCTTCCAAAAGTTTTAATAAACTCAAATGCTGCGTGTTACCAATCTGTGGGATTGCCACTGTTTTTCCGGCAAGATCTTTGACACCAGATATTTGTGCCCCCTCGCGCCGAATCAAAATAGCACCACCTTTTGCTGCGCCAGAGAGAATCTGCACATCACCATTAGACTTAACATTCGCACTAATTGCGGGTACAGGCCCAATGTAACCGATATCGATATCTCCGGCAAACAGAGCTTCTACCTCTGCCGGTCCGGCATTAAAGGCTGTCCATTTAACATTGATATCCTTCCCAAAAGTATTCTCAAGACTTTTCTCTGACTTCATCAAAAGAGCCTGCGCATGCGTCACATTATTAAAATATCCCACCTTAATCGAATTTGCTTCATCATTATTATTACGGCATCCACTAACTCCTAAAACCATCAACAACATAATTCCTGTCAATATTAGTTTTTTCATGTTTCTATATCCTCCTTTTTGTTTTTTATGAAAATAGTTTATTATTTTTTATTTTGATAAAAAATCCCATAATTTGAAATCGTTTTCGTAATTTTTTTGCCATGATTTCTCGTTATAATTCCATATATTGACAGCACAAGGAATCGTTATTTATGAAATCGATTTCAGGTTATTCACCTAGGAAGGAGGCACTATGTCGATTAAAAAAATATCCGAACTGGCTAATACATCACCATCCACTGTTTCCCGCGTCCTTAATGACCCAGAGCACATCTGCCATGACCCGGAACTAGCAAAACGGATATGGGAAATTGCTGGCAAACTCAATTATCTGCCCAACTCAGCAGCTCGTGAACTTCGCAAGGGAAAAACAAAACAAGCCACTTCGCTTACCATTGATATATTTCTTACACGTTTTGATTCATTGGATAAAGACCCTTTTTTTTACGAATTGTTTCAATTTCTTCAGGGTGCATTACAGAAAAACCGATGCTTACTTGGGAATATTCTCAGCACCGCCGATATTATGAAACTCGAATCCGATTCAACTCCAGGTATCGTCCCTTACAAAACAACGGAACATCTGCTCCATGAAAAAACAAACCATTGCCCTGCCTTTATTCCAAGAAAGAAAAACACAGGGCTCATTATCCTTGGAAAATGTTCTCCGGAACTTGTTCCGGCATTAAAAAAAAGATATGCCTATCTTGTCGGAATTGACCGAAACCCAAGTAACTACTCCTATGACGAAGTAATCTGCAGTGGGGAAGCAGCGGCAAAGATGGCCGTCGAATGGCTTATTGCTCTTGGACACAAAAAAATCGCCTATATCGGCGATTGCACTTATGAATCACGTTATGTTGGCTATTATCAAACATTACTAACACATCACATTCCGTTTGATTACCGTTATGTACACCCAAGCACTCAAACCGAGGAAGAAGGAAACCGCATCATGAATGACATCCTTAAAGAAGAGGATCCACCTACAGCCATTTTCTGTGCCAATGACTGCACAGCACTTGGTGTACTTCGCTCATTAAAAAAAGGTCGAAAGAAAAATTACTTTCCTTCCGTTATCGCAATTGATAACATTCGCAAATCTGCCAAAACATCACCGATGCTGACCACCATAGATATTCCAAAACAGGAACTTGCCCACTTTGCACTTCTGCTTCTGCTCGACCAGCAAAAAAAGGCTCACAAAGAGTGTGTTCGAATCGAACTTCCCTGCCGGCTGATTGAGCGCGATAGCTGTACCTATGCCCCCAGTTGAGAACCAATTTAAATTCTTTTTCTCATCGGCGTAAAACGAATCCCATCCGTCTTTTGTTCCTTATCCAGTGTGACAAAACCGTTTTTTTCATAAAAGCCCACCGCATACGGCGAAGCATTTACCGTAATCGCACGAATTTTAGGATTCTGAGCTAACACCTCATTTTCCACTACTTTCATCAGCTTCGTTGCCACTCCCAGATGATGAAATTTCCCCCTCACAAACAAAAGACTAATGTGCTGTCCTGTGCGCAGGGCAATTACGCCAATCAGATATTGATTGAGATAGCACCCATAAAATTTCATTTCGCCTTGATTGACTTTTTCCACCATATTATGATACTCAATAAAATGGCGGAAAGTCTGAATCCCCATTTCTTCATAATCCGGCACCTCAAATTCTTCAAAGACTTCCCAAATAAGTTCCAATGCCGGTCTTAGTTTCTCCGGCACAATTTTACAAATCTGCATATTTTTTCCCTTTCAAAAAAAACTACATCTTAAGTATAAAGAAATTCATTGCCTGTGTCAAAGTTTTTTGCTATCCTTATACATAGATAATTAACCCACATTCAAAACGACTTTTTAGGAGGATAACCTTTATGAAACAGCTTTTTAACAATGACTGGTTTTTCCACAGAGAACCACTGGAAACGACCATCGATACATTCTTTAATACAAAGGACTGGGAGCCGGTTGACATCCCGCATGACTGGATGATTTACGACAGCAAAGATTTGTACGCTCAGGGAGTCAGCTGCTACAAAAAAACTTTTACGGTGCCTGCACTCGGTTTAGACCGCCTTTCCATACTGTTTGAAGGCGTATATATGGATAATGAAGTCTATCTGAATGGAGAGAAAATTTTCACATGGCCTTACGGCTACTCACAGTTTGAAATTGATTTGACTTCCTATGTCAAAGAGGGCGAGAATACAATTTGGGTAAAAAACACCTATGAACTTCCAAACAGCCGCTGGTATCCGGGCTCCGGTATTTACCGAAACGTCTGGCTTGTAAGACGTCCTGCCGTTCACTTCACAACAGACGGCGGTTATCTGTCAGCAAAAAAAGAGGGGGATGCTTTTATTCTGCATGCCGACTACGAGATTCAAAACGATACCGATTCTGCCTGCGAGGTTACTCTTTTCCACACAGTACTTGCACCGGATGGTGAAGTAGCCGGCACAAGCAAAGAAACTCTTACCGTGCCTTGCGGCCTTACCGTAAACAAACAGACAATGACTTTTGAAGCCCCACTTCTTTGGGATATTGAGTCACCGAATTTGTACACCGTACATAGTGAAATTATAAAAGACGAAACTGCCTTTGATTCCAGTGATGACCGCTTTGGTTTCCGGACAATTGCCTTTGACCCGGATAAAGGTTTCTTTTTGAATGGCAGAAATGTAAAAATCAACGGTTCCTGTGAGCATCATACACTTGGTGCACTCGGCGCTGCCATGAATCGCGAGGCTGTCAGACGCCAGCTTACAATTATGCAGAAAATGGGTGTTAATGCCATCCGCAGCGCACATAATATGCCGGCACCGGAACTAATGGAATTATGCGATGAAATGGGTCTTCTTTTGTACACGGAAAGTTTTGATATGTGGGAACACTGCAAGACCGATTACGATTACGGAAATTATTTTAAAGACTGGTGGAAAACCGATTTGACAAGCTGGGTGCGTCAAGACAGAAACCACCCATCTGTCTTTATCTGGGGCATCGGAAACGAAATCCACGACATCAATTTTGACCGTGGATTAGAAGTAACAAAAATGTTACGGGATGCTGTCAAAGAACTTGACTACTACGGCAATGCTGTTATTGGCATGGGTTCTAATATCATGGGCGGTGAGGGAGCTCAGAAATGTGCTGCTGAAGTTGATTTGGTCGGTTACAATTATATGGAGCATCTGTATGATGAACACCACGAAAAATATCCGGACTGGTGCATTTTCGGAAGTGAAACTTCTTCCACTCTGCAAAGCCGTGGTATTTACCATTTCCCACTGACAAACCGTTTATTAACTTACGATGACGGACAATGCTCTTCCCTTGGCAACTGTACCACAAACTGGGGAGCTAAAAATACAGACGTCGTTGTATCTGCCCACCGTGACCGTGATTACTGTTTTGGTCAGTTTATCTGGAGCGGTTTTGATTATATCGGCGAGCCGACACCATATTTTACAAAAAATTCGTATTTCGGTCAGGTTGACACCGCCGGTTTTCCAAAGGACAGCTACTATCATTACATGGCTGAGTGGACGGATTATAAGACAAATCCGATGGTTCATCTCCTGCCTTACTGGGATTTTAATATCGGTCAGAAAATTGATGTCCGTGCCTTTTCCAATGCGCCAAAAGTCGAATTATTCTTTAACGGCAAATCTCTTGGTGCACAGACGATTGACCACAAAAAAGGCACTCACTTAGCCTGCGACTGGCAGATTGCCTATGAGCCGGGTGAGCTAAAAGCAGTTGCTTACGATGAAAACGATGCGGTAATTGCAGAAACCGTACAAAAATCTTTTGGCGATGCCAAAAAAATCGTATGCAAGCCGAACAAAGAACAACTTTTAGCAAATGGCGAAGACCTTTTATTTGTCGAGATTAACACTCTCGATGAAAACGATACATTTGTTGCAAACAGCCGCAGCCGTGTTCAGGTTCACGTCAGCGGTGCCGGACGTTTAATCGGGCTGGACAACGGTGACAGCACCGACTTTGATTCCTACAAAGGAACGAGCCGCCGCTTATTCAGCGGTCGTCTTCTGGCAATTATCGCCGCCAAAGACACACCTGGAACCATTGAAATCGAAGTCACTTCCAAAGGACTTACTGCTGCCACCCTTTCGATTCCTGCCCTTTCTTGTGATGTTCGTGATGGCATTTCCTGCTTCATGGAAAACAAAGAATCCGCAGAAGATTTAACCGATGAAATTCCGGTTCGCAAAATTGAATTGACAAACCACGGCACCAATCATTTCGATGAAAATGCGACAGAAACTACCGTTACCGCAAAAATTCTCCCTGCGGATGCAACCTACCGGGAAATTGAATTTAAGGCGGTTACACTTGATGGTGTCGAAAGCAATAGTGTGAAAATCGAGACAACCGGAGCCGAGGCAACGATTCACGCATTAGGCGATGGTGAATTCCGCCTGTGTTGCAGCTGTAAAAACGGACGCGATGTGATGGAAGTAATGTCCGAGCTGGAATTTTGTGTGACAGGTCTCGGCGAGGCAACTTTAAATCCGTACAAAATGGTAAACGGCATCGATTATAAAGACTGCACAAACGAAGCTAAATTAAGTTTTCAGGGCGGTGTCTATATCACCGCTGAGGAACGCACCCGCTTCCTCTTTGAAAATGTGGACTTTGGCGAATATGGCTCGGATGAGATTCACATTCCGATTTTCTCATTTGAAGATGAGCTGCCAATTGAAATCTGGCTTGGTGACTCTGAAAAAGACGGCAAATGCCTTGTCAAAGACAAGTATCAGGCAAAGAGCTGGTATAACCACTATCAGGAAAATGTTTACACTCTGCCGGAGCGAATCCGCGGTGTACAAAGCATTTCCATCGTGGTATACCCAAGCATCAAACTTTCCTTACAGGGCTTTTACTGCAAGACATTAAGCAAAGCCTACGGAAAAGTATACGCCATCGAAAACAATACGATTTCCGGTGATATGTTTACCGTTTTAGAAAAACAAATTACTGACATCGGAAATAATGTTACACTCGAATTTGAGCATATGGATTTTGGTGAAGAAGGACCATCAAAAATTACAATCTGCGGTCACTCACCAATTCCTGTCAACACGATTCACATCCGCTTCTTTGCAGAAGACGGCAGAGAGATCAATCACATGGCAGAATTTACGCAGAGTGATGATTACAAAGAAGTCACTTTTCCAATTAGCGGCTTTACCGGATACGGAAAAGTAAACTTTATCTTTATGCCGGGTAGTAAATTTGACTTTGACTGGTTCCAGTTTGAAGCATAGAAAGTAGAAAAAAGAAGTTCATTCGTGAGAGACTATAACGTGAAAGCGTTATCTCGTCTCGATACGAATGAACTTCTTTTTTTAACCCATTATGGGAATCAGGAACAGCCATGCCAATCCATAATACGTGACCACAGCCACCAAATCATTTACCGTAGTAATCAATGGACCGGATGCAACTGCCGGATCAATTTTAATTTTTGCAAAAAACAGTGGCACTAATGTTCCTACCAGACTTGAAATTACCATTGCTAAAAGCAGTGACACGCCAACACAGCCGGACACCAAAAATGCCGTCGGAAGGGCATAGCCCTTTAAGCCGAAAATATACAGTCCCAAAAAGACAAATGCCAGTCCGCCCAAAAGCAGCCCATTGCAGAAGCCAACTTTCATTTCTTTCAGCACAAGCCGAAGTTTTGCTTTTGCATTCAATTCATCATCCATCAGTACGCGAATCGTTACCGCCAGTGATTGTGTGCCGACATTTCCCGCCATATCTAATATAAGGGACTGGAAACAAATCACAATCGGAATCACCGCCACCACAGCTTCAAATGAGCCAACCACAGTTGACACGCCCATACCCAAAAGAAGCAGGATGATTAACCATGGCAGTCTCTTTTTCATACTTTCCTTTGTTGTCTCACGCAAGTCTTCCTCTGCTGTCAAACCAGCTAACTTCGCATAATCCTCACCCATCTCATCATCAACTGCCTCGATAACATCCTGAGCCGTCAAAATACCAATAATTTCTTTTTTATCATTTAATACCGGAAGCGAATCCTCAGCATAATCCTTGATTTTTTCAATGCAGTCGGATATCTTTTCGCAGTCTAACAAATACGGATATGAATAACTAATGAGATCATCCAAATCATCATTTTCTCTGGCAATAATTAAATCCTTTAAATCAATCGCACCACTGAATTTATTATTCTCATCCACAACATAAAGCGTTGAAATATTGTCGTTTTCACCTGCCTGTACAATCAGCTCACGCATAGCCTGGCGAATATTCAATGTCTTTTTAATACAGATATAATTGGTCGTCATAAGACTACCAATTTCCTCTTCATCATACGAATGAATCAACTGAATATCTGCCTTGACATCCTCGTGCAGAATCGGACGCAGTTTTTCCTTTACACTCTCATCAATTTCCTCCAGCAAATCAACTGCGTCATCAGAATCCATTTCATTGATAACTGCCGCCAGTTTATCAATCCCGATTTCCTCAATATAGTCTTCCGGTTCCTCAATAAAAGTAAAAATTTCAGATACCCATTCAGGCTCTAATATATTATATAAATGGATTCTTTCTTCTTTTGTCAGTGCTTCTAAACTTCTTGCAATATCATTATCATGGTAGTCATGTAATTTCTCAATAATTTCTTCATCCGGCAGACCACTTCTTATAATCGATACAATTTCATCGGTAAACTGTGGTTCTTTTAAGATTTCTTTTTCCATACTCATTCCTCCGTTCAGGTATAATGCAAATCAATCCTCACACCAAAACATGCTCCACAAAAACCTCATGAATCTCATTTTCCCCATACCCTTTTTCTGCTGCCTCAGATGCTAAAACGCCAATCTTTACATAACGTTCGTTGTGTCCAATCAGATACTCTTTTCCTTCATGGGAAACAACTTCTTCAAACAGTACCTTTTCCCGTTTTGAAACAAAAGCATCCGCATAATTTTTCTGATATTCTTTTGTATCCTGTATGAGCAAATCACTCCTGTGTTTTTTCACCTGCGGGTCAACCTGGTCTGTCATTGCCGCAGCTTTTGTTCCTCTGCGCGGCGAATAAGGGAAAATGTGCAAATCGGAAAAAGCAATTTCCCTCAGAAAATTTCTTGTAATCAAAAATTCTTCCTCGGTTTCTCCCGGAAATCCCGTTATAACATCTGTGGTAATCGCCGGATAATCAAAATATTTTCGCAGAATTTCCACTTTTTCCTTATACTCTGCACTTGTATAATGCCGGTTCATCCGCTTTAATACCGTATCGCATCCGCTCTGCAGGGATAAGTGGAAATGCGGGCACACTTTTTTTATTGTCGAAAGTTCTTTTGCAAAAGATTCCGTAATAATTCTTGGTTCGAGTGAGCCAAGCCGGATTCTCTCAACCCCCTCAATTTCTGCGACTTTTGAAATCACAGCCAAAAGTGGTTTACCTTCAAGGGAGACAAAATTTAATGCATCCGAAAAATCCACGCCATAAGAAGACAGATGAATCCCGGTAAGAACAACTTCTTTATAGCCCTGCTTCGCCAACAATTCTACATGAGAAATAACCTCATCTTCTGGCATGCTGACTAACTTACCTTTGCCTCTGACATAAGGAATCATACAATAAGTACAAAACTGATTGCATCCATCCTGAATTTTCAGATATGCTCTTGTTCTCTCATGCTCCACATGACGGCTTCCCATCGTCTGTGTTTCTTTCGGCGTCAAATGAAATTGTTCCACAAAACGCTCTGCCATATGCTCTTTTTCCCGATTTGAGAAAAAGGCATCAACAGCCGAATCCTCTTCAAGTTTTGCCTCGCCGCTCTCAACATAGCAGCCAACTGCCACTACTAAACTATCCGGATTTTTCTTTTTCGCACGGTGTAACATCTGCCTGGATTTCCGGTCAGCCATATTCGTCACCGTACACGTATTTACAATATAAACATCCGCTTTTTCCTGAAAATCTACTACATCAAAGCCAAGAGACTGAAACTGTTCCATCATTTGTTCCGTCTCATAAAAATTTACTTTACAGCCAAGTGTCAAAAAAGCAACTTTCATTTTATTCTTTTCCTTCCATAGCATTTTGCACAAAAAACAATATTTTTTTGAAAAGACCTCGTTTATTTTTTATATTGACATACTTCGTTAATCATACTAATATAATACGTGAAGAGAGGAAAATCTCTTAACACAAAATAAGGAGGTAATATAGTATGAAAACAGTTAAAATTTCTTTAAACTCAATCGACAAAGTAAAAGCTTTTGTCAACGAAGTAACAAAGTACGATGCAGAGTTTGACTTAGTATCCGGAAGATACGTTATTGATGCAAAATCCATCATGGGTATTTTCAGCTTGGATTTGTCAAAACCAATCGACCTCAATATTCACAGCGAGAACGACATTGATGAAATTCTTGCTAAACTTGACGAGTTCATCGTTAAATAAAAAATATAATATTGGGTTTGTTACTTAGCATGGGGCGGCATGATGGCCGCTTCTTTTTTGTCTCAAAACGACGCACCGCCCCACAAAATTTTATTCCGGTTTCACACAGATTACTTCACGTTCTTCAATCGCTTTCTTTACCATTTCATCGATTTTTTCCGCTAAGTTTTTCTCGGACTCTTCCATTTTTGCAATGTCCGGTTTCGTCACCGGATGCTTTGCCACAAAAATCGTACAGCAGTCTTCAAACGGCTGAATCGACGTCTCAAAAGTATCAATCTTTTCCGCAATTTCAATAATTTCATTTTTATCAAAAGCAATTACAGGACGGAATACAGGCATATTACATACCGCATCCGTTGCCGCTAAACTCTGCATTGTCTGGCTCGCCACCTGTCCGACACTTTCGCCGGTAATCAGCGATAAGCAGTGACGTTCTCTCGCAATTTTTTCTGCAATCCGCATCATGTATCTGCGCATAATAATTGTCAATTCATCGTGCGGACATTTATCATAAATATACAGCTGAATATCCGTAAAATTCACAATATGAAGATTGATATTACCCGCATACTCGGAAACAAGACGCGCTAAATCTACAACCTTTTGTTTGGCACGCTCACTTGTATATGGCGGTGCATGAAAATAAACTGCTTCAATTTTCACGCCACGTTTTGCCATCATATAGCCGGCAACCGGACTGTCAATACCTCCGGATAAAAGCAGCATTGAGCGGTCACTTGTACCAACCGGCATACCGCCGGGTCCTTTGATACTTGTCACATACACATAAGCACGTTTGCGGATTTCAATATACACTTTAATTTCCGGATGGTGCACATCAACCGACGCATTTGGCATATTTTCAATGATATACTCACCAGCCTGCATGCAGATATCCGGGCTTTTCATCTCATATTTTTTATCGCTTCGTTTGGCAAATACTTTGAATGTGAATGGGCGGTCACCCAGTTCTTCTTTCATATGAGTCACCAGTTCCTCACATACATGGGAAAATGTTTTATCCTCCACTAGAACAACCGGGCAGATATGAGCAATACCAAAAACATGGCTCAGCCCTTCCATCACTTCTTCCTTGTCAAAATCATCCGAAAGAGCCTCCACGTAGACGCGTCCCTGCTCCTTCTCTACCATAAATTCACCCACACAGCGTTCCAAACGCTCACGCACACGGCGAACCAATGCATTTTCAAATACATAACGGTTTTTTCCTTTAATTCCGATTTCTGCATATTTAATCAAAAAAGCTCGTACCATTTTTCTCTCCTTCTATCGTCTTGTATACCGTGCTAACACCGGTACCAATTGTTTTAATTCCGTAATCGTCTGTTTTAACTGCTCAATCTGTGTCTCCACGGAAAAACTAAACCGCAGCGTACAGTCAAGCCGCTCATTTGCAACGCCAATCGCTTTCAGCGTTCCACTGATTCCCGGATGATTTGAGGAACAGGCGGACCCGGAAGAAACATAAATTTCTTTTTCCTCAAGGGCATGCAAAAGCACCTCGCTTCGGACACCGTCAAAACTCACACTCACAATATGAGGTGCCGTCTCTTCTACCGCAGAAGCATCACAGGCATTTACAACAGCCCCATCAACTTCTCCAATATGAGAAACAAAATACTGTTTCAATTCATACAAGTGCTTTCTATTTTCCTCCAGATTTGCATACATTTTTTCTGCAGCCAGAGAAAGCCCGGCAATTCCCGGTACATTTTCCGTTCCGGAGCGCATCCCCTGCTGCTGCCCGCCGCCATGAATATAGGGATGAATTTTAACCTTATCCCCAATATATAAAAATCCGGTTCCTTTCGGTCCATGAATTTTATGACCGCTGACACTCAGCAAATCAATTCCCATTCGTTTTGGATAAATATTCATTTTCCCATATGCCTGAATCGCATCTACATGGAAAATAATATCCTTGTTAAATGCTTTTACAATTTTAGAAAATTTCTCGACATCCAAAATCGCACCAACTTCGTTATTCACAAGCATCGTAGAGACTAAAATCGTATCCTTACGTAATGCATTCTCAAGCGTTTCCTCACTCACATGCCCCATTGAATCCACGGGAAGGTAAGTGACTTCATAACCCATTTTTTCTAAATATAACAGCGGCTCATAAACAGCCGCATGCTCAAAACAGGTTGTGATAATGTGCTTGCCTGCACGGGCATTTGCAAGTGCTGAACCAATCAGCGCCATGTTATTACTCTCCGTACCGCCGCTTGTAAAAACAATGTTTTTCGCCGCACACTTTAACGTTTTGGCAATCTGTTCTCTCGCCTGTCTTACATAACGCTCTGCGATAACACCTTTCATGTGAAGGGATGATGGATTTCCAAAGTCCTCGTACATCACCCGCGTCACCAAGTCACAGACCTCTGAAAATGGTCTCGTCGTCGCCGCATTATCCAAATAACATTCCATTTATTCTTCCTCATTTCTTCCTTCGATTAAAAACATAAGAATCGACAACGCTGCTAACCCTGCCGTTTCCGTCCGCAAAATTCGTTTACCAAGAGAAATCGGTTTAATCCCTTGTGCCACTGCCGCTTCCACTTCCCCGCGTTCAAAACCACCTTCCGGTCCGATAAAAATGCCAATCCGGCCGCCTCTTTTTATTTGAGAGGCCTCCGTAAAGGAAAGAACTGACTCTTTCATGCCCTCGCACAATTCGTAAGGAATCATCACATAATCCATTTCATCTGCCATAGAAAGTGCTTCCGAAAAACTTTTCACCGCCGTCACTTCCGGTAAAACACCTCTACCGCTTTGCTTTGCGGCCGATTCAGCAATAGTACGCCATCTTGTCACTTTCTTTTCTTCTTTTTTGGCGTCCAGTTTTACCACGCATCGTTTTGTTTTCACCGGCACAATGGATGCTGCTCCCAATTCCACTGCCTTTTGAATCACGAGTTCCATTTTATCTTTTTTCGGCAGTGCCTGAAACAATGTAATTTCCACCGGAAGTTCCGAAACCGCCGGTTTCTCATCCCGAATCAAAAGACTTATCTCGCTATCGGAAACCGCCAGAATCTCGCACTCATAATCCACACCTTTCCCACAGGAAACCATTATCTTTTCCCCTTTTGTCATCCTGAGAACATTGCGGATATGGTTTACATCATCCCCATGTATCACAATTTCATTTTCCGTGCGGTTTTCCTCCGGTACAAAAAAACGGTGCATCCTTCTCTTCCTTTCCTTCAACATACGAACGGCACAAACAGCGTCCTTCCTGTCTGTGCCGCACGGTTGTATTCGTTTATTCTTTTTCGTTAAATCAACGTGCCAAACATCGTATATGTCGACTTGCCCTGATTCAATGCAATCTGGTTTGTACTCTGATTGTACAGTGTCGATGCTTTCTGTGCCACGCGGTCAGCAAGTGAACCGCTGCCTGAAAACAGTGCCTTCAAATCACTCATATTTGCTGCCTTGAATTTCGTCTCATCCAAAGACAATGTATTATCGTCATTGATTGTAATTCCAACTTTATTCAAAAGTCCCTGACTCAGATTCATCTGTTCCGTTCCCCATACAGCCGTCTGTAAAATACTATATGAGTTCATACTTTTTGTTGTGCCAAGTACACTGTTGTACTGGCTCACAAAATTCTTTGCCTTATCTAACAAATCTTCTGCTTTTGTATTATCACCATAAGAAGCATTTTTTAAATCATTTGCTGCCTGATACAGCTTCTGTGACGAACTCTTTAAACCAGACAACTTTGTGCCACTGTCTGCTGTACCGGAGTTTTTAATTGTCTCCGCAGAATCACTGCTCTTCTGTTTTGCCACATAAGCTTTCATCGCTTTTTTGTAAGCACCTTTTTGAATCATCTGCAAGTCGCCAATCGACGACAAAAGTGAGCCGCCCCTTGTACTGCTAGTTCCAAAAAATGTGTCTACAAATGAATTTGCTCCATATGTTCCTAATCCATACATATTATTCATAACATTCACTCCTTTGATTACTGCATCGGTACTCCATTACCTTAACTCTGCGACAATCCTATCGCAGTTTTATCCACTATCTTTAGTATAGCAGAAAATGGGTATGTGTCAAGTCGTTGGCACTTTTTGATTTCCGTAATTCAGGAGAAAAGTCAAAGAAACTGGCAACGAATATTTGACGCAAACAAAACCAGCCAAACTCAGTTTATCCTTATCTTATAAATGCGTCCTAGAACACTTTCCTGTATACGGTTGTTACCACATCTAATAACGATACACGGCCTCTAATTAAGGCTATCCCCCAACTGCTTCACTTTGTCGGCAAAAATGTAAAACAGATCAATATATTTCCTAACAATTGCGTTACAATGCGTTTTCACAATTTCGCAATCATAATCATGAGTAAGTTCATTCCTCACTTTTAGCATTTCCATCCATGCCTCATCAGAAATCAAATTTGCTTTGAATGCCTCTCGCAACACTTCCCTTGGGGAACCGGTAACAAAACCTGTTATTGCATAATACTGCACCAAAATATCCTTCATCACTTTCCACGCCAGGTCAAATGTAATGCTAAACTTAGCACTCGTTCCACTCAGCACAAATGAATCAGAAAAGTCTCTGTTCTTTGCCTCCGATAATGCATCCAACGAATTACAAAATGATGTAAACCGGCGATTAAATTTTTCGTCCATACTGTCTGATATCCTCCAATAACAACTGATTTTTACAAGTATCCATATTTACCATATCGACGCTGTATAATGTTGGCAGATTTTCCACTTCTTCGACAAGTGCATCAAAATCTTTGACACCGGTTACTGCAATGTCAATGTCGCTTCGTTCCCTCGCAGTTTCCTTTGCTCTTGAACCATATAATATAACTTCTTTTGCTCCAAAATCCCGACAAAGATTTGCCGTTTCTCTGATTACCTGCTCTGCTTTCAAAAGTATCACCTGCCTCTTTCCTATACTAGCATTTTGTGAAGGAACTGGCAACTTCCTTATCCTCATCCTCTTTTTCTTTTGCCACATCAGCAATCTTTTGATTTAGTGTTCCCAAAGTATTCATCTGGGATGCAGATGCTGACAATTTCTTCTGCTCCAGTTTTTCAAGCTCTTCTTGTTTCTTTTTAACGCTGCTGCCACTTCCCGCATCTTGTCTGATTTCAGCTTTCAGCCCTCTGATTCTGCCTTCCATTCCGGTCACCGCTCTGCCCTGCACCTTTGCCTGTGCCATAGCAGAATCTGCCGAAATCATAGACTCCATACTAGCCTGTGATAATCCAGCCGTTTGTTTATCTTCATTTGCAGCTGCACGATTGTTTCCTGCAGACATCTCTGCCTGCTGTTTTTCTCTTCTCTGCTCAATCTGATGCTGCCGCAGTTGATTATATAAGTCATTGATTTGTCTTTGTATTTCCTGACGTTTTTTCATTTTTTCTTCTGCACTCAATGATTTATTCGAAGAAATTTCCTGCTGCTCTTTCTGCTTTCTGGCAATCTCGTTTTTAATATTTATGCTAAAAGAATCCATCTTCTGTGCCATTTTAATTCCAGCTGTCTTGGAACCAGCTCCGCTCAGTCCATTTACCTGCATTTTTCATCTCCTCCTGTTAATCGAAATTGAATCCCCTTAAATCGGTTTTGTAAATACGCCCGGCACGCTTTTCCTTTTTTCTTTGCCAGTTTCTTTTCTAAAATTTCATTTGTATGGTCTGACATTTTCTTCAAAAAGGAACTCTTATCTGAATTTTTTGTAATAACCCAGCCGCCCCAGTTTCCATTTTCGTCGCAAAACCAGCCGTCGCTTACCACTTCCCGCCCCTGTGCTTTCATCTGTGCCTTAAACTGTTTGGAGCAATTCGTTAAAAACTTAACATCCTTTTCAAAGGTCATTCTCGCCTCTTCATCAGTTCCCAGTTTGTCTAAATATTTCGGATGAATTACAAAATTCACATCCGATGAATTGCCATATGTCTGCCCGTAACCTACAGTTCCCACAAAAAACTTAGTTCCACTATTTCGCTTTTCCACTTCCTGTATAAAATCAAGACCGGATGAAGCAGCATCCGATATACTTTTCTCATAACTCACACCACCATTATTAACCACCGTCCGAGACGATGGTTTCGAATCCGATGCCTTCATCCCAACTGTCTCTTGATTTTTCACCGGATAGAAATAACCATTCCCAATTCCATTTACTGCCATAATGCCATCCTCCTTGAAGTATTACTCGTTTGAACTCCATTTCAAACATACTTTATAGTGTAAATATCGGCATTATTAATAAAAAACTTAAATCAAAAACATCTTCGCCAGCACACCCTCTTTTTCTATTTCTTTTATATTATCAAGTTTAATTGTTCCATTTGGAAATATACTTAAGATGCGGTCACAGTACATATTGACTGCATATCCCACAACTCCCAGTGCGAACATAATTCGAATGATTAGTATTGTCATATTTTTGTCCTCGCCCTTCCTTGTTGTTAGTTGTATCTAACTAATCATACCATTTTGCCTGTTCTTTAGCAACCTTTCTACAGTAAAATAATCCAATAGAAGCAGTTGTTTTTTTATCACGTGTCTGTTATAATATTTTCAGTGCTACCCTATCAGCAAGCGGTTAGCCTTCTCCGCAAGAATTTTGGCTTGCGATTACATAGAGCATCCTTTTATGGAAATTTTTCGAGGAGGTTTTTGCTTATGCTAACCATTAGTGACCTTATCTCAGTGCTCGCACTGTGTGCGACCTTTTATAGTCTTGGTTATACGCATGGTAAGCATAATTCCAAGACACAAAAATAACCGCCCCTGTCTGACAAACTTTGGCGGTCATTTCTGACAAAATTATCAGGCTATCCGCATAGGCGGTAGCACTTCTTATTAATATCATAATATCATTGAATGGTTTTTATGTCAAATGAAACAAAAAATCCGGTCGCGTCTCAATCCTGCTCTCCCCCCTCTACATATATCTCTCCTCAAATTCACTCACCGGAATCGGCTTTGAAAAATAATACCCCTGATAGATTCCGCATCCCATCTGTGAGAGTTTGACAACCTGTTCCTCTGTCTCCACGCCCTCTGTGATCACAGAAAGACCAAGCATTTTACTAAGAGATATAATCATATTTAAAATCGTCATACTTCTTTCCAAATGTTCCGGTTTTGTTGTTCTTAAAAATCCCATATCGATTTTTAACACGTCAACATCTATATCCTTCAACGTATTAAAAGAAGAATAACCGCTTCCAAAATCATCAATTTCCACTTCAAAACCATATTTTCTAAACTGACCGATGATTTCAAGTTCTCCGGCAGTTCCCGTCATGATAGCCGTTTCCGTAATCTCCAGTTTCAAAGTTGATGGCACAATTTGATACTTTTCCACAAGAGACGTGATAGTCTTATAAACATCCATATAACAAAAATCCTTTGTAGAAATATTTACGGATATATATAGATCATCCCTTCCGTTTTTCTGCCACTGTGCCAATTTTTCAACAGCAAGCTCCCACACAAACCGGTCAAGCCGGTAAATAAGTCCTGTCCGCTCAAAAATTTCAATAAAATCTCCCGGAAAAATCAATCCGCGTTTCGGATGCTGCCATCTTACAAGAGCCTCTGCCCCAATCATTTTTCCTTCCGATGTCATCTGGGGTTGTAAGTACATGCAAAACTGCCCTTTTGCAATCGCTTCATCGAAATCCCCTACAAGCTGTTTTTCTTCAATAGTTTTATCCAATATAACATCACTATAATAGGCAATCGATTTGTCATAGTTTTCATACAATGTTTTCATGGCAAGATTTGCTTTATCACACATGATGGAAACATCCTCATCTCTGTCCGTAATTTCGTAAACACCAATATACATATACAAATGATACATATCATTATCAAACGCATGTCTCATTGTCTGTACCATATTCATAAAATTCTGCTCCAAAAATTGAGTTTTTGGAACACACATTGCAAACTTATCCCCACCAATTCTGCCATGGACAATACCTTCACCACATTGTTCCCTAAAAATGTCCGCCTGCATTTTTAGGACTTCGTTTCCCTTTTCAATTCCAAAAAGATCGTTAATCAATTTAAAATCCTTAATATCAAAACATACTAACAGCCAGTCCTCGTCTGTTTTTTCTTTTAAAACCTCTGCTACTTTTACTGAAAAATAGTCTTTATTATATAATCCGGTAAGCGTATCATGCGTCGCCAAATATTTTTCTTTTTCATAGGCAAGACGTTTTTCTGTTGTATCAATGAGATTTAAGAAAAATCCTATGTATTCACCCTTCTTTGCAAATATCTTTCTATATTCTATATCAAAATAATGTATTTCATTGTCAATCGTCCTTTGGGCACTCCATTCCACGCAGTCTCGGTTGTCAAAATCATGTCCACACAGCCAATTCTGCACCTGCTCGGAAAATCCTGCAATATCATTTGACAAGTCATGAAATATACTGCGTGCATGATCATTTGCATAGACACATTCCCTATTAATATCAAAACAGATTACCGCATTATTCATACCTGCCACCACAATGGACAATGTTTCATCAATCAACTCCCTTGGCGACCGATATAACGTCAAATAACAAATTAAAATGGATGCAAATACAAAAAACGGAAGAGAAATATCTAATGGAAATCCCGAAATATTACATACAATATTTAATATAACAATCACACAAAACACTCCAAAAATTGGAACATATTTCTTGCGGTAAAAATCCGATATTTGCACAATCTTTGTCAAAAAAGATGCAATAATGCAAAACATCAAACAATAGGAAAATCCATAATGAAGATAATAAAAAATCGTTTTATCACTAATATGATACATCTGAAAACTTATATAGTTTTCTGCTTTCAACGTAAATACATGATGAAAAAACACATTTAGAAGCAATGAAATTCCATCCAAACCTGCAACAACAAAACAGCCTGTCCGAAACAAAGTCACTTCGCTAAAAACCTGGGTATACTGTTGTGAATACTGTAATATATAAATCAACAGCACGTCAAAAGAAAACAGATACAGTCCTTCCATAACATACGAAAACAGTTGGTTGTCTGAAAGCACAAATACCCCATTACTAAGAATGGTGATAATCACAAGAACAAGACATTTTACAATAGAAGATGCCACTTCACTTTTTACTTTTCTAGCATATTTTATACAAATCAATATTGGAATTATCATTAACAGCAATACCAGTATATATACTTTGTCCATGTGGGGCCCTCCATTCAAATATAATCTATCCACTTTCATTATACAATGAAAAATATACTTGTCAAATGACCTTTCAAGCAAGTTTGTGTCAAGTGTTCGTTGGCACTTTTTTGTTTTCCGTAATTCCGTAGAAAAGCTTTGCGTCTCGTGGGCACTCCCGTTTAACAAACGCGTAAGGGTATGGGCATGCAAAATACGCAAGCCTCATACCCACGTGTTTGTACCCACGAGTCACAAAGCTTTTCTACGGAATTACTGGAATCCAAAGGAATTGGCATTGAACACTTGACACAAACTGACATAACGAAACACTTGTTGCTCAATCCTTTATCTGTATTATAAGTTGAAACTGCAAATATTCCAATCTTGTTATCCGCTAAAATTCCTGATATTTCGGATAAGATTCCAATCAAAGAAAAATCCAGTGTTCCTTGAATCCGAAAAGTTCTCCAGCCATCATCTCTTTCTGTAGCGTTAGGCGGCACATCTTTCGTAAGGCACACTAGGAAATTTTCCTCATCGGTTTTTGCTGTAAAAAAATTCAACATCTCTGTTTACAAATGAATAATCTTCTACTTTGCATACAGAAAAATCATATTCTAATTTCTTTATTTCCATTCCCATTTTCTTTGACAAATCAAGGATATAAAGAATACTCTCTCTATCCGGAAACGTATACGGAACCGGCAGCTGTGTTTTATTAATTTTATAAAAACCTGCCTTTTCATAAAACCGATGTAAGTTTTTGCTGCTCTGGGCGTATCCAGAATAATATGTTTTACCTTTTTTCCTTTGCAAATTCTAAAAGTTTTTTGTATAAGGCAAGTCCAACTTTTTTCGAACGAAACTCTTTTTTTACAAAGAATTTTTTCATGACCGCACAGTTCTTCTCTTTCAACATCAAGCCAATTGTTCCAACTACTTTACTGTCCGATCGGGCAACCCAAAACTCCCCGGTTTTCTTGGTTTGCTCTGCGGCTGTTTTCCATCAATATATCTTAATATGACAAATCCCTGACAGGTATATCGATCCGGGACACCCCATTCGTGCATCAATTTTACTCCTTCTTCCGAGGCAAATGTTTCATATCCTCTTGAAATAATGCAGGAAGCAATTCCGAGTTCGGTTGCCTGTAAAATCATATTTTCCATCATGCAAAAGGCATCTGCCGTCTTAAATAGAAAATTATCCTGGCAAAATACGCATACTACGAGTATTTTTTCCAAATCTTCTTTACTAATTTGTTCCTCTGTGTATTTTCATATGGAATGTCTTGCTTTTATAAGGTCTATTAACATGTCAATTTCTCCCCTGTTATTTCATCTTTTTATCTTCTTTGTTCCAGCCAAAAATAAAAGTTACCCAATCCCAGAGGAAATCACTGTGTATTTTGCGGTTATTATAATTTTAGGGAACTTTTTTGCATTATTTTTATTAAAAAGTTCCCTAAAACAATTGATTCTTTAGGGAACTTTTTGGTATACTATAAATCAAAAGTATCCCTAAAGGAGGATTTTTTATGAGTGATTTTGATAAAATACAATCTCTTTTACAAGAAAGAGCAGACTGTAATGCCAGAATAAATTTAATTCCATATGATGGAAGTCCTGAAATCAAGGAAAATGCAAGCGGAAAATACCTGTATATTCGTAAACGTATAGGCAGCCGCCTTACATCGACATATGTTGATGTTTACTCCGATGAGTTATACCAACTTCTACTCCGTAATGCAAAAGAACTTAAGGAACTACGGAAAAAGATTCGTCACATTGATAAAAAATTAGCTGACCTTGGGTATAATTCTTCGCAATTAGATAAAAGAGTTCTACAAAATTTAGATTTTGCAAGAGCCAATATGAAAGCAAATATATACGATCAGGCAGTTTTGGAAGGTGTGGCAACTTCTTTTCCACAAACAGAAGACATTATTGATAATGGAACCGTAAATGGTATGACCGCCAACGATATACAAAAAATTCTCAATTTAAAACATGCTTGGGAATTTATCCTAGACAATGATGTAATACAGGCAAAATCCGATTATTATTTGTTATGTCATATAGCAAAACTCGTAAACGAAGGTTTTTTTGCAAATGGTGGAAAAATCAGGGGAGTACCCGTTACAATAGGTGGAAGCACTTATAAGCCCCCCATTCCAGTTGAATCAATTGTAAAAGAGAAAATATCCGACATCCTTTCATCCAAAGAATTACCTATTGATATTGCCATAAAACTATGCATGTACAGTATGAAAACACAAGTGTTTATCGATGGTAATAAAAGAGCTTCTGTTATATTTGCAAATCATTATCTAATTGCACATGGACAGGGTTTCTTAGTTATACCAGAAGAACATGTTTCCGAATTCAAGAAAAAATTAGTTGCTTATTATGAAGGAGAAGATATAAATGTAATTAGCAATTTTCTAAAGGAAAAGTGCTGGAAAACCTTTTAATCTCTAGACGGTCTCATCACCCGAACCGTTTACCCAGAAGTTCCTCCTCATGTAGAATATGCTCTGAGCGAAACGGGCGAATCCATGAGACCGATTCTTATGGCAATGCAAAGCTGGGGCACAAATTACAAGAAAACTTTAAAATAATTTTACCTATTTTTCTCCCTTATCACCAAAATAATTCATATACACATCCTCTAAATTATTTCCATCAACGGCATGAACCAAATGTTCCGGCGTATCATCTGCCACCAGTTCTCCCGCCTTCATGATGAGAATCCGGTCTGCAATACTTTCGACATCACTTACCACATGAGTTGCTAATAAAATTATTTTATTCTGAGACAACTGATGAATATAGTTTCTCAAATTGACACGTTCTTTCGGATCAAGTCCTGCTGTCGGTTCATCCAAAATTAGAAGTTTGGGATTGCCTAATAATGCCTGAGCCAGCAAAACACGCTGTTTCATTCCCCCGGAAAACCCGCCAATTTTTTTATCCGCCACATGTGACAAGTGAACAATTTCTAAAAGATTTTCAATCTGCTTTTTTGCTTCTTTTTTTCGGAGTCCTTTCAATTCCGCCATATAAACCAAAAACATGCGGGCAGAAAAACTTTCATAAAATCCCTGCTGCTGTGGCATATATCCTACTTTTTCCAGATAACTTCCCCCCATCTTTAATATCTCTTTTCCATCATACAAAATTTCACCGGAATCCCTTTTTACATTATCCGTAAGCAAATTCATTAGTGTACTCTTCCCAGCTCCATTCGCTCCGAGCATACCATAAATACCATCTTCAAATGTATAAAAAAAACTTTTCAATGCCACCTTTTTCCCATATGTCTTTCGCAAATTTTTTATTTCAATCATTTACATTCCTCCATCTTCGATATGTAACAAAAATGCTTATACAGAGACACAACAATACAAAGATACCAACAAAAATGGTTTTCCTGCCCCTCTGCGTTCCAAGTACCATATATTCTGAAACACCGGAAATCACTGTAAAAATTAACAATGACAGCGAAATCATCTGTGCTTTTTCTACCCGTTCTGTCGTAGATGATATCATCAGGCACAGATTGGCAACCATCATATAAATTAAAAAGCGCATAAAAATCCAGATACACAAAAACTGTCCGATGCTAATGGAAAATGGCACATTTTGTAAAAATGATATATTTTGAACCGGTGCACTCAAACCATCTAAATTATATAAACGCCCTGCTTCATAAATCTCCGCTCCAACTGTCAGACCACAGGTAAATACCGCCGTAATTACCGCACAGACTTCCTTTCGTAAGAAAAAGCTCTTCCTGCCTTTTTTTGTACACCGCAGAATAAAGCGGACACCGGACTGCCTCTCCATAGCATAACATCCGGACAACATAAATATCATGGCAAGTATTGCCAGTGCACCGTGAACCATTCGGTCAGATACATTTCCTTTACCAAACAGCCAACGATACCCAGTTTCATTCAGCCACCAGCCATCAATTCCCTGTTTTTCCAGTTTTTCTGCATAATTTAACCGCTCTTCAAGTTTCAAAGCCATTGCCCTTGTTGCCTCGTAGGACTCATAAATATCATCTGCTTCTTTTAATGATTTCCCCGATGCTTTGGCACGGTTCTCTTCAACCTTTTTCAATTCTTTTGTTATTTTTTCATATGGCTGCATCGTCTCTTTTGTAATATGTCCGGTATTTTGTTCATAAAAATGATTTAATTGTTCCCGTGCCGGACTAACCATTAAATCCTCCATGGAAATGCCGCTTACAATCAAATACGCAAAAATAATAGCGGCAAAGATTCCCTTTCCGTAGAATAATGTTTTATATAATTCAAATCCAATCCCATGACAATGACACAAAATCTTTTTCCACCATTCATTCACCCGCTCCAGTATACGCTCCACAATTCCTGCCGCATAAAACGGTCTTGTCCTCTTATTAATATAACAGGCAGCAATCCCTGCAGCAGCACAAAATACGATAGCAGTTCCCTGCACAAATTCCCGCAGATTAACCAGTACACCGCCTATCCGGAAATTAACATATTCTAAAAATGTTTCTTTTGGACTTGCAAAAAACCATAAATTGAAATAGCGCAAGACACAAAGCGGATGCTGTTGCGGAATAAGATGATACAAAGCAAATGCCGTTCCATAAATTAAAACCACCAAAACCAGTCCCAAATTTCGGTTATGTACCAGTGAGAGGAACGCCCACACAAACAATCCCGTAAACATCATTAAAAGTGTACAAATCACCCAATAATATATCAAAAAACCAGATACAGAAAGGGGAAGGGTAAAATCTTTTAGCGCAATAACCGACTGTGCCGGCGAAGATAGGATTCCACTGCCTCCGTAGTCAAAAAAAGCCATCCACAATGTTTCAGAAAAAATAAAAAAGCTAAATAGCAGCGTTAAAAACAAAAAGATACCTAATCGTTTTCCTGCCAATTTCATTCTTCCCGCTTTACAGCTATAAGTAATCTGCCAGAGCCCCGACTTCCTTTCATCAAAAAAATTTAGAACCGTTACAATAATAAACAAAAGGAAAACATAAAAAATTTCATCATATTCCAAAAATTCGGACATCGCCTTTTCAGAATGTGAAACATCTATATTGACTCCTTTTATCCTTGCAAAATCTTTTTTTGTCCGCTGGATATTTTGATTAACAAATGAGTTTTCATCCGAAAAAATACTAATCTCGGACAAAGTTTCCGACTGTGCATCCATCTCCTTTATTTTACTAACAAACTCTTCTTTTGCCGTTTCCTGATCTTCCTGCCACACATCAAGGGTATCCTGTCTCGTTTCTTTGTCTCTTAACGCCTGCAAATTATCCATTTGATAATATTGAAACAAAAACAAATTTGCAATTAATAATACAAATACGGCAAGCAGATATTTTTTTTGACAAACAATTCTTCTTAATTCTCCCATAATAACTCCCCTCTATTTCAAAGTAGAAATCTCCTTTAAATTCAGTATTTGATAAGTTTCTTTTTCTATATTTTGAAGCAGTACTTGTTTGGAATCAGACCAGATAATTTCCGGACTATTTTCTGTCATGTTTTTTCTCTCACAAATCACATTTCCATCATAATCCACAACCATAATCCTCCGCTCTGATACCGAGTCTGCACATGGTTCATTATCAAAATATATATACTTTTCGTCCCGGCATACACTGCAGATTTCATATTGCCACTCAAACAGTTTCTTTTCATTTTTACCATTCTCATCATATGAACGAAGTCCTTTTCCATCTTGGTAGCAAAAATAGCGTTCTCCCCTGACAGCCAGTAGAGCCTCGCCCTTAGGAATATTTAATTTTTTACTAGAACCCTCTAAAATGTTCCATTCGTAATTCAATAATTCTTCCTCTGTCCCATCCTTATCCAAATAACAGCTTGTCGTAAAATAAATATGATTTCCCCTTGTTTCATTAACATGAATAAGCGGCACATATCCTGTCACCTGAGCAACTTCCTTTTTTTCATCCGAGGAATCCAAAAGAATCTGATACAATGTCTGTGTCTTCTTTTCTCTGTCTTTCTGCATCCAGTTCACTGCCATATAGCCATAGCCTCTATGTATCGTAAAATCTAGCGAGCAGCCGGAATCACCACTATCATAGCGAAACAGTACTTTCAATTCTTCTCTCTGGCTTCCATCCAGGCTGATTCGATACAAAGAACAGGTTAATTCTTCCGAACCTCCGGCTACTACATAAAGATTTCCGGCATATGCCTGAATATTCTCCGGATGAGTAAAATGGGCATTACATGAATTATCTTTGTGTTTGCAATTTGGTTTTCCACATAACGGAACTGCTTTTTTCGATTTTTTATCAATGAAATAAACATATTGATCCTGTAACACATAAAATCCATTTTCTGTTGCTGCTGCATTTCTTATCATGGAAAAATTCTGTGCATCCTGTTCCTGATTATAGTTCTCACCATAATCCTTCTGATTGGTTCCACCGCAGCCGGTAAGACAAATACATAAAAGAATATACGCTGCAATAATAATTTTTTTCATTTGAAACTACTCCCTTCTCTTATTATTTAAATCTAGTTTTTCTTTCAACTTTAGATTTGTTATTTCTTTTTTAGAATAACATCGTATGTAGCAAATGTCAAATACTATTTATTAAAAAGTATTGATGTTATATAATAAAGTTGACAACATGATTTATATAAGATAAAATAAAACTCAGAAAATTTTATGGTGATACATATATAAAGGTGTGAAAAAATGGCAAAACAAACTAGAAAAGTAAACACAATAAAAAATGGCACCATTGAATTGGTTTTGTTACTATTATTGCAAACGAACAAAAAATATGGATATCAACTGGCACAGGAAATGTCCGAATTAAGCAATGGTAAATATGAATTAAAAGAAGCGACTATGTATCCAACTCTTTATCGTTTAAATCAAAATGGCTATTTGGATTTTGAACAGGTTAAAGTTGGCGTTCGTCGGACACGTGTTTACTATTCTATCACGGAAAGTGGCAGATTAAGATTAAAAAATCTTTTACAAGAATATGATACCATTACTTCAGCAATTGATACCATCATTTCTTGTGTCTCGCAAGTGGATAATAAAAACGGGGAGGATTAACATGCAACGAAATATCACAAAAAAATACCTAAGACAAATTCGAAGACTCTATAAGGGAAAACATAAAATAAAAAAAAATTTTCTAGATGAGTTAGAACAAGACTTATTACATTATCAAAAAACTCATCCAAATGCAGATTACAATGATTTGCTGACGCAATTTGGAGAACCATCAGAAATTCAAAACATGGTCTCCTATCACTCACTCACAAAACTCCATCCAAGAAATATGATTTTATATTGGTGCAGTTTTTCTGTCTTTTTTATAATACTCATTATTCTTATATGGCTTACAATTCAGCATGTATGTGCTATGCGTGAATACGCTGATGGATATTATGTGGAATACTTTGAAGAAGACAATAAAAATATACAAAACATAAATCCTATAAATGGAAACCCAGACCCAACACCAGTGCAAGAAATCACTTTTGATTAGGAGGTTAAAATCCATGCTCAAAAAACATCAAATCAAAAAAATCATAAAGCAAATGGTTCCTTCCTCTGTTTATTCAAATCCTCAACGGAAAATGCTGAGAGAAACTGCAAAAACAGAGTTGTATGATTATATAACTAAATATCCAGATGCAACCTATGCAAATTTACAACAACAATTTTGTGACAACGAGATAATTAATTCCAAGCAAATGCAAACAAGCAAAAAAATCATGAAATTAATGATAGGTATCGGCGGACTATTATTTATTGCCTGCCTTATTGCTTATTTTATTGCAGACAATTTGGAGCCGCCGACCTATGTTTTTTAATTTCTTTATAATCCCCTACTTAAACATCACCGGCTCCTCATTTCCTCCGCGATAATCAAAGACACCTTCATTCTTTTCTTCTAACGCCTTAATCATATGATAGGTATACTCATTATATGGCGTCGGGATACCAAGTTCCTTTCCCATACGAATCAGTGCTCCGGAAAACATCTCGATTTCCGTCTGCCTTCCGGCATCTAAATCCTGCAAAGTAGAATATCTTGCACTTGGCGGCACGGCACTTCTTTGTGTCGAAGTATTTTCCACCTTTGACATATCGATTCCCTTTGCCAGCGCAATTGCCTCAAGTTCTTCCTTAAGTTTATCACTGATTTTTTTCATGTGAACACTATCCCGGTAGCAGCCGACCCCGGCACCCAAAATTGCCTGTGGCAGGTTGTTGCACACATTTAACCGGTATTTGCTCCACACCTCTTCACGAATATATTTTGTCGCACGAAAATGGATTTCTGTTCTTCCAAACAATTCTTTTACCGCCTGCACCCGCTCACTGTCATAGGGTGTCTTCAATTCTCCAAAAATAATTCCTATCGTTGTTTCCGGATTGAAATAAAAGCCCGTTTTCTCTTTATGAGAAGCAATCTTAATGACAGAATATAATACGTGTGGCTCTCCCACTTCCTTTGCAATAATTTCCTCACTATCAACGCCATTCATCAGACTCATAACAATTGTATTTTCTCCCACAGCCTCTTTGATACTTGGCAGAGCCTTTAAAAGTGCATTGTATTTGAGAGCAACCACTAATAAATCTGCTTTCTTTGCTTCCTTTGGCGCCCACACCTGCGGGCGATAAACCTTATCATTGATAAGACATCCCTCCCTCCGAATGCGCTCCGCTCTTTCTCCCTCTGCGATGACACCAAGTTCTACATCATCCAAAGCAGAAATCCCCCAGATAACATAGGAACCAACTGCCCCTGCTCCTAAAACGGCTACGGAATGTATCATTTTATTTTCCTCTTTTCTTCATATTTTCTTTTTTATCCAGCAATGCGGACAGCCTTCGTCCTCATCTTCAACTCCATATCCACAAAAGTTTTTCCGATACGATAGGAAATGCTGTGCCAGTTCATACATTTCTATTCTATGCAGTTTTTTCGTATTCTGCCTCTACAGTGCCCAGTCCGCAGCAAGGTTCTGCGTCTTCACCATATTGGCATAAATACCGTCTTTCGCATCCAGCTCAGATGGCGTTCCACTCTCTGCTACCACACCGTCTTTTAATACTACTATTTTATCCGCATTTGCAACCGTTCTCATACGGTGAGCAATAATCATGACCGTCTTGTCTTTAATTAAACGAGACAAAGATTCCTGAATCATCGTCTCATTGTCTACATCCAACGAAGCCGTCGCCTCATCTAAAAGAATAATCGGTGCATCCTTTAAAAAGGCTCTGGCAATCGAAATTCTCTGTCTTTCTCCACTGGAAAGTTCCGATCCGTTTTCTCCGATTACCGTATTCCAGCCGTCGGAAAGCTTTTCTGCAAACTCATCGCAGTGAGCAAGTTTTGCCGCCGCAATCACTTCTTCATCCGTTGCATCCATTTTACCGATTCGTATATTTTCAAGAATTGTATTATTAAACAACGTAACATCCTGAAATACAATTGAATACAGTGACATCAAAGTCTCCGGGTCTACTTTGGAAATATCCATGCCGCCGACTGTTATGCTGCCGCGGTTTGCATCCCAGAAACGGGAGGCAAGACGGGAAACTGTCGTTTTACCGCCACCGGATGGTCCAATCAATGCTGTAACCTCTCCCTGCTTTGCCACAAAAGAAACATCTTTCAACACCACATCACCGGTCTCGTAAGAAAATCCCACATTGGAAAATTCAATGTCATAACCGTCATGCTTCATTGTGTTTGTACCGTCCTGTACTTCATGTGACAAGATTCCATCTAACCGGTCACTCTGAACACCGGAAGCAATAACTGCTGCCAGATTTTGCAGAGAAACCTGCATTGGGTCATAAATTCTTGATACTACCATCAAGAACATGAAAAAGGTAAGAATATCTAATTCCCCTTTTGCTAACAATACACCACCAACAAGTGCAACGGTAGCAATTCCAAGTTTCAAAATCATCTGTGAACTTCCGACAAATACAGCTGTTCCAAGCTCTGTTACAATCGCATGCTTTTCAACCGCCTTAATTTTTGCAGTCAGTCCTTTCATGTAATCTTCCTGCGTATTATAAGCCTGCAAATCTCTTACATTTTCCAGGCACTCCTGAATACCGTCTGCACATGCCATTTTCAATACCATCTGTTTTTTATTCAAACTCTTCTGTACTTTTCCCGAACATCCGACAATGAGAAATGAAACCGGAAGTACCCAGAGTGCTGCAATCGCCATACGCCAGTCAAAGAAAAATAAACCAACCGCAATCAAAGCTGTCGAAATGCACGCACCAAAAAGTTCCGGAATGAAATGAGAAGATGCTGTCTCCATCTGTGCGCAGTCATTCATAATTGTGCTTGTTAAGTCTGACAAGTCTTTTTTCCCGAAGAAAGAAAGCGGAATTTTTCTTAATTTCTCAGCTAATGTTACTCTTCGGACACCACTTTCAACGTAGGTCGATAAAAACGTGGCATTGTACTGAATGTATGTTGAAATACCAATCAATACAAATGTAATCAAACACCCTGCCACATAAAAGAGAACTTTATCCCCTAAATTTCCTGCCATATAGTCTCTTACTAAATAATACAAAAGGGCAACCGGCACCATAAGTATAATATTCGAAATGGTAGCGGAAATAATTGCTTTTATCATATCCGATGCTCCCTGTTTGGAAAGAGCATATTTATGCATCAATTTTTCTATCATATTACACACCTACTTTCCAGCTTACAGATTGATTGTATGCTTTCCACATGTGTGCATACAGCCCTTCTGCATCTTTTAATTCTTCATGTTTTCCTGCCTGTCTGATTTCGCCATCCTGCAAAACAAAGATACGGTCAACACCGGTAACAGAAGAAAGTCTGTGTGCAATCATAATCACGGTTTTTCCTTTTGAGAGTTTTGCAAATGCTGCCTGAACTTTCACCTCATTATCCGGGTCAGCAAACGCTGTCGCCTCATCCAAAATCAGAATCGGTGCATTTTTCAACATTGCTCTTGCGATGGAAACACGCTGTGCCTCTCCACCGGATAAATAAGTTCCTTTGGAACCGATTACGGTATCAATACCATTTGGCAGTTTTTCGATAATATCTTCACACTGTGCATTTTTTAATGCCTCCATGACTTCCTCACGGGTCGCATCTTTTTTACCCATGCGCACGTTGTCATAGATGGACATTTTCAAAAGTTTGCTGTCCTGGAACACAAACGATACGGTATCCATCAGCTTTTTCTGCTCAATATCCTTTACATCCACGCCGCCGATTTTTATGCTGCCCTTTGTCACATCGTGGAATCTCGCAATCAGACATGCAATTGTTGTCTTTCCACCACCGGATGGTCCGACAAACGCAACCTGCTCACCGGCATGAATTTCAAGATTGATATTTTTCAATGCATCCTTTGAAGCACCTTCATACTGGAATGAAACGCCATCAAAACAAATGGACGTGTCTTTTGGCATCTTTTTAGCCGTGCTCTGTGTAAGTGGTTTTTTATTGAGAATTCCATCAATTCTCGTAAGTGCATCTTCAACAATCATCGTATTTTCACCGGCATACATCATCTTTGTTAAGGTAACCGTGATAATTGGTGTGATAATTATATAAAACAGTAAATTCAAAAGAAATGCGTTATCTGCTGTTCCGCTGTTTACCCTGCCAAAGAAAAATGCTGCCGCAATCAAAATAGCAAATACTGCATTAATTGATACCGTGTATACCGTCATCGGAATGCGCATATCTTTTGTGTAAGAAATCGTCCATTTTTCGTAATTTTTAATTGCCTCACGAAATCTCTTGAACGAAAAGACAGACTGACCAAATGTCTTCACGACCGGGATACCACGAACGTATTCTACGGCTTCACTTGACATTTCTTCGAGTGCATTCTGGTATTCTGCCATTTTCTTTTTCATATTTTCGCCCATCATGCTTCCCATCACAAGAAAAGCTACCCCAACCGGAATCAGGCACAAGAGTCCAAGCCGCCAGTCAAATACGAAAAGAAGAATCGCAAGACCAATCGGCGTAGCAACTGCCACGCATTTATCCGGCAGCTGGTGAGCTAAATAAGTCTCGGTCGCTGCACTGGATTCATTCACAACTTTTCTTACTTTTCCGCTTCCCTCTTCATCCATAAAACCAAGTGGCAGCGTTAAAATATGTTTCATCAGCCCAACTCTTATATTTGCCTGTACGCGAAATGCGGACAAATGCGAACAAATCAAAGCTCCGATATAGATAAGCATGGACAATATCGCAAATCCAACCGCACTCCATCCATAAGCCGACAGATTTTCTGCATCTGCATAATTTGGTGCCACGTAGAGCACCTCTTTGATTATGCGCCAGATAAAATAGAATGGAACAAGTGCAACAAATGCACTTATCGTAGCAAAAATCCAGGATGCAATGGTAAGATATTTATACTTTCCGGCATAAACAAATAACCGCTGCATCGGACTTTGCTTTGTTTCTTTCTTCTTTGCCATCTAAGAAAGCCTCCTTCAAATACTATTCGTGTCACATAACTAGTGTAAGTTATAACTAACCAAAGATTTAAAAGAGGGGCTGCTTTCACTCCATGCAGCCTTCCTTTTTATATTCAATCTTTTTCATAAATAACACGCCATCCGGCACAGTGATATTTTGCAAGCATATCAATATATCGGAGTGCCTCATCCTTTGGCATGTTGTGCCTAACCACTTCAAAAAAACTTTCAAAAAGGGCCTTATTCATAATATGTGAAAATTCACTGGTAATAGGACTTTCCTTTTGGGGGTCAATCCCCGCTGTCTCCATGTATTTGACCGTATACTCTGTCTCAATCTCCACTAAATGTTCCACAAAATTTTGAAATTTTGTTCCATAAGAACCATCCACCAAAAGTTGAAACTCCTGTAAATGCTCATACATGAATAAAACCATCTGGCGCATACCTTCTCTCGTTAAATCATCCATAATTTCCGGCTGCTTCTCCGGGTCCGTCTGATGAAACTTTTCCTGTATGCCACGGAACATCCGGACAAATTCTTCTGCTGCCGTCTCAACAATTGCACTAAAAAGTCCTTCTTTTCCACCATACCGGGAATAAATTGAACCCGTCGTAGTTCCGGCTTTTGCAGCAATATTCCGAAGGGATGCATCCACATACCCTTTTTCAAGAAATTCCTTCTTTGCACATGTTTCTATTTTCTCAGAAACACCTTCCAATGGTTTTGACACCTGTACCTCCAATCCATAACACCGTTATATAACACTGTTATGAGTATAATCTTGCGTCTTTCTTTTGTCAATGCCTTACCACTTATTGCGACATTTTATCATTTTATCTGTGTGATTGCCTGAGACAGCCGTTTTAATCCATCCATCATCCGCTCTCTTGGGCACGCTAAGTTCATTCGGAAAAAGTGTTTTCCATCCCCGCCAAAGACATTGCCATCGGATAAATATAATCCGGTTTTCTCGCGAATCTTTTGTACCAGCTCTTTCGCATTCTGTGAAACCTCCTCACAATTAACCCATAAAAGATAGGTTGCATCGGACAAAATCACCGTCAATTCCGGAATTTTCTCCTGAATATATGACGTAGCGACACGTTTGTTTTCCGAAATATAGGCACGCAATTCGTCAAGCCACACTTCTCCTTTTGTAAATGCTGCTACTGCCGCATCAATGGCAAATGCATTTGGCTCCGCCACCTCGTCGGTATTCAGTCCCCGCCATACTTTGTGACGAATCACCGGATTTGGAACCGAAACTGCCGCCGTCTGCAAACCGGCAATATTAAACGCTTTCGTCGGCGCAATGCACGTAACGCTGTTGTCACGGCACGCCTCGGAAACAGAAGCAAAGGGAACATATTCACACTCGGGCTCCGTTAAATCACAATGAATTTCATCGGACACAACAATCACATGATATTTTTGACACAGCTCGCCGATTCTTGAGAGCGTCGCACGGTCCCATATCTTGCCCCCCGGATTATGAGGGTTACAGAGAATCATAAGGGTTGTCTGAGGATCCGCCAGTTTTTGCTCCAAATCTTCAAAATCCACCCGGTAATTTCCATCTTCCAGCACAAGCGGACTTTCCAACACCTGACGTCCGTTGTTGAGAATTGAATTGAAAAAGATGTTGTACACCGGTGTCTGAATCAGCACTTTTTCTGCCGGCGTTGTCAGTTTTCTGACAATGGAAGAAATGGCAGGCACCACACCTGTACAGAAAACAAGCCAATCCTTTTCCATTTCAAAATGATGTCTTTTTTTCCACCAGCCAACATATGCCTCATACCATTGTTCCGGAATCACGGTATAACCAAAAATCCCATGATTCAAGCGTTTTTTCATTGCTTCCAGAACACACGGTGCGGTCGCAAAATCCATGTCCGCCACCCACATCGGCAATTCATTTTCCTCCACATCCCACTTCAGCGATGCGGTGTTTCTGCGGTCAATCATTTCATCAAAATTGCTTGCCATGAAAATTTTCCTCCTTATACTGTCTCCTCACAAATTATCTTTGTCTTCGACGGGTCTATTTTATCTTTTTCCAAAATGAGTTTTCCAATGCTTTTCGCGCGGATTTCTCCACTTGTCGGATTCAATACACTATCAATCGTGTTAGTAATCTGTGCATCCACCGTCGAATACTCAAATGCCAGCGTCGTATTAATTAATTTGCAGTCTTTCATCACCAAATGATCAATGTAACACATGCCCTGAAGGCTCTCAATCGTACAGCCAATCAGTGTCAGATTTTTTGCATTCCATCCAAGATATTCACCCGAAATAAAGGAATCGTAAACGGTTACATTTTCACTGTTCCAAAATGCGTCCTTGGACAACAATTTGGAATTTTTGATTTCTACATTTTTTACGCCATCAAACGAATAATTTCCATAAAGTGTTAGACCGTCAATCTTCATATCTTTGCTGTTCATGGCAAAATAATCGCCTTTTGCCATCACATCATTCAAAACAACATCCTGACAGTTCCACAATGTTTCCTCTGCATTTGGAATAGACACGTGGGAAAGTGTTAAATCCTCGCATCGGCGGAAATTTTTAGGTGCCTCAATCGCACAATCATCAACAACCATATGGTTCGTATACCACACACCGGCACGCGCCATCTCAAACCACGTGCAGTCTTTTACAGAAATGGAGTCCGAATACCACAGCGGATATTTCCACTTAAACATACTGTTTCTTAATTCAATATTATGACTTTCTTTCAATGGAGATTCTCCATCGTCAAATATCGTATCGTATATTTTCAAATCCGCACCTTGAAATAAGGCACGCTCACCAGTCAAAAACTGTTGTCTGATTTCTTTCATCACAAGCACCTCCTGTATCTGGGCTAAAAATAATTGGTAGCACCAATAACATACTATTTCCTATTATAGTTTCTTGCTTTAAAATGTCAAATGGTTGTTGGGGGGTTTTTGGTTTTCCGTAATTTTGTAGCAAAGCTTTGCGTAGAGTGGGCGCTTTCGCTAAACAAACGCGTAGGGGAATCGGCATGTAAACGACACATGCCTGATACCCACGTGTTTGTACCCACTCTACACAAAGCTTTGCTACAGAATTACTGGAATACTAAAAAGACCGACAATTACTACTTGATAATGGGGTGGTTTTCGGAAACTTTCTATATCTCCAATGTGATCTAAACTTTCAAGAAAGGGAAAAGGGTTGCTTTGAAAGCACGCCTCGCCTCAAAAGTATCATTCCCACCAAATCAGCGAGTCCCCACCCGATTGGTATCGCCGCCCAGATTCCTATCACGCCGGTGTGGAAAAGTCCGGTGAGTGCATAGGCAAGAAGCACTCTCGTTCCCAGTGAGATTATCGTAAGAACCACCGAGACAACCGGCTTGTCCACCGCGCGGTAATATCCATAGAGCAAAAACAAAATACCGATTCCAACATAGAAAGCGCCTTCTACCCGGAGATATTCGGCGCCGGCAGCAGATATGGCACTGCCCTCGTTTGTAAAAAATCCCATCAGCGTGTCAGCAAATCCAAAGACAGCTGCACTGATTACAAGGCAAAAAATCAATACGCTGACGAGTGCCAGCAGAAATCCTTTCCGGATGCGGGCATACTTCTTTGCCCCGTAATTCTGTGCCACAAAAAAGGAAAAGGCATTTCCAAAATCCTGCACAGGCATATACGCAATCGTGTCAATTTTGACCGCCACGGAAAACGCTGCCATAATCGTTGTACCAAAAGAATTGACTAATCCCTGTATCATCAGGATGCCAAAGTTCATAACGGACTGCTGCAAACACGTAAATCCGGACAAAGAAAGAATCTGCCGGAAGTTCTTTTTTTCCCATGTGAAATCTTTTTTCGCAGGGCACAAATCAGAATACCGGAAGAGAAAATAAAGCATAAGACCGATACCTGCTATATATTGGGAAATAACGGTTGCCACGGCAGCACCCGCAATACCAAATGAGAATGTCACAACAAACAAAAGGTCAAGTCCGATATTAAGTGCGACTGAAATCCCAAGAAAAACAAGTGGCAGCACCGAATTTCCAATACTCCTGAGAACACTTGCAAAATAGTTATACAAAAAAATAGCAAAGAATCCGGCAAACACATATATGAGATACGTTACCATATCCTCTACGGTTTCTGCCGGAACCTGCAAAAGATAAGTAAGTGGTCTTACGAATCCATACAACAGTATTGTCAAAACGATCGAAAGACTACCAATTGCCGTAAAGGACATAAAAATCCCATTTCGGAAAGTCTCTTTTTCTCTCCTACCGTATGCCATCGAAAAAAAGGCACCTGCTCCCAGACACAGACCAATAACAACCGAAGTCAAAAATGTCATCAACGTATACGATGCGCCAACTGCCGCCAGTGCCCTTTTGCCAAGATAACGCCCGACCACCCATGTATCGACCAGGTTATAAAACTGCTGCAGCACATTGCCAAGCATGAGAGGAAGTGCAAAAAGCCAGAGGCTCTTTACAATTGCTCCCTTCGTTAAATCTCGTTCCTGTCTCATCCTGTGTTCTCCTTACATCCGCTTCTCAATCAAATCATAATGAAAATCGATTGCATCGTTGAAATCCTTTTCATCCCCTTTTATAAGAGTTTCATAAATCCGCGTGTGACTCGCTAACAGACAATCTTTACTGTCATATTCAACGCATTCCGTATACACAATGCTGACCGCCTGCATAATTGTAATCAGCAGATTATTTTTCGTAGCAAAAACAAGTGTGTCATGAAATTCCTTATCCTGTTTTGCCAAAGGTTCCCCGGTTAATTCAGCCATTGTATGTAATAAATCCGAAAGTTTTTGTTTGATTTTTTCATCGATACCATTTTTCAAAAGAAGATTGCCAGCCATTTTCTCCATGGCACGGCGAAACTCACAGATTTCACTTTTCGTTACCCCATTTAAAAGAAGAAGCATTTGAATCATGCTGCCAAAAGACTGCCCGATATTCTCCGCAACATAATTGCCGGAGCCCTGCTTCCTTTCAACAACACCCATGCCATGTAGAACACAGATGGCTTCTCTGGCAGAATTTCTTCCAATTCCTAACTGCTCTGCAATCTTTCTCTCCGTCGGCAGTTTACTTCCCCAAGTCAAAGTACCATCTTTTACCAAATCGTAAAAATACGAAAGCACCTTTTGATATTCCTGACACCCGGTTTGTTTCATAACCTTTTCCTTTCCTATGTAAATGAAATTTCTTAAATAAACTTCATAAATAATGGGGAAAATACTACGGTCAAAATTCCCGTAACTGCAATCGCAAGACTGCTCATTGCCCCTTCGATTTCGCCAAGTTCCATTGCTTTCGCCGTTCCAATCGCGTGCGAGGAAGATCCAAATGCGAGTCCCTTCGCAATCGGATGAGTAATACGAAACAGCTTGCAGACAAGCTCACCAAACATATTGCCAACCACACCGGTAACAACAATCACTGCTACCGTAATGGTAACATAACCGCCTAACTCTTCGGAAAGCCCCATGCCAATTGCCGTCGTAATCGACTTTGGCAAAAGCGTCACATATTCCGTGTGCGACAGACTCATAAATTTTGCTAACATAAAAACTGTTACACCACTGGTAAGTGTACCAGCTAAAATACCAAACATAACTGCTTTCCAATTCTTTTTAAGAAGCTGCCACTGCTCATACAAAGGAATCGCAAGACATACCGTAGCCGGAGTCAAAAACCAGCTCAAATAAGAAGCCCCTGCATTGTACACATCATAATCAATATCTGCGGTCACTAATACAACAATTGATAAAATAATGGATATTAAAAGTGGATTTAATAGCGCAATTTTAAATTTCTTTTTCAGAAATGCCCCTGCCATATACGCAAGCAGACTAATGGTAACTCCTGCAAAAAGTGAGTTCTCTAAAAATTCATTCATGGTCTTTCCCCTCATCTTTCTTAATCATCCACTGAGCCGTTTTTCCCGTTGCCACAGCTACCGCAACAAAACTAACAAACGTAATAATTCCCACGGGAATTAAAAGAGGTTTTAACACATTCCACGATACCATCAGACCAACGCCCGCCGGAATAAACATCACCGGCATAATTTCAATCAAAAACTTCCCTACCTCCTTCACCGAAGACAGTTTAATATGTCCCGTCATCAAACCCACAAATAAAATCACCATACCGTAAATACTTGCCGGAATTGGCAGCGGCAGAACATATTTGACAAGTTCGCCAACAAATGTGAAACATAGAATAAGTAAAAACTGCTTTAAATATTTCATAATCCTCTTCCTTAACGTAATATAATAAATTGGTAGTACCAATTTGGCACCACCAACTATTATACAACGGATATCCTTCTTGTCAAGAATTTCTTCTTTTTTCCAGCTCAGCAATATTTTCAGTCACCTTTTTTTTCGAAAGCGGATAGATAAAAAGCAAAATCATCGCCACAATAAAAAGCCCAATTGCCGGTATCAGACATGACATCTGAAAAATCCGGTCAAGAATCACTGCACGCCTTGCTATCTGCTCTGCTCCCTGCGGATTATGCATAAGCTGTGCCTGATATCCAACCGCCGCTAAAATCGTCCCCACAAGGCCCGACGACAAAGCCTGACCTAACTTTCTTGCAAACGAATATAAGGAATACACCGTTCCATCTTCGCGCACCTTATTTTTCACCTCGGCATCATCAATCACATCTGTTATCATTGCCCAAATAACTGTGTTAAAAAAGCCGATTCCGATATAAGCAAGGACAAAAAAGCCAACATAAACCCATTCATTTTTCGGATATATTACCATACACAAAAACAAAATCACTGCTCCAAATAGGCAGGAAAAAGCCGACAATTCCCGTTTTCCATAACGCACGGACAGCCGTGTAGCAAGCGGTGCACACACACCTAACACCGCTAGACTGGTGAGAAGCGAAAACATTGACTGTGCCTTAGCGCTATTATACACTTCCGGAAATACATAGGCAGAAATTCCCTGCATGCCAAGTAAGGCAAGCAGCAAAAACATCGCCGCCGCAATAATGCCAAGCAATGCCCGGTTTTTCATTAGATTTTTTAACTGGCTTGTGAACTGGATTTTTCCTTCACTCGCCGGCACCTCGACACGCTCTGCCGTGAGTCTTACACACAGCAGATAACACAAAAAGGATAGAACAGAAAAAACACCGGCAATTACCGTCATACGAAATCCTGACAAAACCGTCTGACCTTCCACCGTAACATAGGCAAGCATCGGTGTTCCTGCTCCAATTACAAGCCCGGCAAGAGTTGCTCCGACCGTCCGCCAGGTTGATAGCTGCGCCCGGTCCTTTGCCTCGGCAGAAATCGCCGAAGCCATTGAACCATACGGAATATTAACCGCGGTATAAAAAATCGACCCCCACAAAATATACGTCACAACCATCCAGCATACCTTAAACCAATACGGCATACCAGCAAACGCTGACTGGTAAATCAAAAAACTGGAAATCGCAACCGGACCACACATCCGCCTTATCCATGGGCGAAATTTTCCGTCCTTCCCCGGTTTACTCCGATCCACAATCTGTCCCATTGTAATGTCCGTGAATGCATCTAAAAAACGAGCAGCCATCATTAACATTCCCACCACACCGGCACCAATTCCCATAACGTCTGTATAAAATTTCAACATGAAAGCCGATGATAAGATAAAAGTAAAATCATTTCCGAAATCGCCAAACATATACCCGATTTTATCACGCATACCAAAGGGTCTGACTTGTTTATCCATTTAAATTCTCCTTTTTAATTTCGTTTAATTTCATATTCAGACTTTCTAAAAAGCCATCCGGTGCCATCGCCCCAAGCATTTCCTTCATACTTTCCAACTTCATTTTTTTCATCATATCCCACATGCCTTCTTCTTTTGCAAGTGTCATACCGGTAATCAATTTCATCGCTTTCGTGACAAGTTCCATCGCCTCATCATTTTCACTGATTTCCTCTAACGTACAGCGGATATGATAACGGTCCTCCGGATATTTCATTTCCTCTGAAAGATTTAGCGAACCAACCTCCTGAAACCAGTTTGCCACGCCTTCTTCCCTCTCACTGGCTTCCGGGAATACATAGCTTTCCGGCTCTTTTTCCACCCTATCAATCGTCACAGCATCCCATACATCTCCTGCCTTTACAAGAATTGCATTTTTTCCTCCACTAAGAGAAATCGGGAAAGATGCCACATGACGTTTTACCTCATTTACCGCCATTTCTTCCCCATTCACAAAAAGTGTCACTCTTTCCTGATTTGTATACACGCGGATTTGGGTATTTTCCCCAGAGCGGAGCGAATACCGCTTATCACAGATATGAACCATCGGTTCTGGATTCCAGTACGCCTTGTATAGGTAAAAACTATCCTTTTTAATTTTTCTGTCCATCGTTACAAGGCCTTTGTTATTTCTTCCCGTCACACCGCCTTCTGAACGTGCGGCACACCCAAAATCAAACATATTCCATACATATGAGCAGAAAATCCAAGGGCGTCTCTCTAACATATGTGCCATATATTCGTGGTATCCTGCCTGATATGCCTCGCTGTAATCTTTACACTTTGGATTTTCTCCCTGATAGGTAATGATTCCCTCACAGCCATACTCCGACAATCCGATGCAGCGGTTTGGATATTTTTCATGATACTCATCCATCCATGGACCATTGTCCTCTGTCTTTCCGCCATACCAGCCAAAATAATGGTTATAACTTTCCACATCGGTAATTTCATGCATCGGACCGTCTTTCGGCGTCATCGTCACATGAGCAATCGTCGTGAGACGGTATGGGTCAATCTTTTTAGCAAGTGCATTTAACTCCCTGTGATTCTCCACAAGCTTTTCAGAAATACCTCCAATCAAAATTTCATTGGAAATGCCCCAGAAACAAATGCTTGGATGATGGTCATTCTGATAAATAAGTTCCTTTAACTGGGTTATACAGTTCTCATGTGCTAAAGGGTCTTCATTCATCACGCTAATAAAAGGAATTTCCGCCCAAACAACAAATCCTCTTTTATCACACTCGTTATAGAACTCCTGTGCGTGCTGGTAATGGGCAAGACGCACCGTATTTGCCCCGATTTCTTCAATCAGCTCAGCATCCCGGATGTGATCCTCTTTTGTAAGTGCATTTCCCTGATACAATTTATCCTGATGCCGGCTCACGCCGCGCAGCGGCACACAATTTCCATTTATTAGGAAACTGCGCCCGGGATCACAGCAAAAAGTCCTTACACCAAATTTAAGTTCCACTTCATCCAAGCATTCGTTATTGCGCATAATGAGTGCCTTTAGCGTATACTGATAGCTATTTTTAATATCCCAGCGGTGCGGTTTATAAAGAGGAATAGAAGTATCCGGTGAGTCCGCCGGACGTGCTGCACTTGCCACTTCTTTTCCATCTTCATCAAAAATCTGGTAAATCACCTGATTATCTTTTTCCACCCCGCAAATCTTTGTTCGGATGTGAAGCATAAAATCCTCTTTGTCCCACGAAGCTGGTTCTGTGGCAGCATGGATTCCCAAATCTCCGTAGTGTAACAGTTCAAAATGTGTTTCCGGCACGCAAATCAGATGTGCACCACGATACAGCCCGCCATAAAAAGTAAAATCTGCTGACTGCGGATAAATCGCATCACATTTTTCATTGCTGCACCAAATTGCTATCGTATTAAATTCTTCCGTACATTTTTCCGTAATATCGGCTCGAAATGCTGAATAGCCCCCCTCATGGCTCACAACGAACTCACCATTTACAAACACTTTTGCCTGCTGCCCCGCCGCCGGTATTTCCAAAAATAAACGAGAATACTTCGCAGACGGCTCCCACTTATCCAACGTTTTTACATACCAGTAACTGCCTCTGTCATATGTTCCATCTCCCTTTTGTCCATCCAGTGCATTCCATGTGTGAGGCAGCGAAACAAGTTCTCCCTCTCCCGGTCTTGCCTCCGAAACATCTACATCCGCATGAATAAACCACCAATTCTCATTAAAATCTAAAATCTGACGCATTTATTTATTCCTCCATTGAATCATTCTCTTTTTACTTATACCCAAAAAAAAAGAAACTATCCGTTTATGCTTTCGTTTCGCATAAATTGATAGTTTCTTTTTCAATTCAAATTTTAATTAACGCGCCAGCGCATTCATAACCGCTTCTCTCTCACTGTAATGGTATTTCACACCATTGATTTCCTGATATTCTTCATGACCTTTACCAAGAAGAATAATCATATCGCCGTCCTCGGCATGGTCAACTGCATAATTCACAGCCTCCTGACGGTCCGGAATCACCACATACTCACCGTTTGTCTTTGCCAGACCAACCTCAATATCTTTTACAATATCCATTACATCTTCCGTTCTCGGATTATCACTTGTCACAATTGCAAGTTCCGCCAGATTTCCAACGGCCTCTCCCATCTCGTAACGGCGCAGTTTACTTCGATTGCCGCCACATCCGAAAATAGCAATAATCCGGTGCGGATTGTAACCACGCAGAGTCTTTAGCACACTCTCGGTACTCACACCATTATGCGCAAAATCAATCAATATGGAAAATCCTCTGCCGGTCGGAACATTTTCCACACGGCCACGCACTTTTACGTGCTCAAGCGCATGCAGAATCACCTCTTCCGGCATTTTCAACAGAGCACCGGTACACGCCGCACACATTCCATTGTAAATATTAAAACGTCCCGGCAGACCAACAATGATATCTCCGTTCAAAAGACCATTCGCATGGAATTTCATGCACAGATTTCCCTCGTTATTCACATGCTCAATTTCCGTTGCCGTCATATCCGCATCTTCTGTTCCATATGTTTTAATCTCACAGGTCGCATCTTTTATCATTTCTTTCCAGTGCGGGTCATCACGATTTACAATTCCGACGTCACACATCGTAAACAGACGGCTCTTGCAGTACAAATACTCATTAAAATCTGCATGCTCATTTGGTCCGATGTGGTCCGGCGTAATATTGGTAAAAATACCATAATTAAAATGCATTCCTGCCACACGGTCCATCTTGATTCCCTGCGAGCTTACTTCCATTACCATATACTCGCACCCGGCATCCACCATATCTTTAAAATATCTCTGCAAATCATAGGATTCCGGCGTTGTATGCTCCGTCGGTGTCACCTTGCCGGCAATTGCCACACCAATTGTACCAACAATTCCGCAGGTTTTCCCGGATTTTTCAATAATATCACGAATCATATATGTGGTTGTCGATTTTCCTTTTGTTCCTGTAATTCCAATCGAAATCATCTTCGATGCCGGATAATCAAAATACGCCTGGGATAAAAGACTCAGCGCTGCTCTGCCATTTGCCACACGAATCACTGTAATACTTTCATCTATGGACTCAATCTCTTTTTCCACAACAAGCACCGATGCGCCTTTTTTCACAACATCCGGAATGTATTTATGACCATCGACAACCGTTCCTGCAATGGCAACAAACAACATTCCCGCTTTAATTTTTCTGGAATCATATGCGATATCTGCCACTTCCGTATCAAGGCTTCCCTGTACCAGTTCGTACTCGATGTGCTCCACTAATTTACTTAACTTCATTTCGCCGACCTCCCTTTACTCGATTAATTGATAATGTTTCAATGCCTTCTCAATTCCATCTTCCATCACAGCCGCCGTTACATAATCGACCGACGGAAAAATACCCGGATTGCCACTTCCCATTGCAATGCTGATGCCGGTGAAATCAAGCATCGGCAAATCATTTGTACTATCACCAATTCCTACCGTATGCGCTCTGTCAATTTCTAAACGCTTACAAAGAAAATCAATTCCAGTCGCCTTTGAATAACCTTTTGGCACGACCTCATAAAAAGTCGGGTCACGTAAAATAAAATCAAACGTGTTTTCCCATTGTTCCTTAAATGATTTCATGTCACTGCTCTCATCAAACCAGAGTGCCATCTTATCAAAATTCAAATCGGCATCCTCCCAGAACAACTGGCATTTTGCCGAAAATGTTCCATTTTCCTCAAAGATGGATTTTACAACCGGCATCCAGTAATCTCTGCGGAAATATGCCGTCTCCTGACCTTCCAAAACACCATCGATATGATAGCGCGTCAGAGAATCGGCAACTTCTCTCTGCAATTCTTTCGGTAATGTTGCATGAAGCAGTTCTTCCCCATGATAAAATATATTCGTACCACATCCGCCTACCACACCATCAAAACCAATTTCCAAAATATCCTTTGGCCAGATGGACTTGCAGCGTCCGGTACAAAGAAACAGTAAATGTCCGTTTTTCTTTGCCTGATGCAGGGCACGCACCGTACTCTCCGGCACGATTCCCTCTTTTTCATCTAACAAAGTTCCATCAATATCGAAAAATAACATGTATTGTTCCATCGTTTATTCTCTCTCGTCTATTTCACGGAAATCCACATGACTTCCTACGTATTTGTACGCCGGTCGAATAATTTTACCCTTGTTTACCAGCTCTTCCAGACGATGTGCACTCCATCCGGAAATACGGGCAATCGCAAAAATCGGAGTAAATAATTCTCTCGGAATACCAAGCATAGTATATACAAAACCACTGTAAAAATCAACATTTGCACAAACCGGTTTATAACGCAAATGTGCTTTCATAATCAAATCTTTGGACACTTCTTCCACTGTTTCATACAGATGAAATTCATCCATTTTACCTTTTGCCTCCGCCAGTTTTTTTGCATAGCGTTTCAAAATCACGGCACGAGGGTCAGACAATGTATAAACCGCATGTCCCATTCCATAAATCAGACCGGATTCATCAAAGGCCTCGCGATTCAGAATTTTATTCAAATATTCTTTAATCTGCTCTTCATTATTCCAATCCTTGCAGTGCTCTTTAATGTCATCAAACATCTGCAGAACTTTTAAGTTGGCGCCACCATGACGCGGTCCCTTCAGCGAAGCAATGGATGCTGAAATCGCAGAGTATGTGTCTGTACCGGAGGACGTTACCACATGATTGGTAAACGTCGAGTTATTACCGCCGCCATGCTCTGCATGAATGACAAGTGCAATATCTAAAACTTTCGCCTCTAACTCCGTAAATTTACCGTCCTGTCTTACCATCTGCAAAATATTTTCTGCAATTGACAAATCTTTATCCGGTGTACGGATGTATAAATTATCATCAAATCCAAAATGACGGTATGACAAATACGCATACACCGCAATCAACGGAATTTTGCCGATTAACTGCAAAGACTGGCGCAGTACATTTGCCACGGAAATGTCGTCCGGATTCTCATCATACGAATACAGTGTCAGCACACTTTTCTGCAGTGCATTCATAATGTTTGCACTTGGTGCTTTCATAATCACATCACGAACAAACTGACCGGAAAGCTCCTGAAGACTGGTTAATACCTCTTCAAAATCCTTTAACTGAGTATGTGTCGGCAGTTCGCCAAACATCAGCAAATAGGTTGTCTCCTCGAAAGCGAATCGGCGGTTTTCAAAACTTTTTACAAGGTCCATTACATTATATCCCTGATAATAAAGTTCTCCGTCACAAGGAATCTTTTTGCCGTTTTTCAAGCGGTATCCACAGACATCTGAAATCTCTGTCAATCCGGTAAGTACTCCTTTACCATTCGAATCGCGAAGTCCCCTCTTCACATCATATTCGTTATACAAATCCTGGTTAATGGCACCGGACACCATACAGTAATTCACCAGATTTTCAAATTTGCCATTTAACTTTTCTCCCAGTTCCATCATTGAGTGATTATCCAAACCAAATCCTCCTTCTTTTGGACTCTTGTCATAGTCGAAAAAAGAGGATAGGACACTTCATTTTCGGACCTATCCTCTTTGACTATGACATTATACTACATGTTAATCAAAAATGCAAATCATGTTAATGATTTTTCATCACCCGCATTGAGTTCAAAATTGCCAAAACAGATACACCGACATCGGCAAATACAGCTTCCCACATATTCGCCACACCAATTGCACCAAGCAAAAGTACAACTGCTTTTACGGCAAGGGCAAATACAATGTTCTGCTTTACAATGCGAAGTGTTTTTCTGGAAATCAGTACGGTTGACGCAATCTTTCGAATATCATCATCCATCAAAACGACGTCTGCCGCCTCAATTGCTGCATCGGAACCAAGACTTCCCATCGCAATACCAATATCCGCACGAGTCAAAACCGGTGCGTCATTGATGCCGTCACCGACAAAGGCAAGACGCTCTCCATCTTTTTGCGCAGAAAGAAGTTTTTCCACCTCATCCACTTTATCACCGGGGAGAAGTTCAGCATGCACTTCATCCAGTTTCAACTCATCTGCCACATGTTTCGCAGTTTTTTCTCTATCACCGGTCAGCATGACGCACTTCTTCACACCAACATTTTTCATCTTATGAATTGCCTCTGCTGCACCCTGTTTCACGGTGTCGGAAATCACAAGTGCCCCTAAAAAGGTCTGCTCCTGACCCACATAGACAACCGTTCCGGCGCTTTCACACGGCTCATAAGCAATCGACTGTTTTTTCATCAGCTTTTCATTGCCGACATAAGTCATCACACCATCTACGAGAATCTGAACTCCGTGGCCGACAATTTCAACCGCATCTGACACACGGCTTCTCTCAATTTCTTTTCCATATGCCTCGATAATCGAACCGGCAATCGGATGGTTTGAATAGCTCTCGCCAAGTGCGGCTACTTCCAATAATTTATCTTCTGAAACACCACCGGCAGGTTTCATTTCGGTTACTTTAAATTCGCCTTTTGTCAGTGTTCCGGTCTTGTCAAATACAATGGTAGTCATCTCTGCAACCGCCTCTAAGAAGTTACTGCCTTTTACCAAAACACCAATCTTAGATGCAGCACCGATACCGCCAAAGAATCCAAGCGGCACCGAAATCACCAGTGCACACGGACAGGAAATAACAAGGAAAATACATGCTCTCTGAATCCACTCAGCGAATCCTCCGCCTAAAATAAGCGGTGGAATCACAGCAAGCAAAACTGCTCCAATCGTAACGACCGGCGTATAGTATTTGGCAAATCGGGTGATGAAATTCTCCACCTTTGCCTTTTTACTGCTTGCATTCTCTACCAGTTCCAAAATTTTGGCAACCGTCGAATCATCAAATTCCTTTGTGGTACGGATTTTCAGCGTTCCGCTGCCATTGACGCAGCCACTGATAATCTCATCGCCCTCTGACGCTCTTCTCGGTACCGACTCACCCGTAAGTGCCGCCGTATCAATTAACGATTCGCCCTCTATAACAACACCATCGAGAGGAATTCTCTCTCCCGGCTTTACAACAATAATCGTACCGACTTCTACATCATCCGGGTCTACTGTCACTAATTTCCCATCTTCTTCCACATTTGCATATTCCGGACAGATGTCCATCATTTCCGTAATGGATTGTCTGGATTTTCCAACCGCATAACCCTGGAACAATTCACCGACCTGGTAAAACAGCATTACAGCAACAGCCTCTAAATACTCACCAACGCCAAATGCACCAAAGGTGGCAATCATCATCAGAAAGTTTTCATCAAAAATCTGTCCATGGGAAATATTTCTCGCAGCCTTAAAAATAATGTCATATCCGACAATCAGGTACGGAACGGCAAATATCAACAGCTGTGCCCACCACGGCAGTGGCTCTAATACTCCCATATGCTCACAAACAAACAGGATAACAAATAGGACAAGGGAAATGATAATCCGAAGTCTCATTTTTTTCTGTTTTTTTGTCATACACTCATCTCCTACAAAAGAATCTGGCAATCCGGCTCAACTTTTGCACAAACACGGACAACCTCATCCATAATTTCATCAAAACGTTCATCATCGGCATCTACTGTCATCTTCTGTGTCATAAAGCTGACTACCGCATCGTTTACACCATCAATTTTCTTAATTGATTCTTCCATTTTTGCTGCACAGTTTGCACAATCCAAGTCCTGTAATTTAAATTTCTTTTTCATGATTCATTTCCTCCAATTCAATTATGTTATTCCGCAATATGGTCGATTCCCTGCTCGATAATCGTTCGCACATGGTCATCGGCCAGTGAATAAAACACCGATTTGCCCTCGCGGCGGCCTTTTACTAACTTATTCTGTTTTAGAATCTTTAGCTGATGCGAAATTGCTGACTGCGTCATATTCAAGGTTTCCGCTAAATCACAAACACAGACATCCTTCTCAAATAAAACAAACAAAATCCGGATTCTGGTCGAATCGCCAAACACCTTAAACAATTCCGCCAAGTCATACAATTCATCTTCACTTGGCATTTTATCACTCTCCGTTTCTGTAAATTTACATATGAACAATTATTCATATGTTCATTATATGCAGGATAACATAAAAAGTCAACCCCTATTATCATTTAATTTTTATTTTTATTTTCGCCGTCTTTTTACTGCCGTCATCCGCTGCTGCCTTTACATAAACCGTCTTTTTCTTTCCGGCCTTCTTTGCCTTAAAGACACCTTTTTTTGACAGGGTAGCATATTTTTTATATTTACTCTTTGTAAATTTATAGGTAATCTTTGCATCCCCTGCGCGGTTTTTCGTCACTTTCAGCCACTTACTTAACTTTACTTTTTTACCGGCTTTCACCTTTTTCGACGAATATTTAAACTTTAGTTTTTTCACAACCACTGTCCGGGCACTGCTATTATCAGGTGTTACAGGATTATCCGTAACTACCGGGGTTGTCGGATTATTGGCTGCCGGTGTTGATTGTGGCTTTTGCGTCGGCGTAGTCACAGGTGTTGCCGTTGGTGTTGCCGTTAGCACCGGTGTTGGTGTTGCCGTTGGCACCGGCGTTGGTGTTGCCGTTGGCACCGGTGTTGGTGTTACCGTTGGCACCGGCGTCGGTGTTGCTTTCGTAGAATCCCAAGTATCAGAAAACATCTTAATGCAAAGATTTGCATTATTTTTTTCTTTGCTAGACCACTCGAGTTCGGAAAAATCTTCCCACTCACCATCCGAATACTGAACATAACTTTCGCCCTTATTTGCGCTAACTGCTTCTGTAAGTGCAGAATCGTTATGAGTACATTCATAAGTCTGATAAGAAGTATCTCCACTCTCTTCCAATTTTACAACAACTGCATAACGCTTTCCTTTTGTCATAAATACTTCATCTTTATCTTCTTTTACAAAATCAATGGTATGATATCCTCGCTCTGCAATCGTACCGGACAATGAAGACACTAATTTACCGGACATCGGATTATCCGAATCCGGACTCTCATAAATTGATACTTCATAATTTACATTTGCTTCCTGTGTATAGAAAGAAACTGCCTGCATTTTCTCATCAGCTTTCGCTTCAAATACATTGGCACCACGCAAAAAGCTTTTCGAAAAAGCAAATGGAATTCCACCATCATATTGATAGTTATTGTCGTAATTATCCGCTTTTTCTACATCAAAGAATGCCACTTCTGCCTCTTCATTCTCCTCTGCCTGCAGCATAGCATCCTCATAAGAAATCCAGAAATATCCGCCCATACTGTTGCAGTCGCCCCAGCTGTTGCGAATTAGCCATGCACCGTCTGAAGAAGGACGGCATTTGGAATTAAAATTACTTGCCGAATAATTATCATCCCATCCTACAATCAATACACTGTGATTGGTCGTCTTGCTTGTATCATCACAATAATACGCCGTAAAATTGCTTTTCCCGGTATTTCCATACATCTGATTGTCACTCGATGTCTCCGGCGCATACATAGAGCACTCCGCTGCCCCATACTCCATCAATTTCTGTTTGATTTGGTTGCGGTTCGCTTTCGTCATATAAATGTATTCTACGTTCTGCAAATGATAGGAATCCTTATCATACATCACCTCATCCGGTAAGTCAGCCGTTACGTTACGATTAATTTTGTTCTGTAAATCTTCAAAAGAAGCAACTGATTCATCTACAACTCCCTGCCATCTGGCTAATGTAGCAGTTGCTAAAACGGAATTTCCGCCCCAGCCATACAAATCATTATTCTTCTCTCTTGGCCTGCAAATATCCCCTACCGTCAAACCAAGCGGATCGTCGGCTTTGTTGTATGTCGAATATGCCAGATGATACTCTGATAAATCCGGAGATTCTTCAGAGCCATCCTGTATAATATCTGCTTCAGACGCTCCCATCACAGACATTGTCCAGCACATGCCCGTTTCTCCTTGATCTTTGATATCCGTCAACAGCCCTTCCTCTCTGGCATCAAACGATGACGGAATCGTTGTCTTTGCTGCTTTTTTCTTTCTGCCGGATGACAAATCATCCGAATTTAATAGTTTCCGACGAATTGGAAGATAGCCATACTTTGACGTCTCACCGGCCGAATCCTCGATGGATACTGCGGTCTGCGTTTTCTTACTTTCCTGTGCCAAATCCACCGGTGCACTCATCCCTATTACCAGCGAAAAGCTAAGCACTGCTGCCAATAAATTTCTTCTTTTCATGATATACCTCCATTCGTAAATGATTCATTCATAAATTTTCTTATGTAGTAATCTTACCATATTCATACACCCTTGCAAAGAAAAAAGATTTCCTGTCATAATAAGCATTTTCTCTCCATAAACTATAGCAAAACGATAGCGGGGTAATCTATGAACATCGAACAAGAACGGGAAAAACTGATTCTTTTTACAAAAATCGGTGCCATCGTCCTGACATCCTTTGCTTTGCTCGCAACAAGTTTTTTTGTTTATCCGGAAAACCGTGCCGTTTTCAATGAATCTCTGCTTCATGAAAAAGAACTTCCCATCTACTGCGTAGAAAAGGAAAAACCGCAGATTTCAATCAGCTTTGATGCGGCTTGGGGAAACGACGACACCGCATCACTTCTTGCCACGCTGAAAAAACACAAAGTGAAGGCAACCTTTTTTATGACAGGTGGCTGGATTGAAAAATATCCGGACGATGTAAAAGCAATTGCCGCCGGCGGGCATGACCTTGGAAACCACAGTGAAAACCACAAACAGATGTCACAGCTATCGGCCACACAATGCAAAGAAGAAATTATGAAACCTCATGAAAAAGTAAAAAAACTAACCGGTAAAGATATGATTTTGTTCCGCCCTCCTTACGGGGACTATAACGACACTCTTATCCGTGTGTGCCGGGAAAATAAATATTATCCGATTCAGTGGGATGTGGATTCCCTCGACTGGAAAGATTATGATGCCGCCACCATCATACGCCGCGTTACAGAGCACAAACATCTTGGCAACGGTTCGATTATCCTCTGTCACAATGGCGGAAAACACACCGCCGAAGCGCTAGATGAACTTTTAACAACCTTGAAGAAAAAAGGATTTCAACTCGTACCAATTTCTGCTTTGATTATGAAAGAAAATTACACGATAAATACAGAAGGACGGCAGGTTAAAAGCTAACCCTGCCGTCTCTTTAAATTTCTTTCTATATTTGTCTATCTGGAGCCACCCGGACCCCCCTGTCCGCCGGGGCCGCCCTGTCCACCGGGACCTCCCCAGCCGCCCAAAGAAGAACTTCCGGTTGACATGCTCACACTCGTAAAGGTTACGGAATCTCCCTTTGTCAAAGAATTTAAATCACTTCCGTAATATACGGTATACGTTTTTCCTAGCTGAATCTTCGGCGATGACATAACCACCGACTGGAACTTTTTAGCCGGCTGTGCTGTAAGAACAGTATTTCCATCACTATCTTTTAGCACAACATAAGTTCCTGCGGATGCCTGCGAAGAAAGTCTTACATTCACGGCAGGCTGGGAAGAACCACTCGTCGGTGCCGCATCCATGCCAACTGCTCCTGCGGCAATTAATGTTCCACCGGAAATTTCACAGACGCAGTCTGAACTGTCACCATAGTCCAGGGCACCATTTCCACCGTTTGTCGAACCATTTACTATAACCGTTCCTCCTTTGAAGAAAATGTTGCCATTGGAATCAATGCCGTCTCCGTCTGCATCTACCGTAATATCACCATTATTTATAATAATCTGGTATTTCGTAGATGAGGCAGAGTCCCCTTTGTGAAACCAGTCACCCGGCATTCCGGGTCCTGTACTGGTTGTTCCATCCTGCCCACCGGCGGCATTCATTCCATCGTCTCTTGATTTAATTGTAATCTTACCACCATTAATTGTGATGTCGCCGCTTTCTAATCCTTCATACGATGCTGTAACATCAATCGTTCCGGCATTGATTACCAGACCACTGTCCGAATGAATGGCGTCGTCTCCGGCTGCCAGATTAAAAGTTCCGCCATCAATTTTTATATATCCATTACAATGAATGGTATCATCGGCATAAGAATCGTTACTATCTCCGGATGCCCGGCTTGCCTGATAGGTAGCCGATGTATCCGCCGTAATCGTACCTGCTGTTTCCGGCACATAAATAGTAAGCCCTGCCTTGATTCCTTTGTAACTGCTGTCGGTTGTTGCCTGTGCCGCATTTTTCGTCGTCACAGAAAGATTTTTCGGATTCAGATACAAGGTACGGTAAACGGAAATACCATCTCCATTTTCTGAAACAAGTGTATATTCACCGCCATCTAAATCCATATTGCCAAGTTCGGCAAGTGTCGAATCACCTGCTACGTCGGTATCATCCAATGTTGTCTTTAATGCATCGCCGTCCGAATGAATGGATATTTTCGCATCTTTAACGCCAAGGCCTAATTTGGCTGTCACACCATTGTGACCGGATGCAGCCTCCTCTTTTCCGCTTACATTCAGCGTTACGTCTTTCATCTTCATTACATTCGTACACTTAATACCATTGCCGTTTTCTGATGTAATGTTCAAAGTTCCGGCTCCGTTGATGGTAAGCGGTGTCTTTTTGCAGACAATACCTGCCGTATATGTTGTAGATGTATTATCATCTTTGTCAATCCCTGTCTCGCCGGTGTCTGTCAATGTATTAACCGTTCCCTCTGCCATCGTAAAAATCACTTTCGCATGGGAAACACTTTTTTTCACCGTTATTAATCCGGTATCAGAGGTCGGTGCTGTATTGTTAGACGAAGTCAGGGAAACTCCTTTTAAAATCAGATGCGTAGCTTCTGTAGCGGTATCATCCGCATAATCGACCTCAATTAAACCATCTACCGTCTGTCCTTCTTCTGTACTTACCACATAAGTACCTGGTTTGGTAATGGTAAGTTTATTCTTTTTACTGATTTCGTAATTATCCATAGAAATCTTTTTGCTTGGAGCCGTTGTCATCAACTCAATTGCCGTTGCCCCTGTTTCGGACACATCGGAATCTATATCACCATACTCCATGCGCACCGGCTCTATGTAATCAGAGAAAGAATCATCTCCGGTATACTGACTGTCCCCCGGTGTAGCAACCGGAATACTCGTCGGTGTCGAAGCAGTTCCTGCTGTCGCTGTTACAGACGGTGCACTTGTCGTTTGGGCTGTCGACGTACTTGTCGCACTTGCCTGGTTCTTAACAATTTTATACTGATAGGATTTCATCTTTTTGGTTGAAATCTTTTTCAATTTCTTTTTCGACAACTTCTTTTTCACAGCATAAACTCGAAGTGTCTTAGTTTTTGTAAAAGTAAAAGTTTTTGTTTTTTTCGATTTGATTTTTTTGCCGCTTGTCAGCTTTTTACCGGTTGTGTAATAAACGGTATAACCTTTCTTTGCTTTCACCTTCACGGAAACTTTTCCGGTATAGGTTCCCGCCGCTTTCGATATAGTAAACCCGGTTGTCTTATTTTTCGCCTCTGAAGGTATCTCCATTATAAGACAACTTCCCACCATGGCACAAGTTAATACGCCTGCCGTCCATTTTTTTGCTTTTCTTCGCATATGCATACCTCCTTTTTTATTCATTCTAATAAAATAGTGTGTAATGAATGTAAAAAAAAACCACGAAAGGTTTTAACGCCTCATCGTGGTTTTATAAATGTCTTACATTAATGTATCCAGTGTCTCACGAATTGCCTGAATAAATTCAAGGCTGTTCAAAATTACCGGATTTTCACATGTGGAAATAAGAGAAAGACTCTTTGTCATTTTTCCATCCTCCACAGTCTTAATGCAGGCTCTCTCCAGTTTGTCTGCAAAATCCATCAATTCCGGAATCTCATCCAACTCTCCACGCTTTCTGAGTGCGCCTGTCCATGCAAAAATAGTTGCAATGGAATTAGTCGAAGTCTCTTCGCCTTTCAAATGTTTATAATAGTGGCGCTGTACCGTTCCGTGTGCAGCCTCATATTCATAAACACCGCTTGGTGATACCAAAACGGATGTCATCATGGACAAATCGCCATATGCCGTAGCTACCATATCAGACATTACATCTCCGTCGTAGTTTTTACAAGCCCAGATAAAGCCGCCTTCTGAACGGATTACACGAGCAACCGCATCATCAATAAGCGTGTAGAAATACTCAATGCCAAGTTTCTCAAATTTTTCTTTATACTCCGTATCATAAATTTCCTGGAAAATGTCCTTAAATGTATGGTCGTATTTTTTGGAAATGGTATCTTTAGTAGAGAACCACAAGTCCTGTTTGGTGTCCACTGCATAACTAAAGCATGCGCGTGCAAAACTGGAAATGGATTTTTCTGTATTGTGAATTCCCTGAATGATTCCCGGACCATCAAAGTTATGAATTACTTCTTTAGTCTGTGTTCCATCCTCAGCTGTAAATACAAGCTCTGCTGTTCCTTTACCCGGAACCTTGATTTCTGTATTTTTATAAACATCACCATACGCATGACGAGCAATTGTAATCGGTTTCGTCCAGTTTTTTACATAAGGAACGATTCCCTTAACAAGGATTGGTGCACGAAATACGGTACCATCTAAAATTGCACGAATTGTGCCGTTTGGCGATTTCCACATTTCTTTCAAATCATATTCATCCATACGGGCAGCATTCGGTGTAATCGTAGCACATTTTACCGCCACACCATATTTCTTTGTTGCCTCTGCGGAATCCACTGTCACCTGATCATTGGTTTTATTGCGGTACTCCAGACCAAGGTCATAATACTCTGTCTTTAAATCAACGTATGGCAGCAACAACTCATCTTTAATCATCTGCCAAAGGATTCTGGTCATTTCATCCCCGTCCATCTCTACAAGTGGGGTTTTCATCTGAATCTTACTCATTTTTCCTCCTAACCAAAACGTTCACATGGACGCTTTCCATAAATTATTGTCGCTTTTTACTATAGCATAGTGGCTACAGATTGTCAAAGAATGGCCCCTCGATTTCTGTCCTGCCATCCTCTACAAGATACGGCATTTCTTCATGCACTTCTACGCCCTCTTGAATCTTCTGTGTGTCCATTTTTATGTATTTAATTCTTCCATTTGCAAGAATTTCCCCGTCTTTATCCATAATATAAGAATCTGTAATAATAAAATGGCTCGTGTTTTTTACAACTACACCCCGCCCAATCAATTCTGTCTCATAGGGAACCGGTTTGCGGTATTTGGTATCCAACGATATCGTCACACCAAAAGTCTCCTCCGACAATTCCTTCGCCCACAAGGAACGAAGCCCCATCTCATCAAGCATCGCCGTAATCATACCGCCATGCACACGTCCCGGATAACTCTGGTGCTGTTCTTTGTAGCGAAACACCGTCATCACACTGCCATCTTCCATGTTGTAAAATGGTGCATTCACGCCGTATTCATTATCCAGCCCGCAAATCATGCACATTCGGCTGTTTTTTTGTTTGCTAAGTATCTTCATGTTGTGCTCCTTGTACTTTCAATATTGATTAAATTTCTTTCTGTCTTTTGTCTATTAGTAGTATAGCACAACGTTTGTAAAACATCTATAAAATTTGTGATAGCTTGCCTTATGCAACGCTATTCGCTCCGCCAAACAGCACACGCTATTCGCTCCGCCTCCGGCTCCGCTCATAGAGGCTGTCGCCTCATACCAAAAGAGATGCGCCATGGCATTTGCAAGCGAGCTTGCATGCCATGGCGCATCTCTTTTGGTGCGTGGCTTGTAGCTAACTAAAGTATACAACTTCCTCTTGTGGGGGAGTGGTTTTTTCGACTTTGTCAGCCCAAAGCATTGGCACTAATGCTTGTTGTTTACGGCTAAATTCCGGTTTTACTTTTACTGTTACCATAACCCAGTCGTTGGTTGCAAATTTATCAGCCTCCGGGTAATGGCAGATGAATCCGATTTTTGCGATGTCATCCGCACAGCAAGTCATGGCCGCGCGGGATGGTACAAAGGCATCTTTCGGGAAGGTTCTATTTCGGTATACCTGTCCTTTAAATACAATCGTTTTTCCCTCGTATTTTTCCGGATGCTCACTGACATCCAGATACCACAATCCAAAATCGTCATCTTCTAATACAATTTCTTTTGCAGTGACATCAAACGGTAATTCTTCTTCAATATTACTCTCAACCGAGCCATCCTCTGATTCAAATAAAACCTGGGCACGGCGGTTGATTGCTTTGACATTTCGACGCATGGATGCCTTGTCCATATCGGACGAACAACGGTTAAAAATAACTAAATCCGACTGCTGAAAATGCGACATAATCAATGATTTCATATTATTGATATAAACAGAAAATGTTTCCGCATTGACCGTCGTAAAAGTCTGCACAACAATCCAATTTTCCGGAATGGTTTCATTGATTAACTTAACCAAATCCCACATTCCATTTACTTCAATAACAATTCGTGCCGGCTTATACTGTTTCACAAGTTCCTTACACTTATCTTCTGTCAAATCTTCCTCGTCTTCAATCAAAACCGTGTCCACTTTATTATGGCGAAGCAACATTTCATCGACTTCTTTTTCTCCCTCTTCCGTCATCAGATACAAGGTCCGCAAGCCGTCTTCAAAATTTCCTTCCTCCAGTATTTCCTGAAAACATGTTGATTTACCGCTTTCCAAAAAACCGGTAAACAAATAGACCGGAATATCCCGATTTCCAAACATAGTTTCCTCCATTCCTTATCCTAAAAACAATTGTTTAATTTCACTTTCTTTCAACTCTGCTCCAATAACACAGATTCTTCCGGTATAATCCGCACTGCCCCGGCGTACTTCGTACTCACCCGGAACCAAATCAAAGTGGAACCATTCACCTTCCGTCGCCGGTACAATTCCCTTCGCGCGAAGAATGTTTCCATAACCATTATCCTCAGCAGACAATTTTTTCAAAATACCGGTCAATTCTTCCTCACTGTATTTGTGCGCACTCTCGATACCCATGCTTGTAAATACATCGTCCGCATGATGGTGATGATGTCCATGCTCGTGGTCATGTCCACAACAGCACTCGCCATCCCCGTGGTGATGATGGTGTTCATGTTCATGGTCGTGATGGTCGCACTCACCGTGCTCATGGTGATGGTGGTGTTCATGGTCGTGATCATGATGATGTCCACACTCCGGACATACATCCTCTTCTTCCATCAATTCTAATTCCAGCGCATTACTCTCCTCAATCGCACCAAGAATTTGTTTGCCATCAATCTCATCCCATGGTGTCGTAATAATTGTTGCCTTATCATTTTTCTCGCGAATCAAAGCCAACGCAGCATCTAACTTTTCATCCGTAATTTTACCGGTCCGGCTTAACACAATTGTCTTTGCACTCTCAACCTGGTTGTTGTAAAATTCACCAAAGTTTTTCATGTACATTTTACACTTCGTTGCGTCTGCCACCGTAACATACCCATTCATCTGCACATCGGCATGGCTTTCCATTACACCGGAGACAGCCTTAATAACATCCGACAATTTACCAACACCGGATGGCTCAATAATAATGCGGTCCGGATGATATTTCTCAAGTACCTCTTCCAATGCGGCACCAAAATCACCAACCAATGAACAGCAAATACATCCTGAATTCATTTCCGTTACATTAATGCCGGCATCTTTCATAAAACCGCCATCAATGCCAATCTCACCAAATTCATTTTCAATCAGGACAAGTTTTTCTCCCTGAAAAGCTTCCTTTATCAGTTTTTTTATCAATGTTGTCTTACCGGCACCAAGAAAACCGGAAAAAATATCAATTTTTGTCATGGTAATAATAACCTCCTTATTCTTATGTTTCTCTGCTACTAGTATTATACTCGTTTTTCAAAAAGTTACAAGAGGTCACTCTTCCCCTACTCCCGGGCATAACAGTTTCTGCTGTTTCGTCAACCATTCATCCGCCTCTAAAAGCCCCTCATCCGAAAAATTAAACGTCATCGTCACCGGCTCCTCCTTTGTCTTTTCCAGTATAAACGGTCCTTTCCACGCAGTCGCAAGAAGTTTCTTTTCCTCCTCATCGCCGTCTTTAGAAATTCTGAAATTCATCCCCCGGTAACTTCCTTTAAAAACACTTTTTTTATAATAATCAATGGAATATAATGTAATTCCTTCCATACAAATCCTCCTCTGTAAAATTTCTTTTTCTTATTATATCACAAAAAACTCTTGAAAAATACCAAAAAACATGGTTTACTATAATCGTGTGTCTGTAAATCTTTGACACAAAAAAATTATATGGAGAGATGTTTCATGAAAAAAGTAGTTAAGTTTGGTGGAAGTTCCCTTGCCAGTGCAGAACAGTTTATGAAAGTTGGCGCTATTATTCGAGCAGACGAATCCCGCCGTTATGTAGTCCCTTCCGCACCGGGAAAACGTTTTTCCGATGATACGAAGGTAACGGATATGCTGTATCACTGCTATGAACTGGCAGAACAGAGCAAGGCATTCAACAAGCAGTTAAATCAAATCAAAGACCGCTATAACGAAATCATTAATGGTTTGAAACTCGATTTTTCTTTAGATGAAGATTTTGAAATCATTAAAAAACAGTTTGTAGCAAAAGCAGGTTCTATGTACGCTGCTTCCCGTGGCGAGTACTTAAACGGAAAAATTATGGCAAAATACCTCGGCTATGAATTTGTCGATGCTGCCAATGTAATCCGTTTTAACAAAGACGGGTCTTTTGATTCTGAAACCACCAACGAGCTTCTTGCCACTTATTTAGATAAAATTGAACGAGCTGTCATTCCGGGATTTTACGGTGCCATGAAAAATGGTACAGTTGTTACTTTCTCCCGCGGCGGTTCCGATATTACTGGTTCTTTGGTTGCCAAAGCAATTAATGCGAATTTGTATGAGAACTGGACAGACGTTTCCGGCTGCTTAGTTACTGACCCACGTATCGTAAAAAATCCGGAAGTCATTCATACCATTACTTATATGGAATTACGAGAACTTGCCTACATGGGTGCTTCCGTACTCCACGAAGATGCAATCTTCCCGGTACGAAAAGCCGGTATTCCAATTAACATCCGAAACACAAACCGTCCGGAAGACGATGGAACAATGATTGTAGAAAGCACCTGCCGGATTCCTGCTTATACCATCACCGGTATTGCCGGAAAAAAAGGCTTTGTAGCCGTTAATATTGAAAAAGATATGATGAACTCCGAAATCGGTTTTGGTCGCAAAGTCCTCAGCGCTTTTGAAGACAATGGTATCTCTTTTGAGCATATGCCATCCGGTATTGATACCATGACTATTTTTGTTCATCAGGACGAATTTCAGGAAAAAGAGCAGGAAGTTATTGCTGACATCAACCGTTTAGCAAAACCGGATACCATTCATCTGGAATCTGATTTAGCTTTGATTGCTGTTGTAGGACGTGGCATGAAGAGTACACGTGGTACTGCCGGCCGTTTGTTCTCCGCCCTTGCTCACGCACATATCAATGTAAAAATGATTGATCAGGGCTCGAGTGAGTTAAATATTATCATCGGTGTAAATAATGAAGATTTCGAAGATGCAATTCGCGCTATCTATGATATTTTCGTAGTTGCAAGATTATAATTGCAAATTGAAAGAGGCTGCCATTTTGATATGCTCCCTTCTAGGTAGACAAGTGAAATAATTAAACTTGTTACTTAGGAG